>Ga0187864_10000093_pt1 | contig 101707 bp, 74 predicted proteins | sample June2016WEW_11_4_FD_132985 | JGI IMG/M metagenome (GOLD analysis project Ga0187864, IMG submission 132985) | Peatland microbial communities from SPRUCE experiment site at the Marcell Experimental Forest, Minnesota, USA - June2016WEW_11_40 | ecosystem: Environmental > Terrestrial > Soil >... | reverse complement strand
GCCCCAGGGAGCGCGACTCCCCCGGAACATCGAATCCACCATAACCCCACCTCTTCAACCGGGCCCTCAAAAGGGGACATTTCTACTTGGCAGAGAAGGGGACATTTCTATTTGGCGTTGACACTTGGCTTGCTGGGTGGATCTCCGGACCTCGGTCCGTCCTCCCGGCCCCGCCCGGGGCGATATCTCCGTAAACGATGCCGCGGCCCTCGGTGCCGACGTAGACCCGGCCATAGATCCGTGGATCGCCCGAAATCGCGCCCAGCACGCCGTACTGGTGGGCGGCGTCGTTGATGCGGGTCCAGGAATTGCCCGCGTCTTCGGAACGAAAGATCCCGTAGACACCACCTATTGTCCCCACCGCGAAGACGGCCGGGTACGAGGCGCCCGGAGCCGCCATGCCGAATCCGACCAGCGGGGCGCTGTCAATCGTGCCGATCCTGGCGAAGCTGGCGCCGGAGTCGGTCGAATGGTACAGACCGGCCGCCGTCGGCAGCCACAGATCGCCCTCATGGCCGAAAACCGCTTTCGGCTGAGCTTCCGCCGTCCATCCCGGACTCCCCAGATCCTGCGGCAGCCCTGTGGCCCGCGCCGCGAACGAAACGCCGCCGTCGGTGCTGGCGTAGAAGGTTCCGGTGGTCGGATCGTATCCGTAGAACTTGTTCGGGTTCACCCGATCCGACACCACCCGCAGGCCGACCGGCGCGCCCGTCGAGGAGATCCACGGCCCGTTGTGGGCGTAGGCAGGCACGGTGTCTCCAGCCGCCCAGACATAAGTGCCGCCATTGGCCGAGACGGCGACCATAGCGACATACCCGTCGCTAGCTACCGGCCCTGACCCCGCCCCGGGGGGAATGCCGTTTATCTGCATCCAGGTGGCGCCGCCGTCCGCCGACCAGGTGCCCGCGATGTGTCCGTTGTAATCCAGCATGCCCACCCGAGCCATTACCAGAGGGTTCGACTCGGCAAAGTCCAGCGACGCCACTTCGATCATGTACGGATTCTGGAACGGCACCGGAGAGACGGTGAAGTCATCGTGCCGGAAGCCGCCTTCGTCCGCGAGCGTACTCAGCAGGTGGGCTCCGGACGGCGGGCTGATCACCTGGTGAAGCACGGTCTCTTCGATCCCGTCTGCTCCCACGTACCAGTGGGTGGTCTCGCCGGAATCCATGCTGGTCAGGTCGTTGGTAGCCCACACCGTGCTGCCGCCGGAATAGAGCGCGTGATCGGAATCGAACGGATCGATTTCGAACGAGCAGTTCCACGTCCCGAACACCGACTGGTTGTTCAGGAACGGCGACAGGGACGTGTCGAACGCGGCGTTCTGCCTCAGGCTCCTCCAGGTTGCGCCGCCGTCGGTGCTGCGGAAGATATCGTCCCCCGGAGACCAGCGGTTCCAGGTGCCCACCATGACGGTCCCATTCCGCCGGGCGTCCACGCCGACAGCGACGTATCCGTACCACAGGTTCGTTGGCGTGTCCGGCGGCGTGATGTTGGTCCAGGTACCGTCGTTGGTATTGAGCTTATAGACAGCTCCGTTGCCGATGGCGCCCATCCCCGCCGAGTTGGCGTAGGTCACATAGAACAGGCCGTCCGGACCGAGCGCCGATCGCATGGGCCGCAGCGTCTCGCCGTCTGGCAGAAGCGTGGGCTGGCCGGGCACCTGCTGCCAGGTGACGCCGTCGTCGGTCGAGCGGTAGATGCCCCCGGTGTAGGCGCCAACATACACGGTGCCACTGTGCCTGGGATCGAACCGGACGAAAATCAGACCCACCAGGTCGGGCGTGGCGGTGATGGGGAAACTCGCCATCTGGCTCCAGGTGGCGCCGTAATCCGAACTCAGCCAAAGCCCGTTCTCGTGCGTGCCCAGATAGAGTTCGCTGGGCTTGAACGGATTGACAGCCAGGCGCTCGCCTCCCTGCTGTCCATGGGCGAGGTCGTTGGCGCCCAGCTTGAAAGGCAGATTGACGCGCTCGAAGGTGGAGCCCTGGTCGGGCGAAATCAGGATGGCGCCGTCGATGGGGGACGAGGAGTCGATGTACGTTCCCGCGGCCAGGTAAAGCCGCTGCGGGTCCGTGGGGTCGAGGGCGATGCTCTCGATCCCCGTCAGGCTCCAATCCTGGGGTGTGCCGTCCAGCCAATCTGTCACCGCAATCCAGAGTTTAGTGGCGGCATCCCAACGGTAGGCTCCGCCGACATTGGCGCGGATGTACATGAGTCCCTGCTGGGCGGGGTGAGTGTAGAGACCAGGCATCGTGCCGCCGTCGACGATCTTCACGCTCTGCCAGCTATATTGCGTGCTGGTGAGCGGCGCCAGCACCCACAGCGTCACGCTCGCGGTGGCCGAAGCGTAATTGGCCGTGTCGGTGGGAGTGAATGCTACCGACAGGCTGGCGGCTCCGGGCGCGGATTCCAGGGTTCCCGCCGCTGGAGTGTACACGGCCGTCCCGGCCAGGCTGTTGCCATCGACTCCTGTCACCGTCGCGTCCAGTTGCGCCGCGCCGAGCGCCGTGCCGAGCGGGACTCCGGCCGGCGCCGCCCAGGCGATGGCCGGCGTGGCACGATTCACCTGCAACGTAACGCTGGCGGTCGCCGAGGTGTAACTCTTCGGGTCGGACGGAGTGAAGGTTACAGCCAGCGTTTGGGCGCCCGCGGGCAGGACCGTGCCCGCCTGGGGCGAGTAAGCGAAGGTTCCCGCCACATTGGCCGTGGCGTTCAGTTGGCCGGCGCCCAAAGCCGTCCCATAGGTGATCGCTGCCGGCGCCGCCCAGGTGATGGCCGGTGTCACCGGTGTGCCGCCGCTCTTGCCGCCGCCTCCACAACCGCAACAGGCTGCCAGACAGCTCAGGGCCAACGCGCAAATGCCGCCTGCCCAACAAACCCGCACCGCCGTGCCTCCTTAGCCCAACGAGTCTAGTCCGCGGCTTCGAAGGCTGTCAAGGCTGTAACGGTTACTGGCCGGAGCACCTGACCTCAAGTGTCCCGCGACTTTGTGGCGCCGCAAGTGCGCTTCGGTGCCCGCGACAAGCCTGGGGTGCATACTCTCTTCTTCTTGCCAGAGGACAACGCCATGGGGTTGCGATTGCTTTTGATGCTCTTGCCCGTCGCGGCCTGCGCGGCGGTCAACCCTTACCCCCGTTCCCAGGCGCGGTGCCGAGCGAGTCCTATAAGGTGACAGCGTGGACTGAGCCCAGACGGCCAGCGATCAGCGGCTCATCGGAATTCATCACGTTCTACACCTCGTGAGGACTCGGGGAGGCTGACGGCCGATGGCTAATGGCCGGCAGCCGCCATGGCCTCGTTGAGGCGCCGGAAGACGGTATCGTAGCGGCCGCTCTCGGCAGCGAAGCGGAGAGGCTTCACACTTTCCACGCAGATCTCAGCCGCCGCAGGCTGGGTCTTCAGGATCTCCATCACCTCCGCAATGAACTTGTCCAGGGGCATCGCGCGCGGGTCGGAGGCCCCGCCCATGAGATCCGTGGCGACATAAGGAGGGACGAGTTCGAGAACCTCTATCGCGGACCCTCGGAGCTGCCAGCGCAGCGATTGCGTGTAGGAGTGGATGGCGGCCTTGGTCGCGCAATACGTGGGGGTCGGAGCCATCGGAACGAAGGCCAGCCCAGAGGAGACGTTCATGATGACGGAGGCGGGCTGCCTTTCGAGCAGAGGCAGAAGCGCCGCGGTTAACCGGATGGGGCCCAGCAGATTGGTGGCGATCGTAGATTCCGCGTCGCCGAGATCCGCCTGTTGGGCCCGGAGTTTTTCGGCGCGCATGATCCCGGCGTTGTTAATGAGGACGTTCAGCGCCGGGTAGCGCGCCGCCACCTCAGCCGCGAAAGAGCGGATGTGGGCGGGGTCTTCGATATCGAGCGTCAGGGAGGTCATGCCCGGGTTCGCGGCAGTGGTCTCGTCGAGTGCCCGCTTGCGTCGCCCCGCGATGATGACCTGGTTTCCCAGAGCGTGGAAAGCTTCCGCCAGCCCACGGCCGATGCCCGAGCCGCCGCCCGTAATCAGAATCGTGTTGCCGGTAGTCTTCATAACTCGAATTATAGCGGTCAGCCATCAGCCCTCAGCAACAGCTGGTTGAGCGGATGGGGGCTGGCTGCGATCGTCAGGAACGCGGGCGAGTGCGGATGGCGGACAGTTGAAAGCTGGTGGTCGTTGGCTCGCCACAGACCTGTGGTCGCCCGACGGAAAGTCGGGGCGTGCCGATGGCTGAGGGCTGATCGCTGAGGGCTGATGGCCACCGGCTCACTTCTGCAAAAAGAAGTTGCCCACAAACATCGCGTCTATGCCCGAGGAGTAGAAGCTCCGCACCGCGTCCCGCGGCGTGCAGACCAGTGGGTCGCCAAACAGGTTGAAGGACGTGTTGTAGAGCACCGGCAACCCGGTCGAGGCCCCCGCGGCGTGCAGCAGCCGCCAGTAGAGCGGGTTGTCTTCCCGGCTCACCGTGTGGACGCGCACCAGGTCGCCGCTGAGGATGGCGCTCTCGAATGCGCTACGGTGCGCGGGCCGCACGCGGCTCACCGTCGCCAGGAAGCGCGCGTTGGGCGCGGCGTCGAAATACTCCGCGCACAGCTCCGCCGGAACCGAAGCCGCGAACTTGCGGAACGGCTCGCGGTGCTTGATGAACGCGTTCAGGTTCTCGGTCGAATAGGGGTTGCGCGGCGAGGCCAGCAGGCTGCGGTTGCCCAGCGCGCGCGGCCCGAATTCCATGCGCCCCTGCATCCACGCCACGATCTTGTTGTCGTCGATCTCGCGAACCGCCGTCTCGATCAGCTCTTCGGAAGTCTGCAGGTAGCGGAACCGCAGCTTGCAGTTCTCGACCACCTTCTTGACCTTCTCGGCGTCGAACTCGGGACCCAGGCACAGATTTCCGATCGAAACGCGCTCGCTCCGCCCGGCGATGGTGTGCCAGGCGTGGAAAGCCGCGCCGAGGGCCGTTCCCGCGTCGCCCGCGGCCGGCTGCACGAACACGTTGCGCCAGCAGCCCGAGCGCTCGAAGGCCGAAACCAGCAGCGCGTTGAGGAACAGGCCGCCCGCCAGGCACAGGTTCTCGCCGCTGCCGGCCATCTCGATCGCAACGCGTTCGATGGCGCGCTGCGCTCCGGCCGCAAGCTGCGGCTTCATCGACTCGGGAATCGCCGCCTCTTCTTCGAGGCCGAGCCGCCCGTAGAACTTCGCGCTGAAACCGCCGTGCCTCGGCCGGTCGCTATCGAAGAACGAACGGTCGACTCGCGGCCATCCTCCATCCTTCGCTCCGAGCACTTCGAGGAACAACCCTTCTAGGCCCGCCTCGCCGGCCGCCGACATCCATTGCAACTTGTGCGAATCGGCTTCGGGATCGAAGCCCACCAGTTCGGCGACGCGGCAGTACAGATCGCCCAATGAATCCGGGTAGTAGAGCTCGCGTTCGGCGGTGAGCTGATTCCCGCGAGCCGACCAGCGCGCGCCGCAGCGGAAATCGCCCGCGCGGTCGAGCGTGAGCACCGTGGCCTGGTCGAAGGGCGAAGCGTAATAGGCCGACGCCGCGTGCGCCAGATGATGATCCACCAGCACAAGCTGGCTTTTCGGAAACAAGCCGCGCCAGGCCAGATGAACCGGGCCCTCCGGACCGATCGCGATCGGCCGCACCATGGCCACCGTATCGACCTGCTCCAGATCCGTGACGCCCGCGAGGCCCAGCGCCATGAGCATGTGCTTCATGGGCACGCTGCCCTCCCGCGACCTCAGCTTTCTCTTCTCGATGGCCGACACCAGCTCTCCGTCCTTCACGACCGCGGCCGCCGTGTCGCCGTGCAGCCCGCCGATTCCCAAAATGATCATGGCTTTTGTGGGTCCGCCTGCTTTTGCGCCTTCTCGATTTTCGCCCAGGCGTCGCGAAGTTGCACCGTCCGGTTGAACACCAACTTGTCCGGCTGCGAATCCTCGTCCACGCAGAAATATCCCAGCCGCTCGAACTGGTGCCGGCTCCCCACTTCCGCGCCTTGCAGGCTCGGCTCCAGCTTGCACTCCCGCAGGACTTCGAGCGAGTTGGGATTGAGGTAGTCCGTCCACTCCATGCCTTCTTCGCTCTCGCCGCCCGGATTGGGGACCGTGAAGAGCAGGTCGTACAACCGCACCTCAGCATCCACGGCGTGCGCGGCCGAGACCCAGTGGATGGTCGATTTCACGCGCCGCCCATCCGGCGCGTTGCCGCCCTTGGTGGCCGGGTCGTAAGTGCAGTGGATTGCCACGACTTCGCCCTTGTCATTCTTCACCACCCCGGTGCAGGTCACGAAGTAGGCGTAGCGCAGCCGCACTTCGCGGCCCGGCGCCAGGCGGAAATACTGCTTGGGCGGGTCCTCCCGAAAATCGTCCTGCTCGATGTAGAGGACCCGCGAGAACGGCACTTTGCGCGTCCCCGCGGAGGCGTCCTCGGGGTTGTTGACCGCCTCCACCTGCTCAACCGTGTCCTGCGGGTAGTTATCGATAACCAACTTTAACGGCCGCAGGACGCCCATCACCCGCGGCGCCCGCTTGTTCAAGTCCTCACGCACGTAGTATTCGAGCAGCGAGAGCTCCGTCGATCCGTTGGTCTTCGAGACGCCCACCCGGCCGCAGAAGTTGCGGATCGCTTCCGGCGTGTATCCCCGCCGCCGGATTCCCGAAATCGTCGGCATGCGCGCGTCGTTCCAGCCGCTCACGTAGCCCTTCTGCACCAGCGTCAGCAGCTTGCGCTTGCTGAGAACCGTATAGGTGAGGTTGAGCCGGTCGAACTCGATTTGCTGCGGATGGTAGATGCCCAACTGCTCGACGTACCAGTCGTAGAGCGGCCGATGGTCTTCGAACTCGAGCGTGCAGATGGAGTGCGTGATCTTCTCGATCGAGTCCGATTCGCCGTGCGTGTAGTCGTACATCGGGTAGATGCACCACTTATCGCCCGAGCGGTGATGTTCGGCGTGGAGAATCCGGTACATCACCGGGTCCCGCATGTTCAGGTTCGGCGAAGCCATGTCGACCTTGGCCCGAAGCGTTCGCGCGCCGTCCGGGAACTCGCCCGCCCGCATGCGCTCGAACAGGTCCAGGTTCTCTTCGACCGTTCGGTCGCGGTAAGGGCTGTTCTTCCCCGGCTCCGTTAGCGAGCCACGGTACTCACGCACCTGCTCGGCCGTCAGGTCGCAAACGTACGCCTTGCCGGCCTTGATCATCTGAACCGCCCACTCGTAGAGCTGGTCGAAATAGTCGGAGGCGTAGAACAGGCGGTCTTCCCAATCGAAGCCCAGCCAGCGCACGTCCGTGATGATCGACTCGACGTACTCGGTCTCTTCCTTGCAGGGATTCGTGTCGTCGAACCGCAGGTTGGTCTTGCCGCCGAACTCCGCCGCGAGGCCGAAGTTCAAACAGATGGACTTGGCATGGCCGATGTGCAGGTAGCCGTTTGGCTCGGGCGGAAACCGCGTGTGAACGCGCCCGCCGTACTTGTTGGTTTCGAGGTCGTGAAGGACGATTTCACGGATGAAATGGGAAGGCGCCGCGGCTTCCGCCGGCGGTTTTGGATTAGGGTCTGTCATTGCAGCTTCTCGATAGCCTGATCAATACGCTTCAAAGCGGTTTCGCGGCCCAGGACTTCCAGTGTCTCAAACAGCGGCGGCGCCACTTTGCGCCCGCACACCGCCACGCGGATGGGTTGGAACATCTGGCCGGCTTTGACGCCCGTCTCCTGCGCCGCGGCCCGCAGCGCGGTCTCCAGACCCGCGTGCGTGAACTCGGCCTCGGCCAGCGCCTCGCGCGCGCGCCACAGCACTTTCAGCGCCAGCGCCGCATCGCCCTTCTGCGGGATCAGTTCGGCCGTGTCGTAGAGCACGAGCTCCGAGGCGAAGAAGAAATCGGCCACCTTCGGCCCATCGCTGAGCAGCTTCATGCGTTCTTGGATCAGCGGGATCACCTGCAGCACCTTGGCGCGATCAGCCTCAAAGCCCGCAGCGCGCAGGAACGGCAGCAACCGATCTGCCAGCTCCTCGGCCGGGAGCGCCATCAGGTGCTGTGCGTTCAGCCACACTGCCTTGGGATCGAACGGGTCGTCCTCGCGGAAGTTCACCACGGCGTTGGCGCGGTTGATGCCCTCGAACGAGAACGCCTCCACCAGCTCCTCGCGCGTCATCTTCTCGCGATCGTCTTTGGGCGACCAGCCCAGCAGGCACAGAAAGTTGACGAAGGCGTGCGGCAGGAAGCCCGCGTCGCGGTACGTCGTGACGCTCACCACCGGCCCGTGCTTGCGTTTTGAGAGCTTGGCGCCGTCGGGCGCCACCAGCAGCGGCAGGTGCGCGAACTCCGGCGCGGGCGCGCCCGCCGCCTCGAAGATCAGCACGTGCTTGAAGGTGTTGGTCACGTGATCCTGCCCGCGGATGACGTGGCTGATGCGGAGGTCGATATCGTCCGCGCAGGAAGCCATGTGGTAGGTGGGCAGGCCGTTCGAGCGCAGCAGCGCGAAGTCCTCGATGTCGACGGTCGATTTCGACTGCTCGCCGTAGACCGCGTCGCGGAACCGGATCTCGCGCACGGTCTCGCGCGGCACGCGGTAGCGGATCACGAAAGGCTCCCCCGCCGCGGCCCGCCGCTCGCTCTCTTCGCGGCTCATCTCGCGCATATCGGCGTTGAACAGCCACGCGCCGCTTTCGCGCGACCGTTCCTCCTCGGCCGCCGCCGGAGTGAAGTCGCGGTACGCGAGGCCCTTTTCGAGGATCGCCTCGGCCATCCGCCGGTGCAGGTCCAGCCGCTCCGACTGGCGGTATTCCTCGTCCCAGCCCAGCTCCAGCCACTTGAGGCCCTCGAAAATCGAGGTCTCCGACTGCTCGGTGTTGCGCCCGACGTCCGTATCGTCGATGCGCAGGATCAGCGTCCCCCGATGATGCCGGGCATACAGCCAGTTGAAGATGAAGGTGCGCGCGCTGCCGATGTGCAGAAAGCCCGTCGGCGAGGGCGCAAAGCGGACTCGTACCATGTACGTTTCAGTATACAGTGGGACAGGCCTCCGGCCTGTCTTACGGCTGCGCCACCACCAGAAACTGCTCGTACCTGCCCTCGGGCATCACGTAGATGTTCAGCAGCACCGTCTTCTTCTCGTACTCGGCGCGGTAACTGCGGTGGATCATGCCGCCGCGTAAGCTCTCCGCTGTACGGCTCACGGACTTCAGCTCGCCCAGGCCGGCGAGAGAAGCCTGGTAGTCCGCCAGCGCGGTCTCGCCGAAGTAGGAACGGGCGTTCTCCGTAAACAGGTCCCGATCGATCTTGCCCTGCCTGAGCCCTTCGAGAATGGACCGCACCTGACGGATCTCCTGCTCCGAGGCGGGCGGCCGATCTGGCAGGAACACCAGTTCCGCCACCTGGCGCGAGAGCGGTCCGATCAGATCTACGCTGTCTGCGTTCGAAAGCACGACGACCGCGCCGCCGCGGTTTGGGAACACGCTGTTCGAAGCCAGGAAGCCGGAAACCTCGCCGCCGTGCGAGACCATCGGAATGCCGCGCAGGTCTCCCAGTTGGAGGCCGAGCGCGTAGTGGGTGAAGTCGCCGTTCACGAGCTTCGTCTCGCGGGTGAACTCGTCGTAAGAACGGGCCGACAGAATCTTCTTCCGGAGGAACGCGATGTCCCAGCGCGCCAGGTCGGAAGGCGTCATGCACAGCTCGCCGGCGCCGAAATACCAGCCGCTGGCCTCGCGCTCGGCCACGCGCGGCGGCCCGGCGGCGTAGCGGGTATAGGCGACCGCGTCGGCCGAGCTCGCCACCTGGCAAGCCCCCGCCGACCGCATCTCGAGCGGCCGGAATATCTTCTCCGCGAGGAATGCCAACAGTGGCTGCCCCGCGGCCTTTTCGAAGATCTCCGCCGCCAGGACGTAGTTGGTGTTGCTGTACTGCCACCGCGTCCCGGGATCGAAGTTCAGCGGCTTCATGGCCCAGCGGTCCAGGATGGCCAACGGTGTGGTGGGCCGCGTCCACTCGGGGATGTTGTAGTCCTGCGGCGCGTAGTCCTCGTAGCCCGAGGTGTGCGAAAGCAACTGCCGGATGGTGATGTCGCCCGAGCGCGTGAGCGAGGGAAAGTACTTCGAAACCTTGTCGTCGAGCGAGAGCCGGCCCTGCTCCTCGAGCAGCAGCAGCGCGGCGGCGGTGAATTGCTTGCTGACCGAGCCGATGGCGTAGCGCGTGCCGGCATCGGCCACGCGGCCCTGGGAAACGTCCGCGTGTCCGAACGCCTGGGCGTAGGCCAGCCGAGCGTCCTCGACCACGGCCACCGAGACGCTCGGGGCTCCGCTGCTCTTGAGCGCATCGCCGATCCTGGCGGAGAGCTTGCGGTCGAGCTCCAGAGATTGCTGCGCGGCCAGCGGCAGCGCACAACACACAACAACGGCTGCGAGAGATCGGGTCATGGCGACTCAATTCTACCCCTGCGGTGCGGGGTGCGTTGGGTTCGTCCGGGTTGCGGGCTCACTCGTACCGCAACGCCGCGATGGGGTTCAGGCGAGCCGCCTTCAGTGCCGGCCAGAGGCCGAAGAACAAACCGACACTGGTGGCCACGCTGAACCCGGCGATCACGGACCACAGCGGCACGGTGGAAGGCAGGCTGGGGACGAAAGTGCGAATGGCGACGCTGAGCAGCCAGCCAATCAGGATGCCGATCACGCCCCCGGATCCCGTCAGGGTCATGGCTTCCAGCAGGAACTGCCACGTGATATCGCTACGCCGCGCGCCGATGGCCTTGCGTATGCCGATTTCCCGGGTTCGTTCGGTGACCGACACCAGCATGATGTTCATCACTCCGATCCCGCCCACCAGCAGGCCGATCGATGAAATCACCACCATGACCAAGCCCACCGTGCCTATGATCTGGCGGAACTGGCCGATGATCGACTCGGCGCTGGAGATGCCGAAGTTGTCGGGCTCCTCGGGTTTCACGTGGCGGCGGCGGCGAAGCAGTTCGGTCACCTCGTCGCGGGCCCGGTCCATTCTGCCCGGTTCGACCAGTACGCAGATGAAGTTGTCCTTGGCCTCGGGGTAGGCCTTTTGGAAGGAATGATAAGGGATGAGGATGGCCTTATCGTTCTGGTCGTCGCCCAGGAACGATTTGAATTTGGTCAGGGTGCCGATGATTTCCAGGCTGTGCCCGTCCACCAGAATGGTTTTGCCCAGAGGATCCGCGTGCGCGAAGAACCTCTCCCGGACGCCGTTGCCGATTACGGCCACGTCTCGGCGGTGGAGGTCGTCGGCCTCGGTGAAGAAACGGCCCAGGCCGAGCGTGGCATTGATGAGCCGCAAGTGGTCCGCGGTTACGCCCACGAAGAGGGCGTCGAGCATGTCCTGGCCCTTATACCGGGCGGTGACGGGGGGCAAGCCGAAGTCTCCCAGTTCGCGAAAGAGTTCCACCGAAACGGCGGCGGTGGAGGCGGACTGCTCCTTGATGGCCATGGCGTCTTCGTAGCTCAAGGGCTTGCGCAATCGCTCTGCACGCGTCAGCATGTGGGGAGCGCCGAGTTGAAGCTTGTAAACCCACAGCGTGCGAGTGCCGAATTGCTCCGCCACGTCCACCAGTTGCTTGTCCAGCCCGGCGATGATGGACGTCACCGCGATCACCGTGGTGGTGCCGATGAGCACGCCCAGGACCGTGAGGAACGAGCGGAATTTGTGAGTGCGGAGGGTATCCAGCGCCAGCAGCAAATTCTCGCGAACGGGTTGACGGTAGGCTTGCGGCATGGGGAACTTCAGGTCTCCGATCTGAGCGCCTCGATGGGCTCAAGCCGAGCCGCTTTCCTGGCGGGGTAGATGCCGAAAAAGAGGCCCACCGCGGCGGAAAGCGTCACGCCCACGACCACCGCGGCGAGAGGGATCTCGGCGGTGAAGAAGATGTTCACCACTCGGGCGATGACGACCGCGAACAACACGCCTCCTACTCCGCCCATGCACGCCATCATGCCGGACTCCAGGACGACCTGCCACAGAATGTCGCGGCGGCGCGCTCCCAGCGATTTGCGGATGCCGATCTCGTGAGTGCGCTCGGTCACGCTGGCCAGCATGATGTTCATGATGACGATCCCGCCCACCAACATGAATACGGCGACCAGCCCGATGGTCACGGCGAAAATCGTGCCGGTCAGGTTCTGCCAGGCGCTCATCAGCGTGTCGGAAGCATTGATGCCGAACGTGTCATCGTCTCGATAGGGGACGTGGCGGCGCGCACGCATCAAAGCGCGGACTTCGTCCTGGAGCTCCAGCATGTGCCGGCCATCCGGCGACTTAATGAAAACCATGAGTTCCGGACGGCCCATCCAGGTGTTGCGAAACGTGCTCAGGGGCACGATGGCGAAGTTATCCTCGCTTTGTCCGAAGGTGCTGCCGACTTTTTCCGTGACACCGACGACGCGGAAGGGAAGGCCCGCCACCTGAACCTCTTTGCCGAGAGGATCGACGTTGGGAAATAGCTTCTCAACCAGATCCTGCCCGATTACGCAGACCCGGGCGTTGTGCCGGTAGTCGGCGTCGTTGATGTAGCGCCCCTGCTCGACCTTTTCGCGGCCAATATCGACGAAGCTGGGAGTCATCGCATTCAAAGTGATCTCGTCGATCAGGTGGCCCTTATACCGCGCGGGGGGATTGGGGCTGAGGTTGGCCATGGCTCCGATTTGCTGGTACCCCTGGAGGTTTTCCCGGAGGAACTCGTAATCCTCGATGCGAATCGGTTTGTTGCGCCGCCGTGCGTTGAGGAAAGACTCGAAGCCCTGTGCCCATTGGAACTGGTGAAGAACGAAGGTGTTGGTGCCCAGGTTGGCGATGTGCTCCGCAATGTAGAGGTTCATGCCGTTGACGATCGACATGACCACGATCAGAGTCGTGGTGGCAATGACCACGCCGAGCAACGTGAGGAAGGAGCGGAGCTTGTGACTGCGTAACGCCTCCAGGGCAATCCAGAAGGCCTCACGGGCCGTCACCCAGATGGTGATGCCGCGGCCTTCCCTGCGCGTGCGCTCTTGCGATGGAGCCGTGAGTTGATCTAGCACGGTCGAGTCTGCCTTCGATGTCCCCACTAAAGATTATCTCGGCTTCGCGCGTCGCATCGGCAAGTCCAGCCGGACGAGAATGGGCGATTCCCCTGTTTGCCCGCGACGGCGCTGGATTCCTGGACCATTCGGAACAACAAGTGTGAAAGACGTTGCCCATGCCGCCTATGTTCCCGAATCTGTTCAAACCGAAGGCCAAGCCGTGGGCAACGCCGCCTCACGGACCGGAAGTGTGCAAGGGGAGCCGGAAAGAGAAGCAAGCGCCTCGAGCGACGGCCGCATTGGCCCACATGTCGCCGCCGTGATCCATGACGGCCTGGCGGGCCAGCGCTAGGCCGAGCCCCAGGCCGGTCCCCTTGCGCGCGGTCACGAAGGGCTGAAACAGCCGGTCCCGGATCTCCGGGGCGATGCCGGGGCCGGTATCGCGGACGTCTATGACGACGGAGCCGGCCTTGTTCTCGGCGGAGATGCTGATGGTCCCGCCTTGCGGCATGACCTCAAGGGCATTGCCCACCAGATTCATGAACACCCGCTGGATGCGATGCTGGTCGAGCGGCACCTCCAGGTTCTCCGGCACATCGACCTCGATCTTCACGGACTGCGCCTCGGCTGTGGCCGCGAACGAGGCGACCACGTCGGCCACCAGATCGTGGAGATCGTGCGGATTGATCTCGCCCGCATGGCCGCGGCCGACATCCAGGAGATCCTGGAGCAACTCCTGTATGCGAAGCGAAGCCCTATACATGTTGCCGGCCAGCCGCTGGACGTGGGCCTCCGAGAGTTGCGCGTACATCAACATCTCCGCTCCGCCGTAGACCGCGGCCAGGGGATTGCGGAGGTCGTGGACGATGGAAGTGGCCAGCCGGCCGATGGTGGAGATGCGCTCGGAGCGAATCAGGTCTTCGCGGGCCTTGCGGATGGATGCGCACATGGCGTTGAAGGTGGCGGCCAGGCGCCCCAGCTCATCCTGGCTCTCGACGAGCACTTCGCAATCGTAGTTCTGCCGCGCCACTTCCGCCGCGGCGCGGTCCAGCGCGCGGATGGGCTCGACGATGCGCCGGGCGGGCACGTAGGCCAGCGCGAGGCCGGCCACCACCGAAGCCAGCCAGAGCAGACTGATGGTCCGCCGCAGGCCCGCGATTTCGCGGTTGGCGGTGTCGAAGGAGCGGAGAATCGCAAGCTGTCCAACCGTGCCGCCGTCGATATCGGCGAGGGGCGTGATGAGCGGCGCGTATTCGCTCGCCCCGGCGCGGATGGAATGCCCGCCGCGGGAAAGCTGGCTCGCAATGAGGGCCGCGTCGCGGGGCGGCAGCGAGGTCGCAATGACCCGGCCCTGCGAAAGGAAGACGAATTCGCTGCCGCCGGTCGAAAGCTTGAGGTGTTGGGCCACGCCACGGTTGATCTCGTAGCCGGCCACCAGCACATCGATGAGCGCCATGCCGCCGGTAGCCTGCACGTAGACCGGGGTGATGGTGATGTGGTACAAGTGGCCGTCTCGCGCCAGGAAGCCGGAAGCCTGGGCGGGGAAATGAGGCAGGGCCTCGCGCACCACCGGGAGGTCCCGCGGCAGGGACTCCCGCGCGACCCCACCGAGAGAGGCGATCACCTGTCCGCGGGGACTGGTCACCAGAAATATGGCGTCCTCGTCCGAGACGCGGGACCAAAGCTCCTTGGCAGTGTCGCGAATGGTGGCTTCGTCCCCGGTGCCGAATGCCGCGCGAACGTCGGACATCGCGCTCAGGATCGAGCTGATGGAAGAGAGCCGGTCCGCCCGCGACTTCCACAGCGACTGGTAGGCCTGAAAGCTGGCCTGCACTTCGTGGTCGATGCTCTCGGAGGTGGCCCGAATCGCGCTCTTGACGACAATCCAGCCGGTGACCGCAAAGACCACCGTGATGGCGGCGGAGGTCGAGAGCAGCACCTTCCAGAGCAGCGAGATGCGCGAAAGGCGAGTCCTCATTTCGGGTTCACCGGGTAGGCGCCGCCGTCGTCGGGCGGATAGTCCTGCCCGTACTTGTTCTTGTGGGGCGCCTCGAGATAGCCTGTCTCGGAGATGGCGACCGGAGGCAGGTCCACATTCGAATCCGCGACGGCGATCCGGCGCCGCAGCGCTTCGAGCGTCTTCTGGGTCGCGCGCTCGTGGAACGCGTTGACGTAGTATTCGCCGGGCGGAACCCCGGGGATCGCGAAGCCCCCCATGCCGTCGGAGATGGCGAACCAGGGGTATTCCAGAACCACGATGATGGCGCTCATGGAAGGATGAATGTTGCAGAAGATGCGCACGACGCCGGTCCGGGTAAACGTAATGTTGCGGCTGGAGCCGGGCGCGTAGAGGCCCAGATCGAACACCTGGCCGCTGAAATTGGAAAAGGCGCTGTGGAAGATGGGATCGAGGTTGGGGAAGTAAACGCTGGTTCCGGCCTGGATCGCGAGCACATGCGGCCCGAACTGTTTGTCCTTCTGTTCCATGCGCGCGCGGCTGGGTTGCGCGGGGGTGTTGCCGCTCTGGTCCGGGTGGACCGGCTCCAGCCACACCACCACGCCGGAGTAGTCCTGGTGTTTGCGGACGGCGGGGACACGGGAGTCCTCCAGGCGCACACTTCCCGAGACCGTGGCGCCCGCTGCAGGCCACCCCAGCAAGAGGCTAAAACAGATACGCCAAAGCCAGGTCATAGTGGTTGTTCAGCAAGGCGCCGGAGCCGATGTACTGGGTGCGCGTCTGGGACGCCTCGAAGCTCGCCAGCACGTTGGGGGCGAGGCGGTAGAAGAAATTCGCTCCATAGGCCAGGTTCTTCCCGATGGCGCCCATCGGGAGCTGGGAATTGCGGTCGTCCTGCTGGCCGGAGAAGAAGTTGAACCAGAGCCGCGAACTGGGGCGAAGCGTGAGCTGGCCCCATCCTCCAAGGCTGTGAACGCTGGTCACGAGTCCGGGGCCGAGGGCGACGAAGCCTTGGTTAATGCCACCCGTCCCGAGCGGCGCGACGTTCTGTCCGCTGAAGAACGCGCCGGTGAACTCGAGCGGACGCCAGAGGCGAGCGAACCAATCGAACGAAAGCACATCCGAGGACAGGGATTCTCCCAGCACGTGGGAGACGCTGTGGTGAATGCCGGAGGCGATCTCGATGCGGCTGTCTTCTCCGCCGCTGAACAACTCCACGCGCGCCTCGATACCTGGACGGGTGGGCTCGATGTATTCGGATGAGGAGCCCGCGGGTGCGTAGGGACTGGCGGGACTGGCGCCGACCTCGTGAGTCCCAACCATGCCGACTTGCGCTTTGAGACCAGTCTGGTCCGTGAAATGGAAATCCTGCTCGAAGCGCGCCTGGGGTATCCAGAGCCAGAGGTTTCCGGCTCCGGCCAAGGGAGACACCGCGACCTGGGCCAGGGATTCGGGCTCGCGCGGCGAGATGATCGGTTTGTCCACGCCCACGAGGAAGCTGCTGTCCGTCCAATCGATACTGACGGTGGCGGTTCGCAGCCGAACCTCCTGGCCCAGCGGCGACCCGCTGCCTCCCCAGAAATCCATGCGCAGGGAACCGTTGACCTTGCCACCACCGAGGATCTGCGGGCCGCTATAGTCGAGGCCGAGGACGGTCTGGCGGACGGTGGCGCCGCCTGAGCCGGTGTCGCCTGCGAGCGCCGTAGTCGGGTACTCATAACCGCCGCTCCCCTTGGAATTGAAGAAGCTGTTGAACAGCACCATGCCGGTCAGGCGGATGGGGAAGCGCTGCGACGCTTCGACTTTCGAGGCAGCCAGCTCGGCGGTACGGCTCTCCTGGACTCCGAGCCGTTCCTCGGTGGACGCCTGTGTAGGTGCCGCGCCGCGCGCGGCCGCCAGCTCTTCGCGCAGGGCGTGGACCTCGGCGGTCAGAGCCTTGTTCTGCTCCTCGAGGCGGTCCAGCCGCTCGAGGATCTTTTGCATGTCGCCTGGGGTCTGTGCCGGCGCGGGCGCACTCGACAGAAGCCACATCGCGGCGCCGGCGCACAGGGCCCGGGCCGCGCCCGCCCGCTTGCGCCTCGCACGCCGGTTTTCACTCAGCGCTTGGGTTTCCATGGATGAGACGCTCCAGTGTCTCCCGAACCGCCCGAGGTGAGAAAGGCTTCGAGAAGTACGCGTTGGCGCCAAGAAGGGCGGTGCGTCCGGGGGTGTCGGGGTCTGTATCCGCAGTGACGACGATAATGGGGGTTGCCGCGAACCGCGGGTCGGCGCGAATGAACCGGATCAGATCGAAGCCGTCCATGTGCGGCATCCGGATATCGGTCAAAACCGCGCGAACGAAAGGGCCTTGATCGCGGAGGATGCGGACGGCCTCGAGCGCCGAGGACACGGCCGAGACGCCGATCCCCGGGATGGCGGCGCAGGTAAGTTCGAGAGCAGCGGCGCTGGCCTCGGTGTCGTCCACGATGAGGACGGTTCCCGCCCCTCCCTGGCCATTCGCGTTTTCCATTCCGAGCGCCTCGGCCATCACGGCAGGAATCGATAGCCCACCCCGTGCACGGTGAGAATGTGACGGGGGATATTTGGGTCCGACTCCAGCTTTTGACGGAGCTTCAGGACGTGGGCATCGACGGTTCTAGTGTTGGACATGAAGCTATAGCCCCAGACCGAATTGAGGATCATGTCGCGGGTGAGGGGGCGGTCGGGATGGTGCAGGAAGAAGGCCAGCAGGTTGTACTCGGCGGGCGTGAGCTTAATGTCCTCGGTTCCCCGCGCCACTACGCGCCTTTCCAGGTCAATCTCGATATCGCCCATGTGCATGACCTTGCGGCTCTCGGCGGAGGAACGGCGAAGCACGGCACGGATCCGGGCAATGAGCTCGCGGGCGCCGAAGGGCTTCACCACATAGTCGTCGGCGCCGATTTCGAGCAGCAGCACTTTGTCGATCTCGTCGCCGACGGCGCTCAAGATGATGATCGGCGTGGCCACCTCGGCCCCTCGCAGTTGCTTGCAGATTTCGACGCCCGTCATCCCCGGCAAGCGCAGATCGACCAGGAGCAGATCGGGCCGGAGCAGCAGCGCCTGCTCGAATCCGGCCCGGCCCTCCGCGGCCTGGACGGTGTGGAAACCTTCTTCTTCGAGCACAAGTGAGACGGTGTCGCGCAGGTTTTCGTCGTCGTCGATTACGAGGATGGTCTGCACGCGGGGAGAGCTTCCGGAGCGGGCCTGTGCGGTTCCGGCGCCCGCATCCGGGCGGCCGGCGTTGCCAGAGCTGGCTGAAATAACAGGATTCATACCTATATGTTGGATGCAGTTCTTCGGCGGAGGCATCGTAATTCTCACGCTAGACGTTGACAGGGCGAAAGTTGTTGTCGCGACGTTAATTCTCTGTAAATTAAAGGGCTGGGACCGGCCGGGGCCTGCGCCACTGCCGCTTTCGAAGGGTCGCCAGCGGGGCTGAGGACGGAGAGTGCTCAGTCTTCCTGCGGCTGTGCACCGGTCTCGAGTTCCAGCCGCGTCCCGCTCGGGACCGTTCCGTTCCACTTCGTGAGAGATTCCCTGAAGACCCTCAAAATCGAGCCCCGGTTTTGCGCGATCACTTTCAGCCAGCCCCATGCTCCCTTCGGCGGGAAGTAGATGCCGCGGAAGAAGATCCGCGCGATCAGGTGGCTGATTTTGTAGGGAACCGGCTCGTCCGCGATCGAATCGAGGGCTCTGGCAGTCGCCGCAGGGCTGTACGCGTTCGCCCAGGCGGAACGCACCTCCGCCTGCACCTCGGGGATAGTCATCTTCAGCGGCGTGTGGGCCATATGAAATGGCGCGAACTCGAGCCAGTGCTTCGGCCGCGTCAGGCGCCCCTCCTTCTGGAGGCGTTCGTAAAGAGGCGTCGCTGGGAACGGCGTGATCTGCCCAAAGACGGGCAACACCGGAGGCCAGTCGCGCATCTGGCTCAGGGTGCGCTCGGCGACGCCGGGCGTGTCGTTGTCGAGGCCGAAGATGAAGGACGTGATGGCGTATACGTTTCGCAAGGCCAGCCGTTTGAGGACTGCCGCGTATTCGCCGGGCTTGTTGAAGCTCTTGTTCACGCTGGCCAGATTCGCCGGGTCGAGCGACTCCATGCCAATGAAGATCCACTTGCCGCCCGAATCCGCGATCAGGTCCACCAGTTCCTGATCGCGCAGCAGGTTGGCGCTGATCTGGGCGACCCAGGCGAGCTGCGCGCCTGCGGCGATGATGTCGCGCAACAGCGCCTTGGTGCGTTTGACGTTGATGGCGAAGTTGTCGTCGACGAAGAAGACCGCGATCTTCCCTCTGGTGCGCTGCGCGCGCGCCTTCAGCCGCAGCATCTCGTCCACGATGCTCTTGTTGGAGCGAAAGCGGATCGAATCGCCGAAGAAGCCGGTCACGGTACAAAAGTCGCAGCCGTACGGACAGCCACGGCCGGACTCGAGCGGGATGATGTGGAACGTCTCCCACGGCCACTGGAAGTGCCGCATGATCGCGCGGAAGAAGCCGGAGATCCGGTTGAACTGGCCGATATCGAGTGACTCCCACGGGATCGCGGGATAGTGCTTCAGAGTCGGCTTGTGCTCCTTCCCAGAGTCGTCCACCGGAGCGTAGGTTTCCTTCAGCCGGCCGGCGGCCGCATCCGCGACGATCCGAGGCCACGTCTCATCGGCCTCGCCCAGTGCTACCGCGTCGGCATGACGCGGGCCGCCGTCCCGGCCGAGCGCTTCCTCGGGCGCCTCGGTGACATGAGGTCCGCCCATCACCACCGGGACGCCGGCGGCGCGGATCGCGTCCGCGACGCGATACGCCTTGGCCACCATGCGGGTCATCGCACCGATCCCGACGAGTCCGACCTTCTCGGCGAGCACATAACTCACCAGCTCGGCATCGCTCATGGGCCGGGTGTTGCCATCGATCAAGAGCACCTCGTGGTCCGGTGGCGTAAGCGATTGGAGAAGAAACATCCACAGGTGCGGCATGAAGTTCTTGGTCACACCGTTGTCCGGACAATAGAGGAGGATTCTCATTACTTCACGACTTCTGCGGCAGGGGCGCCGGCATGCCACCCGCATCGAGTGACTCCATGCGCGAGGGCCCTTCCACCGGGAGCCAGTTGCGCCGCTCCAGGATCGGCTTAGGCTCGTAGGTAACGCCTCGGGCGAGGCGCTTTTCTTCGCGAATCGTGGTCCACAGCAGGACCGGGCCGAGCAGGCGGCTGGTCAGGCGCGAGACCAGCCCGAACTCGCGGCCGATCTCCTGGCGCAGCATGCGGATCTGCGCACCGACGGGCGGATTCGTGCTCTTGAGGCGATGCTCCATGGCCCACAGCATCGCGCCGTAACCGGCGCGCAGCGAGCGCACTTCCCACTGGAACCGCTCGCGGACGCGCCGGTCGGGATGGTTCTTGTACCGCCGCCATCCTTCGAGCGTGGTGCGGCAGATGCGGTACAGGCTGGGGCCATTGCGCTCGAAGTCGCGCCGGAAAGCCCAGTCCAGCCAGCGCTTGGAGTCCTCGCGGGAAATGGCCGCGTGGCGGAAGTTGAAGCGGTCCTGGCCGTGCATGTCGGCCACGTCGATGCCTTCGATCATGCGGCCCTGGCCGAGCATCTCGGAGTAGAGCGGCGTGCCGGGAGCCGCCGTGTAGAGCATGAACTGGTGGAAGTCGGTCTGGTGCGCCACGGCGTGCTCGATCTCCTCCTCGATGTTCTCGGGCGTGTGGTGCTCGAGGCCGACGATGGTGGAGCCGAGCAGCTTGATGCCGTGCGAGTGCAACTCACGCGCCAGTGTTAGGGTATCACTTCCGTGGAGCTTCTCGTAGCCGGCGCGCGGCGACTCGAGTCCCATCCAGATCCAGGAGATGCCCAACTCCGTCAATTCCAGCATCGAGTACTTGCGGATGGCGTTGGCCGAGGCAAACACGTACAGCGCCCAAGCCTTGTTCGCGCTCTTCATGCGATCCAGGAGTTCGAGAGCCCGCTTGCGGTGCAGCAGGAAGTTCTCGTCCATGATGAAGAACGACCGGACCTTGAGGGCCGATTCCGATTCGCACATCACACGAAACAGCTCGTCTCCGGTCTCGTAAAAGTTGAGGAACTTGCCCTTGCCGCCGAAGAAGGCGGACGTGGTGCAGAAGTTGCAGCCCATCGGGCAACCCACCGACGGAACGATCGTCGCCGCGATGGAGCTCGCGGATTGCATCTCACGAAAGCCCATGGTTCGGGTTCCAAATCCCGACACGATGTGCGGATGGCGGATCGGCACGTTCTCGTCTTCGCCCAGATAGCGGCGCATCCAGGAAATACCATCTCCGCGCACGAAGTGGTCGGCGTCGACCAGGTGTTCGATCTCAGGAAGGGCCGTGACATGGCCGCCCACGACGATTACCGACTGCGGCGCGAGGCGGCGCACCATGCGGCACATCTCCCGCACCTTGCCGGCGTTGACGATGATCCCGGAGATGCCCACGATGTCGTACTGGCCCGCGGTGAGCTCGCGCTCGAAGTCCTCGCGTGTGGGAAAATCGAGCACCGTGCAGGGTGCGGAGATATTCTGCTGGATCATCATGATGCCCCAGGAGCGGTGGAACATGCGCAGCGAAAACGCCCCCTGCTCGCGCGTCACCTGGTTGTGGTACAGCTCCATGGGGTTGATGCGGCGGCTGCCGAACTCGTCGTCCTGCGCGTAGGGTCCGAACACGGACGTGAGCAAGGTGCGGGCTCCTGAGCCCTTGGGGTGCCGCTTGGCCTCGGGAAAAAGCACGCCGTCACCCTGCCGCACTTCTAAGTCGATTCCGGCACGAACTCTGCCGGAGCACCTCGTTGACCTTGCGCACCAGTGCCCGGGCGACGAAGGGCTTGGACAGGAACGCAGCGGTTGGGTGCAGTCCAGTGTCCCAAGAACCGGACATGAAGAGGGTTCTAGTCTCCGGACGCTCGTGATTCAGCCTGCGGTGAAGTTCACGGCCGTCCAGGCGCGGCATTTCGATATCGGTCAACAGCAGGTGGATCGGCCCGGAGTGCCGCGCGGCCACCTCCAACGCTTCGACACCATCGGCGGCTTGGAGCACGTGATATCCGTGCGTTTTGAGAACCTGCTGGACGTGAGCCCGAACCTCGGGCTGATCGTCCGCAACCAAGATCGTCAACCTGCTTGGTTCGCCGTCGCCTTGCGAGGAAGGGGTGGACAAAGACATCCGCTCTCCACGGCTCGTTCAGCCGGGCGGCCTCGCCGCCAAAGCCCTCCGGTGGGAAGGGCCACCTCAGCGCAGGCCGCCCAGATTGCAGCCCCCGCCCAGAGGGGACGTCAACTACCCGACAGAGCGGAGCGTTTGCCCGGGAGGACATCCAGTCGGTCGCACGGCGCTCAAGAGAACTGCCTAGGGAGAATGGTAGCCCCAGGCGGCAAGCGGCGGAACTGGGCAAATGTCTAGTTTCGGTCCCGGCCCTTCAGGTCCCGGCAAGGCCGTGCTCCAGAGCGTATTTGGTGAGCTCGGCGGTGCTGCGGAGTCCGAGCCTCCGCATTACGTTCGACTTGTGAAATGCCACGGTTTTGCGGGAAACATGGAGGATTGCGGCAATTTCTTTGACGGCATGTCCTTCCGCCACCAGTTGCACCACCTCGCGCTGGCGCTCCGTGAGCTCGCCGGAGACCTCACCAGGCCAAAGTGGCGAACCGAGCGCATCGCCCAGGATATCTCTCCTGACCAGGGGCGTTATGTAGGTGCGCCCTTTGAGCACCTCTTGTATGGCGGAGACCAGCTCCATCGAGGCGCAGCGCTTCAGGACGTACCCCGAGGCGCCTGCGCGGAAGGCCCCGGTGACATAGGTGGCGTCCGCGTGCATGGTCACGAAGATCAGCTTGGCTGCCGGCACGGTCTGGCGTAATTTGCGGGCCGCTTCCACCCCATTCAAGAGGGGCATCGAAATATCCAGCAGGACGATGTCAGGCTTCAACTCCTCGGCAGCCTTCAATAGCGAGCGACCGTCTTCCACCGCTCCCACGACCTCGCACTCCGGTTCCAGGATCCTTCGCAGGCCATCGATGACCAGCATGTGGTCGTCGGCGAGCAGGACGCGCGGCCGCCTCATTGGGCCGTCCTGCTCAGCGGGACGCGCACGTCGATCACGGCGCCATGTCCCGGCCTCGAATGGATTGAAACGCTTCCACCCACCAGCCGCACCCGTTCCCGAATGCCGACGATGCCGAGCCCGCTTTGGTCCGCCACCAGCTCGGGGTCAAACCCCCCGCCTTTGTCGGTCACGGACAGCAGGAGGCCGCCTTTCTCGCCTCGCAGGGCCAGCGTTGCCTCCTTGGCTCCGGAATGCTTGGCTACGTTGTGCAGACATTCTTGCGCGACCCGATAGAGGCATAAAGAAACGTCGAAGGGAATGGATGCCGGCACTCGGCGATGGGTGAACCTGAGCCGGATCGGATACAGCTTCGAAAAGTCGGGACAGTGCGACTTCAGCGCGGCGACCAGTCCGAAGTGCTCCAGGGACGAGGGATGGAGCTGGTGCGCCGCGCGGCGGAGGTCGTCCGACAGTTGTTCCACGCGCTCGCGAAGGGATCGAAGCTGGTCGCGGACGAGATCGGCGGAGCCGGGCAAATCCCGCTCCAGCAGGTTCACCTCGTTGGCCAGCATGGCCATCCTCTGGTTCATGTCGTCGTGCAGTTCCCGGGCCAGGCGTTTGCGCTCCTCTTCCTGCGTGGTGAAGAGGCTCGCCGTCAGTCTCCTGAGTTCTTCCTGGCTTTGGCGTAACGCGTCTTCGGTGAGCTTGCGCCGGGTGATGTCGAGGCCGGTACTGATGACGCGGATGACGGAGCCGTCCGCGGCGCGGTGCGCCAGGCTCGACCATGCGATCGCGCGGCGGGATCCGTCCTTGCGGATCCAGCAGCTCTCGTGACTGGCCGCCGTTTCCACGCCGTCGCGGAGGGACGCAAACACCGCTTTTGCCTGCTCGACTTCCTCCGGCGGGAGCAGAACGAGATCCCTGAACCGCCTGCTCTTCACTTCCTCGAACGAGTATCCCGACGTTTCCTGACAGGCGGCGTTGAAGCCGGTAATGGCGCCATCGGGGTTACGAATGACGATCAGGGCGCCGGAGAGGTCCAGAAGGGTGGCGGAGAGATCTCTTTCGGCCCGCGCTTCGTCGCGGGACAATCGCACCGTTTCGAAGCCGCGCTTCATGACGTCGATGTCCAGGAGCGCCATGAGCACGCCGCCGGTCTTGTTCTCGGCGGTCGTATGCGGCCTCATGCGAAGCGAATACCAACGCCCATCCCGCCCCTGCACGTCTCGTTCGACCAAGCGGACCTTGTCGATCACTTCCGAGATCAGCCCGCCCAGTTCGGGAACATCGATGTTGGGCTTGATGTCGCCGATGGGCCGGCCTACGTCGGAGGGGATCAGATTCAGCAACTTTTCCGCCGCGGGAGTGAAACGCCGGATGCGCCGGTCGGCTCCCAGGATCACAATGGGAATGTCGACCCCAACCAGCAGATTGCTCAAATCGTCGGCGAGTTGGCCCAACTCCACGTTGCGATTCTGTAGCTCCTCGTTCAGGGTGGTCAGTTCTTCATTCGAGGATTGCAGCTCTTCCTTGGCGGTCTCCAATTCCTCGTTGGTCGCCTCCTGGCTCTCGATGATCGACTGCAACTGCTCCCGGGTGGATGCCAGCTCGTGCCTGAGCACGGCGAAGTGCTCGGCCTCCCTGGCAGGGCTTGGCCCGGCGGATCCCTTCCGCCCGGCCTCCTCGATCAAAACCAGGAAATCCGGCCATTTTGCGCGGCGCCCATCGATCGGGATCACTTCCACGTCGACTGTTTTGAAATCGCCCTCCTGGTCGAGGCGGATCCCTTCCCGGCGAACCGGGATCTTCTCCTTTTTCGCGCGGTGCAGGGCCGCACGGAGGTCCAGCACCAGTCCTTCCCGCACCAGCTTGAAGAGGTGGAGGCTGGCCGCTCCCGTCGCCGGTTGCAGGTACGGACCGGTCTTTCCCTGGAAGTGAACGACCTGCAGGTCCGCGTCGACCACCAGTGCCGCCAGTCCACGCCGCTGCCAGACGAGACGCTCCACGGCCTTATGCAACTCAGGCGCGGCAGCGGCTTCCACGGGCGTGAGCGCGCGTATCGGCACTGCTCCGCGATCGGTAGCGGCCAGCCCCGACGGCACTGCTGCCGGCACCGGGTTCGGTGAATAGACCTTACGCTTGCGCTCTACGAGGGTGAACAGGCGGGCCGACGGGCCTACGGCTTCCGACTCTCCCAGCACGAGAAAGCCGTTCGGGCGGAGAGCGTAATGAAAAATCGATAGGACTCTCTTCTGCAACTCCGGACCCATGTAGATCAGGACGTTGCGGCAACTGATCAGATCCAGCCGGGAGAAAGGAGGATCCTTGCCCAGGTCGTGCCGGGCGAACACGCAACGATCGCGGACCGATTTGTTGATCTGATAATTCGCTCCCACTTTCGCGAAGAAGCGCGCCAGGCGCTTCGGGGAAACACCCGCGACAGCGGCTGCTGGATAGGCGCCCAGCCTGGCTCGGTCGAGGGCGGCCGCGCTGACGTCTGTGGCGAAAATCTGACAGAGGGTATCGTCCGCCCGCTTGTCCAGGAATTCCAGAAGTGCGATTGCGATCGAGTAAACCTCTTCCCCCGTGGAGCACCCGGGCACCCATATTCGAATCGGCTCGCCTCCCGATCGCGCCGCCAGCAGCTTCGGGAAGACGGTGTGACGCAGCGTGGCGAACGCTTCCGGTTCCCGGAAGAAGCTCGTCACGTGAATGAGGATTTCCTGGCAGAGTGCCTGCGCCTCGGCGGGGTTCTGTTCGAGGTGCGACGCATACCGTTCCAGACTCTCCATCTTCTGGAAGATCATCCGGCGAGCGACCCTCCGCCGGATCGTGCCAGGTTTGTAGAGACTGAAGTCGATGCCGGCGGCGGTCTGCAGCGCGTGGAGGATCCTGGCGACATTCTCCGCATTTTCGACCGGCTCAGGCTCGACGGCCACGGCCCTTTCCGCGTAGGGCGATCGCGCAAGCCGGACAAGCTCGCGCGCAATCGCTTCCGGAGGCAGAACCAAGTCCACACAACCTGCCGCGATCGCGCTCTCCGGCATGCCGGGATAGGGAGCCGACTTCGGCTCCTGAGCAAACGCGATTCCGCCCTCCGACTTAACGGCTTGGAGGCCCGCCGTCCCGTCGCAGCCCGTTCCCGACAGGACGATCCCGACGGCGCCCCTGGTCTGGTCTTCCGCCAGGGAACTCAAGAACCGGTCGATGGGCATATGCTTGCCGCCAGTCTGCTGCCGGGACAACAGCCGCAGCGCCCCCCGGCGCAGGGTCACATCGTGGTCGGGAGGTATCACGTAAACGTGATGCGGCTCGATGGCGATGCCGTCTTCAACTTGGGTAACGGGCATCTTGGTCGCTCTCGAGAGAAGCTCGCGCAATAAGCTCTGGTGATGAGGATCCAGGTGCTGGACCACGACGAATGCCATCCCGGAGTTGGCCGGCAGCGCCTTGAGCAGAGCCGTGCAGGCCTCCAGGCCACCGGCGGATGCGCCGATCCCCACGACGCGAAATGGGAGCCTGGACTTTACTCCGGAGTCCGGGCGCTTGGGCGATCTGGTCTTCCGCCTGACCACGTGGTCCTCCGCTGCAAAGTTATTCTTGGCTCCGTCGGGAGTGCCGTGTCAAGCGGGAGGGCACGGACGAGCGGAGTGACGTATCATGGTAGTTGAGCTGAGCGCGTCTGCTCCCTCTTCGGGCCGCCTGAACTAAGTCAGACCACCTGGACCTACTTCCCTTAGCGAAGCTGGAATCGGATCGGCGCCGGATTGGCGTCTTCGAGCAGGTTGAGACCGGATGCCATTTCACAATCGTTTTGCGCGGACGTTCAAGGCCGCCTCAATCCGGCGCGAGGCCCCGTCTTCTTCCGGAGTCTACGGCCTTTCAAACGCCCGGGAGTGGATCTACGTGGGGGAAACCAACGACATTCGGGCACGGCTGCTCGAGCACCTGGCGGAAACGAATACCTTCCTGGCGCGCGGAGCTCCGACGGGATTCAACTTCGAGCTTTCTCCTGCCGGTGAGCGGGTGGCACGCCAGCGCCAGATCGTTTTGGAACTCGACCCTGCCGGCAATAGCGGCTCCAGGCCGATGCGGAAGGACTCCTGATGGTCACTTACTACGCGTTGTGGCGAACAACGCACCTGCTCTGCGGAGCCGGCTTGCGCGACCAGGCTTTGCTCTGTTTGGTCGCCAGGGTCCCCTTCAGCTCGCCGGCGGATCGCGACATCGCCGCCATTTCCGAAGCTGGGGCGGAGAATTGCGTCATCGCGCTGGACGAGAACCTGTTCTGGTGCCGTATCGCGGTCCCCCAGGCCGAGAGGATCATACGCCTGCTCCGCTCCGGGCAACTCGCCTTATGCGTCCGCGCCTTTGAACCGAACAGCGCCCAAGTCCTGTCCGGAGCCCGCGCGCGGATCATGCCCGCCGGCGCAGCGCCGCTTACCGGCCTGGCAACTGCCCGCCGGCAGCCCGCGGGGGGCTTCACAACGCCGCACCACGTTCGTGCCAGCCTGAAACTCGGCCCGCAGGCAGACCTCGCAGGGCTCCGTCACGTACTGGACGGCCTGAGTGGAACCCACGTCCTGGCGTAGCGCCAGGAGATAGCCGGACCTCGGGCCGGACACCCCGCGGCAACCGCGAGGGTGCCCTGAGCCGAGCCCTTCCTACCAGTCCTACCAGCGCTTCCCGCGACCGGAGCCGCCGCCGGAGCGGAAGCCACCACCGCCGCCGGACCGTTCGGTTTTCGGACGGGCTTCATTCACGTTGAGATCTCTCCCCCCGTGCTCGCGGCCGTTCAGAGCGGCGATCGCCCGATCTCCCTCGGCATCGTCGGCCATCTCGACGAACCCAAAGCCCCGGGGTTGTCCCGTGTCGCGATCCGTCACTATGCTGACCCGTTGAACGGTTCCATGAGCTTCAAACAGGGCGCGGAGACTGTCTTCCGTGGCCCCAAAACTGAGGTTTCCAACAAATATATTCTTCATCGTAGGTTTATCCTTTTCCGATTTGACGGGCAGGCGAATTGGGCAGACGCGAGCGCGAAACGCAGTTGGGTCTTACCGTGAATTGGCGGGAACGATCAAATCTAGGTACAGTGTAGCACAGACCGGGGCCGGCACGCTCTGATTTAATCTGGCTTCGCGCTGGCGCATTTCTCAACCCCTGTAGCGGCCCCACGGCCAGCAATGTCAGTCCGTTGCAGCGCCGGGGCCGGGGCAGGGTCTGCCCGTCGACGCCCGAATTACAAGCGAAGTGCCCACTCGAAACTCCGCGCCCACACCAGGAGTCCGGATTAGTTGCAGGAGCGCATCGCAGGCGGAGCAGGCAATCTCCGTACGGAGCAGCCTCACAGTGGTCAGCGGCGGCTCGGTAAACTCGGCCATCTGGATGTCGTCGAATCCCACCACCGAAATGTCGTCGGGCACCCGCAGGCCGCATTGCCTTATGGCCCGCAGCGCCCCGATCGCGGTAAGGTCGTTGGAAGCGACGACAGCCGTCAGGCGCGGCGTTCGCCCGAGCAAGCGCAACATCGCCTGGAGGCCGCCATCGACTTTGTGGTTCCCCTCTTCCAGCATGGCCTCGGGATTTCCCAACTGCGCCAGGAACGCATCGCGCCTTTCGCGCACCGACTCCAGACGCAGCGGGCCGGAGATGAAGGCGATGCGGCGATGCCCCAGCAACTGCAGGTGCTCCACCGCCTGCGCAATTCCGTGGGCGTAGTCGACTTTCACGTTGCTCACGTCTCTGCCAATCCTGCCCACATCGAGGAAAACCAGCGGCACCCTGCGCCGGGAGAAGCTGTCCATAAGAGAAGGGTCGACTTCCGAAGTGATGATCGCGACCCCGTCGATCTTGCGTTCGATCATTCTTCGCACCGAGAGCGCGGTCCGCGCAGGATCGTAATTGGTGGAAGCGACGAAGACGTCGTAGCCGTTCTGGAGCGCGACCTCCTCGAAACCCTTGACCAGCTCCGGGAAGAACGGGTTCGTGATATCGGAGACGACCAGGCCCAGCATACGGCTGTGTCCAGAAACCAAAGATTGGGCGTTGATGTTGGGCCGGTAGCCCAGCTCTTCGATCACCCTGCGCACCCGCGCCGCGGTTTCGGGGTTAAGCCGGGGGCTGTTGTGAAGCGTGCGCGACACCGTAGCGATACCCACGCCGGCCCGCTTCGCAACATCCTTGATGGTCATCGTCCGTTCCTAGGTGCCAGTCTACATCAGAGCGGACTCAAAATTACGGCTTTGGCCGATCAGATCAGCTCCGGCGGCGCAGGCTTTACCTGAATCGCAACCGAGTGCGTTCCTAGAAAGGGATGCGTGGCCGTCAGACGGATAACTCCGGCGCTCTCCTTTGTCTTCACCCACACAGCGCCCGTGCCGCCCGCCAGCGCCAGAGGATTCTCGCCGATCAGGGCGCCGGGCCCCGTGAGCGAGAACGAGATCGCGGCCGAAGCGAAGGGTCTGATGTTGCCATATTCGTCGGTGACCATCAGCACGACGCGCGTCGCGTCGCGCCCGTCGCCGCTGAGCTCCGTGTCGTCCGGGAGGACTTTGAAATCGGCATCTTTTCCGCTTCCGGACAGGATCAGCGTTTTCGCCAGCTTGCCGCGGATGTAGCCCTCGATCTTCAAGTCGGTCCAGGGACTCGGCTCGGCAATTTCGACCATGAACGGCGGATACTTGAGATGAGGGAACGTCCCCCGGTCCGGGTCGGCTTCCTGCTGCAGTTTCCCGCCGCAGTAGATCTTCAGGTGGTCGCAGTTGGAGAGAATCGGCACCTTTCCCGGGCCGCCAGCCTCCGACTTGTCGCCCTGCGAGTAGAAGAAGCCCGCTTCGAGCACCACCTGTTGCTCCGGCTCGCACTGCGACGCGTAGAAGTACGCCGCCGGTTTGGGAATCCTGAAGATGTCGGTGACTCCGTGGTAGCAGATGTGGTCGCCGGAGCCGAAGTCCCGGTGCGTGTTGTAGTCGAAGGCGCACCATCCGATGCCGCCGGCATAACGATCGTCCGAGGCGAGCTGATTGTGAACCCGCGCGTGCCGGATCACGTGCTCGGCGACACGCGAGACGTTGTCGAACCGCTTGGTGGAAAACATGTGCCCGCAAAACTCGGTGTTCATGTACAGCGGGTGATTCGGCTCCTTCAACGGGAAGCCGAAGTCGTTCATCGTGAACACATCCTCGAGCAACTCGGAGTTGCGCAGGTAGCGGATGCCGCCGGTCTGCCGCGCGTCGTCGAGCGAATGGGCCAGGGCGTTCGTGCGCGTGTAGAGATCGTGATTGTCGACGGACTCGTTGATGCGCACTCCCCACAGGACGATGGAAGGGTGATTCCAGTCGCGCCGGATCATTTGGCCCACGTTGCGAACCGCCAGATCCTGCCAGGCTTGGTCGCCGATGTGCTGCCAGCCTGGAATCTCCTCGAGGACCAGGAGCCCCAGTTCGTCGCAGGCGTCCAGAAAGGCCGGCGACTGCGGATAGTGCGAGGTTCGCACGATATTGCAACGGAGGTCGCGATGCAGGATCCAGGCGTCGCGCCGCTGCACGCGCGCCGGCATCGCGCCACCCACGTAGGGGAACGTCTGGTGCCGGTTCAGGCCGCGCAGCTTGACGTGTTCGCCGTTCAGCATGAAGCCGGCCGGAGTGTACCGCGCCTCGCGGAAGCCGATGCGAGTCTGGTACTCGTCCTTCGAGCCGTCGGCGTTCGCGAGGTGCACGACCACGCTGTACAGCTTCGGATTCGTCAAGCTCCAAAGGTCGACTTCAGGGAGCGAGTCGAGCTGGACGTCGTGATACTCGGCCTCTTCAGCGACCTTCGTGCTAGCCGTCTTCAGGACCTTCGTTCCATCGAGCAGCTCCGCGGTGAGCGTCGCCCCGACCACCGCCGGACCCTGCAAATAGCAGCGCACCACGATCGCACGGTCAGCCGCCAGGGGTCGCACCGGCTTGGCGTACACGTTCTCGATAAACGTTCCCGGCACCACCCGCAGTTCGACATCGCGGTAGATGCCGCCGAAGGTCAGGTAGTCGATCCTGTGCCCGAAGGGCGGAATGTCGGCTCGCTCGGTCGAATCCAGTTCCACCGCGAGGACGTTATCGCCGCCGTAGTTCAGGTGCGGCGTCAGCTCGAAGCTGAACGGCGTGTAGCCGCCCTTGAACTCCTCGAACTTGTGCCCGTTGACCGTCACCGTGGAGGCAGTCATGGCCCCGGCGAAATCCAGAAAGACGCGTTTGCCCTTCCACCCTGGCAGGGCCTGAAAGTGCCGGCGGTACGCGGAGACGTGCTGGAACTCCCCTTCGTCGAAGCTGTGCCAGGGCAGGCGCACATTGGCATGAGGCAGCGTGATCTTCTGCCACGCGGAATCGTCGAAGCCGGGGGCCGATACTCCTGGCCGCGCTTTGCCGCCGGACAGCCAGTTGCGATTCAGTTCGTACACACGGCGATGCGGATCCGGGGGCGCGCCCGCACGCCTCACCTGAGCCCCCAGGACGCCGGCGGCGGCGGAACCGAGGAGGAACATGCGGCGATCGAGGTGTTTCATTGACCGCTAAGCTACCACAAGTCCGGTCGTGTCGGAAAGCGTTTCCACCCAGTCGCGGCGCTCATGCCGCGGCGGCGCGGCTTCCTTACGCGAGCGGTTCGGCCGACAGTCCGGAGGCCTGTCCCACGGGCGTGACCACCGCCGCGATGGCCGCGAAGAGAGCCTCCGCTTTGACTGGCTTGGTGACGTAGCCATCCATGCCGGCCTGGAGGCAGCGCTCTGCGTCGCCCTTCATCGCGTGCGCGGTCAAGGCGATGATGGGTGTGCGCCGGCCGGTCCCACCTTCCTTGGCACGGAGTGCCGCGGTCGCCTCGAAGCCGTCCATCTGGGGCATCTGCACGTCCATCAGCACGACATCGAAGGATTCCCGGTCGAACAGCACCAGTGCCTCATGGCCGTCACCGGCGACGGAGACCTTGTGCCCGCGCTTCTCCAGGAGCCTCCGGCCCAGGTGCTGATTGACTGCGTTGTCTTCCGCCAGCAGGATCCGGAGCGAGGAGAGGGACGGTTCCGCCTGCGGGGGAGATGCCGTTCGCAAGGGCGCGGCCGGCGCGGCGCGCTCGGATGGGTCTTGGAGCGCCTCGATCACGGTGTCTCTCAATTCGGCCTGGCGAACCGGCTTGGTGAGGAGGGCGTCCACACCTGCGTCCCTGCGCCGGGAGTCGCTGCATGCCCGCCCGTATGGCGCCAGCACCACGACGGCGCACTGCTTCAGTTCGGGCAGGCTCCGCACGCGTCGTGCCAGGGCGCAACCGTCCGTCTCCGGCAAGCGGGAATCCGCCAGCACCATCCGGAACGGCTCGCCGGATCGCGCCGACTCCGCGAGAATCTGGACCGCGCTGGGGCCGTCGGCAGCCAGGGTCACCTGCAAGCCCCAGCGCGACAACGCGTCCGCCAAGACGCGCCGGCTGGCGCCGCTCCCGTCCGCGACCAGGACGGGAATCCCCAGGAGACAGTCGATCTCCGTGTCCCGGTCGCCGCTCCGGTCGGGCGCAGCGCTAACGCTCGCGGTGAAATGAACGTTGCAGCCCCGGCCCGGCTCGCTCTCCACCCAGATCTTTCCGCCCATCATTCGCACCAGCCGCGCGGAGATCGTGAGGCCCAGGCCCGTTCCTCCGTACCGGCGCGTGGTGGAGGCGTCTCCCTGCGAGAACGCTTCGAAAATGAGCTTCTGCTTCTCCAGCGGGATGCCGATTCCCGTGTCGCTCACCGTGAAGTGCAGCCGCAGCCCGTCGCGGAAATGGCCGTCATTCTCCACCCGCAGGCACACCTCTCCCTCTTCGGTGAACTTCAGCGCGTTGCCCACCAGATTCGTGATCACCTGGCGCAAACGAGCTGCGTCGGCGTGCACCCGCCGCGGCGCACCGGGGCGCGTTTCCGATATCAGCTCGATGCCTTTCTCCGAAGCCCGCGGAGCAAACGCCCGGGTGGTTTCCTCGACGAACTCATGCAGGTCGAAGTCGACGCAGTCCAGCTCCAGCTTGCCGGCCTCGATCTTGGAGAAGTCAAGGATATCGTTGATGACCGTGAGCAGGGCGTCCGCGGAGCTGCGGGCCATGAGCAGGCATTCCTGCTGCTCGGGGGAGGGGTGGGCGTCGAGCGCCATGTCGATCATGCCCGCCACGCCATTCATCGGGGTGCGGATTTCGTGGCTCATGTTGGCCAGGAACTCGCCCTTGGCGCGGTTGGCCGCCTCGGCCGCGTCTTTGAGCGCGGCGGTCTGCTCCAGTTGGCCCTGGATGACTTCCGTCTGCTGCTTCACGCGATGCCGCAGCGCGACCACCCAGCCCAGCACGGCGAACGTGATCAAGAGCACCAGGCTGAGCACTTCCGCCGCGTGGACGGCACTCCACCAGGAAGGGCTCTCGGATACCACCACGTCCCGAGGCGACCGCAGCAGGATGCGGAACGCCTTGGGCAGCGTGTGCCCTTCCGTCATGGCGGCCTCTTCCGCGTCAGCCTGCACGGAGCAGATTCCAGTCAGCCGAAGCGTGCTGCCTTCCCGCCAAGCGTTCGCTTCGTCGCCTCTGCGCTCGCCCGGGAGGATCGCCGCGAAGATGAAGTTTCCCGACGACAACACCAGGGTCGGATTCTTCGCCGCCAGATCGCGGCCGATCAACTGGCCCTGAATCTGGACCAGTCGCGCGTCATACTCTCCTCGCAGAGCCTGCTCACCCGTAACGGGCGCCGGCGCGACCGGCTGGGCACTGCCCGCCACCCTGAAGGTCGCGTCCGTGAGCGTGGGTTTGTACTGTCCGATGGCGGGAAAGCCTGCCACTTCCACGACGTCTCCCAGTTTCACCGGGGTGGTTTGAGCGGTCGCGACGCACAGTCCCTGGCTGGCATCCGCAAGGCAGAGGGACCGGCCCGGCCACTGCAAGGCAACCCGTCCGCGAACATGCACCCGGCGCGGGAACGCGACATCGGGAGCGAAGGTCAGCAGATCGTTGATGGGGTGTACCGGCAAGACGAAGGGATCGGCGGGCGCCGGTTCCTCGATCGTCACCTCGCGCAGAGTTGGAAAGAAGAGACGGGCGCCTGTCGCCTGGCGGTTGTTGTTGAATATTTCACCGGCGGCGGCGCGCATGCGAATCCGCGCGTCGATCAACCGCTCGTAGTCCGCGCCGGCCTCCGCCACCGTCGTGGCGCGGATCACGCCGTCGGCCAGCGCCAGGTCGATGGTTACGGTCATGCCGGAACGGACAACCGCGTGCACGACGCCCTCGACCTCCACCCACTGCGAGTCGTCCGCCCCGATCCGCATCTGCGCGAGGCTGACGCGTGGAGCTTCGGCCGGCAAGCGGGATTGGCCGATCACGCGGATCTGAGGCAGGTCGACGACGGGAGCGAAGTCGCCCGGCCCGCTCACGCCCCACAGCTCGATCAGCGTACCCGCATGCAGCGAAAGAGGGGGGCCCGCCGGAACGGCAACGAAGATCCCGCCGGTCTCGTCGTGGACGAACAAGGCCCGGTGGCGCGTATCGATATAGGGATCGTAATACGTCACGACGGCTCGCAAATGGACCGGGTAACCCCGCCTTGCTTCCTCGAGCGTGAGACTGTGGGCCTCACGCGCCGTGGCAACCGTTCGCAGACCCGCCGCCGGGGCCCCCGATGCCTGGCCGCCTGCCATAACGCCACTCAGTAGCAGGGCCAGTGCAACGCTCTGAGGCAGGCGCCATCGACCCGGCGCCGGCTCTAAGGTTCGTGAGTCCATGCCATTCTGGGCGCCCAGGTCCGCCGGCGGCCGGGCGCGCGGCAAACTGGTCCCGCGTGTTACTTATCGGCTGACCGCGGGCATTGTTGCAGCCTAGGCAGGCGTCTGCCTGCGCGCAGCCCGGCAACACCGTCGCTCGAACGCAAACCACTGCCGGACAGGATCACCGCAAATTCGCCGAAAGACGTCCAAAACTGCGAAGGTTGGGCTACAGATCCCCGCGCCGCCGCCCGATAACCTTTACGTTGGTGACCGCCAGAAATCAGCAGGGAACCCTATTGGGGCTCTATGGAAAACATGCCCATGCAGGATCAGGAAGTGATTCGCGAGTTCTTGGTCGAGAGTCATGAAAACCTCTCTCGTCTGGATCGGGAACTCGTCGAACTCGAGAAGCACCCGAAGGATGCCGCCCTGTTGGCAAGCATCTTCCGCACCATTCACACCATCAAGGGCACGTGCGGCTTCCTCGCGTTTTCGACGCTGGAAGCGATCTCTCATCAGGCCGAGAGCCTCCTGAGCCAGTTGCGCGATGGCGAACGGGAGCTCACGCCGTCCCTGGTGTCCCTGATTTTGGAAACAGTCGATGCGACTCGAAAGGTGCTGGCCTCCGTCGAAGCGACCGGAGAAGAAGGCCCGAACCGCTTTGAGGAGTTGACCGAACGTCGGAGGGTCGCGGCGCGATCGAAGGCCGCTCCCGCCAGCGAAACCGCTCAGGCCCAGTCCGGCGGGGACGTGGTGCCTGGTCTTCCGGCGGACCCTCCGGACGACAGCAGCGAGCGTGCCGAGGGCAAGAAGCCCGAAGACGACTCAGCGAAGTCCTCCGCCGTGGCGGATGCGAACATCCGGGTCGGGGTTGGGCTGCTGGACAAGCTCATGGACCTGGTGGGGGAACTGGTGCTGACCCGCAATCAGATCCTCCAGTTCAACACCGAGCGCGAAGACGCCGCCCTCAACGCCACCTCGCAGCGGCTGAACCTGATTACCACCGAGTTGCAGGAAGGCGTCATGAAGACGCGTATGCAACCGATCGGGATGGTCTGGAACAAGCTGCCGCGCGTGGTGCGCGACATGGCGGTGGCGCTCGGCAAACAGATCCGGCTGGAGATGGACGGAGCGGAGACGGAACTCGACCGGACTATCATCGAGGCCATCAAGGATCCGCTGGTCCATTTGGTTCGAAACTCCTGCGACCACGGCATCGAGCCGCCGGAGGTCCGGGCTCGAGCGGGCAAACCGCCGACGGGCAGGCTGTCCCTGCGCGCCTATCACGAAGGCGGACAGGTCAACATCGAGATCGGCGACGACGGGGCCGGGATCGACGTCGCGCGGGTCAAGCAGAAGGCCATGGAGAAAGGGCTCCTGCGGCCCGAACAGGCGGAGAAGCTGAGCGACCGCGAGGCGCTGAACCTGATCTTCCACCCCGGCTTCTCTACGGCCGAGACCGTTACCAACGTTTCGGGACGCGGGGTCGGCATGGACGTGGTGAAGACCCACATCGAGAAGATCGGCGGCGTGGTCGACATCTTCAGCCGGCCGGGCGAAGGCGCCACGGTCAAACTCAAAATCCCGCTTACCCTGGCCATCATCCCCGGTTTGGTGATCACGAGCGGAGGGGAGCGGTTCGTCATTCCCCAGGTCAGCCTGCTGGAGCTGATCCGCCTGGAAGGGGATGGCTCGGAAAAGCACATCGAGCACGTGCACGGAACCCCGGTCTATCGCCGGCGCGGGAGTTTGCTGCCCATCGCCTACCTGAATCAGGTGCTGGGACTGATGTCGGCCGAGCGGGCCGAGGCGGTCAGCATGGTGGTCCTGCAGGCGGAGGACCGGCAGTTCGGCCTGGTGGTGGACGGCATCAACGACACCCAGGAGATCGTGGTCAAGCCGCTGGGCAAGCAATTGAAAGGGCTCACCGTCTACGCCGGCGCGACCATCATGGGCGACGGCCGCGTGGCCCTCATCCTGGACGTGCTCGGCATCGGGCAGCGTTCCGGTGTGCTGGCGGAGTCCCGCGAGCAGGCGCGCGCGGCGGCGGAACACAAGGCGCAATCGGGGATCGAACAGCAGCGGCTGCTTCTGTTCGAAGGCAAGCTGGCGGTGCGGGCCGACGCGGCCAAGCATCAGGGCGACTAGCGTGTTCAGGTTGTTCTTGATCTCGTTGAAGTCGCCGCTGTAGGCGTCGGTGATCTTCTTCCGCGATCCCGCCCATTATGAGGCCATACGCACTGGCCTGCTCCCTCGGCTGCGGGAGGCGGCGGGACAGCAAGAAGCTGTGGTTCTGGTCGGCCGCTGCATCGACGTGGCAGGAGGCTTACAGCCTGGCCATGCTCCTCCTGGGGTGCGGCGTGAGCGACTGGAACATTCAAATCCTGGGCACCGACTTCTCCTCGCAGGTCCTGGAGCGCGCCCGGTCCGGCAAGTACCAGCAAATCGAGGTGAACCGGGGGTTGCCGGCGGCCCTTTTAGTGAAGCACTTCTGCCGTTCCGGCGTGGACTGGCAGGTGAGCGAGACGGTGCGGCAAATGGTCCGGTTCGAGACCATTGACCTGCGAAACAGCATGCGCGCCCTCGGCCCCTTCGACCTGGTCTTCTGCCGCAACGTCATGATCTACTTCGACGCCGAAACGAAGAAGAACATCTTGAAACAGATCCACGGCACGCTGTTTCGAGGCGGCTGGCTGCTGCTGGGCGGCGCCGAAACGGCCTTCGGCGTCGAGGAGTGGTTTGAACGGCAGACCGTGGGAAGCGCGATCGTGTACGTGACCCGTTGAGAGGAGAAAACATGCCCACCGAATCGAGCGCAGAGATACCGCCGAGCGAACTGGCGCAGATCGTGGAGTCCGTCTTCGGGACCATGATGAGTCTGGAAGCGGGCGAGGGCGGAACGCCCTGGTTCCCCAGCGGGGACCGCGTAACGTCCGCCGTCCACCTGGCCGGCGATTGGAACGGAGCAGTGCTGCTCGAGTGCAGCCAGCGCCAGGCTTGCCGCTTCGCCGGCCGTTTCCTCTCCATGGATCCGCCCGAGGGCGTGGACGACGACGTGCGCGACGTGCTGGGCGAGCTGGCCAACATGATCGGCGGCAACCTGAAGTGCGTGTTGACGCGGGGGATCCGGCTTTCCATGCCCTCGGTGGTGGATGGCAGCGACTACAGCCTGCGAGTTTGCGGGGGCGAGGTCCGCCAGCGGCTCGCCTTCGGGTGCGCCGAGGGCCCCTTTTGGATCACGGTGCTCGCCACGCGACCGATAAGACAGACGTGAAAGCCATCCACGACGTGAGCGACGGGACCGAGGAGTTCAGCGTAAACGTGAAGTTGTTCGACATGCAGCACCGGCGCTTCCTGCGGCTGATCGCGCGGCTGGAAACGGCGATGAGCCAAGGGATTGCCGAACAGGAGCTGGCGGAGATCCTGGCGGACCTGGCCGACTACGCCAAGGAACACTTCGCCACCGAGGAGGCGGTGATGAAAGCGTACGAGTTCCCGTGGCGCGACCATCACGCCCTGGAGCACCAGCAAGCCATCGCGGACCTTGACGCCGCGCAGAGTCGATGCGCGTCCGGCGAGCCGGCCCTGGGCGTCGAGGTGCTAGACCGCCTGAGGGAATGGCTCCAGCGGCACGTGCTTGAATCGGACAGGGCCTACACGGAGCACCTCAACGCCCACGGCTTGTTCTAGGTCTGTGGAGCGCGGAAGCTCTCCAGCGCAGAAGGGTCCGCCAAGGTCGAACCGTCTCCCAGCGGTTCCCCAAGATAGCTCTGGCGGATGAGCCGCCGCACCACCTTGCCGCTTTGAGTCTTCGGCAGCGCCGCCACCACCTCGATGGTCCGAGGGCGGAAGGCCGGCCCCAGATTCTCGGCCACGCACCCCGCCATCTCCTCGAGAACGCCCGCCGCGATCGCCGCCCCGGGCTTCGCCACGACGAACGCAATAATCGCCTCGCCCTTGACCTCGTCCGGAACCCCGATCGCCGCCGCCTCCAAGACCGACGGATGCGCCATCAGCGCCCGTTCGATTTCGCCGGGCCCGACCTTCCGTCCCGCCACCTTCATCGATTCGTCGGCGCGCCCGTGCAGAAACCAGCAGCCGTCCTCGTCCACGCTGGCCCAGTCGCCGTGATTCCAGATTTCTTTCCACTTCGACCAGTAGGTATCGAGATAGCGCTGCGGATCGCCCCACACGCCGCGCGTCATCGAGGGCGCGGGCCTGGTGCACACCAGATATCCCGTTTGGCCGCGAACGGGCCGTCCCTCGCCATCCAACACCTCGGTCGCCATGCCGGGCGCCGGGCCGCCCAGGGAGCAGGCCTTCAGCGGCTGAATCGGCATGGGCATTAGAAAGCAACCTATGATCTCCGTCCCGCCCGAGATGTTGATAATCGGCAGCCGGCCGCCCCCGACGTTCTCGAAGAACCACCGGTACGAGACTTCGTCCCACGGCTCGCCGGTCGACCCCAGCAGTCGCAGCGAGCTCAGATCTGAACGCCGCGGCAGCTCGCTTCCATGCTTCATCGCCATCCGCACCGCGGTCGGCGAAACGCCGAACACGTCGATGCGATGTCTGGCGATCATTTGCCACAGCCGGTCCGGCCCCGGAAAATCCGGCGCGCCGTCATACAGGAACACCGTCCCGCCGAAGTGATGATTTCCGACGAGCTCCCAAGGCCCCATCATCCAGCCGATGTCGGACAACCAGAAGAACCGGTCTCCTTCGCGATGATCGAACGCCAGATACATCTCTTTCGACGTCTGGGCGAGGCATCCGGCGTGCGTGTGCACCGCGCCTTTCGGCCTGCCGGTGGTCCCCGAGGTATAGAGAATGAGCGCGGGGTCTTCGGAATCGAGACGCAGAGACTCGCACTCGTCCGGCCCGCATTCGACATCCTCCCACCACAGATCCCGGCCAGGGGTCCACTGCACGTCGCCGCCCTTGTAGCGCCACACGATCACCTTCTCGACGCCGCCCGGCGACGCAGCCAGCGCCTGGTCGATCTTGTCTTTGAGCGGGAGGAGCTTCCCGCGGCGCTCCAGCCTGTCCGCGGTGAATAGCACGCGCGCGCCGGAGTCCTCGATCCGGTCCGCGATCGCGCCCGGTCCGAACCCGGAGAACACCGGAACGGCGATCAGCCCCAGCTTGAAACAGGCATAGAGAATCGTGACCACCTCGGGAACCATCGGCATCGCCAGCGCCACGCGGTCCCCGGGCCGCATTCCCAGCGCCCGCAGGCCGTTCGCAAGCCGGTTCACCTGACCGGCAAGCTGCGCGTAGGTCACCGCGCGAACCGCCCCGTCCTCGCCTTCCCAAAGCACGGCGCAATCGCCCGCCCGCCGGCCTTGCGCGTGCCTGTCCAGGCAATTCCACGCCACGTTCAGCTTGCCATCGACGAACCAGCGGGACCATTCCACCCCGCGCGAGTCGTCCAGCACCTTGTCATACGGCTCGAACCACTCGATGCCAACCTCGCGCACCATCTCATCCCAGAACTCCTCGCTCCGGCTGCGGGAGAACTCGAGGAATTGCGCGAGCGTATCGAAGCCTAGCCGGCGCATGAACCGGTACACGTTGGTGGCTGCGATCCATTCTTCGGTCGGCTGCCAGATCCACTCGCCCGTCATCGCCGCTCCTCGACTCATGCTGCAATGCCACTCAGTTTGGTGGGGCGCGGACCCCCTGGTCCGCGAGCCGACCCCCCGGCCGCGCCATATCGAATCGGTCCGTCGTGCGCACGTAGGTCGGGCCGCCCATGCGCCCGATGGCGCGCAGCTTGTCCGGGTCGATCCGGAAGTCCTCGCACAGCGCCTCATCCACGTGGAAGCGCAAGACCTCCCCGAGCACCACGCTTCCGCCCAGAGGCTTGCTGCTCACGTGGACCACCTGGAGTAGCCGGCACTCCATCTGGATGTGCGACTCCGCCACCCGCGGAGGCTTCACCAGATCGCTCGGGACCGGCGTCAGCCCCGAGATCTCGAACTCGTTCACCTCCGGCGGAAAGTCCGCCGAGCACGCATTCATCTGCGCGGCGAATTCCTCCGACACCACGTTGACCACGAACTCGCCGGTGGCCTCGATGTTCCGCAGAGTGTCTTTCCGCCGACCGTCGCTCGCCCGCACCGTCGTGCTGAAGCAAATCACCGGCGGGTTGGGGCAAACTCCATTGAAGAAGCTGTACGGCGCCAGGTTCGGAACGCCCTCCGCGTTCACGGTGGAAACGAACGCGATGGGCCGCGGGACGATCGCCCCCACCATCAACTTGTAAATGTTCTGTGGGCTGTGTTCTCCGGGATCGATGATCACCGCTTCTCCATCCAGCTCTTCCAGTAATCGTCCCACTCCACTTCCCTGCCCGCGGGGAGCACCTGAATCGGATTCAGACCGTCCAGCATCACGGCGCATTCGTCCGTGAACGTCTTCTTCGCCTGGTTGGCCAGCGCCTTGGGATGCGGCCCGTGGTGGATGCCGCGCGGATGCAGCGTCGCCATGCCGGGCTTGATGTTGTCTTTGCTGAAGAAATCCCCGTCGTGATAGAAGAGGAATTCGTCGTAGTCCGTGTTGCGGTGAAAGAACGGAACCCGTAGCGCCTTCTCGTCCTCCTCGAGCGGCCGGGGCAGGAAGGTGCACACCACGGCGCCCTCGGTGACGAAGGTCGTGTGGGCGCTCGGCGGCAGGTGCACGCGCGGGCTGGTCAGCGGCCGTATGTCGCGCATGTTCAGCTTCCACGCCGTCAGATCGCCTTTCCAGCCGATCACGTCGAGCGGGTTAAAGGGATACACGACCTTGGAGATCTCGCCGTTCACCAGGATCCGCACCTCCCATTCCCGGTCGCCATCCAGGATCGGCGCCGGCTCGGGGACCGTGATCACCGCCGGATCGTACAGCGCGTGCTGCCCGATCAGCCCTTTCTGCGGCTGGTCGAACTCCGCTTTCGACTGGATGATCAGAAAGAAGTTGTCGCGGGTCTCGGGAACCACCCGGTAGGTCACGGCCCGCGGAAGGTTGATGTAATCTCCCTTCTCGAAGGGCAGCGGCCCGAAGTCCGTCTCGATCGTGCCCTCGCCCCGATGCACAAACACCAGCTCGTCCCCATCCGCGTTCCGGAAGTAGAACGGCATCGGCGCCGACCGCCGCGAAACGGACAGCTTCAGCTCGCCGTTCGCCAGGAACGCCGTCGGAAACCCGCACGGATCGCTCTCGTCCGAGGGTTCGAGCTTGTTCAGATCGAAGCAATGCGGCCGTAGCGTCCCCTCGAACCGTATCCAGCCCGTGGGCGGGTGCAGGTGATAGAGATGCGCGGATTTGCCGTAAAACCCCTTGCGGCCGTGCTCTTCTTCGTAGGCGCCCTCGGGCAATCCCACGTGCGCTTGTGTGGCGATCTTGCCTTTCTTGAGAGGATACATCCCAGCCTCCTCAACCCCTGATAACTCTGTTGCGCAATACGCCGATTCTCTCGATCTCGAGTTCCATCACGTCCCCGGGCCGCACCCAGCGGTCGAGCTCGAGCCCGCAGCCCGTGCCGACCGTGCCCGATCCGATTACGTCCCCCGGGTACACGGCATCGTCTTTGGTCAGAAACTCGATCATGTCTTCGAACTTCCAGTACATGCTTTGCGAATTGCCCCGCGACCAGACTTCTCCATTGATGCGCGCCGTCATCTCCAGCTTGTACGGATCGCCCACTTCGTCCGGCGTCACGAGGCACGGCCCCAGCGCCGTGGCCCAGTCCTTGCCCTTGGCCGGCCCCAACCGCACCTTCATTTCCTTGCGCTGAACGTCCCGCGCGCTGAAGTCGTTCATCACCGTGAATCCGGCGATGTACTCCCGCGCGTTCTCCGCTTTGATGTTGCGGCCCCCTTTCCCGATCACGGCGGCCAGTTCCAGCTCGTAGTCGAACTTCTCCGTAAAAGACGGCCAGAGCACGTCCGCCTCGGGGCCCAGAATGTTGCGGTGGCCGCCCTTGTAGTACACCGGCATCTCGTACCACTCCTGCGGCATGGGCTCTCCGCGCTTGGCGAAGCCGGCCTTCACGTGGTCCTCGAACGCGAAGAAGTCCCGCAGCGAGGTTGGGTTCGGCAGAGGCGCAAGCAGCCGCACGTCGGCCGGCGCATGGATGCCCGGCGCGCCCGGCTCGAGCGCGGCCAGCGCTTCGCTCGCGTAACACCGCGCCGTCGCGCCTTCCTCCAGGAACTCGAGCATGTTGTCCGGCAGCACCACCGCGGCCAGTTTCGCCGGGCGCGGCTCGCCCCTGCGCTCCAGCAGCCGCTCGCACGCCAGGTTGAGATCCACGATTCCCGCCTCCGTCACCGCTCCCACGCGCTGCCGCGGGCCCAGCGCCGTGCGGATTTCGAACGTGCAGAGCTTCATTCGAGATTGCCCCGGAGCGCCTGCTCGCGCTCGATCGCCTCGAACAGCGCCTTGAAGTTCCCTTTGCCGAAACCGCGGCTCCCCTTGCGCTGGATCACCTCGAAGAACAGCGTCGGGCGGTCCTCCACCGGCTTGGTGAAGATCTGCAGCATGTAGCCCTCGTCGTCGCGGTCCGCCAGTATGCCGAGTTCGCCCAGCCCTTCCAGCGGCTCGTCGATCCGCCCCACCCGCTGCTCCAGGTCTTCGTAGTAAGCGCTCGGAACCCGCAGGAACTCCACCCCCTGATGGCGCATTTTTGACACCGTGGAAACGATATCATTCGTCCCTAATGCAATGTGTTGGATGCCCGGCCCCCGGTAGAAATCGAGATACTCCTCGATCTGCGACTTGCGCCTGCCCGCGGCCGGCTCGTTGATCGGGAACTTGATGCGGTCGTTTCCGTTCGCCATCACTTTCGACATCAGCGCGGAGTATTCGGTACTGATGTCGCGGTCGTCGAAGGTCTGGTAGAGCCGGAATCCCATCACCCGCTCGTAGAACCGCACCCAGGCGTTCATCTCTCCCAGGGCGACGTTCGCCACCATGTGGTCTACGTACTTCAGGCCCACCGGACGCGCCACCGCGTCTTCGCCGGCGACGGCCGCAAAGCCGGGCAGAAACGCGCCGCGGTACTCTCCGCGCTCCACAAAAGTGTGGATCGTGTCGCCATACGCCGCGATCGCCGCCAGCTTCACATCTCCGTTCTCGTCGCGCAGCGAATGCGGCTCGCTCACGCCCCGCGCCCCGCGGCTCACCGTCTCGCGGTACGCCGACTCCGCGTCGTCCACCTCGAGCGCGATGCCGTGTACGCCGTCTCCATGGATCCGCACGTGCTCGGCGATGGGATCGTCCGGCCGCAGCGCGCTGGTCAGCACGAAGCGGATCTTGCCCTGCTGGAGCACATACGAAGCTCGCCCGCGCACGCCGGTCTCCGGTCCGCTGTACGCCGCCAGTTTCATCCCGAAGGCGGAGCGGTAGTAGTGGGCCGCCTGTTTCGCGTTGCCGACGTAAAACTCGACGTGGTCCGTCGCTTTCAGAACCAGAAAGTCCCTTGCTTTGATGGTGCTCTCTGCCACCTCTGCCATAGCGTGCTCCCCGTGAAGAATGCTTAAGCTCAGTGTAGCACCACCTCCAGGTGGTTGCTATTCTCCCGCGCCCTTGTTACTGTATGGACAAGGAACCACTCGGAGGGGCACTATGCCGCAAGCCGCCGGTTTGTCGACCCCGGGGCTCACCACCGGCCACGCTGCTTTCGTCGAGGAAGCGCGCTCCCGGGGTGAACTCTACATCGAGCAGGTCTATAGCCTCTATGCCGAACAGAACCAGGACTCTTGGCGCCGGCTGTTTCAGCGCATCCGCCCGCGCTGGGAGCGCTACGCCAACGACCATTTCCTGCGCGGAATCGAGCTGCTCCACCTGCCGCCCGACCGCATCCCCCGCCTCGCCGATGTCAACCTGACCCTGGAGCCGCTGACGGGCTTCCAGGCCAAGGCGGTCAGCGGCTACGTCCCGTCGTATCTGTTCTTCGACTGCCTGCGCCGCCGCGAGTTCCCCACCACCATCACCATCCGCCCCGAGGACAAGCTCGACTACCTGCCCGAGCCCGACATATTCCACGACATCGCCGGCCACGTCCCCATGCACACCGACCGCGCCTTCGCCGACACGCTGGTTCGCTTCGGCGACTGCGCCCACACGGCCGTCGAGACCATCGCGCAAGTTCGAGACGAGAGAGAGAAGTGCCGGCGCCTGACCAGCATCATGAAGGCGCTCTCCCGGTTCTTCTGGTTCACCGTGGAATTCGGCCTCATGCGCGGTCCCCGCGGCGTGTGCGCCTACGGCAGCGGCCTGCTCAGCTCCTACGGCGAGCTCGAGCACGCCATCGAATCGGACGAGGTGCAACGCTACCCCATCCAGCTCGAATGGCTGATCAACCAGGGCGCGGAGATCGACCACTACCAGCCGCTGCTTTTCATCGTCGATGGGTTCGACCACCTGTTCGACCTGGTCGGACAACTAGAGCGCTGGATGCGCGACGGCAAGCTAGACAACGTAGCCCCCGGCCTCCCCGAGATCTCCGAAAGCGACCTGCGCAGCTTCCTCGAAGCGGAAACCGCGCGGCACTGAGCACCGCGACCGTCAGGGAGCGGACCGCTCACTCAGTTAGTGGAAGCCGCAGATGATGAAGTGTTGCGCGGATCGCTCACGCGGCACAGTGAAAATCGTGTTGCCGTGCCACTCGGTATCGTTCAGTCCGTCGTAACAGCCCCACATACGTATCCGGCCGATTCGCCGGCCGTTCGCAGCCCTGTACAGGTCCACCGTGTATCTATCCCAGTCGATAAAAGCCGGACCCCACCCTTCGCCCCCCTGCATCTTCCTGGGTCCGTAGCTCATAACCGCCAAAAGGTGGCCGCCAGGAGACAATAAGCCCGGGCAGTTGGGCCAGTAGTAGTTCTCTGTCTTGTCGAACCTCTTGCCCGCGTACGTTAGGGGCCTTTCGTTCCAAACCCCCTCAAATGGCCCAGCGGACGAGAAATCTTGATAAGTGAGCGGCATCACGGCTGCCGCGGCCCACTCGGGCGGGGAGAGACGGCGCAGGCCTGTGATCCGCCGTTCCGGGTGTCCAGTCAGCGCGGGAAATCTGAACGCGTATTGTTGAAGGCTGGTGCGGTGAGGCGGAACGGGGCGGCCGAACGCAGGCCGGTTCGCAAGGGCGATAAGGACCTCTTCTGGGTCATGTGGCGATTTCCGGAACTCGTAATCCTCAAAGGTTTCGCCTGTCCTTTGGTCGTACGAGAAGAAGCGGTTCATAACGGGCTCACCATTGGGATATCTCCAGGGCTCGGGCAGGGAGACAGCCTCACACCCGCTGGACAGCGACTTGACGTGTAGCATCGGCCTCGACGCCCAGTCGTCGTGCCAGTAGCAATAGCATCTGTCCAAGGCCACCCACAGCAACGCCGCTGTTACCCCTAGCAGGCCTCCCAACCACCACAGGATCACCTTGCGTCTTCTTGACATGTCAGCTCGGGCTCCAGCCGTCGCTGCCCTTAAGGAACACCTCCGGCGCGAAGGCCGCTGCAGCAGCGGACGTAAGCGTATGCGCCCATGCGACGCGGGCCGCATGGTTGGCGCCGGCCCCGGTCGAGCCCAGTTCCGCGAACCAGGCGGTCTTCTCGTTCGCGGGGGTGTGGTTCCAGTTATCCCAGCCCTCGGGGCGAATGTGGGCTCCCATCCAGCAATCCAGGAAGATCGCCCGCGCGCAGGATCGCCAGGGCCGGCCTAGCAACACGCCGGCGCCCTCGGCCGCAGCGGGCGCGCCGGTCAATCGGCAATCTCGAAAGACGAACCCCGTGGGCTCGTCGGACCGTGTTCTGCGATGCGCCGCAATGTAGCCGGCTCCGCGGCTGTGGATCTCGCAATGATCGAAGACCGCCGCCGCGTTCCCGAAAATGAAATCGACATGGCCCTCGATGAAACAGTCGCGATAATACTGCCGGCCCGACGCGGCGTAGAGCGTGTCCTGCCAACCCGAGAACCGGCAGTTGCGGAACACGGCCCGGTCGGAGTGAATCGACAAGGCGACCGCCTGCGTCCCCACGCCGAAGCTGTTCTCGAACGTGATGTTCTCGGCCTCGAAAGCGGCGCCGTCCACCTCGATCGCCGGGCTGAAGAAGGTTCCACCGGCATTCGCCGCGCCCATGCTGTACGTGATGACGGTGGAAGCGGCATCGCGGCCCTGCAGGGTCACGCGCGGGCTGTCCTGTGGGACTTTCAGACGCTCATGATACACGCCCGGCCGGATCTCCAGAATCACGCGGCCCACCTTCTCCGGCGGGTGGTCCAGCACGTGATCGACGGCTCGCTGTATGGTCTGAAACTCGCCGCTGCCGTCGGCCGCCACCACCGCCCGGATCGTTTCGGCCGCCGCCGGGTTCGGCATCGCGGTCACAACCGCCGGCAGGCCCGCCGCCGCGAGGAACTCTCTCCGTGTTGGCATCACGAACAGCTTGTCAGATTCGCGAGGCTGGCGTCCAACTTGACATCGCCGGTGCGGGAAGGCCATATTTCGAAGAATGGCTCAGTCTCTCGGTATTCCTCAGGATGGCGCCCTGGACCTGGTGTCGCTCGGCGCGCTGGTTCACCGCTTGGACCCGGGTATCGTCCCGTTTCGCAAAGCCGTCCAATGCCAGATCCACGTCAGCGGCGGCGAGTTCAATGTCGCCGCCAATCTGGCGGACTGCTTCGGCCTGCGGACAGGCATCGCCACCGCCATGGTCGACTACCCCATCGGCGATCTGATCGCGGAGCGCGTCAAGGCAATGGGGGTTAAGCCCTTCTACAAGCGCTTCCGGCACGACGGCGTGCGCGGGCCGAACATGGCGGCCGTCTACAGCGACCGCGGGTACGGCGTGCGGCCGGCGGTGGTGTTCTACAACCGATCGAACGAGGCCGCGGCCCAGCTCAAACCCGGCGACTTCGACTGGAAGACGATCTTTCAGGGCGGCGTGCGCTGGTTTCACAGCGGCGGAATTTTTGCGGCGCTCTCGGAAACCACCGCGGAGCTGGTGATCGAAGGCATGCAGGCAGCCAAGGCCGCCGGCGCGTTCGTCTCCCTCGACCTCAACTTCCGCGAGAAACTCTGGAGGGTATCCGGAGGCGCGGACCGCGCTCAGGAAGTGCTGGGCCGCATCGTGAAGAACGTCGACGTTCTGGTCGGCAACGAGGAAGACCTGCAGAAGGGCCTCGGAATCCCCGGTCCCGCGGTCGCCGCGCAGTCCAAGCTCGACCCTAGCGCCTTCTTCGCGATGATCTCGCAGGTAGTGGAGCGCTACCCCGGCATCAAGGCGGTCGCCACCACTCTGCGCGAGGTCCACTCCACCAACCGGCACAGTTGGGGCGCGGTGGCCTGGGTCGCCGGCGAGACCTGCGTCTCGCCCATCTGTGAGCTGGACGTTTACGACCGCGTCGGCGGTGGAGACGGGTTCGCCTCCGGTTTCTTCTTCGGCCTGCTGGCGGGCGAGGCGCCGCAAGAATGCGTCAGGCTCGGCTGGGCCCACGGGGCGCTACTCACTACGTTTCCCGGAGACACCACCATGGCCAACGCGGACCAGGTTCGCGCCTTCGCCCGGGGCGGTTCGGCGCGCATCCAGCGCTAAGGCTCAATCCAACTTCGCGGGCGTGAGCGTGGGCGACAGCGCCTGCACGATGCCCAGCGCCACCAGGTACGCAAGACCCGCCACGATGAACAGTGGCACGTAGCTGTGGGTCCAGTGCACCACTTGCCCCACTGAAAGCTGGAACAGCACACCCGCCGCCGCCCCGACCATGCCGCCGAAACCGGTGACGCTGGCTACCGCCGACTTCGGAAACATATCGGAAGCCAGCGTGAAAACATTCGCCGACCATCCCTGGTGCGCCGCCATGGCCAGCCCGATCAGCCCCACCACCAGCCAGAGATTGTGCATGTAGGGAGCGATGATCACCGGCAGCACGAGCAGCGCACACAGCAGCATCGTTCCCTTGCGTGCGGCGTTGAGGCTCCGGCCGCCCGTCATCGCGAACCCTGAAAGCCATCCACCCGACACGCTTCCGATGGTCGAAATGCCGTAGCACACCACCACCGGCAGCCGATTGGTGTGGATATCCAGATGGAACGTCGACTGCAGGTAGGCCGGCAGCCAGAACAGGTAGAACCACCAGATCGGGTCCGTCAACGCCTTGGCGAGCGCGAAGGCCCAGGTCTCCTTGCACGGAATGATGCGCAACCAAGGCACGCTGGCGGCCGATGCATCCTCGCGGTCGCTCTGGATGTGCGCCAGTTCGGACCCAGAGAGCCGCGGATGCTCCTCCGGCCGGTGATAAAGCCACAGCCAGAACAGCAGCCAGATGAAACCCGATGCGCCGGTCACCACGAATGTTCCGCGCCATCCCACCCGCTCCTTCAGGAAGACGACGATGATGGGGACGACGATCGCGCCCACGTTGGCTCCCGAGTTGAAAATGCCGGTCGCCAGCGCGCGTTCCTTCTTGGGAAACCACTCGGCCACGGTCTTGATGCAGGCCGGGAAGTTCGCGGCCTCGCCCAGCCCCAGAAAGAACATGGCGATCGCGAACGTGAGGACGGAAGTGGCCGCTCCCGGAGACATGGCGGAGAAGCTCCAGAGAACGATGGCCAGCGCGAAGCCGAGGCGTGTGCCCAGGCGGTCGGTCAGCCTTCCGGCGCATACCAGCCCGATGGCGTACGCAGCCGTGAAAGCCGTGGTCATGTAGGAATACTGCCGGCTGTCCCACTTGAAGATGCCTTGCAGTTCCGGGTTCAAGTAGGCCAGTACGCCGCGGTCCACGTAAGCGATCACGGTCGCAAAGAACAGCAGCGCACACACGGTCCAGCGGAGATGCGTCATCCGGGGTACGGCGGTGGTCGAGTTCATGAGAGGTCAGGCGGACGGTTCACATGTATCAGCATACGCGCCTGCAAGCGGCCTGGGCGGGCGGAATCGCCTGCCCCACGGCACTGTAGGCCCTGCGGCCCTTCGAAGTCAACTCGGAAACGGTGAACCGATGCTTGAGCGAAATCGAACGATCCCTCATGCCACGCCGCGGGTGGAGTCCGGCGGCGGGCTCAGCGAGGCCTGCAGGAGCTTCGCGATGGAGTCCGTGAGTGGCCGCGGGTAGTTCGTCTGCGGCATAGCCAGAGCCTGCCTGCGGACCAGACGGCCGCCGGCCACCCGGAAGGTCTGGAACGCCTTCGGCCCGCGCAGGGCGAACTGCGGAAGGATCGAATAGCCGAACCCGGCTTCGACCAGCCGCTTGATGGCCTCCGTGTCGTCGGCCTCCATGACCACCCGCAAGCTCACTCCAGCCTCCTTGAAGAAGCGGTCGATAATGGACCGCATGTTGCTCCTTGGTGGGTAAAGAAGGAACGGAACGTGCGCCAGAGCGGCCGCCTGAAGCGTGACCGTGGTGTTGGCAACCGTTTGCGCGGGACGCGGGCGCAGCCCCAAAAGCTCCTCTTCGAACAGCGGCAGGATCCTCAGCCTCTCCTCCGGGTAAGGCAGCGAAATCAATCCCAGGTCGAAGTGCCGGTCGAGCAGTCCAGCCACGATTTCCTCCGTAGCGGCCACGGTCACGGTGATTTCCGTCTGTGGGAATCGCTTGCGCATCAGGCGCAGCGGCTGCCCCAGACGGTGAATCAGCGTGGTGGCGCCGGTGGCGAAACGAAAGGGGCGGGCATCCTTGGCCGGATCGCTCTCAAAGGAGTGGTGGATTTCCCGGAACTGCTCGATCACGCGCCGGGCGTGTTCGGCCAGCCGGAACGCGTTCGGCGTGGGCACAATCCTCTTTCCGGCGCGCACGAAAAGGTCCGCCTTTAATTCGTCGGACAGACTGTGGATCTGAACGCTGATCGCCCCCGGCGACAGGTTGACTCTCTCGGCCGCCCTGGTGACGCTCGACGATTCCATGACGGCCAGGAAGAGTTCCAGTTGGCGTATATCCATTCGATGCCTCCCGGCGGCCGGGCGGCGTTGCCGCCTGCGACGTTCGCAGCGGTAGAGGCCTGGCGCCGATCATTTAATGTTACTAAACGTTGCGTTCCGGCAATCGGGTTTGACAGCCCGCGGCAGTGCCACTATAGTTGCCCAAGGGATGCGGTCCCCCTCGCGGCCGCATCCTCGGTGCGATATGAAACGAAGCGTTTCGCCATGAGCGCAAGCCTCGGGCCATCGTCCCCCGGCGCGGGCGCGTCGCCGGTGCAGCTCGAAAAGCTCTCGCTCGGGGTGGGGGACCGCTTCGGGCATCAGGCTGGCGCCCAGCTCCGGGGCTGTATGCTGGCCGTCCAGGCCGGCGTCGCCGTCATTCCGGTCTGGAACAAGTCTAACCGCGAGCACGGGATCGTCGGATCCGAGCCTTCCGCGGTGCGGGCCGCGGCCGACCGGGCCGTGCGGGAACTGGGCTGGCGGCGGCCCTACCACGTGGACGCCGATCACATCACCTTACGGACGGTGGACCGCTTCATCCCGGTTTGCGATTTCTACACTCTGGACGTCGCCGACGCCATCGGACAACCGGCTGCCGCAGCGGATCTCGACGCCTTCCTCGCCCGGCACACCGAGCTGGCCGGCCGCATTCCGGTCCCGGGCATCGACGGCGATCTGAGGATTTCGCCCCGCTCGCTCCGAGATATCGCGCAGCGCTTCCTCCATCCGGTGCGGGAAGCCGGGCGCATCTATCGCTACGTCGAGGAGCGGACGAGCGAGGCGGGGTTCATCCCCGAAATCTCGATGGACGAGACGGACGCTCCGCAAACCCCCGCCGAGCTGCTGGTCATCCTGGCCGCGATTGCGGACGAGGACATCCCCATCCAGACCATCGCACCGAAGTTCGTGGGCCGCTTCAACAAGGGCGTGGATTACGTGGGCGGCGTCGCGGAGTTCGAGAAATGCTTCCGGAGCGATCTGGCCGTCGTCGCTTACGCGGCGAGGCACTATGCCCTGCCCGCGAACCTGAAGCTCAGCGTCCATTCGGGAAGCGACAAGTTCTCGATCTACGGACCGATGCGGCGGGCCTTGCGGGACTTCGGAGCCGGCATCCACCTAAAGACGGCGGGCACCACCTGGCTGGAGGAGTTGATCGGGCTGGCGGAAGCCGGAGGAGACGGCCTGGCGCTCGCCCAGGAGATCTACGGCGAAGCCTGGTCTCACCGCGAGGCGCTGTGCGCGCCCTATCTCTCGGTGATCGATATCGACGCCGATCGCCTCCCCGCTCCCGCCGAGGTGCGCAACTGGACTCCGGAACAGTACGTGGCCGCGCTGCGGCACGACCGTTCGAACCCTGCCTTCAACCCCGACCTCCGCCAGTTGCTGCATGTGGGCTACAAGATCGCCGCGAAAATGGGGCGCCGCTTCCTGGACGCGCTGGAGCGGTACGAGGAGCCCATCTCCCGCAACGTCACTCTGAACCTGTGGGAGCGGCACATCGGGCCGCTCTTCCTGGGAAACTGACCGGTGCGGCTCACCCTTGCGCTATTGGCCGCGGCCGCGGCGTGGCACGCCTGCGCCCAGGACACGCGCCACGTCACCGAGCCCGTCATCCCCCCTAGTTGCGCCGTGTTAGCGGCCAGGCTTGCCTCTGCCGGCGGCCGAACCCTGGCCGGGGCGGACGAAGACAAGCTCGACACTGGCCGCATCCAGGGCGCCATTGACGGCTGCGCCAGGGGCCGGGCCGTCGAACTCAAAGCCGCGCGCGGGCAGGACGCGTTTCTCTCCGGACCGCTCCAGCTGCGCGACGGCGTCACGCTGCGGGTGGACGGCGGGGCCATTCTTTTCGGGTCGCGAAACCCGCGCGACTACGACCTCCGACCGGGCAGTTGCGGCATCGTGGACCGGGACGGCCACGGCTGCAAGGCGTTGATCGGCGGGGATGGCGTCGCCCACGCCGCGGTGATGGGCGATGGCGTCATCGACGGCCGCGGATGGGCCACGCTGATCGGAACGAACGTCACCTGGTGGGAGCTGGCCGAGCGGGCGCGCGCTGGCGGGTTTCAGAACTGCCCCCGCCTGATCGTGGTGTCGCACAGCACCGATTTCACTCTCTACCGGATCACGCTGAAGAACTCCGGCAACTTCCATGTCTATTTCGATTCCGGAGACGGCTTCACGGCCTGGGGCGTCGTCATCGACACACCGGAGACTGCCCGCAACACCGATGGCATCGATCCCTCGCGTTCGAGGAACGTCACCATCGAGCATTGCTGGATACACACCGGCGACGATCATGTCGCCATCAAGGCCGCCGGCCATTCGTCTCACATCACGGTCGCGCACAATCACTTCTATACCGGGCACGGCATGTCCATCGGCAGCGAGACCAGCGGGGGCGCGAGCAACATACGCGTAACGGATCTGTCGATCGACGGCGCCGACAATGGAATCCGCATCAAATCGAATTCCGGCCGCGGCGGCGTGGTCGAGGACGTGGTCTACAGCGACGTGTGCATTCGCGGCACCCGGGACCCCATTCTGATGGACACCGATTACGCCCACTACGGCCGCGGCGGGACCAGCATACCGGTCTTCACGGGGATCGATCTACGCGATGTTCGAGTGCAGGGGGGCGGCAGGATCACCTTACAGGGCTACGACGAAACACACCGCCTCGGCATGACTCTGGACGGCGTTCAGGTGGATTCGGACCCGGCACAGGTAGTCGCGTCGCACGCGGACCTGGTCCTCGGCCCCGGTCCCGTGAACTTCCGCCCCTCCGGCCCGGACGTCACGCTCCGTGAGGCCGCGCGGGCCGGCGCCCCCGAGGCATGCCAGGGCAAGTTCGTCCCTATGCCGGGGGAAGGCCCCGATCAGAGATAGTCGAGCCGGGGAGGCGTGAACACGTCGATCACCACGGACGGCTCCATCGCCGACGCCTGATGCTCCACTCCGCCCCGGACCACGAAGCTGTCGCCCGAGCCGGCTTCGAACGTCCGGCCGCCGGCGGTGACCCGGAGCCGGCCTGAGGCGACGTAGACCACCTGATCGTGCGGATGGCTGTGCGCCGCGCCGGCCCAGTTCCCTTCCATGCGGTGCTCGACCAGGAACAGCTTATCGTTGTGGGCGCCCACGCGGCGCGTGAGGCCGGGCTCAGGATAGCTCGGGCGCACGTCGGCGCCCACAACCCACGCGACATCGGGGTATTCGTTTTTTGTGTCCATGATTCACCTGGCTAACCAGCCGCCATCGACCACCAGAACGTGCCCGTTGACGTAATCGCCGGCGGCGGATGCCAGAAAGACCGCCGTTCCGGCCACATCGCGCGGAGTGCCCCAGCGGCCCGCCGGAATGCGCTCCAGGATCTGGCGGCTTCGAACCGGGTCGGCGCGCAAGGCGGCCGTGTTGTCGGTGGCCATGTAGCCGGGCGCAATGGCGTTCACCTGGATGCCCTTACCCGCCCACTCGTTGGCCAGCGCCTTGGTCAGTTGAGCCACCGCCCCTTTGGCGGCCGCATAGGACGGCACGAAGACTCCCCCCTGGAACGAGAGCAACGAGGCGACATTGATGATCTTGCCGCGTCCCTGCGCCAGCATGTGCCGCCCCGCGGCCTGGCAGAGCCGGAAGACCGCGTTGAGGTTGACTTCGATCACGTCGTTCCAATCCCGCGCGGTGAACTCGGCCGCGGGCGCGCGCCGGATGATCCCGGCATTATTGATGAGAATATCGATCGAGCCGAACTCCCGCACCGTCCGCTCGACCAGCTCTTCGCACACCCCCGGTTGGGAGACATCGCCCACCGCCCGGGCGGCTCTGGCTCCGGCCGCGCACACGGCCGCGCACACTTCGTCGATCCCGGTGGCGTCCTTGCCATGGACCACCACGTTCGCGCCGGCCTCCGCGAGCCCCACCGCCATGCCCGCCCCCAGGCCGCTTTGCGAGCCGGTAACCAGCGCGTTCTTGCCTGTCAAGCCGAACGACTCGAGGTTCATTTCCGGCTCGCTTCCAGGCCCGACCCGCCCCCGGCGAAGGCGGGCTGCACGTTCACCACGCCGAACTGCCGGTCCTCCTTTTCCCGGTGCGCCGCCATGGCCCATAGGAAAACGATCCGGTGGCCTGGCACGGCAACATTGGGATGGTACCCGGCCGGCATCAGGACGGCGTCGCCGTCGCGGACCACGGTCACCAGCTCGGGGTATTCCGTGTCGTTATAGACGAGCTGGATGCCGAAAGCCGGTTCGGGCATGTCGAAGTAGACATACATTTCTTCCAGCATCGCGGTATGCTCGTGCGGCGGCCAGCTGGTCCAATTCCCCGGCTCCGAGAAGGTGAAGCCCGCCACCAGGCGGCCCGCCTCGACATTCTTGCCGAGCACGATATTGACTTGCCGCTGCTGCCCCGGCGTGCCCGCGGTGAACACCAGCGCCGGGTTCTTGGCCGCCTCCGAGTGACGGACCAGTTGCAACGGATACTGTCCCTTCACCGGCGCCGAGAACTCCGCGATATCCGCGCTCTCGCCGGCATCCACCCGCACCTGGCTCCAGCGCGGCAGGTAGATGCCATCGTACTGGCTCAGCACGAAGTCCTCGCCGCCCACGCTCAAAGCCGCGGCGCCCGACAGAACGATCAGGCCGGTCTCCTGGCTGTTGGTCTTGAAGGTGACGGATTTCGTCTCGCCCCGCAGAATGATTCGCCCGTAGGAGAGATGGCGATTCGTGCTGTTGGCGGGCGTCACCCAGACGTGCCGGCCCGCACGGGCATTCGTCTTTCGAAAGACCATCCTCTCCATTTGCGTCTGTGCCAGCGTTGCCATGGTGTTCTACCTCCCCGTGAAAACTGCGCCGTTGATCTTTACGTTCGCACACGTGAGACCCTCCACGTGCTCGATAATGTTCGGCTCCGCGATGTTGTCGAAGGTGCAGTCGGCTAGCCGCAGGTCCCGGATCGGCGCGTTCCGGAATCCTCGCAGTTGAAGAGCGTACTTGCTCTTCTTGCAGGTCACGTTGCGGACGTCGATATCGTGGACATTGGGGCGCTCCGGACCGTTCTCCCCCTCCTCGTAGTGAAAGTCGACCTGGAGAACGGCTTCGGAGACCTCGCCGATTTCGATGTTCCGGAAATACACGTGCTCGATCGTTCCGCCCCGCACCGCGTTAGTCTTGAAGCGCAGAGCCTGATTGAGATTGGGGCTGTCCAGGCGGCAGTTCTCGGCGAACACGTTGCGCACGCTTCCCGACATCTCGCTTCCGATGGTCAGGGCGCCGTGGCCGTCCTTCATGCGGCATCCCCGGATCACGACGTTCTCGGTGGGCTTCGCCATCCGCCGGCTATCCCGGTTGCGCCCCGCCTTGATGGCGATGCAGTCGTCGCCGGTGTCGAAGGTGCAGTTCTCGATCAATACGTCAGTGCAGGAGTCCGGATCGCAGCCGTCGGTATTGGGCCCATGGGACGCGATGCGGACGTCGCGAATCGTCACGTTGCTGCACAACAGAGGGCTGATTTCGAACATCGGCGAGTCTTTGACCGTGACTCCTTCAATCAGGATGTTCTTCGAGCGGCAGGGCCCCAGCAGGTTCGGCCGCAGGTAGTGCCCCTCGCCGAAAACGCGCTTTTCGATGGGGATGTCCCGGGCCCCCATCTCGAACAGCGCATTCCGCGCGTCGTCCTGCTGAGGAACGCCGGGGCGCCACCCGCAGTTGGTTCTGGCTTTCCAGGGCCACCAGTGCTCGCAATCGGCCTGGCCGTCGAGAGTGCCACCGCCTGTGACCGCCAGGTTCTCTTCGCCGTCGGCATAAATCAGGGGCGAGTAGTTCAGGCACTCGACGCCCTCCCAGCGGGTGTAAACCACCGGCAGGTAACGCTTCGCGTCGCGACTGAATTTGAGCGTCGAGCCCTCGGGCACGTGCAGGTTGACGTTGCTCTTGAGCCGGATCGGGCCGGTGGAAAAGGCGCCCGCGGGAAACGTCACGCGCCCGCCCCCGGCGCGAGTGCATTCCGCGATCGCCCGGGCAATCGCTTCGCTGCAGTCCGTCTTGCCATCGCCCAGAGCCCCATACCGAGTTACATCAAAGTCCCGCTTCGGGAAAACGGGCGGCTTAATGCGAGCCAGAATCCGCCCGACTTCATCGTCCCACGCCGACGCACGCGCCGGTTTCGCCAGCCAACCGGCCGCGGCCACACCTCCAGCCAGTCTGAGAAAGGTGCGCCTGCTCGAACCGCGATCGCCGATCATGAGAGAGGTCCCCTTGACGAGACTAGGTTCGCTCCCCGGATATGTCAATGCGAAACAACTGAAACCTCCGTTGAGCAACGGTGAACGATCGCGGGTCCGTTCGCGCTGGAGCGCCGAACCACGACTATACGGGAGCGGCCTCCGTCCCCAAGCGAACATTCCGAACCTGAATGTCGTACTTGTGATACTGTGGCCCCACGAGGTGAAGGCATGCCTGACAACAAGTACAACCGCCGCCAGATCATTCAATCCGCGTTGGCCTTGGTCCCCGGGGCCGGCCTGAATTGGGACGCCCTCCCGGCCGCGAGGTCCACCCCCTCGGGCGCGGATGAGTTCGACGCCGTGATCGTCGGAGCGGGCCTGGGCGGTCTGAGTTGCGGGGCCGCGTTCGCCAGGCAGGGCTTCAAAACCCTGATTCTCGAGAAGCATGACAAGCCCGGCGGCTACGCCACCACGTTCCGGCGGCCGGGCGGCTTTGTGTTCGATGTCTCGCTGCACTCGACCACGGTCGGCGAGCGCGGCGGCGTCCGCAACCTGATCCCCGGCTTCCCGGAGATAACGGATGTGGAGTTCGTCCCGCACCGCACGCTGTACCGCGCCATCTTCCCGGATCACGACATCCGCGTTCCGCCCCGCGACCTCCCCGCGTACATCCAGACCCTGGTTGGCCTGTTCCCCGCCGAGGAGGCGGGCATCCGGGCCCTGTTCGAGGACATGCGGGGCGTCACGGCCGACATCGGCAAGCTCTCCCAGGCAGCGGGCAAAATCGAAATGAGCCGGTTCCCGGTGGAGTTCCCGCACCTGGTGCGCGCCGCCGGCCAAACCTGGGGCGCCATGATGGACGCGCGCATCAAGGACGGCCGGCTGAAGGCCATCGTCTCCGTGCTCTGGCCTTACTACGGACTGCCGCCCTCTAAACTGGCAAGTTTCTACTATGCCCTCCCGACCATGGGCTATCTCGAGGAAGGCGGCTACTATCCCAAGGGCAAGTCGCAAGAGATCAGCGACGCGCTGGTTTCGCTCATCACCGCCCGGGGCGGCAAGGTGCTGCTCAACACGGAAGTGGCGAAGGTCCTTACCAAGAACGGCGCGGCCTACGGCGTCCGAACCGCCGACGGCCACGAGTACACCGCCAAGGCAGTCGTCGCCAACTCCAATCCGCACGACCTGTTCCATTCCCTGGTCGAAGACGACGGCCGCCTGAAAGACTACCTGGCGCGCATGGACCGCTGGACACCGAGCCTCTCGTCCTTCCAGGTGTTCCTGGGACTCAAGAAGGACCTGGTGGGCTCGCTGGGCATTCCCGATACCGAAATCTTCTGCGGCTCCGGATACGATCCCGAGGCCGGGTACGCGGCTGCGCTCAACGCCGACATGACCAATCCCAGCGTGGGCGTCACCCTCTACGACAACCTGTATCCCGGCTACTCCCCGCCTGGGAAGAACACCATCGGCCTCATCACGCTCCACGGCTACGGTCATTGGGAGAAGTACGAGGCCGACTACCGGCAGGGACGGAAGACCGCCTACCGGGCGGAGAAAGAGCGAATAGCGGACATTCTGATCCGGCGCGCGGAGGAGAGGCTGCTACCCGGCCTCTCGAAAGCGATCGAGGTCAAGGAAATCGGAACGCCGCTCACCAACGTTCGCTATACCGCCAACTACCACGGCTCGATTTACGGCTGGGATCAGACACTGGACAACTCCGGCATGCGCCGAATGGCCCACACCACCCCCATTGCGAACCTCTTTCTCTCCGGAGCCTGGACCCGACCGGGAGGCGGCTACTCCGCCGTCCTCATGAGCGGCATCGATTGCTTCCAGGAAGCGACCCGAAACTGGACCTGAGGCGGCCAGCCATCCGGCGGCCGCCGCCAGTCTTCGGGTATGGCTTGGCACGCCGGGACACCGCAGAATCGCCCCGGTCGACGCGTCATTGCCGGGGGTTGCGCCGCGACGTAACGGGCGGTGTAACGGGCGAGGTAGCTGCTTTAGCCTTGGTGGCGCACTCCGTCTGTCGCATTCTGACACTCGGAACGGGACACAGGTCCGCGGGAAAGCGAATACGGCAAAGGCGATTCTGAGAACGTTAGTTTTGGGGCTGGGGCGATCCAGTCAGAGAAGCTACCCGAAACCGGCTCTGAGGCGGCCAGCCATCGAGCCTGCCTGCCACTCATCCGCCGACCACCACCGCTCCTCTTGGATCGCTTGGCGCGCCGGGCCCGGCTCTGTACAATTGATCGGGATGACAACCGGCCGCACCCTTGTCGCTATCTGCTGCCTGGTGGCCGTCCTTGCCGTTCCGGCGGCGGCCTGGGTTAAGAAGAACCCATTCGGATCGTCCACGCCGCTCCCCGATTCGCTGCGCGGCGGCGTCTACCACATCGCCCCGTGGTCGCCGGTGCTGCCGAACTTCGAGCGTTTGCAGCCCGTCGGCTTCATTTATACCTACTCGCTCAACGTTCCCACACGCGACTACGAGGAAGGGATGCCCGGCGTCACCGACCGCATCGAGTGGTTCGCCATCGACTACGAGGGCGACTTCTGGATCGAAAAGCCGGGGAAGTATCGCTTCAATCTGATCTCCGACGATGGGTCGAGGCTCACCATCGACGCCAAGGTCATCATCGACAACGACGGCATTCACCCGACGACTGCCATGGGTGGCAGCGCTGAGCTGGCCGGCGGGAACCATCGCATCCGCGTTTCGTATTTCCAGGGCCCGGGCAGCGCGCTGGCGCTGGTGCTCGAAGTGGCCCCGCCGGGCCAGGAGTTTCGCGTATTCGACCTGCGCGACTTCCGGCCGCGTGCGGTCGCCCGCGCCGCCGCGCCGGACGACGCCCGTCCCCATGTGCGCCGCGATCCCGAGTTTCACGGCTCCGCTGCGTTGACCGGCTACGAACTGGCTGCCTTCGAGGCGATGGCGGTCCAGCCGCAGCCGCACGCCTTCGAGTTCCGCTCCGCGGCTTACCGGTTTCCGGACAGCGACGCCAGTTCGAGGTACGTCCTGGCCTTCGAGCTGCCGGGGACGGCCTTGGCCGCGACGCCGGCCGGTTCTGGGAAGCGGAAACTGCGCGCCGTTCTGCTCGCCCTGGTGAGGGACGCCGGCGGCCAGGTGGTTCAGAAGGTCAGCGAGGACTTTAGCCCCGAGGTGACGGAGACGCAGTTGGCGGCGCTCCGGGCAGCCACATTGTCCTACGCCCACCCCATCGCGCTTGCCGCGGGCCACTACACGGTCGCGACCGTGGCGCTCGATCGCGAAACCGGCCGGGCCAGCACGGGAGCGTTCGAAATCGACAATCCGGAGCGAAAAGGGCTGGCGCTGAGCAGCCTGGTGCTGACGCAGCGGTTCGAGCCCGCGCGGAGCACGGGGGATACCGACGACGCCGATCCGCTCCGGTTTCACGGCCAACGGATCGTGCCGGCAATCGACGCGAGCCTGCCCGCCAATGCGCAGCCGTTCGTGTACTTCGTGGCGTATCCCTCCAGGCTAAACAACGCGACTCCGAAAGTCGGCGTCGAGTTTTTGCTCGGCGGCAAGGTGGTCGCCAGCCAGACCGCCGACGTTCCACCCCCGGATGCGACCGGGGCGGCGGCTATGACCATCGAGGGCATCCCGAAACCGGGCAATTACCAGATCGAGATTACGATGATCCAGGGCGGCGAGTCGGTAGAGCAGAGCATCCGCTACTCGATCGCCGCCAGATAGAGGCACTATGCACACGGCAAAACACGTTTTCATTCTTGCGGGCCTGCAGATCGCGGCCCTGATACTCGCTTCCTCCTCCGCGTTTGCCCAAAACGCCAGCGGATCGTTGGCCGCAACGGTGAGGGACCCGAGCGGCGCGGTCGTTCCCAACGCCAAAGTCGTGTTGAAGAACGAAGAGACGGGAGCCATCCGCGATACGGCTTCGAACGGCAGCGGATTCTTCAACGTCCCGGCCATCCAGCCTGGCTCCTACACGGTGACGATCTCGGCGCCGGGCTTCGTCGCCTGGCAACGGGCCAGCATCGTCTTCAACCAGGGCGAGAGCAGAACGCTGCCGGACGTGACCCTTCAGGTCGGCGCGGCCGCCGAGCACGTGCAGGTCGAGGCGGATGCCGAGGCGGTCTCGCCTTTGGACACCGGCGAGGCCCGGCAGACCCTCGACGCCGCCATGGTGAGCAGGCTGCCGATCGAGGGCCGGGACGCGGCCGAGCTCATCAAGATCATGCCCGGAATGGCCATGAACCGGGGCCTCACCCAGAGCGCATGGAGCAGCCTGGTCACGCAAACCAACTCCGGCCCGATCGGCCAGTATTCGGCCAGCGGCACGCAGCCCAACGGCGCGATGACCATGACCATGGATGGCGCCAACCTGCTGGACCCCGGCAACCAGGGCACGCAAGTCGCTAACATCAACGTGGAACAGACGGCCGAGGTGACGATCCTCTACTCGGCGTATGGCGCCGAATACGCCAAGGGCCCGGTCACCTTCCAGGCCATCGGAAAGAGCGGCGCCGCTTACTTTCATGGCGCGGTCTACTACGGCGCCACTGGCCCGGGACTCAACTCCACGGACTCGTTCACGAGAGGTCAAGGCGGCACAAAGGCCATGTATGGCGGCTCGTATTATCCCGGCGGCGAGATCGGCGGGCCGGTTCTCATTCCCGGCACCGGCTTCAACCGGAAACGCAACAAGCTTTTCTTCTACGTCGCGCCCGAAGGCATGGGCCAGACGCCGGCGCCCACTTACCAGGAGTACTTCCTTCCGACCGCGCAGATGCTGGCCGGGAACTTCTCCCAGGCCTATCTGAACAGCCTCGGTGCCGGGTTTCTATCGGCCAAGGGCGGAGAAACCTTGCAGCCTACCGGACACGGCGCGGCGACCGCCTATCCAGGCGGAATGATTCCGCAAAGTCTGCTCGATCCGGCATCGCTGGCCTATGCGAAGACCTTCCCGCAGACCAACATGCAGCCGGCCGCGAACGGCAACAATTATCTCTACGGGTACAACTTCAATGTGAACCGTATCGAGTTCCGGATCCGGCTCGATTACAACATCAGCGACAATACGAAAGTGTTCGTGTCCTGGAACCGGCAGGATGAGTGGGATGTGAACCCGATCGGCGTCTGGTGGTACCCCAGTAACGCTCTCCCGTATCCGTCGACCATGCCGGCGCATCAGGTTGCGAACGTCTATAACGCGAACCTGGTGCATGTCTTCGGCCCGAGCCTGACCAACGAAACGGTGCTCTCGTTGGCGCAGTTTCTCAATCCGGTCCGGCTCGAGAACCCTGCCGCGGTCGATATCGCCCAAGTCGGGATGACGGGATACAAATCGCTGTCGCCGGACCCCTACATGGCGCAGATCCCGGACATAATAAGCCAGTCCAACCTCATCCCCGGATACTATGCGCCGGCATTCGGCAGCGCGTTTCAGAACGGAGATTACGGCAAGCTGTCGATCGACCCATCCATCGCCGACAACCTCTCCAAAGTCGCGGGCACGCATACCATGAAGTTCGGTGTCTATTGGGACTTCGCGCAAAACAAGCAACCCGGCGGCGGGGGCGACTTTCCGCAGGGCGTGCTCGACTTCGCTAACACGGGCGCCACCAGCAGCGGGAACTTAATGGCGGATTTCCTCACCGGCCGCGTGCAGTCCTTCCAGCAGGTGCCCGCCGTCAGCGTGTACGACCTCAAGTACAGCCAGTATTCGCTCTATGCGCAGGACCAGTGGAAAGCGCTCCGCAGGCTGACTCTGACTTACGGCGTCCGCCTCGACCATATGGGCCAGTGGTACCCGACAAGCGGCCAGGGTCTGGCGGTCTGGGACCCCGCCTCTTATAACAACACGCCCGCAGCGGGCCCGTGGACGGGTCTGCTCTGGCATGGCATGGACGGTAAGATTCCCATGTCCGGATTCCCTTCCAAGCTCTTCTTCCCGGAGCCGCGGTTCGGCTTTGCCTACGACCTCTCCGGCAACGGCCGGACCGTCATTCGCGGCGGTTTCGGCGTGTATCGTTACCAGCTTTCCTATAACTCGGCCGCGACTCCGGGCATCTACGACGAGGCCGCCGGCATCCCCAGCTACAACATCCTCAACCCTCCGAACCTGGGGTGGAATTTTGCGCAATACGGGCTCCCGTCGAGCGTACCCGGTATCGGCACCGACATCGGGGCCATGCAGGAGGGGGACTCGAGAACGCCGTATACGGAGAGCTACAATGTCATCCTCTCGCAGCGAACGCCCTGGCACGGGACGGCCGAATTCCAGTACAGCGGCAATCGAAGCCGCGACCTCCTGTTATCCGGGAACGGCTTCAACATTCCCTTTCTTGGAAACCTGAATAAGACCGCGCCCGGAGCTTACTTCCTGCCCGATCCCGTGACTGGCGCGATCAACGATCCGGCACTGGGCGGCGTGCCCAGCCAGGACTACCGTTCCTATCGCAACTATCAGACGATCTTGTTGGTGAGCCACGGCTCTTACCAGAACTACAACGCGTTCATAGCGACGTGGAACAAACAATCCGGGCCGGCCACTTTCATGGTGAATTACACGTTTAGCAAGGTTCTCGGAATCCGGGATGGCGAATCCGATAACGGCGCCGGCAACGGCCCGGCGATGGACCCGTGGAACCTCCAGGATAACTACGGCGTGCTGTCCTATGACCACACCCAGATATTCAATGCCTCCTACGTGGTAAACCTCCCCAAGCCCATCCGCACCGGCCTGCTCCTGGGAGGCCTGCTAAACGGATGGATCGTCTCCGGCATCACGCAGTTGCAGAGCGGCGCCCCCATTCAGCCCAATACCAATGGCAACCTGAATCTGAGTACCTCGGGCGGCTTGAACAGCCTCATGTGGCTAGGCACCGATTCCGAGAATCTCCTCCCCGTCCTCACCTGCGATCCGAGCAAGAATCTGAAGCCCGGCCAGTATTTCAATCCCAACTGCTTCGCGCTGGGGCCCCAGGGCACCAACGGGCCGACCGTCTGGCCGTACATCAAGGGGCCTGCGTTCTTTAACAGCGACCTTTCGATCTACAAGACTTTCCGATTCAAGGAGAAGCATCAGATCGAGTTCCGGCTGTCCGCGTTCAACTTCCTGAACCATCCGAACAAGCAGTTCAATGTGGGCGGGATTGCCGACCAAATGCTGTCGTTTGCGGCGCCCGCAGCCGGGACCACCAATTCCAACTTACTGACGACGGGATACCCTCGTTATACGACCGGTTATCGGGTGGGGCTCATATCCCTCAAGTACAGGTTCTGAGCAAAGTGGCAACCTGCTCAAGCCGGTACACCGCCGGCGCTGGCCGCGCATTCGACTACTGGCTCAGCTCCGCGCAGATTTCGGCCGCCACACGGCGCGCGTGCTCGACGTCGTCCTTCTCGAAGCTGATGGCGCCCACGCGCGGATGGCCGCCGCCCCCGTAGCGCTCGCAGATCGAGGCCAGGTTGTGCTCGAGCGGCGCGGTCGCCCAGGGATTCGATCCCACCGAAACCTTGGTCCGGAAACTCGCCAGGCTCACCGAGACCGTATACACCGAATCGGGAAACAGGTAATACGGGATGAACTTGTTGTAGCCTTCCAGATCGTAGTCGATCAGGTCGAAGTACACCACCTTTCGGCAGCAGCGCGCTTCCTTGCGGATGATGTCGATCGACTGCAGGTGGCGTTCGTAAAGCGGCCCGTACTCGCGCTGCACTTCCGGCCGGCCGATGATCTGTTCGAGCGGGCAGTGGCGCATCCAGCGGATAATCTCCTGCACCATCCCCGATCCTTTCACGCCCTCGATCACCAGCGTCAGCTTCATCGCCGGGGCGCCCAGCTCGACCGCCGACCTGGCGTCCGGATACTGCGCTCCGTCGATGATTTCCGCCCATTTCACCAGCTCGTCGAGATCGGGCGCGTGGAAGCCCCACTTCCCGCGGGCCATGGTGGCGATGAAGTTCGTGCACGAACGGAAGTGCGGATCGTACATCTTCTTCTCGCTCCTCTCCCGCTCGAAGTGCTCGGCGTCTTCGGCGCTCAGAAACGCGCTCTGGTGGTGGTCGAACCACCAGGTCAGGCGCGCGTTGGGCGAGTACTTGAAATCGACGATCGCGTTCTCGTCGCCGTCGAACATGTCGTCGTCGAAGAGGTGGTTGGCCTTGTGCGCCAGTCCGGTGAACGCGAACTCGGCGTCAGGGTGGAACTTCTCCTCGACGAACCGGCTGAAGAATGCCGAGGCGGCAGCTCCGTCGAAGCAGTGGTCGTGGTAAAGGATGCGTATCCGCATAGGCAAAGCCTTACAGCTTCCCTCAAAATGCCCTCCAAATGCAACTCGCCCCGGAAAAGGGAGGAAAAGGGCCGCTGGCGCCGCACCGAGAAGCGGTCCCATGGAGTGAGGAATGTGGCGTAGGCTTCAACGTGCCGCGGCGAACTTCAACTCGCCGTTCGGCGGACTTAGCCCTCGACTACCCTAAAGCGCGCGGCACCAAGACAGGGAGCTAGGACCCGTTCGGCAGCGCGAAATCGACTCCCCGGCTCTCATTGAGCCTGACGGAGCGCGCTCGGTCCACCATGCTGATCGGAACCTGACGCTGTTCCCCGTTCGCATCGACGTAGTACAGGACTCCGGACATCGCCCAATAAGACACGGCCGAGTGCGTCACGCCGTTCTTCAACGCAATGGAAAACTGTACACGGCTGGGCGCCGCTGGCGCCGAGGCGGTCGGGGCCCGATAGCTGTGCATCGCAGGCGGGTCGCTTGGCGGATCGGCTGGCGGATCGTTATAGTAGGCGTACGGCGACGAATAGCAGCCGTAGCCAGAGTAGGGGTCGCAGGCGTACGGATAGCCGTAACCGTAACCGAAGTAGGGATACCCGTAGCCATAGGCGCCCCAACCCCAGGGATAGAAGCCGCCGTAGAAGCCACGGTAGCCGCCTCGGTAACCGCCATAGCCGCCTCGGTAACCGCCATAGCCGCCTCTGAAGCCGCCCCCACCCCGGAAGCCACCGCCACTACCACGAAAGCTGCCGCCACCACCGTGGAAGCCGCCACCGCCGCCGCCATGGCCTCCGCCACCGCGCTGCCCAAAGGCCGCCGTCGCCAGAACCAGGCAGAAAACCGAACCGCGAATCAGGGTTCTCATACTCATCCCCCGGCTCTAGCGTAGCTCCGCCGGCCTACGGCGGCAAGGCTCTCGTCGATGTACAGCAAAGCGGACCTTTTTTACTGAAACAGGGACCGCCGATGGCTGGTGCCTTTACCCCGTGGTCGAGAAAGGGCCGGCGAACCTCTCCGGGACCTACTGCGCCTGCTCGGAGGGATACGTTACCGAAATGTTCGAACGCGTCTCGGACGTGCCGCTAAAGGTGGAGGTGGGGGTGCCGCAAAAGGCGTAGCCGGCGGTTCGATACACTGGGGGAACGAGGAGCGCACGATGCCTTCCGATCCCCCTGCCGAGAATCTGCCCGCGATGCCCTTGACGCTCGAAGGCGCGAGCGTGCTGCACCAGATGTTCCGTTTCCGCTGGCCGGCCTGGCGAGCGCTCGCGGCCGGGCGCCGCGCCGCCATCGGCGCCGCCGCCACCGCGCTTCTCGAAGGCATGGAGCGCGACGAGGACCAGCCGTCCGCCCTGTTCTCGCTCATCGGGCACAAAGGCGACTTGCTGTTCCTCCATTTCCGCAACTCGATGGACGACCTCAACCGCGCCGAGATGGCCATCGCGCAACTCGATCTGGCGGAGTTCCTGGAACCTTCGGCCTCCTACCTCTCCGTGGTGGAGCTGGGGCTCTACGATGCGAGCATCCGCCTGTACCGCTCGCTCGCCGAGCGCGGAATCGAGCCGCATAGCGCCGAGTGGAACCAGGAGGTGGAGGCGCAAGTCGCCACCCAGCGGAAGGCGATGGCGCCCCGGCTCCATCCCAAGATCCCGCCCCACCGCTACTGCTGCTTCTACCCCATGGACCGCAAGCGCGGCGAGGAGCGCAACTTCTACACCGTCCCGATTGCCGAGCGCGGGCGCATGATGCGCGAGCACGGCCTGGTCGGCCGCCGCTACGCGGACCAGGTCCAGCAGATCATCACCGGCTCGATGGGCTTCGACGACTGGGAGTGGGGCGTCGATCTGTTCGCCGACGATCCGCTCGCATTCAAGAAGCTGATCTACGAAATGCGCTTCGATGAGGTCAGTGCCGTCTACGCCCTCTTCGGCGCTTTCTACGTCGGGGTGCGCGTGCCGGCCGGGCGGCTGCCGGAGTGGCTGGCGGGCGAGTTGCCTGAAGCCGGCTAGCGCGCAACCGCCTCGCGGCGCTGTAACATCTGGTAGATATGGTGCGCCTCGTGGCAGGCCAGGTACTCCACCGCGAGCCGCACGTCGTAATGGCGGTATTCGGGGTGGATGCCGCGATGCCGCCAGTCGGCCGGCGAGAGCGATTCGAGCAGCGCCGCCAGTTCCTCGCGATCGCCCAGAAAGCCGGCCAGCAGGTCTTCCCAGGCGCTGCTCAACTTGGCTTCAAACTGCACGTCGCCTGCCGGGTCGTAGGAGGCCAGGGCCGGCTTGGTCTGGGTGAGCATCGCCTCGATACGCGATTCGAAAACCTCCTGCACCCGCCACAAATGGGCGACCAGTTCCTTCAACGACCACTTTTCGGGGGTCGGACGCCGGGACAGGGTTTCTTCATCCAACCCCGAAGTCAGCCGCTGGATATCATGGGCTTGGTCCCGCAGGCGCGCCGCCAGCCGGGCGTGCAGGCCGTCCGCGCCGCCGGGTTCAGAGTAATCGGGCATGCCCTGAGATTATAGAACTGGAGGGAATTATGCAACGGCTTCGAAGCCGTCTCGCTTTGGTGGCAGCTTGCCTGGCCGGCTACGCGGCGGGCACCTGGAATGGCGCGGTGACGAACGCGGCTCGCGATCCCTCGAAAGATCTGGTGGCGGCCGACCGCGAGTTCGACAGCTCAACGGCCGCCAATGGCGTCGAGGGATGGGTCTCGCATTTCGTCCCGGACGGTATCATGCTGCCCACCGGCAGCCCGATTGTGGCGGGCCAGGAAGCGATCCGGGCGTTCGTGTCGAAGACCATGACGCCCGAGTCCTCCATTCGGTGGGAGCCGATCGATGGCTTCGTCTCCGGCGACCTTGGCTACACCTACGGGCTTTCGAAATCGGTGCGTCTCGGAGCCGACGACAAGCCCGTGGTGTCCTGGGGCAAGTACGTTTCCGTCTGGCGCAGAGCGCCGGATCGGGCCTGGAGGGTCGTGGTCCACATCGACAACGCGAGCCCGGCGCCGGCGCCCGCCGCCAAGGCGCAATAGGCATGGAAGCCGACGAGCCGGTCCGCATCCCCGTTACCGACGTCTTCGACCTGCACAGCGTACCGCCCAGGGACGTCGAGGGCGTGGTCGAGGCGTATCTGGAAGAAGCGCAGCGCCTGGGGTTGAAGGCTCTGCGCATCATCCACGGCCGCGGAATCGGCGTGCAGCGGGAAACCGTGCGGCGCGTGCTGGCGCGCATGCCGTTCGTGCTGGCTTACGGCGACGCTCCGGGGGAGGCCGGCGGGTGGGGCGCCACCCTCGTCACGCTCCGGTAGCCCGCGGATACCGCCCAGCGAAACCGCAGATAATGTAAGAGATTCGAAATCCGATGGAAGCCGATACCGTCCTCGAGGTTCGAAGCCTTTCGGTGCAGTTCGGCGCGTTTGCGGCCTTGCGCGACGTCTCTTTTCGCGTGCGCCGTGGCGAGGCCCTGGCAATCATCGGACCAAACGGCGCGGGCAAGACCGTGCTGTTCCGCAGCCTGCTCGGCCTGCAGCCTCACACGGGGGAGGTGAGGTGGCAGAGCGGCGTGAAGGTGGGATACGTTCCGCAGAAGTTGCTCGTTCCCCGCGACGCTCCCATCACGGTTCGCGAGTTCTTCCTTCTGAAGTCGCCGCGGTTCTGGCGTCCGCCGGCGACGTTCACGGCCCATTTCGGGCACGAACTGGCTCTGGTCGGGCTGAGCGAGTCCGTACTTCCGCGCCCGCTGGCCGCACTCTCGGGTGGGGAGATGCAGCGCATCCTGATCGCGTGGGCGATGCTCAAGCACCCGGACGTGCTGCTGCTGGATGAGCCCACCGCGGGCGTGGACATCGGGTTCGAAGAGTCCCTGTACGGCATGATCCATGAAGTGCAGGTGCAGCGGGGCACTGCCCTCATCCTCATCTCTCACGACCTGACCGTGGTGTACCGGTATGCCCAGAACGTGTTGTGCCTGAACAAGCGAACGACGTGCCAAGGCCCGCCCGCGCTGGTGCTGAACGCGGAAACGCTGGCGCAGACTTACGGCGAAGCAGGTTACTACCAGCACGAGCACGGGACCTGACGGCCGCCATGGACAATCTCCTGCAGCCCTTGCTGATCGGCGCCTGCGTAGGCGCGGCGTCCGGTGCGGTTGGCGCGTTCATTCTGCTGCGGCGGATGGCGCTGGTCGGAGACGCGCTTTCGCACGTCGCGTTGCCGGGCATCGCACTCGCGCTGGCGTTCAAAGCGGACCCCTTCTGGGGCGTCCTGGCTCCTCTGGTTCTGGCGGCCGTCCTGATCTGGTGGCTCGAAGGGAGAACCAGCGTGCCGGCCGACGCCCTGGTCGGCGTGCTGTTCACTTCATGCCTGGCGATCGGCGTTTTGACGATTCCCAACACGGAGATTATCGAGTCCCTGTTCGGCGCCTTTCCGCGCCTGCCGGCCGGTTTTCTCGCGGGCATCCTGTTAGCGGCGGCCGGCCTCATGGCGGTGTCATTCCGCTTCGCCGGGAAATTCCTGCTAGTCATCGTGGACCCGGATCTGGCGCGCACCGAGGGCATTGGCCGAGGCTACGACCTGGCCCTGCTCCTGATCTTCTCGCTGGTTGTCGCGCTCGGCGTGAAGCTCGTGGGCACCTTGCTGATGGGCGCGCTCACCATCATTCCCGCCGCCATTGGCAGGAATCTCTGCCGGAGCATGCACGTGTACATGTTGGTTTCGGCCTTGGCTGGCGGCGCAACCGCCGTGGCCGGCGTGCTGATCGCGGACGCCTTCTCCGTTCCACCCGGACCGAGCATCATCCTGCTCGGCACGGCGGTTTTCCTGGCCACCCTGGTCTTCGCCCGCAGGCGCCACCACGTGTCGCGGACCGCCGGATCCTGATAAAATCGCTTGGCATGAGCCGCCGGGCGCTCCTGATGGTCTTGGCACTTTGCCCCGTAATAGCCCCCGCCGAGCCGCTCTGGCTAAAGGCAACCTCGGCGAATTTCGAACTGTACACGACCGCCGGGGAGGCGAAAGCTCGCGAACTCATCCGCTATTTCGAGCACGTCAACAGCTTTTTTCAGGCGGCCGTCCACGCGTCTAGATCCGGCAAAGGGCGGGTGCGGATTATTGCCTTTCAATCGGAAGCCGAGTACAGGCCCTACCGGTTGAGGGAACCCGCGCTGGCCTATTCCAGCGGCGACGCCACCCGCGATGAGATCGTGCTCAAAAGCTTCTCGGCCGAGGACTATCCCGTGGCCATCCACGAGTACGTTCATGTCCTACTCAAGCCGGTCAAGAACGTGCCACTGTGGCTGAACGAAGGGCTGGCGGAGCTATTCTCGAGCCTGCGTCCCGAAGGCAAGAAGGTGCTGGTGGGCACGCTGCTGCCGGGGCGTATGCGCGTGCTCCAGTCCAGCGGCTGGATGGACTTGGATGCGCTCTGCGCCGTGGACCTCGACTCTCCCTACTACACCTCGGATCACACCCAGCAGGAGATCTTCTATGCCGAGAGCTGGGCTTTGACGTACATGCTCGCCCTCAGCGACCAGTATCGGCCGAAGTTCCCGGAGTTCCTGCAACTGACTACGGGCGGTGAGCGGGTGGCCGTGGCGTTCGGGAAAGCATTCGGGAAGCAGATGCCGGACGTGCTCGCGGATCTGCGCCAGTACATCCGCGGTGAGAGGTTCACGGGGTTGCTCTTCGAAGCCGCGCTGGCCGCGTCCGCCGAGGATCCCGAGATCCGGCCCGTGACTCCGCTCGAATCCGGGCTGGTGCTGGCAAGCCTCCTGGAGGACATCCACAAAACCGACGAGGCCAGGCAGGCATATCGACGGCTCGCCGAGGAGAACCCCGCCAGCCCCGAAGTGCCCGAGGCACAGGGGTACCTCGCTTGGCGAGCGGAGCAGCGCGGTGAGGCCCTGGCGCAGTTCGCCCGCGCCGCCGAACTAGGAAGCAAGAACGCGCACATGTACTACGACTACAGCGCGCTCGCGGGCGACACCGACGCGGCCCGCTCGAAGCGCATTTCCCTGCTGCGCACAGCGGTCGCACTCGATCCGCGGTTCGAGGACGCGCGCTATCACCTCGGCCTGCTGCTGGTGGCCGAGGGGGAATACGAAAAGGCGCTGGCGCAGTTCGCGGGCGTAACGAACGCCCGGCCGGAGGAATCCTTCGAGTTCTTCCGTGCGGTCGCGTATGCCGCCTTTCAGACCGGCGACGAAGAGAAGGCGCATTCCGCCGTGAGGCGCGCCGCGGAGTATGCCAAGGACCCGATCGAGAAGGCTTCCGTCGCGCAACTGGCGGCCGCGATCGGCGAAGGCCCGAGCGAGCAGCCGGCTTCTCCACCGCCGGCCTCGCCCACTCCGCCCACGGAGCCCGCTCTCGATATGCGCTCTGCCGCCACGCCGGAAACGCTTCAGCAGCGGTTGCCCAGCACGGTGGAAGGCACGCTCGAGGGCGTCGAATGTCTGGAGCACGCAACCCGCCTGCGCGTGATCGTGAACGGGCGCGCGATGCGGTTTCTCACGGACAGGCGGCGGCCCGTCGAGATCCGCGGCAGGAAAGGCCGGCCCTTCGCACTTGTCTGCGGGCCCATGAAGACTCGATCCGCCGTCCTGGTCGAATACGAACCGGCGGTGAACGAAAAGCTCGGCACCGTCGGCGTCGTGGGCTCCATCGAGTTGAAGTAGACTGGCGTGATATGAAATACCGGCGACTTCTTCTAGGCCTGCTCGCGTTCGCTGGGATTGCGTCCGCAGAGCAGAGGTGGGTCAAAGCAACCTCGGCGAATTTCGAAGTCTACACCACGGCGGGCGAGAAGAAAGCGCGCGAAGCGATCCTCTATTTCGAACAGGTCAACAGCCTCTTTCAGAAGGCTGTCCACGCCGGCAGATCCACTAAGGGGCGCGTGCGCATCGTCGTTTTCCAGTCCGCGCGGGAGTACAAACCCTATGAGCCGTACGCGGGACGGCCCGCCTATGCCGGCGGCGACCAGGACCGCGACGAAATCGTGATGCAGAGCATCTCGGCGGAGAACTATCCCATCGCCGTCCACGAGTACGTCCACATCCTGCTCAAACCCGTAAAGAACATGCCGCTTTGGCTCAACGAAGGGATGGCCCAGCTCTACCAAACGCTCCACCCCCTCGGCAAGGGGATCAAGGTCGGCGACGTTCTGCCCGAAGCTCTCTACGTGCTCCAGCAGCAGAACACCTGGCTCGACCTGGCGACGCTCTGCGCGGTGGACCGTAACTCGCCCTATTACACCAACGACCACTCCAAAGTGAGCGTCTTCTACGCCGAGAGCTGGGCACTGACGCACATGTTGTCTCTCAGCGACCCGTATGCGTCGAAATTCCGGGAGTTCATCGCCCTCATCATCGGCGGCACGCAGCCGGCGGAGGCTTTCCAGAAAGCGTTTAACCGACCCATGCGGGAGGTGCTGGCCGACCTTCGCGCCTATGCTCGCGGGGATCGGCTCATGGCTCGTCTCATCGACGTCACGCTCGAGAAGTCGGCTGAGGCGCCGGAGATCAAGCCGGTAGCGGAGATCGAGTCGGGCCTGGTGCTGGCAAGCCTCCTGGCGGACATAAACAAGATGGGCGAGGCCAAACAGGCCTATGCCAAGCTCGCCGCCGAGAACCCTGCCAGCCCCGAGGTCCCCGAAGCGCTGGGATACCTGGCATGGCGCAAGGGAGACCGGAACGAGGCCCGGGCGCAGTTCGCCAAAGCCGTGGAGCTGGGGAGCAGGAATGCCCGCATGTATTTCGCATACGCGGCCATGGCGGGTGAGGCAGGCGAGCCCGCCCAGGCACAGATCAAACTGCTACGTAAGGCGGTGGAGCTCGATCCGGACTACTACGAGGCGCGCCTTCATCTCGGTTTTCAACTGATGTCGGAATCGGATTACGCCGGCGCCCTGGCCGTATTCGCCCACCTGAAGAAGGTCGAGCCGGAGTACGCTTTCCAGTTCTTCCACGCCGTTGCGTACGCGGCCTACCGGACCGGCGATAAGGAGGGCGCACGGGCCAACGCCAAGCGAGCCGCCGATTGCGCACCAGGGCCAGCCGAGAAAGCCGCCGTCGAGCAACTGCTGGCGGAACTCGATCAGCACCCGGGCGAGCGGCTCCGGGCGGTGGCGCCGGCGGCGGAACGGGAACCGGAAGAGGAGGAGCGGAGCGCGCGGCGGCCTGCCCTCCAGCACCGAGACAACCCTGAAGTCCCGCAGCTGCCCAAGCGGAGCCCGCTCACCGCGGTCGAGGGCACGCTCGATCAGATTGACTGCCTGGGAACCTCGGCCCGGGTCCGCATGACCGTGGCCGGGCGACCGGTTCGGCTCCTCATCGACAAGCCGAACGCAATCGAGGTCCGCGGCGCCAAGGGCGGCTCCTTCAGCCTGACGTGCGGGCCGCAGACACCGCGCCGCACGGTCGCGGTGGAGTACGAGCCGAAGGTCAACAGCGATCTCGGCACCATCGGCCTGGTACGCGTGGTGGAGATGAAGTAACGCGAAGGCCCTACTGCCAGCCGCCGCCCAGGGCGCGATAGAGTTGCACGAAGGAGAGCACCTCTCCTAGGCGCAGTTGCGCCAGCGACAACTGGCCCTGGAACAGATTGCGCTCCGCATCGAGCACTTGCAGGTAGCTGTCGAGCCCACCCTTGTAACGCATTTGGGAGAGCCGGGTGGTTTCGGAGAGCGCGGTCACGAGGCGCTCCTGCTCGGCCCGCTGCTCGCGCGTGCGGCGGTAACCTACCAGCGCATCGGACACCTCGCGAAAGCCGCTGTAGATGGATTTCTGGTACTGCAGCACCATCTCGCGCTTTTGCGCTTCGGTCAGGCGCACGCCGGCGCGGACCAGGCCGGCATTGAAGACCGGCATCACCGCGCTCGGGCCGCCGCTCCACAGGCGCGCGGGCCCCGTGAACAGGTCCGACAGCACCTTGCTCTGCCCGCCCAGGAACCCGGTCAGGGAGATCTGCGGGAAGTAGAGCGCCTTGGCCGCGCCGATTTCCGCGTTGGCCGAGATCAGCGCCTGCTCGGCTTGCCGTATATCCGGCCGCCTCTCCAGCAACGAAGATGGCAGGCCCGCCGGAACCTCGGGGGGAAGCGCGAACTGGTCCAGAGCTTTCCCGCGCGCGATTTCGCCCGGCGCCCGGCCCGCCAGCAGGCTGAGCGCGTTCTCCATCTGCTCGACGTCGCGCTGGGCGCTGGCGATCTGGGCGGTGGCGATGTAGAGGAACTGCTCCGCTTGGTGCACGTCCAGGGCCGTGGCGGCGCCGCGCTGGAAGCGCAACTCGACCAGCTTCAGGTTGTTCTCGGCGATGTCGCGCGTGTGCCGCGCGATCTCGAGTTCCAGGTCGCGCTCCCGCAGCGTGAAGTAACTGCCGGTCACGTCGGCAATCAGCGATACCACCACGCCGCGCCGGCCCTCCTCGGTGGCCAGGTACTGCGCCCGCGCCGATTGGGCCAAGCGGCGAAGGCGGCCCCAGAAGTCCAGTTCCCAATCCAGCGCGACGCCGGCCTGGGTGTAGCTCACATCCAGGTTGGAGCCGGGTGGAATGTCGTTGTTCGCGCCGATCAGGGGCGGCCGCGAACCAGTGAACGAGGCCTGCGCGGTCAGATTGGGGAACCGCTCGGCGCCCGCGATCCGGTACCGGGCGCGCGCCTCGAGGACCCGCTCCGAGGCGATGCGCAGATCGAAGTTGTTCTCGAGGGCCGTCGCGACAAGCTGGTGGAGCGCGTCGTCCTGAAAGAGGTCGGACCACTTCCGGTCCGCCAGCGACGCCGCGTCGCCGCCGGGAGCCGCAGCGCGAAATTGAGGCGGCGCGTTCACCGCGGGCCGCTTGTAGTTCGGACCCACCGCGCAGCCTGCCGCGAGCAACAAACACAAGAATATGGGCCACGAATGCACACGAATGAACACGGATGGCCAAGGCTGCCGGATCATCGCGTTCCCTCCGCCCGAAGTGCGTGGCGCACGCACTCCTGCGTGCCGCGTCCCCACTCCTGGGGACGCTCGGCCGGAGGGCGCACAAACGTGTCCGCAAGAGTGCGGACACGCCACGTTGAGAAGGTGCGCCACGTCGGCTGCGGAACCAAGCTCGCAGGTGGCGCGTTCACCAATTCGTGTTCATTCGTGTTCCTTCGTGGCCAACAATTTCGGACTGGCGCCGTCATACGCTCTCCTCCGGAAGGGCGTCCGCCTCGGGCGCCGGCTTTCGCTTGCCTTCGGCGATGCGCTGGATGACCACGTACAGCACCGGCACGATGAAGATCGCCAGCAGCGTGGCCGCGTTCATGCCGCCGAAAACCGCAGTGCCGAGCGAGCGCCGCGAGGCCGCCCCGGCGCCGGTCGCCACGACCAGCGGCACCACGCCGAGAATGAATGCGAACGACGTCATCAGAATGGGACGCAGCCGGAGCCGCGCGGCTTCGATCGCCGCCTCGACGATCGAGTGGCCCTCCTCGCGCCGCATCCGGGCGAACTCGACGATCAGGATCGCGTTCTTGGCGGCCAGGCCGATCAGCGTCACGATCCCGATCTGGGTGTAAATGTCGTAGGGGTAGGACCGCAGCCAGACCGCCGTCAACGCCCCGAACAGGCCAAGCGGAACCGCCATCAGCACGGCGAACGGAATCGACCAGCTCTCATAGAGCGCCGCCAGAAACAGGAACACCAGCACGGCCGCAAAGCCGAAGATCACGCCCTCGTGCCCCTGCGCCTCTTTCTCCTGGTAGGTCGTGCCGGTCCATTCGTAGCCGAAGCCGGAGGGCAACGTCGACGCCGCCAGCTCCTCCATCGCCTGGGTCGCTTCGCCGCTGCTGTAGCCGGGCGCGGGCCGGCCGAGCATCTGGATGGCGCGGAAGCGGTTGTAGCGGTAGACGACGTCGGGCCCCGCCGTCGCACGAACCGTGGCGAGCGTGCCCAGCGGCACCATGTCCCCCGCGCCGGTGCGCGTATAGAAGCGGTTGAGGTCTTCGGGCTTGCCCCGGAACTCCGGCTCCGCCTGCACCAGCACTTGCCAGGGGTGCCCGAACGCATTGAAGTCGTTCACGTAGAGGCCGCCCAGAAACGTCTGCAGCGTGTTGTAGGCTTCCGTGACCGGGATGCCAAGGGTCTGCACCTTGTCGAGATCCACATCGACGCTGTAGGCGGGAACGTTCGCCCGGAACGTGCTGATCAGGTTGCTCACTTCCGGCCGGCGCCGGGACGCTTCGATCAGCAGATCGCCGGTCTGCGCCAGGTCGTGGACGCTCGCGCCCATACGGTCTTCCAGCATGAATTGGAAACCGCCCGTGGTGCTCAAGCCAAGAATAGGCGGCGGGCCGAAGGCGAACGTGACCGCCTCGGGCACCTGGCTGAAGTCCCGCTGCATCCTGGCGATGATGGCCGCGAACTGCGTTTCCTTGGAGGTGCGTTCGTCCCACGGCTTCAGCCGGCAGATCAGCGTGGCCACGTTCGAGGCACTGGTGCGGGTGGCGATGTCGAGACCGCCCAGCGCCAGGTGCCCGGCGATGCCCGGCAGAGTGCCGGCGATCCTCTCAATCTTGCGCGTGGCGGCGTCCGTGCGATCGCGCGACGCGCCGTCCGGGAGCCGTATGGAAACGTAGATGGTGCCCTGGTCCTCGTCGGGAAGGAAGCCGGCGGGGAGGTGGCGGAACAACGCCCCGGCCGCCAGCCAGAAACAGAAGAGCGCCGCCAGCGCAAAGGCCGACTTCCGGATCAGCGCGCCCACCCCCGCCAGGTACTTGTTCCGGGAGCGTTCGAAAACCCGGTCGAAGGCGCCGAAGAACCGTCCCAGCGGGCCGCGCGTTTTCATCTTGGACCGCAGAAGGAGAGCGCTGAGGGCCGGGCTCAGCGAGAGCGCGCTGAACGCAGAAATCAGCACCGAGGCGGCGATGGTGAGCGCGAACTGCTTGTAGATCTGCCCGCTGATGCCGCCCAGAAACGCCACCGGGATGAAGGCCGCCGCCAGAATGCACGCGATGGCCACCACCGGCGCCGACACTTCTTCCATGGCGCGAATGGCCGCCTGGCGCGGCGTCAATCCTTCGTCGATGTGCCGCTGCGCCGCCTCCACAACCACGATGGCGTCATCCACCACGATTCCGATCGCCAGAACCAGCCCGAACATGCTGGTCATGTTGATGGAGAAACCGAGCAGCGGGAACAGGGCGAACGTCCCCATGATGGCGACCGGCACGGTCAGCAGCGGAATCAGCGTGGCGCGCCAGTTCTGCAGAAACACGAACACGACCAGGACCACCAGCCCGATGGCCTCGAACAGCGTCAACTGCACGTCCTTGATGGCGGCGCGCACGAACATCGTCGAGTCGTAGCCGATGATGTAGTCCATCCCCGCCGGGAAGCTCGGCTTGGTTTTCGTCAGGAAGGCTCGGACCCGCTGGGCCGTGGCCACGGCGTTGGCGCCCGGAGAGAGATAGACGATCAGGTTGGCGGCGTTGCGACCGTTCACGCGGTTGAAGCCGGCGTAGGTCTGGGCGCCGAGCTGGACGTGGCCGATATCGCGGATGCGCAGCAGCGATGTGTCCGGCTGCGCCCGCAGCACGATGTCTTCGAACTGGCTGGGATCGACGAGCCGCCCCGGCGCGCTGACCGAGTACTGGAAAGCCGTCCCCGCGGGCGACGGCGGCTGCCCGAACGTCCCCGCGGGGTTCTGCCGGTTCTGCGCGTTAATAGCCTGGCTGACATCGGTGGCCGTGATGCCGAACTTGGCCATCTTGTCGGGGTTCACCCACACGCGCATCGAGTAGATCTGAGCCGAGCCCAGCCGCGCTTCGCCCACTCCATCCAGGCTGGCAACCTGGTTCAGCAGGTTGATCTGCACGTAGTTGGCGAGGAACAGCGAGTCATAGCGCCCATCGGGCGAGTCCAAGCTGATGGCCATCAGGAACGCGGTCGAGACCTTCTTCACGATCACGCCCTGTTGCTGCACCTCGACCGGCAGGCGGGGCATCGCAATATTCACGCGATTCTGCGTTTGCACCGTCGCCATGTCGGGATTGGTGCCCAGCTTGAAGGTGATCTGAATGTTGAGCGAGCCGTCGTTGCCGCTGCTCGACAGGAAGTACAACATGCCGTCGAGGCCGATCAACTGGTCCTCGATCGGCTGGGCCACGGTCTTCTCCAGGTCCTGCGCGTTGCCGCCGAGATAGTTGGCGGTGATCTGCACCACCGGAGGCACCACCTCGGGATAGGCGGATATGGGCAGGTTCGGAATCGCGGCTGCGCCCAGGATGACGATCACGATGGCAACCACCATCGCGAAAACGGGATGGTCGATGAAGAAGCGCGCCATGGCTCAGTTCCCGGACTTCGCCATCTGCGGCGCAACCACCGCACCCGGCCGGACTCGCAATTGGCCTTCGACGATCACGCGGTCGCCCGGCTGGAGCCCTTGTTCGATCAACCACAGGCCACCCACGCGGCCGCCCGTAGTCACCGGCCGCAGGGCCACCGTGTTGTCCCGGCCCACGGTGTAGACGGTCTGGATGCTCTGCAACTGCTGCACCGCCTGCTGCGGCACCATCAGCGCGCCGCGGCGTTCGTCGATCTGGACGCGCACGCGGCCGAACTCGCCCGGAAGCGCGGTGTGGCGGGGATTCGGGAAGCGCGCCTGCATCTCGAGCGTTCCCGTTTTCGAGTCCACCTGGTTCAGCGAGTTCTCGATGCGGCCCTTCCACGGGAACTCGGAATTGTCGGCCAGAACCAGCGTGAGCGGGAGATCGCCGCCGGGCATGCTCCGGCCGCCCATGGTCCACTTGAGAACGTCGGATTCCGTCACCTTGAAACGCACCCAGATCGGATCGAGCGGAACGATTGTCGTCAACGGCTGCGGAGCGTTGGGGGGAACCAGGCCGCCGACCGGCACGAGCGTATCTCCGATCCGGCCCCCGATCGGCGCGCGGATGGTGCCGTATTCCAGGTTCAGTTCGGCCGTCCGCAGTGCGGCCCTCTGCGATTCGACCTTGGCCAGCATGGAGTCGATCTGCGTGCGCGTCGAGAGCGTCGCCTGATCGACGTTCGCTTTGTAAGCGTTCACGTTCGCTTCGTTGGCCCGGAGCGCCGCCACCGCTGCGTCCAGATCCTGCTGCGATGCGGCGCCGGCCTCCACCAGCGGCTTGAGACGCTCGTCGTCCTGCTGCGCCTTCACCAGGTTGGCCTGCGCCGACGCGAGATTGGCCTCCGCCTGCAACAGCGCCACCTGGCGCCGGGCAAATTCCAGGTCCGCCTCGCTCTGTTTCAGGTTCGCACTGGCCTGCTGGACGCTGGCTTCATAGGGCCGGAGGTCCAGAACATACAGGACCTGGCCGGCTTCGACCTCCGCGCCCGGCCGGAACAGCCAGCGTTCGATGTAGCCCTCCACCCGTCCCCGAACCTCGACCATATCGCGCGCGTAAGTCTGCGCCGCGAAGTCCGCGAAGATCGGGACGTCGGCCGGCTCGACTTGCACGACGACCACCGGGACCGCGGCAGCGCGCGCCGGGTCCTGCTTCTGTCCATCCGCCGCGCAGCCGGACATGGAAACCAGAGCCGCCAGACCGGCCAGCCCGCAAAGGATATGTCTCTTTGAGTTCGTCATCTTACATACCGCGTGGCGCAGGCTTCAGCCTGCCGTGCCGGCACTCGTCCCGCCACCTGGGCGTCGAGATGAGTCTCGACGCGGCACGCATGAGTGCGTGCGCCACAAAAGCGCTCCATAACTAGCCTTTCCCGCCCATGGCCGCAAGAATGATGGACGCCGTGGCTTCGTCGCCGGGTTTCGAGCTGACCAGCAGATCGTAAAGGTGCCGGTCCGCCCAGTCCTGGCCGAAATTCAGGCGCACGTAACGGGCGCGCTCCGCGTCCATCCCGCGGATCGTCTCGGGCACACCGGTTCCCGTGCCCACGCGACGGCCCACGCGCGCCGCCTTGTCCTCCCACGGCGCGTACACAAAGACGTGAAACGCCTCCGGACACGCCTGCAGGATGCACTGGCCGCCGCGGCCCACCACCACGCAGTTCCCGGTCTCGTAAGCATGTTCGATGAGCGCTCGCGTCAGTTGGGCCATGGTTTCGGCATCGAAAATGTCCGTCGTCGCCACCGGCGCGACGCCTTCGAAAGCTCCGAACCACAGCCCGTGGCGGCTCAGCCGGTGCATCCAGGTGTCGGCGCGTTCGTCAAACCGCCGCGCCAGAGCCGGATCGACGCGCGCGGCCCGGGCGATCTCGTCGATCAAAGCGTTGTCGAGTAGTTGCCAGCCCAGCCGCGCAGCCGCCAGACCGGCTATGCGGGCGCCGCCGCTGCCGTATTCCCTCGCCACCGTCAGGACTCGGTACATCCCGCCAAGCCTTTCCAAATCATTTCGAGCAGAAACTCGACGTCGTTCGCGACGCTCTCGCGCGACCAGCCGAACAGGCGTTGCAGGATGAGCCCGCGAATCATCTCCGAAATCGTAAAGGCCGCCGCGCCCGCGCGTAGGGAGCGAATATGGCCACTGGCGACCGCCTCCTCCAGCACCGCTTCCAGCATTCGGATCTGCTCCAGGTACAGGCTCCGACATTCCTTGTTGACCTGCGCCGCGCCGAAGTTGCCGAACTCCGAGTGGTAGATCTTAACCAGGTCCCGATGCTCCTCCGCGTAGCGCACCCGCGTTTCGACGAAGGCCCTGACTTTGTCGGCAGGCGCGGGGGCCGCGGCCACGTTCCGTTTCATCTCCGCGGTCAGCCGCGAGATGCCCTGTCTCAAAGCTTCGAGGTAGATCTCTCGCTTGGAGGGGAAGTAGAGGTAGACGGTGCCTTTGGCCAGACCGGCCGCTTCGGCGATCTCCTCCACCGTGGCGCCGTCGAATCCGCGGCGGGCGAACACTTTGCGCGCCGCTCCCAGGATCTCCGCGCAGCGGAACTCCGAGACCACGGCCTGCTTCGATTTGCGCGCCACCGTCATGAGAAATGACTAACCGGTCAGTTTACCATACCGGAGGGTCAGCGGCGCCCGCCGGCGCGATCCACTCTCCGCTCCGACGCCGCGCGCCAGCGCTGCCTGGGGCGCTTGGCGCACTGTCCGAAAATGGGACTGGGTTCTTGCTGCAATTTTCTGTTTTCACCGCGGGTTCTCCCCGCCGCGAGACCGGAGCGCGCTTGGGCGGAATTCGGCATCCGAGTGGAGCATAGCGCGGGCGGGTGGGGCGAGGAGAGGACGGCGGGGTGCAAGGGGTTGAGAAGATGGGGAAGAATTCCTTGTGAGGGTGGTGACTGCCCAGATGGCGGCGTTGGGCAGCCAGTGGGGACGGGGGCGAGGAGGGCGGGCTGACGCCGCTCGCGGCGGTTGCAGGGGTCGGGGACGATACGTCAACGTGAATTCAAGGAGCCAGAAGACCCGAGAGGTGAGGCGAAAGCTTTGTCTTGTTCTGGGACAGACTTTCGCAACCGCGCACTCAGCAGGCCCAGCGCCGCAATGACCACGATCTGGCTTCCTTTCCGCGACGGGTTTTTGAGACGCCGAAGTCCTTGGTTTCAAAGCGTTCCGCAGTTGTCCCGAAACTCACCCTCTGTGAAACGAATTACAATATCAATGGGATGAAAGCCAAGCAGCGGCAGCGCTTTGATGCCGGTGTCAGTGTCCGCGTGAAGAATCCGGGCGTGAATGGCGTCGTCACGCAGCTAGATTCCTCGCCCACAGGCATGGGAGAATACTGGCACACGATCCGTACAGAGCACGGCGAACGCAGGGAACCCGGATGCAATATTGAGCTGGTCCCGGATCCGTTGACAAATATGGGGCCAATGAGGACGCCAACACCGGCGCCCGATGAGCCTTTGTTATTGCCGGAGCAGGCGATTGCCATGCTGCGCGCTCAAGTGGAGGAACCCGTCGAGACCCTTCGGTACGGTCATTCCGATGTCGAGGCGTGGGAGCGAATAGCGCTGAGGATCGTTGAGCGCGCTTTCGGGGAGCATACGCGGAACGCGAATCACTTCGTCTGCTCGGTCAGTCACGCCCACCACACGGAAGAAGAAGCCCAGGAGGCCCACGTTCAGCATATTGCTTCCAAAAAGAGCCTGCTGCGCGCCTTCATCAAGGAGCTCGAAATCATTCCGCCTCATCGCCCTCAAGTCGATGTCACCAAACACGGCGTTTTCTTCGCGGGCCAGACCTTCGATGAGCTCTCGGCGGCAGCGCGTGTGCTGGCGATCGCGAAAACCCGGCTCATGCTCATTGATGGCTATCTCGGGGCCGATACGTTGAGCCTTTTGCCTACCACGGGCATTGCTCTCGACATCCTAACGAAGCCGCCGATCTCTCCGAAAGTGAAAACGCTCTGTCAGGTTTTCAAGGCACAGCACAGGTCGCTGGCTGTTAAAACTTCTTCCGCCTTCCATGACCGCTTCGTGGTGATCGACGATTCTGCCGTGTACCACTTCGGCGCGTCCATCAAGGATCTTGGGAAGAAGACCTTCATGTTTTCGCTCATAGAGGAACCGGGAATAGTTGCGGAACTGCATGCGAAAATCGCCGCGGAGTGGCGCGTTGCGGTGGTCGAGGTTTGAGACGTCTTCGGCCAATCACGTGACGCGCTCGGTCTGCGGCTCTGTATTGGCCGCAGCCGTCGCCGGTTGTGACTCCCGTGCTGTTGCTAGTCGAGCCTGGCGACGACGCGGCGGGAAGGCCTTCGTCTTCTTCGGCATTTTTCCAGGTCCTTTCTGTACTCAGTCTCTCGTTTCGACTGGTACAAAAAAGCCCGGTCACGTCAGCTCGTCAGCGCTTCCACTCATCGTGCGCGGCCTTGATCGCGCCGGGGAAGGCGATGATATCCGACGGGAAAACCTCAATGAAAAGGCCGTTTTTGCTTGGTCCCGCCCCACCTTGGGGGGACATGCCGTTGTGGAGCATCCGGAGGAAGGAAGATTCGCTGCACGGGATCGCGTTCTGCATCTCCTGTTGGAACCCGTTGCCGCCTCCGGAGCAGGCGGCGCCCTTGCCGTTCTTGCCGAGCCAAATGTTGGTCTGCCAGGCCGTCGGGATGCCGTTCGCGCGCGCAAGGCCCACAGTCCGCTGATCGGCCGGCAAAGTGTCGAGGAGGAAGGCATCTTGCAACGCCAGGTGCCCTGGGAGGGCCTGCGCCGCCGTGCGCACGAGATCCTCAAGGAGCTTGTTATTGATCCCTATCGCATTTTGCCGCGAGATGGGCGGCCCAACTTCACCGATGGGCGGGAAGGCGAACAGGACGATGATGGGGAGGACGACCTCCGTGTTCGGAAAATAGCGCTGATACGACGCAGCGAGCCCCTGCATAGCCTGAACGACGAGAGATGGCCGATACCCCACTCCGGCCCAGATGCCCGGACTGTGCGTGACGCACGGGTTCGGATTAGTGGACTCCTCAGGACGCTCGCTGGGCAACGCAAGTTCCTCCGTGAGGGTGTTCATGCCGGTCAGCTTGATCGCCGACACGTCGCGGTCATAGCCCGTCTCATGTAGGTGGCGGGACAACTGCGCCAACATGTCCGCAAACGCCTCCTGGTAGCGGGGATCCCAGGGCGGCGGCATCGAAACGTCCTGGCACGCCTCCTGGCCGCCGTGGTACGTCATCTTGAAATCGAGGCGCCGGAGGCCCAAGCCCAGTGGAGGCGCGGTGAACAACCATTTCGGGGTACCCTGGCCCGCCGCGACCGCGAGTTCCACAGCCAGATGGTGCAATCTCGCTGCCTCGAGTTGGCGGTCGATGGTTGTAAAGTCGTAGGTCTTGAGCGCGGGCGAAATCTCTGACCATTCCACGTGGACGCCGACCCCGTCGACGCCCGGGACGGCAAGGGCCTTGGCGAAGTCGCCATTCTTGACGGCCCAGTTGTAGGGCCACACGTAGATCCCGCGGGAGGCCGGCGGAGTGGTCAAGGCAGCGGCTGCTGGCGGCGCTGCCTGCTGCGCCCGCACGGAGAACCCCGTCATCAGCACCGACACTGCAATGGCCGCCATTACACGTGCCATTCGCATTCCCAGCGGAAAGCAGTTCCACGATTGCGTGCTGCGGGAATAGCCCGCGACGGCGAGCGCGATCCGCACATTCAATTCAGGAAGAAACGACGTCATGTGGCTTTTCATCCTTGGGAACCGAATCATGTCACACAAGCCTATCATTAATCCAGAAAGAACCGCGTCTCACCGTCTCCGCGCAGAATCACGTCGAAGCGGTAGGCCGGAGCAGATCGTAGGGAAGCTGCGGCAGATCGAAGTGCTGGTGAGCCAAGGGAAGACGGTGCCGCTCGCGTGTAAAGACAGCGAGATCACGGACGATGACGTGCCCTTCTGAGCATTGTGCCCGGATGATGTCGAGGCGAAAAACGTGGCGCGCCGTTCGGTCGTTGGCGCCGCTAAGCAGGGCGGTTTTCACGACACTAACCGAACCCTTGATGGTTTCGACTTTACCTTCAATCCGAAGATGAATCGCAGTCTGGTCTTTGATCTAGCCACCTGCGGCTTCATCGGCAAACGGGAGGATGCCCTGTTTCTGGGCCCAGGTGGGAGAGGTAAGAGTCATCTGGCTCAGGCCATCGGCCAGTCCGCCATTCTGCAGGGCTACAAGGTTCTCAATCGCGAAGCGCACGTGCTGCTCGATGAACTCGCCGACGCTGTCGCGGCTGGCGAGCGCCGGAGGTACGTCGAATCTCCGGCCACCGTTCCTCTGCTAATCATCGACGATTTCGGAGTACGCAAGCTGCCATTGACAGCGGCGGAAGATCTGCTGGAGATCGTCATGCGGCGCTATGAACGCGCGAGTACATTGTTAACTTCCAACCGGCCGGTGGAAGACTGGGGCAAGCTGTTGGGCGATACGGCCGCCGTCAGTTCGATGCTCGACCGACTTCTCCATCACGGCCACGTTCTCAAATGCGGCCCGCGCAGTTGGCGAACCAAGGCCGCTCCCGCGAGCACCACATGAATCCGGAATCAGCCTGCGGCGCAGGGAATTTGATCGCCCCTTTTCCCGTTTCCCCCTCCGGGGGGAAAGCCGGGGGCACCGCCGCCTCCGCTGCGCTGCGGCTCGGGCACGGCACCGACCCAAAGCAGAACGCTCATCCGCGTTCTGGGCCGGTAAGGAAATGGACATCTGGACGGGGCTTCGCCCCGGACCCCATCAAACTGTCCCTTGCCGAAACGACCGCGCCAGAGTAAGAATATGACTTGTCCTGATTGCATTCTCATTGGCCGGATTTCAGGTGGCCACCATTGGCCGGATTTGAGCTGACCGCCGAGGCGGCAGCGGACTTTGTGCCACACTATAGGCTTCGTATGCGACCCCACGTCTTCGCTCTTTCTCTGGCCGCCCTCTCGGGCGCTTTCGCACAACCCCGCACGATCGCCGTCGACTACGCCCAGATCCGCGGCAGCCACAGCAAAGTCTTCAAGGAGTGCATCGGCGCCGGCCGGGCCAACGAAGGTCTGCGTGCCGACTGGCAGGAGCAGCTCGCGCTCGTCCAGAAGGAAATCGGGTTCAAGTACATCCGCATGCACGGTCTGCTGCACGACGACATGGGTGTCTATAAGGAAGACCGGCACGGCAACCCGATCTACAACTGGCAGTACATCGACAAACTCTACGACTTCCTGATCGGCGTGCGGCTGAAGCCGTTCGTCGAGCTGGGCTTCATGCCCGCCGACCTGGCCAGTGGCAATCAAACCGTCTTCTGGTGGAAGGGCAACATCACGCCGCCGAAATCGTACTCGAAGTGGGCGGACCTGATCCGGGCGCTCACGCGGCACTTCGAGGAGCGCTACGGGCACGACGAGGTGAAGACGTGGTATTTCGAGGTCTGGAACGAGCCGGACATCGCGCCCTTCTACACCGCGGACCTCAAGGAGTATCTGAAGCTCTATCAGACCACCGCCGAGGCCATCAAGAGCGTCTCGGCCGACTACCGCGTGGGCGGGCCCGCCTCCGCGATGGCGTACCAGTTCGAGACCGCGCTGGTCGAGTACTGCGCCGCGAACCACGTGCCCATCGACTTCGTGTCCACCCACGCCTACGGCGTCAAGGAGGGTTTCTTCGACGAGACCGGCTGGAAAGGCACCGTGCTCGACACCGACCCGGCGTCGGTGAGCGGCCGCATGGTCCACTCGCGCGAGCTGCTCCGCGCATCCAAGCTGCCCAACCTGGAGCTGCACTTCACGGAGTGGAGCTCGGCGTACACGCCCACGGACCCGATCCACGACCAATACCACCAGGCCGCCTTCATCCTGGACAAGATCAAGAACGCGCAGGAGGCGGTGAACTCGCTCTCCTACTGGGTGTTCACGGATATCTTCGAAGAGAACGGGCCGCGCATGACCCCGTTCCACGGCGGATTCGGGCTGCTGAACTACCAGGCCATCAAGAAGCCGGCGTATTACGCCTACCAGTTCCTCAACCGCCTCGGGCCAACCGAACTGCGGAACGCGGACCCGGCCTCGTGGATAACCACGGATGCCGCCGGCGGCATTCAGGCGCTTTTCTGGGATTTCACGCCCATTGCGCCGCCCCAGGGCATGAACGACCAGGTCTTCTACAAAGGCGACCTGCCTCCCAAGCCGAAGGGCAAGGTGCGCTTCGAGATCGCCGGCGTACCCGAGGGCACTTACCTGGTCGAGCTATTCCGCACGGGACGCCGCGTGAACGACGCGTACGGGAGTTACCTGGCGCTCGGATCGCCGAGCCAGCTCTCCCCGGCCCAGGTAGAGGCCATCAAGCGCGCCAACGATGGCTCGCCGTCCTGGAGCGAAATTCTGAAGATCTCCGGCGGCCGCTTCGCACGGGACTTCGACATACGCGAGAACGACGTGTTTCTGGTGACGCTGACGAAGAAGTAGCGCGCACGCTTCAGCGCGCAATTGAAATAGCCCCCAGAAAAGGCGAGACATTGCGGGCCGCCGATGAACGCCGATAGACGCCGATTTAAAACGAATGATCCATCCGCGTGAATCGGCGTTTATCGGCGGCCCAGATTGTTTCTACGGCTGAGCGGCCGCGCCGGGCTGGTCTGCGACCGAATACCTGGCGCTCTGTTCGACCGAATCGTTGCCCTGGAGCGCGGTGACTTTCAACTCGTAGTTGCCGGGCTTGGCCGGAGCTCCGCCGATCACCACTTGGAAGGCGCCGGAGGGGTCCGGAGAGGCCAGGTCGGCGTCCTGTTCGGCGACCACCTCGCCGTTCAGCAGCACCTGGATCTGAACCGCCGGCTTTTCCGCGTTCGACTTGTCCGGATAGATCACAAAGTACAGGTAGGGCTGCGCGGTGGGGGGCAGGCTCGCCGCCATCTCCGGAACCACCCGCCGGCCCTGGAACTGGAACGGATCGGTTGGATCCCCCTGGCCGACGACCGCCTCGAGCTGCTTCACCAGCATGACGCTGCTCAGGCTGAGTCCCTTCCTTTCGGGGTTGTCGATCGAGATCACGCCGGTAGCGACCTTGCGCCCTTCCCGGTCCGCCACGACGGTTTCCACCGTGTAGCGCCCGGCAGGGAGATTGAGCGGATGCGAGTACGTGATGGGCGATGACTCGACCGCCGCCAGGTTGTCGTCCGCGACGTCGTAAGAAGAGTCCTGGCTGAATTTATCCACCACCTGCCCGTCCCCATCCTTCACCAGCCCGAACACGGAGAGGTGCAGCCGGTGCTTTTTCTGGTCGGCGATGGGCGTCGCCGTGAGGTTCGAAATCGGCACCTCGAACGCCACGGCAAATTGCGAGTTCTCGCCCTGAGGCCGGAACTGGTAGGCGCTCGCCCGGAAGTCGAAGGCGTGCGGCTCCGGCTTCTGGCTCAAGGCCATCAGCGCGACCATCTCGTAGGGCTTCATGGGCGAGCCCTTGAGATCAGGCATGGCGAAATACCCGGCCCGGCTGTCCACGGTCAGATCGGCCTTCGCCAGCTTGATCTCGAGTTTCCGCAGGCGGCCGTCCAGCTTGCCGGTCGAGGAACGGTAGATGGCCTCGTAGTGGGTGTCCAGGTCGTCGACGATGTGCTGGAACGGCTTCCGGAGATCGTTCGAGTTGGCGATCATGAAGCCGCCCGTCCCTTCGGAGAGGGCGCGGAGAGTAGCCTGAGGATCCGAGCCGCGCACCGCGTTGCGCAGCTCGTCGTCCTGCCGCATCAACGCCATACTCTGCCCGGCCCCTCCGGTCGGGGTGGTCTGAACGCTGCCGACGCCCGCCACCGTAGCGGTGGAGGTGCCCGTGCTCCCCTGTTGCTGCTGGCTCAGCGCGACGACGTGGCTTAGGGCCGCGCTGCTTGACATCGCCGTCGAGTTCTCGCCCAGGCCGTGAGCGTCCACACCGTAGAAGGTCATGTTGGCCTTGGCGGCGGAGGCGAGGATCTTGTGAAACCGGTCGGGATCCCCGGTGGAGGTGAGGCCCGGAGTGAGCAGCAGGATCGTCTTGCGGCCCGGCAGCGTTGCGAGCTGCTGGATCATGGTGACCAACTGGTCCGTCTGGCGCGACGCTTCGATGTGGCTGAACTGCCGGTTCTGCGACGCCAGATCGGCGCGTTGGGCGTTTGCGGACGCGCTCGTCTCCACGTTCACGTCCCCGATGGCAGCGCTGTTGATTTCCCCGCCGCTGACGTGTATGCCGCCCTCGTCGGCGGTCACCACCATCGGGTTCATGCTCAGGACCGTGTTCGCGGCGGCGACGAAATCCAAGGTCGGCCCGGCGAACGCGTTCTTCGCGGCCAGGATCAAAGCGTTGCGGTCGGTGGTGAATGGCTGGAGGACGCTGAGCCGCGCGCCGAGATTGAAGATTCCGACCCAGGAGTCCTGCGGCAAGTCGCTCTTGAGAAACTCCCGCACGGCTTCGACGGCCCATTTCTTCGTGTTCAGATCCAGACCCTGGAAAACGATGCAAACAACGTTCACCGCCTTCAGCGGCAAAGACAGCGGCTTGGTGGTGCCGGACGTGGCGCCCGGGACCGGCGCCAGTTCCTGCGCGCTTGGCCCGCTCACAAGCCGGAAGCTGAGGAGCTGCTGGCGGACGCCGTCCTCGTAGATCTCGACGTCTCCGGGCTTGACGGTCTTGACGACCTTGCCCTTCTTGTCGCGTACCACCAGGTCGAGCGCCACCTCGCTGACGGTGGTGCGGATCGTGACGCCGGATTCCACCGGAGCCGCGTTCTGCGGCGCAGCCATGCCGGCCACAGCCAAGCCAGAAGCGCAGAGAACGGCGAGACCTTTGATCTTCTGCATATCGCTACTCCATTTATTCCCGCTGGGAGGCCGCGCCCTGACTCGAAGAGCTGCCGGCTTCTCCCATATACTTGATTCCCGAAGTGGTCGTGTACTTGCGGTAGTTCTGGAACGCCCGGTCGCTCTTCATGGGCTGCTTCGAATTCGCCCCTACGTACAACCAGGTCGCGTGCTGCGGCACCAGATACCGCTTGCCCCCAATCCGAACAAAGTCGTAATCGACGGCGATGGCCGATTGCTGGATCGGGAAGTTCTTGGGCAGATCCACGGCTTCGACGACCACGCGCCGGATGGCCATGCTATTGGCGTCTATCTGCACCGTTCCCCGGTAGGCCGCCAGCACCTGAGATTGCTGGTCGCCGAGGGAAAGCATGTAGCCCGAGTTCGTGCGCGCGACTCGATACTGGAAAACGTGAACCCGGATGCCCTTCATCTCCGCCATGCCCTTCCACTCGATTTCGGCGAAGTGATGTTCGTTGAAGACCAGGCTCAGCACTCCTCCGAGCTCGCCGAAAAGATCGAGTTTCTTCATCATGGCGGGCACGTTCGCCACCTGCCTGCTCGTCAGCGTCTGGGTCTTCTCCTCGCCTTCGACAAACTGCAACAGATCGGTCGAGGAGATCGCCGGGGCCCACCCCGAGCCGTCTTTGCTTTTCGAGAACTTGGTCGTGGTGCGGGTGCAAACGAAATCCGGAAGAGCGTCCCGATAGTCGGCGGCCCGCTCCCTGGCGGCGGCGAGGATGCGGTTCAATTCCGCGTCTTCCGGCTTCGGGGCGCCCTCGATCAGCTTGACGTCCAGCAGAGCGGCGACTCCCTCGGACGGGGCGCCCGACTTCCCGGCGTCCGCCGGCAACGCCGCGATCACCGGGGCAGGCGGAGTCAGCACCTCGAAATTAAGCTTCCGCTCCAGCGACGCTTTGCCCTGAGCGATCCGGACCAGCAGTTGATAGTGGCCCGGCTCGAGCAGACTGCGCTTGAGCGTGGAGGTAACCGGAATCGGTGCGCCCGGACGGCGTTCGAGTGCTTTGATGGCGGGCCGCTCCACCACCTTCCCATCCCGCTGCACTTCGACGACGACACGCGGCGGCACCGCTATTCTGGCATCGGGCGAGACGAGGAAGAACGCTTGCACGTCGCGATCCGCTCCTCTCCAGACCGGAATCAGCAGAGGCACCACGCGCCCGTCCTGATAGCGGAGCGGGTCGTCCCGGTCGGTCGCGGACCACAAGGGCTCCAACGTGCGCACCAGGAACAGGTCGCAGACCGCCAGGTCCGGCGTCGCCGACAGCGAAAAGGAAGTGGTTCTCGAACTGAGCTTCTTGGCCTGCCGGTCCAGCACGGCGGCTTCCAAGCGGTATTCGCCGGGCGGCAGGGAGAAACTCCGGTCGAGCGTGTACACGCTGTTTCCCGCCGACTCCAGCCCTTCGCTCGCCATCTGATCGGGAACGTCCTGGCTGAACTTCTCCAGAACCTGGCCTGCCGCGTCTTTGATCTGCGCCAGCACCGAGAAGTGCATGTCGCACAGCCCCAAAGCCGGGTCCACCTTGCAGTTGATGCCCGCCAGCGGGAGTTCCAGCACCGCTTCACCGCGGGCTTTGCCCTGCGCCTGACCGAGATGCAGGATATCGATCCGGAACGGGATTGTCTCGGTCCGCTCCGGCGCGCTCAGCGCCTTGAGCAGCGGAACCTCGAACGGCGCCGTATCCGGTCCCGTATCCGCCGGCAGCGCAAAGTACCCGTCGCGGGATTGGAGGCGCGTCTGAGGCCGGCTCGTTCGCACCGACACCGCGCGGAACTGGCCGTTGCGCTCCTGCAAAGGCGCAGCGTAGGCCACCTCGTAATACGTCGTGAGGTCGTCGACGATCTTCCCAACCGACGGCGCCAGGTCGCTCGAACGGCGGATGTAAAGGCCGCCCGTCGACTCGGCCAGGTCCTTGAGCGGCAGTCGTGGGCCCGCGTCCGTGTCCAACTGGATGAACGTGAACGGGACCGAGCCGGGCGCCGGCTTGGCCGCCGCAGGCGCAGCGCTGGGTTGGCCATCGCTCGCCGCGGCGTTCGAATCCAGAATCGAGGATGCTCTCTTCTCGGCAGCCTCGCTCAGACCGCCGATATTGACCGTGTAGAGGACGACGCCCGCCCGGTTCGCGCTGCCGATGGCAGAACGGACCTGATCGGGCGGGCACGCCTCCACCTGAACGCCGTCCGAAAAGTACACGACGGCCTTGCGCCCATTGAGAGCCGTCTGCTGCCGGGCCAGGGCCACGAGAGCGGCTATGGGAGGGCGCAGCTTCTCGTCGCGCTCGATGCGCTCCCACCCCTCGAGGGTGCGCTGCGCGTTCAGCGTCAGGGGATCCCCAGCCGGCTGGGCCCCACCAGCCGGCGAGCCGGCAGTGGGATTCCTGGGCGGGCCCGTGGCGGTTTCGATGGCCCGGGTCAGCAGAGCGCCGTCCTTGGTGAAAGGCTGCACCAGTTCCAGCCGGTCGCTGATCCGCCAGACGGAAAACGAGGCGCCCGTGCCCACCAGTGAGTTCAACATCCCGGTCGCCGCTTTTCGCACCGCTGGAGAGGCATAGGTGTCCAGCCCGTCGAAAAGGAGGGATACAAGGCGCGGCGCCGCTGCCTGCTGGCCCCCGTTTCCGCCGTTGACCAACTGCAACCGCGCGATCTTCGCCGGAGCGCCACCGTCAGTGATCCGGATCTCCTCGGATCGCAGATCGCGCACGGGGCGGCTGTGGCTGTCGCGGGCGACAAAATCCAGCGTCACCTCGCCCGCACCGCTGACGGCTCCGGCCGGCGGTTCCCTTGTTGCGGCAACTCCCTGAGCCTGCGCAACCATGGCAGCTTTTAGTGAAACGAGCAGCAAGAAAACCACGACGCGATGATGCATTAAGAACCCTGAGCAGTTATGACCTAGCGTCCCATTCTAGTCGTTACCGAGGCGAATGTCTAAGGCCTGCGACGGGCGGCTGGCCGGGCGCCTGCTCCTATTTCGCAGGGACCGTGTATTTCAGGCTTCGCTCGAGCGCTGCGGCGCCCTGAATCGCAATGATCTTCAACTCGCAGTTGCCGGGCTCCGCCGGGGACTCGATGAGCATCGGGATCGCTCCGGTCGGGTCGGGGGCCGGCAGCTCGGACACCTTCCTCGCAACCACTTGCCCGTTGACTAGAAACTGCACCACGATGCGTGGTTGCTCCTGGCTCGCCTTGTCCGGATAGACCACGAAATACACGTACGGCTTCGCGCTTGCGCTCAGCGCTGTCGTCAGCTCCGGCGTCACCAGATTGTTCTCGACCCGGAACGGATTGGCCGGGTCCGGTGGCCCGGCCGCTGCCTCCACTTGCTTCACCAGCATCACGCTGCTCAGCCCCATCCCCTTGCGTCCTGGGCTGTCGAACGCCACCTCGTTGGCCGCCTCCCGGTTGGCCTGCCGGTCGAGCACGGCGGTCTCCACCGTGTAACGCCCCGGAGGAAGGCTGAGCAGGTGAGTGTATGGAACGGAGGCCGTCCCGATCGACGCCAGCTTGTCGTCCGGAATGTCGTAGGGGGCGTCCTGGCTGAACTTGTCGACCACTTGGCCGCCCGAGTCCTTCACCAGGCCGACCAAGGAAAGGTGCAGCCGATGCTTTTTCTGCTCCGGCTCGGGCGTCGCCGTCAGGCTGGACGCGGGCACCTCGTACGTCAAAGCGTACTGCGAGTTCTCGCCGTCCCCCCGGAATTGGAGAACCGCGGAGCGAAAATCGAAGGCATGCGGCCGCGGTTGGCGATCCAGGGCCAACAGGCCAAGAACATCGAAAGACGTCAGCGGGGCGGAGCCCTTGATCTCAGGCAGGGCAAAGTATCCGGGACGGCTCTCCACGGTCAGGTCGGCCCGCGCCAGCTTCACTTGGATCTTCCGCAGATGCCCGTCGTACTTGTCCGAAGCGGGCCGGTACACGGCTTCGTAGTGCGCGTCTATTTCCTCGACGACGCGCTGGAACGGCTTCTTGAGATCGTTCGTGCTGCCGATCAGGAAACCGCCCGTCCCTTCCGCCAGCGCGCGCAGGCTTGCCTGCGTGTCCGTGGTTCGCACGGCGCTGAGCAGGTAGTCGTCCTGCCGCATCCTTTCCATCATGACGGCCGGACCGTCGCTGCCCTTCCCCTGGGACTGGCTCAGGGACGTGACGTGCTTCAGGGCCGCAACGCTGGCCACTACGTTGGAGTTCTGGGTCAGGCCGGTAACATCGATGGCAAAGAAGCTGACGTCGGCTCGATTGGCCTTGTTGACGATAGTGTCGAACCGTTCCGGATCGCCCGTGGTCGCCAATCCCGGGCTGAACAGCAGCACGGTCTTGCGGCCGGGCAGTTTGGCGAGCTGCTCGATGGTCATCAGGATCGAGTCGGTCTCGCGCATTCCTTCGATGTTGCCGAACAGCCGCCGCTGGGCCACCAAGTCCCCACGCCTCATGTTGGCACCCATGGAGGTGGCAACATCCGCGCCGTTTATCGCCAGAGGATTGAGCTCGCCCCCGGTGATGGTCAAATCCGTGCTGACGCCTCCTCCGGGACCGCCGGACCCACTTTCGGTCACGCTCACCATGATCGGTTCTGCGCTCAACATGGCCTGAGCGGCGCTCATGAAGTCCAGCCCGGTCCCGGTGGCGACGTTCTTGATCGCCTCGCTCATCTCCCGGCGGTCGGTCGTGAACGGGTGCAGTGGGATCAACCGGTCGCTAAGGCTGAAGATCCCGACCCAGGTGCCGGGCTCCAAGTCGTCCTTCAGGAACTCCTCCGCGGCGTCAACCGCGTACTTCCTGGTGTATGGATCCAGATTGTGGAAGACGATGCAGACCACATTCAACGCGTGCAGCGACCGCCCCGGCGAAACCGCCGCGGGGCTCGGGACGGGCGCGTCGTGGCTGGCTGCGGGCGCGTCGTGCTGCTCCTCGCTCGCCCGCTGATCCTGCGCGCCACCGGGACCCTCCTCCAGGCGGAAGCTGAGCATCTCCCGGCGGACGCCGTCCTCGTAGATCTCCACCTCGGCGGGCTTCAGGTTCCTGACCAGGCGGCCGTGCTTGTCGCGCACGACCAGGTCCAGCAGCACCTCGTTCACGGTGGTATGGATCGTTACGCTGGGCTCGGCCGGCAGAGCATTCTGTCCCACGACCAGGCCAGGGAGCGTCAGGCATAGCGCAATTCCGGCGGCCGGGATGAACGTTCTGCGCACCCTCTCGTCCTCTGGCGGCCTCCGCCTCCTCGGCGCAGCCGCCGCGAGCCTCAATTCGCAACCACCGTGTACTTCACACTTCGCTCGAGCGATTCGGCGCCCTGCGTCGCAACGATCTTCAGCTCGCAGTTGCCCGGCTTCGCAACCGTACGGAACAGCTTCGGCACCGCACCGCCCGCGTCCGCCGCGGGCAGATCCTCGGCGTGCCTCGCAACGACTTGGCCGTCGAGCAGGAATTGAATCTCAATGCGCGCATGTTCGGAGCTGGCCTGGTCCGGATACACCACGAAGTAGATGTATGGCTTCGCGCTCGCGCTCAGCGTCGTCGCCAGATCCGGTGTCACCCGATCCTTCCCCACCAGGAAAGGATCGGCCGCGTCCGGCTGCCCAGTCGCAGGCTCCACCTGGCTCACCAACATCACGCTGCTCAGCCCGATACCCTTGCTTTCGGGATTATCGAACGCCACCTCGTTCGTGGCCGCTCGGCTACTTTCCCGGTCGATCACGGCGGTCTCCACCGTGTAGCGCCCGGGAGGAAGATTGAGCAGGTGCGTATAGGGAATCGAGGCGGTCCCGAGCGCCGCCAGTTTGTCGTCCGGAATCTCGAACGGAGCGTCCTGGCCGAACTTGTCGACGACCTGCCCGCTCGCGTCTTTCACCAGCGCGAACACGGACAGGTGCAAGCGATGCCTCTTCTGCTCCGGCTCGGGCGTCGCCGTCAGGCTGGACACCGGCACTTCGTACGTCACCGCGAATCGCGAAGTCTCCCCTCCCGGCCGGAATTGAAAAGCCGCGGAACGGAAGTCGAAGGCATGCGGCCGAGGCTGGGCATTCAGCATCATCAGCCCCGCCACATCGGCAGTCGTCAAAACTGGCGAGTCCGGCATGTCCGGAAGAGCAAAGTAGCCCGCACGGGCCTCGACGGTCAGGTCCGCCCGCGCCAGCTTCACTTCGATCTTCCGCAGACGGCCGTCGTACTTGTCGTCGGCCGGATGATACACCGCCTCGTAATGCGCGCCCACATCCTCCATGAGCTTCTGAAACGGCTTTCTGAAGTCGTTCGTGTTCGCAATCAGAAACCCACCGGTCCCTTCGGCCAGCGCGCGCAAGGGCGCCTGCGTGTCCGAGTTGCGCACGGCCTGATGCAGGTAATCGTCCTGCCTCATCAGTTCCGCGTCTTGACCGACGCTGCCGGTGGTGGTGCTGGTGCTGGTGCTCGTGTTGCCCCCCAGGTTGGTCTTCGTTTGCTGCTGGCTCAAAGAGGCCACATTCTGCAGAGCCTGATTCCCGGCCTGCACGTTGGAATTCTCGCTGAGGCCGTTTGTGTCCAAGGAATAGACGGTGATGTTCGCCTTGTTGGCGCCGGACAGAATAGGCTGGAAGAAATCGGGATCGCCCGTAGTCGCCAGACCCGGGCTCAGCAGCAGGACCGTCTTGTGGCCCGGCAGCGGCCCCAATTCACGAACCATCACTTTCATCTGATCCGTCTGGCGCATGCCTTCAATCCCGCCAAACTGCCGCTGCTGGCCGACCAGGTCCCCCCGCTGGGCCTCCGCGCCTAACCCGGTTTCGGCGGACACGTCCAGGGCGATGTTGGGATTGAGCTTGCCCGTCTGCAGCGTCTCGGTTGCTCCGCCCGAGGTTCCGGTCGCGAATCCCTCGACTACATCCAAATTGGGAGTGCCGCTCAGAATCGAGTCCGCGACCTTGGAAAGCTGGAAAGTCCCACCGGCGAAGTTGTTCGAAACAGCGCGCAGAAGCTCGGCGCGATTGGTGGTGAAGGGGTGGAGCACCGTCAGGCGCGAGGTGAGGTTGAAAACTCCGATCCAGGTGTCGGGCTGCATCTGGTTATTGAGGAACTCCTGGACGGCCTCCAGCCTGAGTTTCCTCATGGTCCCATCGAGGTTGTCCTGATTATGAAGAACAATGCAGATGAGATTGACCTTGCGCAGCGTCAGAGGCGTCGAGGCGGTGCGGTCGGCGGGCGCCTTCGCCGGCTTGGATGCGCTCGCCTGCGGTTGCTGGCGCTGCTCAACGGAGTAGCCCTCCGCCAGGCGGAAACTGAGGATCTTCTGGGGGACGCCGTCTTCCAAGACCTGTACGTCACCCTGCTTCAGGTTCTTCACGATTTTGCGGTGCTTGTCGCGCACGACAAAATCGAGGAGCACCTCGTTGGCTGTTACGTGGAGGGTTGTGCCGGATTGGGCCGGGGTCGGAGCTTGAACTCCGGCCGGTGTGCCGAACTGCGTGCATAACAACAACGCAGCCGCCGGAATGAGCAACTTTCGCATGGGCTCATTCTAACGCTTCCCAGCGCCATCTGCTACCTGTAACAGGTTTCTGTAACGGGTGTCTGTAACGGGTGTCGCCAGACCGCGCGCTCGACTCGGCCGAAATCACGCGCTTCGAAACCGCGCGCTATATTCAAGAGGCATGCGTTTCCGGGTTCTCCTGTTTTGCGCCCCGCTCTTGGCTCTGGCGGGAGGCGCGGCGCTCGGCCCGATCAGTTTCGAGGACATCGCGGAGCGCGCCGGAATCCACTTCGTGGCCAACGGTTGCCCGACGCCCCTGAAACACCAGCCGGAGAGCATGGTCGCCGGCGTGGCGCTCTTCGATTACGACGGGGACGGCTACCTGGACGTCTATCTCGTGAACGGCGCCGACATGCCGTCGCTGCTGAAAATCGACAGCCGGTACAAGAACCGCCTGTTCCACAACAACCACAACCTGACCTTCACCGACGTCACCGACAAGGCTGGCCTGGGGGGCGCCGGCTTCGGCATCGGCGTGGCCGTGGGAGACTACGACAACGACGGACGGCCCGATCTCTACGTTCTCAACGTCAACGGCAACCAGTTGTTCCACAACAACGGCGACGGCACCTTCACCGATGTGACGGCCAAGGCGGGCGTGGCCGGCGCCAGTTACTACGACCGGAAGATGTGGTCCACCTCCGCGGCGTGGGTGGACTACAACAACGACGGCCTCCTCGACCTGTTCGTGTCCAACTATTGCCATTGGGATCCGGACACGGAGCCGCCCTGCATCGTGAACGGTCAGCGCGTCTCCTGCAATCCGCGCCTGTACAAGCCGCTTCCCAACACCCTCTACCGCAACAATGGGGACGGCACCTTCACCGACGTTTCCGCCGAGACCGGCATCTCAGAGCACCTGGGCCGCGGGATGGGCGTCGCTGTGGCCGACTACGACGGCGATGGTTTCCCCGACATCTTCGTCGCCTGCGACGACACACCCAACCTGCTCTTTCACAATCTCGGCGGGAAGCGCTTCGAGGAGGTGGCCCTCAAGGCGGGCGTCGCGCTGGCCGAGGACGGCGATGTGATTTCGGGAATGGGCGCGGACTTCCGCGACATCTTCAACCGCGGCCTGCCGGACATCTGGGTAACCGCGATCGAAAAGCAGACCTTCCCTCTGTTCCGCAACATGGGCCGCGGTCTGTTCGCGGAAACCACGGCGGCGGCCGGTCTGGCGCTGGACACAAGCCAGATGTCGGGGTGGTCCAACGGGGTCTTCGATCTGGACAATGACGGATGGAAGGACCTGTTTGCGTCGCGATCGAATACCATCGACAACGTCGCTCTTTTCGCTCCCCGCCGGTACGAGGAGCCGAATGCGGTCTTCCGCAATCTCGAAAACGGGAAGTTCCAGAACGTGAGCGCAACGGCGGGCGCGAGCTTTCAGATCGCGGCCGCGCATCGGGGCGTCGCTTTTGGCGACCTGGACAACGATGGGCGCATCGACGCCGTGGTGTCGGTGCTCAATGGCCCGGCCCGCGTGTTTCACAACACCACGCGCAACGCCAACCATTGGATGCTGCTGAAGCTGACCGGCACCAAGAGCAACCGCATGGGGATCGGCGCGAAGATCCGGCTCACCGCGGCGGACGGTTCCGTGCAGTACAACCACGTCACCACCAGCACCGGGTACGGGTGCTCGAGCGACTCGCGCGTGCATTTCGGTCTGGGCTCTTCCACTTCGGCTCGGGAGATTCAGATCGTTTGGCCGAGCGGCATCCGGCAGACGCTGCGCAACGTGGCCGCGGACCGCGTGATTCCGGTTACCGAACCGCGCCCGTAGAACCGCCCGCCCGGCCCGGCAGGCTGAGCGGGTCCTCTTGCGCTTTCAGGCGCAGGAATTCGGTTCCTTCTCGCTCGGCCTCGGCTTGCCTCCCGGCCAGGCGATAGGCCTTTTGAAGGGAGAAATGCAGCGACGAGTTGCTGGGCTGGAGTCTTACGGCTGTTTCCAACTCCGGGATCGCCTTCTCGAACCGCCCTAGGGCCAGAAGGGCGTTCCCCATTTGAGCGTGGCAAACCCAGCGCTGGCCTTCCGGCACCAACCTGGCCGCCCGCTCGATGAGCTGGATGGCGGTCTCCGGCTGGCCCCGCTTGAGCTCGAGCATAATGCTGAATAGCAGCGAGGGCCATTGAGTTGGATCGACCTCGAGTTCCTTCTGGAACTCGGCCAGGGCGGCGCGCTGGTCGTAATCCATCAGGTACACCCCATGGGCGTAGTGAACCCCCGGCTCCTGCGGGTACTTCTCCAGCAGCTCGCGAAAGGCGGACTCGGCCTCCGCGGAGCGCTTGCTCATGTTGGCCCAGAGCGCCTTGCCCGCCAGATCGACCACCGGGCGCTTCGACGCCGGAAGCTCCGAGGGCAAGCGCGGTATTGCCAGCGCGCACAGGCCGAGGGCTTCGATCACGGCCGGGGAGTCCGCCTGAAAGTCCATTAACAGAGGCCGCAATTGCTCGACGGCCGCCACGTCAAAAGCTTTAGCGTGGATCAGAATGAGGGCGCCGCGAACCCGCACCGCGGTCTGGAATTCGCGGTTGCCGCCGAGACCCAGGGCCTCTCCCTTCCGGATGTCGGCTAGCGCCCCGTCGGAATCGCCCAGCTCGTATTCGCAGAGCCCTAAGAAGCCCCATGCCGTGCCGTTGCCCGGAGCCAGAGGGATTCCGTTGCGGAACGCGTCGCGTGCCTCCCGGTAACGGTTCAGTTGATACAGCTCGGCTCCCAGGTAGAGCCATCCATCCGCCCACGACGGCCGAAGCGCCAGCGCCTGCCTGAACAGGGCCACGGCTTCGGCGGGCTTGCTGTCCACGGCCTCCTGGGCGCGGCGCGCCAGTTCGTCGAAGCTGGGATCGGGCGCCTGCGCTCGCACAAGGGAAGCCGCCGCCACCAGCAAGCACAAAACTCCAGCGGTCCTCGTGTCGCAAGAGGTCACGATAAGCTTGATTTTAGCCTGCCAGGGGCTATGCTGGTAACGATGGTGGTGCGCCTCACGTTCCTGGCCGTTCTCGTCCTGCGCGCCGCTTTCGCGCAAGGCGCCGCTCCGGAGCAGCTCTTCCGGGAGGCCGTCGAGGCGCAACAGCACGGGGACGACGCGCTCGCGGTCGCCAAGTACCAGGAACTGATCAAGCTTCGTCCGGACATCGTCGAGGCGCACGCCAATCTCGGCGCCGCGCTCTCTCATCTGCGCCGTTTCGACGAAGCCATCGCCGAGTACGAGCGTGCCCTCAAGGGCGCTCCGGACCGCATCCAGATCCGGGCGAACCTGGCCCTGGCGTATTACAAGGCGGGCCGTATCGACCGCGCCGTCACCGAGTTCGAGACTTTGCACAACCTCGCGCCGCAGGAGAAGCGCTTTACCCTTCTGCTTGCCGACTGCTGGCTCCAGCAGGGCGAAAACCGCAAGGTCATCGTTCTGCTGGATCCTCTCGATGCGCAGAATCGGGACGACCTGACGTTTTCCTACCTCTATGGCACAGCGCTGATGCGGGACAACCAGATCGAGCGCGGCCAGCAGATCATGGACCGCATCCTGAAGAACGGCGATTCGGCCCAGGCCCGTGTCCTCATGGCCTCGGCCCGGATGCGGATGAAGGATTGGCAGGGCGCCAAAGCGGACCTGGAACGGGCTATCGAGATCGACCCCAACCTCCCCGGAGTCCACTCCCTCTACGGCGTGGTGCTCGATGAGGCTATGGATGACAAGGCCAGCGCCCAATATCGGAAGGAATTGGAACTAAATCCGAACGATTTCGCGGCCAATTTCCACCTGGGCGTCTATGCGCTCCACGATAGCCAGCTCGATGCGGCCGAGGCGTATTTGAACCGCGCCCTCGCGATCCGGCCGCAGGACCCCGGGGCGCTGCTGCAGTTGGCCGATCTCCGCTCCGAGCAGGGCAAGCGCGAAGAGGCCTGCCAGATTCTCGAGAGCCTCACGAAAAGCTACCCGGATTTCCGCGAAGCGCACGTCGTGCTGGCCAACCTCTACTACCGTCTGAAGCGCAAAGCCGATGGCGACCGGGAGCACGAGATCGCGCAGAAGCTGAGCCCGCCCCCTCCGACTCACGTGCATTGAGCGCAAGCCCCGCGGGCTCGGGGCGTCAGCTCACGATTCCCTTCCCTTCCTGGATCGTAATGTACCGATTGATGGGAAGGGACGTGAAGCGGTCCACGCGCTTGGACGGCAGAGGCCAGCGGATCTCGAGGAAGTCCAGTTTCTTCGCCTGCCCGATGCCCAAAACCATGCGCGGATCGTGCGCCGAGAGATAGCTTCCGCCCCCGACTTTGAGCTGCGACCGCGTCGTTCCTCCGAATCCCCAGGTCGCGCGAGCGCCCACGGCGTCGATGTTGGCCGTGGTCCCGATCAGGCGTACGCCCAGCCAGTTGTTGCGCGCACCCACCTCGTTGTGGAGCAGCAACGGGGCGGCGCCGTTGTTGTTGATCAGCACGTCCACCCCGCCGTCGTTGTCGAAATCCCCGATGGCCAGCCCCCGCGCCGTCCAGTGGGAGCCGAAGGCCGGCCCGCCCTGGCTGCTGACATCGGTCCAGCGCCCGCCGTCGTTGTGAAACAGGAGCAGGGGCTCGGCGGTGGTCACGTTGTCCACGAACTCCTCGATCATGTCGTTGGGATGGCCGTTGGCGAGGAACAAGTCGACGTTGCCGTCGTTGTCGTAGTCGAAAAACTTCAGCCCCCATCCGCTCAGAAAATACGACTTCTTGCCAATTCCGGTCCGGTCCGCCACGTCGGTGAAGCTCTCGCCCCCGTCGTTGTGATAGAACCCAAATCGCTCCCGGTCGATGTTCGAGACGAACAGGTCCTCGCGGCCGTC
>Ga0187864_10000092_pt1 | contig 102891 bp, 89 predicted proteins | sample June2016WEW_11_4_FD_132985 | JGI IMG/M metagenome (GOLD analysis project Ga0187864, IMG submission 132985) | Peatland microbial communities from SPRUCE experiment site at the Marcell Experimental Forest, Minnesota, USA - June2016WEW_11_40 | ecosystem: Environmental > Terrestrial > Soil >... | reverse complement strand
GCCCTCCATCGGCATCGGCATAATGCTCATCTGGGGTATCGTTTATTTATTGCCCAGGGAAAAACTGCGTAAAATAATTTTAATTCCGGCCGCAGCCACTATTCTTTCCGTTTTGACATTTTTAACCTGGCAGCAATGCGGCTACTGGAAAAACAGTATCGAGCTTTTTAGTCATGCCCTGGAGGCTACTAAAAATAACTATATAGCTCATATCAATCTGGGCATTGCCTTAGCCGAGGAAGGGAAAAATAATCAAGCCATTGCCCACTATCTTGCGGCAATTGATATTAATCCCCATCATGCCGATTCCCATTCTAATCTTGGCGTAGCTTTAGCCGCAGAAGGAAAAAATGAAGAAGCTATTGAACATTATCTTACAGCGATTAAAATTAATCAGGATCACTATAGCGCCCATTCCAATCTTGGTGTAGCTTTGGCCGCAGAAGGAAAAAATGAAGAAGCTATTGAACATTATCTTACAGCGATTAAAATTAATCAGGATTATGATGATGCCCATTATAATTTAGCCAATTTACTTATCAAACAGGGAAAGATTGAAGAAGCCATAGGCCATTATCGCGAAACAATTAAGATCAATCCCTATAATGCCAATGCTCATTATAATTTAGCTGATATCCTTGTAAAACAAGGAAAAAACGAAGATGCCATTGACCATTTCCGCGAGGTGGTGCGAATTAACCCTTCTTCTTTTGCTGCCCTTAATAATCTGGGCGTTAACTTAGAAAGGCAGCTCAAACATGACGAGGCAATTTACTATTACCAAAGGGCTTTGCAGGTAGAGCCCAAAAACCCGGGTATCCATTTTAATTTAGGCGTAGCTCTGGGCAATAAAGGTGAACTGAAAGAAGCTATTGAACATTTTCGCCGGGCGGTTTATCTTAAACCTGATTATGAAGAAGCCCGCCGGTCTTTGCGGCTGGCGGTGGAGCTGGAACAACAAAAGCGTTAATTACTCTCAGCGGCAGCTTTCAGTGCGGCAATTGTTTTTTGGTAATTGTTTGTACCAAAAATAGAGGCGCCAGCAACTATCACCTGCGCGCCCGCCTCAACGATGCTTTTAATGTTTTTTAAATTAACTCCTCCGTCAACTTCCAGCATAGGTTTGTTGGGCAGGCCTTTCAACATTTGGCCGGCCTTAGTAATTTTAGGTAAAGTGTCTTCAATAAATTTCTGTCCGCCAAAGCCCGGATTAACGGCCATAACCAGCAAAATCTCAATATCCGAAACAATATTTTCTATCCGCTTCAGCGATGTATTCGGATTCAGCGATACGCCCGCTTTTTTGCCGCATTTTTTTATCACGTCAATCATTCGTTGAATATTATCGGCGGCTTCAACGTGAATAGTAATAATATCGGCGCCGGCTTTCGCAAAAGATTCAATATAGTTTTCAGGATTTTCAATCATCAAATGTACATCAAAAGGCAGTTTTGTTGTTTTTCTCAGGGCCGATATTATTCCCGGACCCATGGTGATATTGGGAACAAAATGACCGTCCATCACGTCAACATGAATCCAATCGGCGCCGGCTTTTTCCACGGCGGCAATTTCCTCGCCCAGTCTTCCGCCGTCAGCGGATAGGATTGAAGGGGCAATCAGTAACGTCAAATTTTTTCTCCTTTATGCATTTGTTCAATTATACTAAAGTTTCCTCTCTGTCAATCACGGGTATTATACCCCCCGCTTCGCGGGATCGATTCAACTAATCCCATAGCCGGAGACTACGGGAAGTTTCATTGCCACGGGCATAAATTATACCCTCCGCCTGTGGCGGGATCAATTCAGCTAATCCCATAGCCGGAGACTACGGGAAGTTTCATTGACCACGGGCATAAATTATACCCTCCGCCTGTGGCGGGATCAATTCAGCTAATCCCATAGCCGGAGGCTACGGGAAGTTTCATTGACCACGGGCATAAATTATACCCTCCGCCTGTGGCGGGATCAATTCAGCTAATCCCATAGCCGGAGGCTACGGGAAGTTTCATTGATTCGACCTGCAAGTTTCAGCATGTATGACCTTCAGGTTATGCACTCTGTTTCTGAAACTTGGGTCTCATTACAACTGACAGATATTACTGCACTGCGTTTGTGGAGCACCTCTGTAAGGAGCCGAAGACTATTTTCAAAGACACGACATCCCGTAACGGGATAATATCTGAGTTTCATTAGAATTGGAGTTTTACAACAAATACGATTTAAATTTCATTTTCACCTCAGAGAAAAGTTGCTTGACACAAAAGCGGAAAAATCTAAAGATATGAGTATGTACATCTTATATAATGCTGTATTGCTGGTTGCCGCGATAATTGTTTTACCCTATTATTTGCTGAAAATAATTTTTACCGGTAAATATCACAAAAGTTTAATCCCGAAACTGGGCGGAAGACAGGCAAAAATACTGGCCGATTTGAAAGATGGGCCGCGTGTATGGATACACGCGGTATCAGTAGGGGAAGTCACTGCCGCCACGCCGATTGTCGCTTCCCTGAAAGCAAAAAGGCCGGATGTGGAAATTATTTTTTCCACTTCTACCGAAACAGGTCAGGAAATGGCATGTCGTCTTATCCAAGGCGCTGCCGCATTCATTTATTTTCCCCTGGATATCCCCTATGTTGTGCACAAAAGCATAAAGCAGGTCAATCCTAATGCTTTTGTTATGGTAGAAACGGAACTCTGGCCGAATTTTCTAAAAGCCTGTAAATTAAAAAGGATAAAAACCTTGATGGTTAATGGACGGTTTTCTTTGCGCTCTTACGGTAAATATCGCCTGACCAGTTTTTTTTGGAAAAAAATTCTTAATGATTTATCTGCCGCCGGTATGATTACCAAGATCGATGCGGCGCGTTTTACAAATATCGGCATGCCTGAAGATAAGATTCAAGTAATGGGAAACGCCAAGTATGATGCGTTGGCGGCCATGGCCTCGCCTGCACTGCAGAAAGAAATTGTCCGCCGATTTAATGTGCGGGCGGATGAAAGATTTCTCGTGGCGGGCTCTACCCATCCGGGCGAAGAAGAAATCATCATCAATGTATACAAGAAGCTTTTAGAACATCATGCCGAATTTAAACTAATTATAGTTCCGCGGCATATTGAAAGAACCAGCGCGATTTTGGAACTTCTGCGAAAATCCGGGTTGCCGGACGCCATTACTCTGACCGAGATGAATAACGGTAAAATACGTAAAAGCGAACGTATTATTGTTGTTGATGTTATCGGCGAGCTTTTTAAGATTTATTCCCTGGCGACCATTGTTTATTGCGGCGGAAGCCTTGTACCCAAAGGCGGGCAGAATATCTTAGAGGCTGCCGCCTGGGGAAAAGTAATTTTTTACGGCCCTTCGATGGACGATTTCAGCGAAGAAAAAGCTCTGTTGGAAGAAGCGGGCTGCGGCGTGACGATACGAAGTGCGGAAGAATTGGTCCAAAACATTCTTCGCGTGCTGGAATATCCCGAAGAACTGGAAAAGCGAGGCGCCAGAGGCAAAGCTGTTGTGGCCGCCAACATGGGAGCCGCCGCCAGATATGCCGATTTGATAAGCAAGTATATATAATTAGGTAGATAGACTGAAGGCTGTTGGTTAGAAGGTACCGAAACCGCTGCTCGCCTCATTTGAGAAGTCAGTTCATACAATTCTTCTCTCGGAAACTTTGCAGTTATTAGCTATATTAATATTGTTAACTTGTCAGCAATTTCAAATGCCCGGAGCTTTGTGTGATCACGCACATTTTATATTTTATCCCTACTACCCTTCAGTCTAAACCCCTTCAGCCTTCAGCCCTGTTCTCTTCAAATATTCCTTCCATTTATTATCGATGTTTTTTTGAAGGAGTTTGAGTTGTTCCGCGCTTATTTTCCGGAAACGATCCTGCTTATCTATGTAGCTTGTCAGCGGCTGTCTTTTGCCTTTTTCGGCCAGTTTTTTACTGCGGCCGGTTAAACTAAATTTTCCATTTTCGATTTCAAAAAGGACAAATACGCCGGTTTCGACAGCGGCTCTGGCTATTTTAACCGTGTCTTTCGGCGGATAACCCCAGCCCGGCGGACAGGGAACATGAATTTGCAGATAACGGGTTCCCTTAATGCTTTTCGCTTTGACGAATTTATCGTAAAGGTCAACAGGATAAGCGGGCGAAACAGAAGCAATGTAAGCAATGTCGTGGGCCTCCATAATTTTCAGCATGTCTTTTTTGTGTTGCTGTTTGGTCAAAATAGGTGTCGTTGTTGTTAGGGCCCCCAGGGGAGTCGCGCTGGAGCGCTGGGTTCCCGTATTCATGTAACCTTCATTATCATAGCAAACGAAGATGAAATCGGTTTCTCTTTCCGCCGCGCCGCTTAAGGCCTGGATACCGATATCGTATGTCCCTCCATCCCCGGCGAAAGCCACAACAGTAGTGCCTTTCCTTCCCGTGACTTTCAGCCCCGCCACCAAGCCGGAGGCCGACGCGGCAGTCGAGGCAAAAGTGCAGTTGAGGCAGGGAATGGTAACGGAGGTGGTCGGATAAAGGCCGTGCAAAACGGTAAGGCAGCTTGCCGGTATGGTTAAAATCGTATTTTTACCCAGAGCTTTTAGGGCGTAGCGGTAAGCTAAAGAAAGACCGCATCCCTGACAGGCCCTGTTTCCCGGCAGCATAAATTCTTCTTTCGATACTTTAAACAAATTTTCCGGCATGGCCTATTACCTCTACCCCGTTAGAGAAAGTCTCCAACTCTTGTCAAATATTAATAGTTCAAATAAGATGTCAGTCTAATGCTGCCATCTACAATCGCGAAGCTCCCGTTGTTTCTAACGGGGTCTATTTACGGCAGTTTAACCAGATTGTTTTATTACTTTCTTTGCCGGCGGCGATTTCTTGAAGCGATTGTTGAACAGCTTCAAATATTTCCCGGACCTTTACATCCCGCCCGCCGAGTCCGGCAATGAAATTATGGACAGGAACATTAATGCCCGTGCCGTAGAGCGCGGCTTTGATGTCGGAACAAAGCGCGCCTTCATAGCCGTAACTGATATCCTTTTCCAAGACTATAATAGTTTGAGCTTTACTGAATGCTTTTCGCACATCGTTTACGGGAAATGGGCGAAAAACACGGATACCGGCAACTCCCGCTTTAACACCATCTTTCCTCAGTTGATCAACGGCGGCAGTGGCTTCCATGGCGATAGAACCCATACCGGTCAAAATTATTTGAGCATCATCGGTTTTGTAGCGCCAAAGCATTTCGTCGTAGTTGCGGCCGGTAAGTTTTGCATATTTTTTACCGGTGGCTACAATCACCTCTCTGGCGCAATCGAGAGCTTTCTGCAGTTTATAGCGCATCTCCATGTAGCCGTCGCAGATTATTCCTTCCGCGTTTTCCCTCAGCCAGGGAAATATTACAGGATTGATGTTATAGGGGTTTTCGACGGACAAAACCGTGTGCGGTTTATAGGGAGGGAGAAATGAATTAACGGCTTTTTGATCCGGTATGGAAACGGGCATCATCGTATGGGAGAGGACAAACCCGTCGTAACAAACCATAACCGGAGCGTAAACTTCTTCGGCGATGCGATAGGCCTGAATAACCGAATCAAGAATTTCCTGATTGTCCCGGCAATAAATTTGAATCCAGCCGGTATCGCGCTGAGCGACGGAATCCTGCTGGTCGTTAAAGATAGACCAGGGGGCACCGACGCCGCGGTTGACGCAGCACATGACAATCGGCAGGCGGGAACCGGCCGCCCAGTGGAGCTGTTCGTGCATATAAAGCAAGCCGTGTGAGCTGGTGGAGGTAAAAACACGGGCGCCGACTGTCGATGCCGATATGCAAACGGTGAGGGCGGAATGCTCGCTTTCCACTCTCACGTATTCGGCCTTAAGCTCGCCTGATTCGATAAATTGTGAAAGCGTTTCCGTAAGAGATGTTTGAGGGGTAATCGGGTAGGCGGCAACAACTTGAATATTGCAGAGTTTAGCGGCGATGGCCGCGGCGGTGTTGCCGGTCATGATTTGCACATTATCCATTGTCATCCACCTCTTTGATCATGGTGATGGCCTGGGCCGGACATTCTTCGGCGCAAATCCCACATCCCTTACAGTAGTCCAGATCAATTTTCACGGGAATCGCCGCCTTGACGACGCCTTCAGGACAATAAAGCCAGCATAAATAACAGGCCGCCTTACCCTTAATAGAAGGGATGCATTTTTTCTGATCAATAACCGGCCTCATATCGCGCCAGTCTCCCGTTTTGCCTCCCTCGGCAATAGCCGGCGTACTCATGGCGGAAATATTCTTATCTCTGTTTTTCATTAATTAATCCTATTTCATTTTTATATATTATTACGGCAAATTATTCGATGGAGGACTGTTATGCCGCCCACCAGCGGACGACACTAAAATTTATTGGATTCGTTTTTGCCGGATGCGCTTCGTTAATTTTCTATAATAATGGTTTGTTCGTACGCCTCCTTCAACGCCAGAATATTGCCGGCGGCTACTTGGGGTGACAGTTTCCATTTCAATCCTTGTTCCAGATACGTGAGAGAAATCAAATTCGACGCACGCGCGAAAGCGCCTAAAAGCGGCGTATTTACTATCGGTGCGCCTTCTTTAACCAACCGATGCTTGAGGGCAATCTTTGCCGCATCTATGCAAGCAAGTTTCAATCCTTTTTTTATTTTGATTTGACCGGGGTTTAAATTGGTATTGATAATAAAAATTCCCCCCTCTTTGATCGAACTTTGAATATCCACAACCCCCAACAAGGAGGAATCAAGCACGACGGCAATATCGGCAAATTCGATTTGAGAAAAAGTTCTAATGGGCTCATCGGAAATTCTTGTTGAAGCCGTAAGCGGAGCGCCTCTTCTTTCGGGACCGAAAGTAGGCGCTGAGGTTACCCCCTTAAAGCCTTGCAGGTAAGCGGCTTCGGCCAGAATTTGGGCGCCGACAACCACGCCCTGGCCGCCTCTGCCGTGCCAGATGATTTCATGCATATAAGTTCCAAATTAAAAAAGCCATGGTTTTTCATCCACGGCCTTGAAAATATTTCTAACATTCCAGGATAACAAACTAAATTTATTAATAGCTAGAATAATTCAACCACGTTGTCAATATTTAATTTTCCAGCTACTATATTTATTTTTTGCTCTTCTCTTGTTAATAATTCTGACAGTAAAATAAATTATAGCGAAAAATAATAGTCCGATAAGAAAGAGAGCTAAAATCGTGGGTAAAGTTGCGCCGGCGATGAGAGCACCAGGATACCAGCTGGGTTCACTTACAATACGCCCCAGTTTGGTTTTGTATTTTTCCGGCAAATCGGGAATACCGTCGCCGTTTGTGTCCCGAAAGGACCGGACATATTCAATCACTCCCTGCCATTCTTTTAGTTCCTGAATGCCGCGTTTGGATTTATCCGCGTTCACCCGCACGTCCGATAAATTTTTTACGGGTCTTCCATTTTTATCTTTCGGGACGATATCGAGGAAATGATAAGTATAATTCCCGATTCCTTTTAAAAAGGTGGCGTTGTAAATATTAACCGCCACCCGGTAAAGCCGGTGGTTGGATTGACTGTAGTCAAATTTTTTATATCCTTCTTCCTCGCCGCCCATTTCGATATTCGTCACCCTGTCAAAAATTACGCGGTGCGGATTGTACGTAAAGCGCAGGCCGGATATTTGCAGAAAATAGTCGTATCCCTTGCGCGGGTAAACGCTGGTTAAAATTTCCAGAGCTCTTTTGATTTCATATCCGTAAAGGTAAAAACTAATCAGCGGGTAGCCCATCGTGGAATCTTTATCCATCCCGATACCCAGCGGTATAGTGCGGAATAAATCACCTACTGTTATTCTGCCGGTCTTGCCCGCGATCAAATTATCGCGGATAACTCCGTTGGATTCCACGGCAACGTCAACATGGATTGCCGGATCATTTGCTTCCGAGTCAACTTTATTTACATACCAGCGAATGGAGTCGGCAATCATGTTACCCAGCGGCGATTCATAGGCGCCGATTTCCAAATCCCAGTTAGTATGGGCGATAACTTTGTCATAGCTCAAACCGAAACCGGCGAGAAATTGCGCGTTTATTTTTTGTTTGAATCCTTCAATCATTTTTTGAATTGTCGCATCACCAACAATAGAGCTGTTGATGGCGACAGTTTTATAATTTTTCAGCACGATATTTTTTTTACCGCAGGCGATATCCAGAATGCCTACATTTTTTCCGTAAACCCAGGCGTGGACAATGATTGTATCACCAACTTTAATCGGAGTTTGGTACGGGGCGTGCGTGTGCCCGCTGACAATTACATCGATTCCCTTGACTTTGCGGGCGAGAATTTCATCTTCGGATTTATTGGTATCCGCATCAAGACCGCTGTGCGAAAGGCAAATAACAATATCTGCCTTTTCCTTTTCCCGCAGTATACCGACAATCCTGCGGGAAACTTCGATGGGATCGCCAAAAGTCACCGGCTTGGCAAAAGGAGCTACCGCCGCGGCATCCTTGCCCATAATGCCAAAAATTCCGATTTTGATTCCGGCGCGGGTTAAAACGGTATAATCTTTTACGCCAACTTCCTGAAAAGCTTCTTGCAAACTATCGCCGGCGGGATTTTTTTTATCAAAAATCGCGCTGGCAAAAACAATCTGAGGCATTCCTCCGCCGGCTTTAGCAGCCTTCAAAATCCGGGCCAGCCCCGCCGGTTTCAAGTCGAATTCGTGATTACCCAGAGTGACGGCGTCATAACCCATGGCCTTAAGCAGGCGCAATTCGAAGGCTTCCTCGCGCACGAGCATATGAAAAAGAGAACCCATCGTATAGTCGCCGGAATCCAGAACCAGCACGGTATTTTTTCTTTCTTTTCTTGTTTTTTTAATTACGGCGGCAATGCGCGACCAGCCGCCAAGAGTCTTATCGGCTCCGGCATCAAAAGGCCGATAGTCTATTTCCGGAGAAAAGCCCTGCAGGTGAGAGTGCAGATCGTTGGTGTGCACTATGGTAAGTAGTTTTTCCGCCGCCGGCAAATTTACGGAAAAAGAAAAAAATATGGCTGTGAAAATAATAACAAGGCGCAGCAGTTTCATTTTCCCTCCTGTAGGGCGCATTCTTCCTTAATCATTTCTTAGCATAAAATTCAGGCACGGAAAAGTGTTTATCGTCCAATAACGACTCAATTTTTGTGAGCAATCCGAAAAGAGTCGTTTTATCCAAAGCAGAAACGGCAATGGCATTAAAGCGCCGGCAGAGGCTTGGCAACAAATCCTTATCGGCGATACGGTCGGCCTTATTCAATACTCTTATCGCCGGCTTGCCCTGAATATCCAATTCTTCCAGAATTTTTTCCACCGCCGAAATTTGATCTTCAAACTGATTATTGCTGATGTCAATCACATGCAAAAGAATGTCGGCTTCGTTAAGCTCATCGAGCGTCGCCCGGAATGCCGCAAACAATTCTTGCGGCAAATTGCGGATAAAGCCCACCGTATCGGTGATAACCGCTTCGGTATCCCTGGGGAAACGAAGCCGCGCACTTTTTGTATCCAGCGTAGCAAAAAGTTTATCTTCGATCAATACCGAACTTTTAGTGAGGGTATTGAGCAGCGTGGATTTGCCCGCATTAGTATAGCCGACGATGGAAATGACCGGCAGCTCTGATTTTCGCCTTTTGCCGCGGCGCTGGCACCGTGATTTCGTTATTGCTTTTAAATCTTTTTCCAGGCGATGAATGCGTTCGCGAATACGGCGGCGGTCAATTTCCAATTTTGTCTCGCCCGGACCGACGCCGCCGATACCGCCGGCCAGCCGCGAAAATGAAGTATCCAGATGCGAAAGCTTCGGCAGCATGTATTTTAACTGTGCCAGTTCCACCTGGATTTTCCCTTCCCGGCTGTGAGCACGCCTCGCAAAAATATCCAGGATAACCTGAGTGCGGTCGAGAATTTTCAGTCCGGTGAAATCATTGATGGAGCGCACCTGCGCCGGTGTCAGTTCGTGATCAAAAATCAGCATGTTGGCGCCTATTTGCGTGGCGCGCAGACCGATTGCGGAAAGTTTCCCCTTACCCACCATATATTTGGGATCAGGCTGAGGACGGTATTGGACAAGGCAGTCGAATACTTCCACTCCGCAGGTGCGCGCCAGCTGTGAAAGTTCAGCAAGCGATGCTTCCGCAGAGGATTGCGGATTTTTTTCCACGCGCAAAAGAATAGCTTTTTCCGCCGCTTCCATCTTGCGATATTTTTGTTTTTTGGAAAATTCTTCCTCGAGCGCCGCAATAAAAGAAAGAAAATTGATGTGGAGCCGGCGCGGCTCTTCGGGATTCATGATTAACCAGTACTCTCCCGCCGGATTTTCCGGAATCAGGTGCGCTAAATGGAGCGCTCCCGCAGAGCCGTCCGGGCGAACCTCCAGTGCGCCGATCATGTCCAGCCGCAGGTGCGAGAGATCGGTTAAATCCTCGCCGGAGAGGCCTTCCGTATTTAAATGAGTATGAATCAGGCGCAAGCCTTTGAACCGCGAAGACGACGAGCGGAATCCTTCCAGAGAAGGAATTAAAACACTTTTATAATCGCCGATGATTACCGTGTTTATTTCGCCTTTGCGGCTGATGAGCAGGCCGATTTGGCGATTAATATCGCGGGAAAGAAGAGAAAGCCGCAAGGCGAGCTCCGGGCTGACGATATTTTCCGGGGGAATGCCTTTGCGATAGAGGCGTTCTATTTGTTTGATTTGAGCGGCGCCCAGTCCTGCCGTATTTCCGAATATTTTATTGATAGCCGTTTTCCCCGTTCATTTTGCCAATATCTATCCGCCTCAGGTGGATAAAATTATCGCATCGAGGTTTACTTTAATCTAACAGTCTTCAGCCTAGATTCCTTTAATTACCACAATTCATCCGGATTAGTCAAAACAGCAAAAAAAGTTAAGGATAAAGACTGAAGACAGAAGAATGGGTCTATTAATCCCGCTGAGCGGGATAGCTCCAATAACCTTTGACTACGGATAATTCGGCTAAAAAACTTCAATACGCTTTGCTTTTGAAGTTTTAGTCTCATTACAGCTAACAAATATTACGGCACTGCGTTTGTAATATTTGAGTTTCATTCATTCGACCAGCAACCTTCAGCATGTGTGATCTTTAGGTTATTCACTTCGTTTCTGAAACTTGGGTCTCACTAAAAATCCCCGGAAGGGCGGGCGAAGATTCCCCTGAAATAAAAAGAGGAGAAGGTTGGGGGATTAGACAAAAAAATCCCCGGAAGTTGCCCGTCCTTCCGGGGATTTAAATTAACAGTTAACCCGCCCGGCATACGCCAGGCAAGCTCAACGCGCCGCCTTATCCTAGAAGGTAAGGGTCAGTTTGTTGATGACCATGTAGTCGTCGTGGATGCTAACGTTGGGATTGTAACCGGCAGCAGATGGATCTCCAGTATTGCCTTTGTAATAATCACCTGCCCACCAGTAACCAACACCCAGCATATAGCTCAGGTTATTGGTGATTTTGTAAGTACCGGTAACGTCAAGTTCCCAGCCGTAAGACTTGTCGCTGGCATAACCAGGCGAGTTTGTGTCGGCCATCGCGTAAGCAAGTGCTGCCTTGATATCCAACTTGGGAATCGGACGGACACCGCCATCGACCTGGAAGAACCACGCATTGGTCATGCCAACGCCGGTCCCAGTGCCGGTGCTGCTCCAGTTAAGTCCACCTGGAGCGTTAATTCCGCCTACCCAGTAGGTGAGATCATTATTGAACATAATCAAGCAGGGATTCCAATCCAGGCCGCCGCCTGTGAAACCGCCTTTGAGATTTTTGGGGTCGCTGCCAGCGCCAGACATGTAGGCAAATTGACCGCCGAAATAAAACATACCGAAATTAACATTGACATCAACATCACCCATAATGTCCTGCATTGATACATTGGGTGGAAGGCCTGCGAAGTAAGGAGATTCAGGAGCTTCCGAGCCCCAAGTGTATACAAACATCGCTTCGACCTTGACCGGTCCAACCTTGACCGTCAATTTGGGCTGTAAATAGAAGACATTCACCAGGAGACCGAGAGGTTTGAACGCAGCATTGCGGTCCCAGCCGCCGAGTATACCGACATCGCCGCCCTTGAAGTTATACAAAGCAAACAAGATATACCTGTCCCAATCGACATCGTTACTTGTTTGTGTGGGGTTCACAGCAGAATAGCTATTGTCCGATTCTTTGTAAATGATACCACCGAAATAAAACGGTCCGACGGGCAGTAAGTATTCGATGCCGCCGGTGGCATGTCCGTTCACGTCGGACTGACCGAATCCGTTCTGGAGCCCCCAAGCGTTATCATGAATATAGCCGACCTGGAACATACCGATGGGCGAAGCATACTCAACGTACATCAAATTTAAGGCGATGTTTTGTTCATCCGTCCTGGTTGCTATCGAGTAGGAAGATTGATCAAGACCAGGTGCCTCTCCTCTCGCACCGCCCCAGATTCTGTCCAGAGCGTCAATACGGGTGACCAGCTTCAGGCCCGGAGAAACGATAAAGTTCATATTGACCTGCAGCCTCTGATAGTAAAAGGCTGCGCTTTGATTGCCACTACTACCGCCTTTCGCCAAATCTGTTTGATCCAGATACATTCCGGCTGCGTAATACGAGCCGCTAAATTGTACATCGACCGCGAAGGCCGATGCGCTGAAGGCCATAACCAGCCCCAGCGACAACAAAACTAACCAAAATCTCTTCATTTTTTCCTCCTTAATTTACAAGAGTAAAAAAACTTCCGCCTTTAAAAACGGGCATTTTCTTTAAAGGCCACTTCACACAGTATCCCGCGGTCTTGGTACGGGCTAAAACATAACCTCCACAGGATATATTTTGGCGAAGCTAACACTGGTCAAAAAGCTTGTCAAGATTTTTTTGTGAAAAATTTAACCCTCTTTATATGCTGTTTTGCTCAATAAGATAAAGCAACAAACATGCCACGTTTTCACGCACTCCGGCAAGGTATTACAAACAATGATGCCCGACAAACAGGCCAGGCAATCTTTAATGTCCCCCGACGGCGATGGTAGGCGGTGATGGATGTGTCCTTGCAGACGTAATGTTCAGCGCAGTTAAAAGCCGGTAGTTCTTTATCCTCCTCCGTCACACAAAGTTTACCCGGCGCATGCAGGGTGACAGCTCCGCCAGCGGTTGGTATGGGGAAGTTTTCCCCTGCCTGTCCGGTAGACAGCCCGCAAGCCGAACACGCCGTTAATCTGTTCGATAATTACCCGATTGTAAATCAGCCGTCCCGTCAGCAAAGTGGCTGATTATAATGGAAAATGATTGCAGCAGGCGGTATTTTAAATATTTCTTGACATCAAGGTGATATTAAGGTAGGTGAGGTCGCAAGGAGATTGTGACTTGCGGTCAAATTATGACCCCTGTTCACAAGACGCAAGGCCCGATAAAAGCATGAATTGCCTATATTAAAACGTAGCTTATGACGTTGGAAATCATAAAATTAAAAAGGGAGGTAGAAGAGTATTATGGCTGATGCAGAAAAGGTTCAGTTAAAGGAAGTCTATCCGGTGCCGGCAAAGGTAAAAAAGACGGCATTTATCAGCGGTAGAGCGGCTTATGACAAACTGTGGAAAAGATCGATTGAAGAGCCTGAAGCTTTTTGGGGAGAAATTGCGAACGAATACGTAGAATGGTTCAAAAAATGGGATAAAGTGGAAGACTACAATTTCCACGTCAAAAAAGGCCCCATCTATGTTAAGTATTTCCAGGGCGGAAAGCTCAATGTCTCTTACAACTGTCTGGATAAACATTTAAAGACCCGCGGCAACAAAATTGCCATTCAGTGGGAAGGCAATGAGCCCGGTGAACAAAAATCATTTACTTATAAACAGCTGCATGAACAGGTTTGCAAATTTGCCAACGTCCTCAAAGCCAACGGCATTAAAAAGGGCGACCGGGTATGCCTTTACATGCCGATGGTTCCGGAGCTGGCCATAGCGATGCTCGCCTGCACGAGAATCGGCGCCATTCACAGCATCGTTTTCGGCGGATTCAGTTCCGATGCGCTCAAAGACAGAATTATTGATTCCGGCGCGAAGTTACTGGCCGTCTGCGACGGCACTTTCCGCGGCAACAAAGCCGTCCCGCAAAAAGCGAGCGCCGATGAAGCCCTAAAATCATGCCCCTCGGTAAAAACAGTCATCGTCGTCAACCGTGTCGGCGACAAAATCAAATGCGCTTGGACTGCCGGCCGCGATAAATGGTGGCACGAGGAAATGGCCAAAGTAAACGCCAAATGCGATCCCGAGTGGATGGACGCGGAAGATCCGCTCTTCGTTCTTTACACGTCAGGCTCCACCGGAAAACCAAAAGGCGTTATGCACACCACCGGCGGCTATCTGGTCTTCGTCGCCTACACGCACAAAATGATTTTTGATTACCATGAAGAAGATATTTTCTGGTGCACCGCCGATGTCGGCTGGGTAACGGGACACAGCTACATCGTTTACGGCCCGCTGTGCAACGGCGCGACATCGGTTATGTTCGAAGGCGTTCCCAATTATCCGACCTTCAGCCGTTTCTGGCAGGTTGTGGAAAAATACAAGGTCTCCATTTTCTATACCGCACCTACGGCCATCCGCGCCATCGCCAAAGAAGGCAATGATTGGGTCAAAAAAGCGAACATCTCTTCGATCCGTATTCTGGGCACAGTCGGCGAGCCGATTAACCCGGAAGCATGGAACTGGTATTACAATGTTATCGGACGCGGCGAATGCCCCATCGTGGATACCTGGTGGCAAACGGAAACCGGCGGAATCTTAATTACGCCTCTGCCCGGCGCCATCGACATCAAACCCGGTATGGCCACAGTGCCTTTCATGGGCGTATGGCCTGTCCTTCTGGATGACGAAGGTAAGGAATTTACCGAAACGATCGCCAGCGGCGCGCTGTGCATCAAAAAACCGTGGCCGGGCATTATGCGAGGCGTCTATGGAGACCCCAAGAGATTCCAGGAAACTTACTTTGAACAGTTCCCCGGATACTACGTGGCCGGCGACGGCGCCCGCCGCGATAAAGACGGCTATTATCAGATTACCGGCCGTATCGACGACGTTATCAACGTTTCCGGCCATCGCATGGGAACGGCGGAAGTGGAAAGCGCGCTCGTCGCCCATAAATCGGTCGCCGAAGCGGCGGTTGTCGGTTTCCCCCATGACATCAAGGGACAGGGAATTTACGCCTATGTTACCCTGAAAACCGGCATCCAAAAATCGGAGGAATTAAAAAAGGAATTGATCGCCCATGTGCGCACGGTTATCGGGCCTATTGCCACCCCCGATAAGATTCAATGGGCGGATATGCTGCCCAAAACACGCAGCGGCAAGATCATGAGAAGAATTTTGAAAAAGGTCGCCGCCAATCTGCTGGGCGAATTGGGTGATACCAGCACTCTGGCCGATCCCACGGTCGTTGACGACATCGTAAAAAACAGGGTGTAAGCTGAAAAGCCCGATTTTCCTCAAAAGCAAGGAGAATCGGGCTTTTTTATAAAGTCTTTTTATAAGAAAAAAATAAGAATGCGCGTTTTGCTAAAAAAGCTTTAGCGCAGGACAAGGAGGTTTAAAGCTGTGAACATTATTGCTTGCGTAAAACAGGTACCGGATACGGAAGCGCAGATAAAGGTGAAAGCTGACGGATCGGGCATCGAAGACGGCCAAATCAAATGGGTCATGAATCCTTATGACGAGTATGGCGTGGAAGAAGCCCTGCGGCTGAAAGAAAAAAACGGCGGGGAAGTAACGATTGTTTCCGTGGGGCCGGCACGGGCGATGGAAACGGTAAGAACTGCCCTGGCTATGGGCGCGGATAAGGGCGTGCACGTCTCCGACCCGGCGTTGGATAATGCCGATGCGTTCGTTACGGCTTCGGCTCTGGCCGCCGTCATTAAAGGAATACCTTATGACATCATCTTTTGCGGACAACGCGCCATTGACGATGATTCAGGCCAGGTCGGCCCGATGCTGGCCGAGCTTTTGGGAATCCCCCAGTTGACTCTGGTCACGAAATTGGAATATGCTGGAACTTCGGTAAAGGTTATCCGGCCGATCGAAGGAGCCCAGCTCTCGATCGAAACAAGTTTGCCCTGCGTGGTGACGGCGCAAAAGGGACTCAACGAACCGCGCTATGCCTCGCTTCCGGGTATCATGAAAGCGAAGAAAAAACCCGTGGACGTGAAAAATGCGGCGGCGCTGGGAATCGCCACGGAATCAAAAACAAAAGTAGCCAAAACCATTCCGCCTCCCGCCAGACCTCCCGGAAAAATTATCTGCGGAGATGATCCGGCGCAAAAGGCGGCGGAAGTAGCCAGGTTGCTCAGGGAAGAAGCAAAAGTTATTTAATTTAAAAGCGGAGGATTGATAAAATGGCAAAAGGAGTATGGATAATTGCAGAACAAAGAGACGGCGCTTTGCGTAAAATAAGCTTTGAACTTGCTTCCACGGCCAGAAAATTGGCCGATCAGATGGGAGCCGAAGTAAGCGCTGTTCTGCTTGGTTCAGGTATAGAAGGCTTGGCCGCGCAATTGGGAAAATACGGCGTGGATAAAGTTTATGTCGGAGACTCTCCGGCATTGGAACCATATATCACCGAGGCCCATGCCGTGGCGGCAGCAAAAATTATTAAAGAAAACGATCCGGCAATTGTGCTTCTGGGCGCATCTGTTCAGGGCAAAGACTTATCGGCACGCTTGGCCGGGAAACTGGCCACCGGCTTAGCCACGGATTGCATCGATGTAAAAATTGCCGACGGCAAACTTCTGGCCATCAGACCGATGTATGCCGGCAAATGCTTCGGCGAAGTTATTACCAGTGCCACGCCTCAGATGGCTTCGCTTCGTCCCAATGTTTTCGCTATGACGGAAAACGCCAAAGCAGCAGCAGTTACGAAATTCGATCCCGCCATCGATGCGGCTCAAATTAAGAGTAAAATTCTGGAAGTGCAGAAAGACACCAGTGGCAAAGTGGATTTAACCGAAGCCAATGTTATCGTTACCGGCGGACGCGGCATGAAAGGACCGGAAGGATTCCAAATTCTGGAAGAATTGGCCGAAGTTCTAAAGGGTTGTGTCGGCGCATCGCGTGCCGCAGTGGATGCCGGTTGGCGCTTGCAAAAAGATCAGGTGGGGCAAACGGGTAAAGTCGTTTCTCCCAACTTGTATATTGCCTGCGGCGTTTCCGGTGCGATTCAGCATCTGGCGGGCATGAGTTCTTCCAAGTATATCGTGGCCATCAACAAGGATGCAGAAGCCCCCATTTTTGCCAAGGCTGACTACGGTGTCGTGGATGACCTTTTTAAAGTTGTGCCAGAATTAACCGGCGCCTGCAAAAAACTGGTGGGATAATTAATTAGGTTGATAGGCTGAAGGCTGAAGGTTATTAGGACGCTTCGGCCTTCAGTTTAATAACCCTCAGCCTAAACACCTTCAGCCTTCAGTCTAAATATCTAGTTTCGGAGGATCAATGGAACATACAACAACATTTTCAATAGGAAACGAAGGTCGTGAAGTATTCTGGAACGCTCAACATTTTGAGCCGATACTTTTTACTTTAACCGCCGTGGCGCTGGCCATATTCGCTTACGGACTTTACCGGCGCTGGAAGCTATGGAAAGCGATGGGCAAGGAGGAAATCCGCTGGGATAAACTTCCGGCAAGAATAAAATCCCTCTTCGTCAACGGCTTTTTGCAGGTCAAGACCTGGAAAGATGCGTATCCGGGGATTATGCACGGCTTAATCTTTTTTGGGTTTTTTGTTTTGCTGTTCGGGGCTATTTTTGATGCCGGCGAATTCCACATCACGGAACCCTTATTTAACTGGTCGTTTTTGCGCGGCAACTTTTATCTTGGTTTTGCCTTCCTGATGCAATTTTTCGGTCTTTGTGTGCTGATCGGTATATTGCTGGCTCTTTTCCGCCGCTATGTGCTCAATCCGGAACGTCTCGGATATAAAGGTAAGCCGGATAATACTGCCGATGACGCGATCGCCCTGCTCCTCATTCTGGGCATCATTGTGACAGGGTTCCTCATCAGTGCCTTGAGAATCCATGTAACTTATCAGCAGGCTCCCTGGGAATGGGTTCGGTTCGTCAGCTGGGGCATTGCTGCCTACGCGCTTGCTGGCGTCGAAACATCCACCGCTTTGGCTCTTCATAAGGTTATATGGTGGACGCATACGTTTATAGCCCTGGGATTTATTGCTTACATTCCTTATTCGCGGCTTTTGCACATGATTACGACATCCGTAAATCATTTTCTCCTCTCTTTAAAGCCCACGGGATATCTGGAGCCGATTAGCGATTTTGAAAACGCGGAATCTTTCGGCGCCGGGAAACTGGATGATTTTACCTGGAAACAAATTTTCGATTCGGATGCCTGCACGCGCTGCGGTCGCTGTCAGGACGGCTGTCCGGCTTATCTTTCCGGCAAGCCTCTCTCGCCTAAAAAAGTTATTCAGGATATCAAAACTTACTGGCTGGAAAAAGCTCCCGCGGCAATCAAAGCCAAAGCGGCCGCCGCCGCGGAAACGAAGGGAGATGCGGCGCCTCAGAGAGCTCTTGTCGGCGAAGTAATCGATCTGCATGAATTGTGGGCCTGCACCAACTGTATGTATTGTATGGAGCACTGTTCATCCTCCATCGAACACGTGCCGAAGATTGTCAACATGCGGCAATACAAGGTGCTTACGGAAGCCGATTTTGCTCCGGAATTGCAGTTGACATACCGCAATATGGAAAACAATTCCAATCCCTGGGGCGTAGGCGCCCATTTACGCGCCGATTGGGCCAAAGAACTGGGCGTAAAAACTCTGGCCGAAAACCCCCAAGTGGAATACCTCTACTACGTCGGCTGTTCCGGCTCCTTCGACGACCGCGGCAAAAAAGTCTCCGTTGCCTTTGCCAAAATTTTGCAGGCGGCGGGCGTCAGCTTCGGCATTTTAGGCAACGAAGAAGGCTGTTGCGGCGATTCGGCCATGCGCGGCGGCAATGAATACCTCTTCCAGACGCAGGCGCAAGCCAACATCACGACAATGAACGGCTACGGCGTGAAAAAAATAATTACGACCTGCCCGCACGGTTATAATGCCCTAAAAAAAGATTATCCTAACTTCGGCGGCAATTATGAAGTTTACCATCACACCGAAATCATCGCCAATTTACTTGCTTCAGGGAAAATTACCCTGTCCCAGCCGCTCACGGGATTGTTTACTTATCATGATTCCTGTTTCCTCGGCCGTTATAACGACATCTACAAACAGCCGCGCCAAATTTTGAAGGCTATCCCCGGCATAAAGCTTACTGAAATGGAACGCAATCTCAGCAAAAGTTTTTGCTGCGGAGCCGGCGGAGCGAGGATGTGGATGGAGGAAGACATCGGAGATAGGATTAACAACATGCGGACGGATCAGGCCGCGGCAACAAAGGCCTCTACAGTGGCTGTTGCCTGTCCTTTCTGTCTGACCATGCTCTCCGACGGCATTAAAGACCGGCAATTGTCGGAAAAAATGGTTTCTCTCGATATTGCCGAAATCGTCTTAAAGGCAATGGGTCTGGAAGAAACTAAAGCTCCCGTGGATGTTTGCGCAACATAAATGATTGTTATTGCGCAGTAAATTTTAATTTCATAAAAAGCCCGATCTTGAATAAAGAGAGGGCTTTTTTTATAGCAATTTTTTAAAATTTGTTTTAATTTTTTTGTTAGCATAGTATATATGCTAACTCTGTTTAGATGATAAGAAATCAAGAAAGGATGGTAATAAATTTATGGCTACAAACATAGGTTATCAGGATAAACCGTGGCTTAAGTCTTATCAGAAAGGCGTGCCGGAACATATCAAGTACGAAGAAATTTGTATGCCCGATATTCTGGAGCGGACAGCGGCTCAATTTCCAAAAAATGATGCTTTAATTTTCCAAGGCTATAAACTCAATTTTACGCAACTCAAGGAAATGGTGGATAAATTTGCCACTTGCCTGACTGATTTTGGCGTCAAGAAAGGCGATGCCGTGGCCATTTTACTGCCCAACATGATTCCCTGTGTGGCGGCTTATTTCGCCATTTTAAAAATAGGCGCGATCACGGTAATGAACAATCCTCTTTATTCCGACCGGGAACTGGAATATCAATTTAACGATTCCGGCGCTAAGGTATTAATTACTATCGATCTTCTGGGAAATCGCATGATTGATCTGCGTCCCCGCACGCGCATCAAACAAATAGTTATTACCTCCATCGGCGATTACTTGCCCTTCCCTAAAAGCCTTTTATTTCCACTGGTGGCCAAAAAGAAAATGCTGGCCGCCGATGTAAAAGCGGCGCCCGACGTTTACCGCTGGAAAGAATTAATAGCTAAATACCCGGCTAATCCTCCGCAAGTTAAACTTTCCTTCGCTGATGTAGCGATGTATCAATATACTGGCGGGACAACCGGTGTTTCCAAAGGCGTGGAATTGACTCACTCCAATTTAAGCAAACAGGTGCAACAACTTTCCGCTTGGTTCCCCACTTTTAAAAAAGGCGAGGAAAGAGCGTTGGGGGCGTTGCCTATTTTCCATGTTTTCGGCATGTCCTGCGGAATGAATTTCTCCATCTTCATGGGTTGGCCGCAAATATTGGTTCCCAAACCGCAACCGGATGCTCTGTTGGAAGCCATTAAAAATTTCAAGCCTACTGTCATAGCACTGGTTCCCACCATGTATATCGGCCTTTTAAACCTTCCGGCCTTGAAAAAAACAGATATAAGTTTTATTAAGGGCGCTTTTTCCGGCAGTGCGCCGCTGCCAGTGGAAGTAATTAATAATTTTGAGAAAATTACCGGAGGCGTTATTATAGAAGGCTTTGGCTTGACGGAAACTACACCGGTTACACATAACAATCCCTTTGCCGACGGCGCCCGTAAAGTCGGCTCTGTGGGACTTCCCATTTCGGATACTTTATGCCGGATAGTGGATCTGGAAGAAGGCAAAAAAGATATGCCCATCGGCGAACGCGGCGAGTTGATTATTAAGGGACCGCAGGTGATGAAAGGATATAAAGACAAGCCGTCGGAAACAGCCAATATGCTGCGGGATGGCTGGATTTATACCGGCGACATCGCGACAATGGATAAAGACGGATATTTTTATATTGTCGACCGGAAGAAAGACATGATTATTACCGGCGGCTATAACGTTTATCCGCGTGACATTGATGAAGTTTTTTATATGCACCCCAAAGTACTGGAGGCTTGCGCCATTGGCATCCCCGATCCCAAGCGAGGCGAAAATATTAAAGTCTTTGTCGTTCTGAAAGAGGGACAAACCGCCACGGCTAAAGAATTGATCGAATTTGCGAAGGGTAGCCTTGCCGTTTATAAGCTGCCCACGGAAATTGAATTTCGCCAGGAACTGCCCAAAACCAATGTCGGGAAAATATTACGCAAAGAATTGCGGGCGGAGGAATTAAAGAAAAGGAAATAAAGAAATGGAATACAAAAGCATTCTTTTGACTAGGGAAGAAGAAATCGCGACAATCACCTTCAACCGGCCTAAAGTTTTAAATGCCATGAATTCCGAAGTGCTGGGGGAAATTTATGACGCGATAACAATCTGCGCTGGGGATGGCAGCGTAAAGGCTTTAATTTTAACCGGAGCCGGAGACAAGGCTTTCGTGGCCGGAGCTGATATTGCGCAGATGCAAAATTCCACATCAGTGGAAATTCTCCAATTGATGGAATTGGGTCATCGCACCTTGCGGATGATAGAAACTATGCCGAAACTATCGATTGCCGCAGTCAACGGCTTTGCTTTGGGTGGCGGCACTGAAATAGCGCTGGCATGCGACATTAGATTTGCTTCGGAAAACGCCGTTTTCGGTCAGCCGGAAATTTTAATCGGTGTTATCCCCGGCTGGGGAGGCACCCAGCGTCTCCCGCGTCTGGTCGGAATGGGAATAGCCAAAGAAATGATTCTAGGCGGAGTGCAAATTAACGCCCAGAGGGCTTATGAAATCGGCCTGGTCAACAAAGTTCTTCCTGCGGATAAGCTTTTGGAAGAAACCAAAAAATTCGCCAAGAAACTGGCGGCGCTTCCTTCTTTCGCCTTAAAGATGGCTAAAAATTCCATTAATTACGGCTTCGATATGTCGCTGGATAACGCCAGCTTGCTGGAAATAGGATGCATCGCGCAATGTTTTGCCACCGAAGATCAAAAGGAGGGCATGAAGGCGTTTTTAGAAAAAAGAAAACCGAATTTTAAAGGTAGATAGGCTGAAGACTGAAGCGTGGTTCGGCAGGCTCACCAACCCGCCTACGGGGGATGCGTAACATCAATTAAGGTGGATAGTCTGATAACCCTAATGGTCACAAGAGGCTATTAGGCTAAAGGGGTTTTTATGGATTTAGAATTAATCGAGCAGTTAGTTGTCAAGAACGACAAAAAAATAATTTTTTTGATTATGGACGGGTTGGGCGGCCTGCCGCAGGAAGGCGGCACAAAAACGGAACTGGAGACTGCAGCCACGCCCAATTTGGATCACCTTGCCGCAGGCGGCATCTGCGGACTTCTTGATCCCGTCGGCTATGGCATAACACCCGGCAGCGGACCGGCTCATTTTGCTCTTTTTGGCTATGATCCTTTAAAATATAACGTCGGCCGCGGTCTGCTTTCCGCGGCGGGCCTTGATTTTCCCCTGTCCCCGGACGATCTCTATATGCGCGCCAATTTTGCCACCCTAGATAAATTCGGCCACATTGCCGACAGAAGGGCTGGCCGTTTGGACACGGAGAAAAACAAGCTTTTATGCATTAAACTTAAAGCCAACGTTCATTTGCAGAAGGCAAAAGAAGTCTTTTTTGTAACGGAGAAGGAACATCGAGCTTTAGTGGTTTTACGTGGCGGCAATTTGTCGGAGCAAATAAGCGAAACCGATCCTCAGAAAACAGGCCAGCCGCCTCTTGAGGCACAAGCATTGATTCCCGCAGCTGAAAATACAGCGGCAGCCGTCCGGGAGCTATCGGATAAAATCAGAGATGTGCTTTCCCAGGAAGAAAAGGCGAACATAATGCTTCTGCGAGGCTATGCCCGCTACCGGACTTTCCCCTCTATGGCCGGGCGTTTTGGGTTGAATCCACTGGCGGTGGCAAGCTATCCCATGTATAAGGGAATCGCGCGGTTGCTGGGAATGACTCTGCCACAAGAGACAACGACAATCGAAGAGGAAATTCAAGCTCTTTCGTCCAATTGGCGTTCTTTCGATTTCTTCTTTGTTCACGTTAAGGCAACCGATTCCCGCGGAGAGGACGGCAATTTCGCCGAAAAAGTCAAGGCCATTGAAAAAGTTGATTCTCTCCTTCCCGAAATTTGCGCTTTAAATCCCGATGTTCTTGTGGTCACCGGTGATCATTCCACGCCTGCCGCCATGGCTGGCCACAGTTTTCATCCCGTTCCGGTTTTGCTTTCCGCAAAAACCTGCCGCCCAGACGGAGCTGTAAGCTTTGGTGAGAGCGCTTGCCTTACCGGCGGATTGGGTCGAATGCCCATGAAATATCTCATGGGTGTCGCGCTGGCGCACGCGGGAAAACTGCAAAAATTCGGTGCGTAACTGTTCCCGAATGAACTACCGGTTTGATAAATCCAATTCCTGGAAAATTCTTATGGGAGGAAACGGCTTAATTATCAGCGCCAGAAAAGTAAGATAAATGTGATTAACGTGTTTCTGAGATAATTGATGGACAATATGTAAGCCAAACATATTCATGAAACATAGATTCGCAATTTCGTCTTTCCCAATAAATATGCGACAATGCAGGTTAAGGCAACAGTAACTATAAATTGCAGCATTCTCTCAGCCGAGGGCCCGATGGATATTATTCCCCCTTGGTGCTTAAAAATCTCATACAGGCTATTAGATAAGTACTGAAAATACTTATGTAAGGCAAAAATTCCCAGGGAATATTTGGCCAAGAATTCTATCGGGTGATTTGTGGTAAACCGGCCGGTAATAAATAGTGAAACAAGAGATAATACTCCAAAAAAGATGGACAATCTTCCATAAGCCGACATAATATTGCTAAAAGTCAATTCAGCATAAACGCTCAGGAAAAATCCGATGAAAAAACAAATACGGTATTGAATAAATTTATCTTTGTAATTCTGTAGATAATATGCAACGGGAATATAAATATAATAATTCTCCATAGCCATAGTGTCAATGCCCAGTCCGTATAATGACGAGAGGGCAAAATGCAGACAGGATAAGGCGATTATGACAATGGACAGGATCAATTTAATTTTTTCCGCAAGTTTAAGAAACAGAAAAGTCCACATTGTGCATAAAATTAATATAAAAAGAAAATAGAAAACGGAAGCACCGACATAGGAAAGCTCAGGTCCTCCTCCGGGAATAATGGTATTTAAAGGAAGAGGAAGTTTGCCCCCCAAAAGTAAATAAACAATGAATTGGATGCAAACCCAAAACAAAAAAATCTGGATCAACCTTATTGACCGCTTCTTCCAATAATTTTCAATATGGGATGCCTTATTAATAAAGAGATAAAGGGAAACAAGTATAAATGTAGGCACTGCCAAGAGAGTTATATTATGATAAAAAAGTCTGATGGCTTCTCTGCCCAAAAAGGCGGCGTAATTGTTATACGGCAACATTCCTCCTGATATTGGCTGGAGATGCCAAATTAAAACAAGAACAATGCAGATGGCTTTGATAATATCAATCCCTGCATTTCTTGATTGATCACCCATAAGTACTTCCCCAGATTAGAAATTTAAATTTATCAGTGAATCTAATAGCACTTCACATAAAATAACTTCGATTAGGTGCTATTTTCTATATTGGTAGCACATGTTGAATCAGAGTGCTACCATTTTGGAAAGTGGGATAGATTTTACGGAAAATATTTCAATCACGGGTATGAACCCCCAAAGCATGTTTTGGAAACTCATTTAGCAGCAAGCTATGGGGCATCAGTGGATACTTGGTCATCAACAGGGTCATTCCGTGCTTGACACGGAATCCAGGATTTATTACTATTTCCGCACCGTTATTACAATTTAATCAAGCATGGCAAAAATCTAATCATTAGGAGAAAAAACATTGATGATTCATGGACGGGAATTTCAAATTGCTTCACTCAATGAAATTCATTTCAAGATTGTGGAGATGATGAGAAATAAGCCCAAGGGAAAAGTTTTGGATTTGCCCGCCGGCACAGGCAGATTGTCGTGGATGCTGCACAATGAGGGATTTGGCGTGATGGCGGCGGATATCGGCATTGATTTGTTCCGCAATCCGGAAATTCCTATTGTCAAGGCCGATATGGACGGCAGATTCCCTTTTGACGACGGTTCTTTTGATTATGCGTTTTGCATAGACGGACCGGAACACGCGGAAAACATGTATCATTCTTTCCGGGAATTCAGCCGAGTTTTAAAAAAGGGAGGCTTATTTACTTTAAGTTACCCCAATTATTCCAACATCGAATCCAGAATGCGCAATATTTTTTACGGCGTGCTGGAGCCGGTGGAACCGTATGTAGAAAAAAGAGGGAAGAATAACGGCCATATCAACCGGCCTGTCTACGCGCTTTTAAAAATGGCCCTGCAATACGCCGGGCTGGAAATAGAAACAATTACCAGTGAAAAAATAAAGTACAATCAACTTTTCCTTGCACCGATTGCTCTCGTTATAAGTATTTTTACTTTGATCAAAGGAAAAAGGGGAAGAAAGAAGTACTGGCTTGATGAATCCAACTCCTGGAAAATACTTATGGGAGGAAACGGATTAATAATTACCGCCAAAAAAATAAGATAAGCTCTTGCGGTAAAATGCCGATAAAATATTTGATTAGTGCTGTGCCGTTTTTGTGCACAATGTGCACAAAAAACTCCGTCGTAGTGCAAAATAATCCAAGAAAGAACGGTACTATTTTGAAAAATATTATAGAATTTATGAAAAAGTGAATAGATTGGAGCCGACTTGATATTTTCTAAATTAAAAGTATATTTTGATGTGTTTAACAAAAAAAACAGAATTTTATTGATATTACGAAATACGGTTACGAACAGTATCAAGATATTATCATCAACAATAAAGTTGTCAAAAGAGCCAGCGGCAGTCATCCTGAATCGGAGCTGCGCTATCAAATTATCCAGCAGGTTTTGAACCGTTACAATTACCCTTTTACCATGCTCGATATCGGCGCAAGCTAGGGGTACTACTCATTTAGAGCGGCGCATGACTATGACTGCGTCTGCGTAATGATCGAGGGAAATAATCCGTCGTACCCGAAAGTGGGCCGGCAATTGCTCGACCTTTGCAAGGCTAATACGTCTCTCGAGAACATTATTTTGCTCAATAAACAGGTCATTCTGGCAGACTTGAGTAAGCTGAGTGAATGTGAAAGTTTTAGTGTCGTTTTAGCCTTGAATATCATCCACTGGTTTGGCCCGCGCTGGAAAGAAGGCGCCGACGCGATTTTAGCAATGGGAGACAACATTATTATCGAAACCTCGCCACAGGAAGATATCGCCGGCAAGGAGGAAAATACGTTAAGAAAATCAATTGAAGAATATTTGGTTTCCAGAAATGCAAAAATCCTGGGGGAAGTTCCCCGACACACCTCCGCTAAAATGGCCACAATGTACCTTTTCGAAACAGAGAAGAAAAAGCTTGTCAAAAAGCAATGGCTTACTCCAAAAGAAGACCTTGACCATATCTCAATTGCCAGCGACTACGAAGCAAAAAAGATTATAAAAAGACCGCCGCACGCTTCTGCTTTACAGGTCACCAATTGGAAAACCGGCATTAATTTAATGACTTTCTTAATGTATAACGGCGCTTATCCACCCAGAAAACAAATCAAGAAAGCGCTTAAAAATATTGTGGATGAAACACATAACGACTGGACTGTAAACAATATGATTTTGCAAGGAAATAAATTAAGTCTAGTTGACTGGAATGATCCCACACATGGTCCTGATGGCGTAAGGAAGAACACCCTACGGGTGTTAAAATCGCATTTACGTCTTATCGGTTTAAAAGACCCGGCCAAAATCGAGCATTACTTCCGAAACCGCCTTATCAAAACTTAATGCTTGTTAATGTATTTTTATTTTTGGCGAATCGCACCTTATATTTTTCCATTTCCAGTTTTTGTTTATTTATATGGCTTTCAACATTATTTTTAGTAACTAAAACACCGAAGTCTTTAGGGACATTGACGACACTGCTGCAGCCAAATATTCTCCTGATAATAGTGTCACCGACTAAGTATCGATAATGACCATCCTCGTAATAGTTTAGATTATTGGTTGTTACGGAATTGAAACCACTGAAATCATAAAAGTCCGTGATTGAAGCGAGCCTTTCTTTGATGGGAATAAGACCCAACGCACAGTTTAAATATCCTTGGCTGTTAATAGGATTAAAAAAGAAGATCAAGGAAATTTTATTTTTTTTTGATAATGCGATCATCTCTTCGATTTGGGTAAATACTTCATCGGTTAATTTCTTATCATAGTTAAAAGGATTATATGTAAAATCCTTATTAATAAAGATTGGTTTACCAGAGGTGATAATTTTCTTCTCCCTGTTTAGCCAGCTGAGCCATAGACCGTTTTTATCCAATATAAATTTGCCTTCTTGTTTGCCAAACAATAATCTATCCATCCCGTTTGCTAATTCAAAAAGTTGAGGTGTCCGAAAATAATACAGGTAAAAAAGACTGGGCAAACTCTTCCCCGTTATACAGGGATGCATTATTCTTAGTAATTGATTTTCGTGTTCCTTAGGCGAGATCCTGAAAGAAAATTCATCCAATCCGATTATAACTGATTTTATTCGAATTCTCTTTTGCAGAAAGGCTTTAATTATGGCTAGGTGTTCAGCGGGCAATCCCCCAGAATATGACATATTGTAAAATTTTCCGGTATTTATTTTGGCCGGATTAATAACAGAGGTAAAGGATGATCCAAAGATGAAGGAATCAAAATGATCTGGATTACAAAAGATGTATTCCGGATTGAATATCTGCGAATTTATTGTTGTCGCGTAAGTTATGTAATTGGTCTTGTTATTTTTATCCAGAGTAAATAGACTGAAACGAATGCCATATGTGTCCAAATAAAAATTAAAAGATACTACAGCAGAAAGAAATAATATAAAAAAGAATAATACAATTTTTAACCACTTTGCGCAATTCATTGCAATATAGCCACCTAAAATTTAAAATACAAAAAAACTGTAGCCTGATTTAGTAAAAGCAAGCCGCAGGCCATTAAAACCGAGATAGCCATGGCATTTTCCCAATTCGGAGAAAACTTTTCTAAAAGCTGATTCGAATTTTTAGCAAGCAGAACAAACGGGATCAAAACTATGCATAAAAAGTAAACGATTGTTACCGTCTCGGGAAGATTGTCCCGCCATTCGCCGAATCTGATTCCAACTACTGTCAATTCCTGCCAAAAATGATTGTCGGCAAGATTAGGCGACACAAAGATGCCGTTAATTCCGGCCATACCTTTCAGTACATTCAGCGCATCATTCCAGCTTTTAGCCCGGAAAAAAATCCAGGTGATATTTACAAAATTAAAGGTTAGAAGCCAGGCGAGAACTTTATTTAAGTGAAGGCCGGTTTTTATCCACAATCGGTGCACAACCAGCGCTGAACCATGCAGGAAGCCCCAAAAGACGAATGTCCACGCCGCGCCATGCCACAGACCGCCGATTAAAAAAGTCAGCATGAGATTTATCAAGGTTCTTATTTCGCCGCTGCGGTTGCCGCCCAGAGGAATATAGATATAGTCACGCAGAAAGCGAGAAAACGTAATATGCCAGCGATGCCAGAATTCCCTTATATCCAGTGATTTATAGGGGGAATTAAAATTTGCCGGAATGTTGATATTAAAAATGAGGGCGGCGCCTATGGCCATGTCCGTATAGCCGCTGAAATCAAAATATAATTGCATGGTAAAGGAAAGGCTGGTGAGCCAAGCCTCGGTAAAACTAAGTGCGGAGGAAGCGTTGAATCCACCATTGGCTATTATCGCCAGTGTATCGGCAATGGCTGTTTTCTTGAAAAGACCAATGGAAAAAATAAAAATCCCCCGGCATAAATTGTCAATATTAAATTTTTGGGCCTGTTTTGATTCCAACTGTGGAATTATTTCTTTATGGTAAACAATAGGTCCGGAAATAACGTAAGGAAAGAAAGTGACATAAAGGCAATAGCTGACAAAATCGTAGCGGTAACCCCCCTGGCGGTAAACATCCGTCAGCCAGGCGATCTGCATGAACGTGTAAAAACTGATGCCGATGGGTAGCAGAATATTGAGCAGTCGAATCTGAGCTGCAAAAACGGCATTGACGTTGTCCAAAAAAAAGTTGCTGTATTTGAAAAATCCCAGAAAGAGAATATTGGCGGCAATCGCGGCGATAAAGATCAGTTTTTTGTTTCGCCCGCCTCGTTCTGTCGATATGGAAAGGGCCGACCCGCCAGCATAATTAAATAAAACCGAACAGATCAAGACCAGCGCAAAATACACATTCCAGAAAGACATGAAGCACAAGGAGGCCAGCAGTAAAAAAAGACGAGGCCATTTGACCGCAAAATACCGATGGAGGAGAAAATAAACCGTTGCCACCAGTGGTAAAAAGATAAAGATAAATGAATAAGAATTGGAAAGCATGAATTAATTCTTAAATATTAAGCCTGTTTGGCTAATTAATAACTGCGAACATAATATAACAGTTTTATCTTTATGAAATATTCAACACTTCGTCATGTTCGGGGAACTTGCCCTATAAAATTCTCCTTCCTCTATCCCTCTCCCAGCATGCGCCGAGCAAGTTCTTGAGGGCAAGAAGAAAAAAGTCAAATTGCAATACTACGTTTTGCAAAAATATTGTAGCGCTTTGGCTTTACGCTCTTTCCAGAACAATAGACATCCCCTGACCGCCGCCAATGCACAGTGAAGCCAGCCCGCGTTTTAAGTTTTTCTTTTTCATCTGCATAGCTAGTGCATAGGTAATACGGGCGCCCGAACAGCCGATCGGATGGCCTAAGGATACTCCGCCGCCATTGAGATTGCATTTATTGATATCGATCTCAAGTTCTTTTATACAGGCTAGCGCCTGCGCGGCAAAGGCTTCGTTTAATTCGATAAGATCAATATCCTTCATGGTTAAGTTGAGCTGCTGGAAAAGTTTTCGTGTCGCCGGAATGGGAGCTAATCCCATATAGGCCGGATCAACCCCGCCGCTGGCAAATCCCTTGATTTTGGCCAGGGCTTCGAGTTTTAATTCTTTGGCTTTTTCGGCGCTCATAACTACAACCGCGGCAGCGCCGTCGTTGATACCGGAAGCATTCCCCGCCGTTACCGTACCGTCTTTTTTGAAAACCGCCGGCAGCTTACTCATCTTTTCCAGCGATGTATCCATGGGTCGCTCATCAACATTAAAGATTTTGGGCTCGCCTTTTTTCTGGGAAACAATCACCGAAACAATTTCATCGGCTACAGTTCCTGCGGCATTGGCCGCCCGCGCTCTTTGGTGGCTTCTCAAGGAAAACTCGTCTTGTTCACCGCGTGATATTTTGTAAAGCGCGGCAATATTTTCCGCGGTTAAACCCATATGGTAACCATTAAATATTTCATAGAGGCCGTCGTAAACCATCAAATCGGTAATCTGGCCAAAAGGCATGCTCATACGATAGCCCCAACGGGCGTCAGGCAATGCAAAAGGCGCATTGCTCATATTTTCCATGCCGCCAGCGACAATAATTTCGGCGTTTCCGGATTGGATGGTCTGTGCCGCCAAAGCAATGGCCTTCAGGCCGGAGGCGCAAACTTTATTCACGGTATAAGCGTTGGTTTCTTCCGGAAGGCCGGCATAAATGGACGACTGCCGCGCGACATTTTGGCCTTGTCCTGCCTGTAATACGTTGCCCATGATTACTTCATCAATGTAAACGGGCTTTAAGGATTCATTGTAATCATAATATTTTTTGTTTATTGCCGTCATTTCAAAATTACCTAATGCAGTAGGCCTGTAGCTTCTTAATAAGTCGTTAACCGAAGGTCTCAATCCCGCCCTCTTCAGCGCTTCTTTAATGACTAAAGCTCCCATATCGACTGTTTTAACGCCTTTTAACGATCCGCCGAATTCTCCCACTGCGGTTCTGGAACCGCTGACAATTACCACTTCTTTCATTTCTTGCTCCCTCAATTTTTATCTATAATATAGAGATTCAAATATCTAACTTCCGGACAAACTCCACTTCCCGCGGCACCTTATAAGGAGAAAGATAAATCCGGCAATGTTTGAGTATTTCTTTTTCGTCAACAATAAAATTCTGCTTTTTTACAATTTCGGCTTTCACAATTTCGCCTCGCATCAAATCCTTTTTGCCAATCACTCTTGAGCTTTGCACTGCTTGATGTAGGTTTAGGACATCTTCTACCTCTTTCGGATAAACATTAAATCCGCTGGTAATAATCATTCTTTTTTTTAGGCCGGTAATAAAAACGTAATCATCATTATCCATTCTGCCCAAATCGCCGGTGTAAAGCCAACCATCCTTAATAACGGATGCCGTTGCCGCTTTGTCTTTATAATACCCCTGCATGACGTTATCGCCTTTTACGATAAGCTCACCGATTTCACCACGGGTCAGTTCCCGGCCGTTTTCATCGACAATTTTAATTTTAGTGCCGGGGACGGCCATGCCGATGGAACCCGGCTTTTGTGGTCTGTCGAGCATGTTGAAGGAACAAGCCGGTGAGGCTTCCGTTAAACCATAACCTTCCACGATTTTTGCTCCGAATTGTTTTTCAAAAGCAGGGATAAATTCGGCCGGCATCGGCGCTCCTCCGGTCACGCAAACATTTAAGGAACTGATGTCGAAGTTAGCTGCGCCTTCATGAAACATCATTCCCAGATAAAGACGGGGTACGGCGCATATGTACGTGATTTTCTCCTTTTGTATGGCGTTAAAAAGTCCTTCCATCGTGAATCTATCCATCATTACGACGCTGCAGCCTGTACGAACAACATTGATCATGTTGACGGTCGAGCCAAAAGAGTGAAATAAAGGAATGAGAGAAAGCCCTATATCCAGATGAGTTCTTTTCACACAAGAATGTATCAAATGAGACTGAGAGTACAGATTGCGATGGGTGAGAACCGCCCCTAAAGATTTCCCGGTAAGACCGGACGTATAAATTATAACGGCGGGATCATCAGGAGATATTATCTCCCCCGGATTGGAAAAATCTCCGGCTTTCAAGGCCATCCTAAAAGGAGAATTTTCATCGGGAGAATCAATTGTAACTAAGTTTCGGCACATGGAGAGCTTATTTTGAATTTCTTCATACCTTTTTCGTGCCGATTCGATTGTCATTAATACTTTGGCATCGCTGTTTTCCAAGAGATAGCTCAGTTCATAAGGCGTAGAAGAAGTATTCAAAGGAACAGCGACAGCACCCAGTTTTACCACGGCAAAATAACAGTAAAAAAATTCAGGAATGTTAGGAAGCATCAGAGCAACTTTATCGCCCTTCCCCACACCTGTTTTACTTAGTAAATGCGCGACCGCGTTGACGGCACGATTCAACTGATCATAATTAATACGTTGATTCTCAAAGATCAGAACCGTTCGGTCGGTATAATTGCGGGCAGCTTCTTCCAGTAATAACGCTAAATTAATTTTTCCCAAAACCTCTGCACCTCCGCGAAATTTACGTGTTTACTTAGCACAAGAAACGGCTATTTTTCAACAAGATAATGAAAGCCGGGGCTATATTTGCCCGCGTTGGGAAAAAACAGTTTTTTGCTTGCCTGTATGGAGGTTTTACCTTATAATCCGCCGTGGTTTTTATAAACTCAGCATCCTGCTCATATTAAATTGCCTCAAACTCTACACCTCTAAGTTGACTTACAGGCGATTAAAAGGAGGATCAAATGAAAAAGGCTTTTACAGTTGTTTTTTTTGTTTTATTGTGGAGCGCCCCTTTCGCCTGGGCTGATGAGTTGAAAATCGGCGAAAAGGCTCCCAATTTCTTTCTACAAGATTATTCGGGGAAAATTTATACACTCGATTCACAAGAATTCCAGGGACGGGTTATTTCTATTTTTTATAACGATCCTGATAAAAAAAACTGGAATAAGCATGTTGAGGATGCCTTACTCAAAGACAATGGGCTGGATAGAAAAAACAATTATAAGAGCTTATGCATTACTAATCTCAAAGCCAGCAAATTACCCAATTTAATTATTAAACAGGTAATAAAAAGCAAACAGCAAACGACCAGCTCGGTTATATTGCTTGATTTGGATTACAGCATAATAAAGGCGTGGGGACTTAAAAATTACTCTTCCGATATTGTTGTTTTGGATAAAGACAGGATCTGCCGCTATCTTTACAACGGCAAGCTCCCGCCAGAAGAAGTGGAAAAATTAATTAGCATCATTAAGGAATATCAAGTAAAATAAATTTAACAAATTTAGATTCTCCCTAGTAAATCGTACTTACTGTCAAGCAGGTAAAATTTTGCAATATTGTAAACGAGAGGATTTATGGCCGTAATTATTGATGGCAACAAGATAGCGCAGGAGATTCGCCAAGCGGTAAGCAAGGAGGCTCTGGTTTTGAAAGAAAAAACAGGAGTGGTACCGGGACTTGCCGTAATTCTCGTTGGAGAAGACCCGGCATCAAAAGTCTATATAGCTAGAAAAGCGATGGCCTGCGCTGAAGCCGGTTTTTTATCCCGTGAGTATCGGCTGCCTGCAGATACAGGTGAAACAAAGCTTTTGAACATTATCAAGGAATTAAATGCGGACAAACTTATTCATGGTATCCTGGTACAACTTCCTCTGCCTAAACATATCCATCCCGATAAAATCATTGCTGCCATTGACCCGCGCAAAGATGTTGACGGTTTTCACCCTTACAACATGGGTGAGCTTGTCGCCGGAAATCCTTTATATATTCCTTGTACGCCTAGGGGAATTATGGAGTTAATCAGCCGTACGGGCATTGAACTTACGGGAAAAGAGGCGGTAGTTGTGGGACGCAGTAATATTGTCGGCAAACCAATAGCGCTTTTGCTTCTGACTCAAAATGCCACAGTTACTATTTGCCATTCGCGCACAAAAAACCTTTCCACCGTCACCGGTCGCGCCGATGTTTTGATCGCCGCCGTGGGCAAAGCCCGAATGATTAAGGCAGATATGGTCAAGAAAGGCGCTATTGTGATTGATGTGGGTGTGAATCGTTTGGAAAACGGCAAACTTACCGGAGACGTTGCTTTTGATGAAGTAGCAGTTAAAGCATCCTATATTACACCGGTGCCCGGCGGTGTGGGACCGATGACTATCGCCATGCTGATGAAAAATACGCTTGAAGCATCAAGGAACGCTTTATAATTTTACACGGCGCGCTATTGTAATAACCCGATCACAAGAAGGGTTGTGAAAACGGAGGCTGAAATCAAATGAATGTGGATATCATTGTAGCGACATATAAGCGATACGGCCTTTTGCAAGAAACCTTGAGGAGTGTGGCCAATCAGAGTTATCCATATTGGAAATGCTGGATTGCAGAAGACGGTGAATCGAAAGAGACTTATGAAGCCGTAAAACCTTTTCTGGAGGATAACCGTTTTACCTATCTGCCCGGAACGCATGCGGGCTATCCCGCGGTTCCACGAAATCGCGGCATTCGACAAGGGGCGGCTTCATATGTTGCGTCGCTGGATGATGATGATCTTTGGCTGCCCAAGAAGCTGGAATATCAGGTGGCTTTTCTGGAAAGACATCCCGATTGTGTACTGCTGGGGTGCAACGCCTTTTTCTGGGAAGGAACGAGGGAATGGGATCATTCACCATTATATTTTAAAAAAAATAAGCTTGGGAAGATCTCTTATAATAAATTACTTTGTCAAAACTGTTTCGTCCATTCCTCAGTGATGTTTCGAAGGACCGCTGTTGAAAAGTCAGGATTGTTTAATGAAGAGCCTTCCCTGCCGCCAGCCGAGGACTATGAATTGTGGTTGCGTATCGGCGCCCTCGGTGAAATCTGGAATTTGACTGAACCACTTGTAATTTTCCGGAAAACTCCCCTAGTACATTATTCAAAGCCGAACCGCCGTAATAAATATAAGGCGGCGGCTAATGTCTTTGCGTCTGCATTAAAGGGTATCGAAGATATACCAAGTCCCCTTTCTTATCCGGAAAATGCACGTCTTGCCGTTGCATGCCGACGCGAGAGAGACTTCTATCTTGCAGGACCACGATTTATGGGGCGATTCATACATGAACATGAACTGCGATCAAAGATAAAACAGTTTCTTAACTTTAAGAAGATATAGAATCATGAATAAGTTCATCCATTCAAACATTAACTTCTTACTGAAACGATTTGGCCTCATCCTACAAAAAAGTGAAGATGAATGGGAGAGGGACGCATTTGCAAAACTTTATGAGTCGCGTATTACGCAAGTGCCTCCATCTCGTATACATCCTGCGGAGGGTGTCGTCTTTTCAAAAGACAGAGCTTTGCAGCTTCATGCCCTTTTGTCTTCTTACTTAGAAAAAGTTGTTTCACCCGTACCGCTTCATATTTTGTATTACACCTCAACACCATCGCATCAGAAAGCGTATGAGGAAGTCATTACAATCTTTTTAAATAAATTTTTGTTTATTAAACAATCTTCGAATAATTCATTTCGAGATAATCTTATAACATTATTAGATTCCGTGCTGGCAGAAAATGTTTTCTTCCTTGTAGATGATGTGCTTTTTATCAACAATTTCGATGTAAGGGACTTTGCAAAATTCAATACAGATAAAATAGTTCCCTCACTACGAATGGGATTAAACTTGAAAAAATGCTATCCCGTCCAGAAAGAACAACCATTGCCGGAATTAATTTCCTGTGCTGGCAGCGACGAGGACAAAATATTTTGGAAATGGAATCAGGGCATATATGACTGGTCTTATCCTTTGTCGGTTGATGGGCACTTTTTTTCCACACAAGAAATTGCTGCCATGACCAAGTTAATCCTGTTTTCCGCCCCGAATACATATGAAGATCAACTGCAAAAGTTTCGCCGGTTTTTCTTGATTCGGATGGGGGTAGGTTATAAGAAATCAAAAATTGTTAATATTCCATGTAATAAGGTCCAAAAAGAAAACAAAAATATATGCGGGAACACTCACCAGAATTATTTGTTAGAGCAATGGCTAAAGGGATATCAAATGGATTATCGAAGCTTATATGGTTTTTCAAACATTAGTGCGCATCAGGAAATTCCCTTTGAATTTATTAAGCGCTACTAAATAACGCATTAGTCAAATAGAGAGCACATCCGGATAAAAACCAGTGGTCAACACAGCATGAATGAATCGAGTCACCGTTCTTCAGAAGATTATCGACAAAATCGGTTGATGGGCACTTTTTTTCCACACCTTATGCCGCTCGCAGTGAAGCAAGACAGTCCAGCAGCAAATCAGCGGTATTGTAAGAAATAATTATGATTGAGATATCCATTTTTTATTCTGTCTTCTGTATTATGTATTCTGTCTCCTGGCTCCTGCGTTCTAATATTAACCTCGATGTTCTGCCCGTAGATTTTCGTATATAGCCGCGTATTTTTTTGTTACATCGTCCCAGGTATTTTGCTCTGCCGTCTGATAGGCAGCTTCAGCCATTTGCCGGCGGATATTTTCATCGAGCAGCAGAGCAATCTTTGTTGCAATATAATCGGTGTCAGATGTATTGCTGACAATAAATCCATTTTTATCTTCTTGCACCAAATCTTTAGCCCCGACATTACTGCTGATAATTACCGGCAAGCCCGCCGCCATCGCTTCAAGAACAACCATGCCGAATGTATCAAATTTGGAGAGCATAATAAAAAGATCGCTGGCTAAATACATTCTAATTAATTTTTCTTTATTTACCGGGCCGGTAAAAATGACATCAGCGCTGATTTGGGCTTCTTTGGCCATTTTCGTATATTTTTTTATATTTCCTTTACCAGCAACAATGAACTTAATTTTGCGATTTTGTGCTTTTAATTTAGCCAGAGAAAACAAAACGTCATCAAGCCCTTTAATCTCAAAATTCATCGAAACAAATAAAATTACCGGATCAGCAATATTAATTCCTAATTCACGGCGGATACTGTTACGAACAGAATCTTTATTCTGTTGCGTATAATCATTTAAATCCACACCGGGGTTAATAACAGCAACTTTATCAGGATTAATCTGGTATTCCTGTAAAAAAATATCTTTAGTCAGGCTGGAGACGGCAATAAACTTTTTGCAATTGCCTTTCTCGACAAGTTTTTTTTCGACCCAGGCTGTGGCTAAATCATAAAGGCTCATTTTTTTCCAGCGCACATTATGTACCCAATACCTGTGCGGAATACCATGCAAAGTGAATATATCGGCGGCAAAAATCCTTTCGTGGCTGTGCACCAAAGAAAAAATATCTTTCCGCAACTGACGGCGGATAAAATAAGCAAAGCTGATTGTGGTTAGAAATTTAGGAAAAGAAATAATAGGAACTCTATGAAATTTTATCTCGGTGGATGACGTCTGCCAGCGATTGGCAAAAACATGAAATTTATCCTCATTATAGGCACAAAGCCTTTGAGTTAATTCGGAAGCGAATTGTTCAGCTCCTCCGACCAAACCATATTTAGGTATAACCACCGCAATTTTTTGCATAAAGTAAGATCACTTTACTATTTTTTTGCAGATAGCTCTAACACAGAAAGAAGAAAAAATCATGTTTTAATCAATGACGCTTGCTGAAAGAAAGCAGAGCATAGTTTGAAGCATTAGTGGAATCAATGAAACTCAGATATTACAAGCGAAGCGCCATAATATCTGCTAGTTGAATTGATCCCGCAAAAGGTGGGGTTGATCCCGAAAGCGAAGCGACGGGAATACCGTTGACCATGATTTTCGCCGCTTATGGTGATATATATAAATATGCCTAACCTGAAGATATTTCACCTGCTTATTGAGTCGTCTCTTGTAAAATCAAAGAATATGTTATAGAGCAAATCAATGAAAGGACGACTTGATGAAAAGATATTATCGCCTATTTAAAACTTTTAAAAATTGGCCGCTTTATCTCGCTTACAAATATGGGTTTGCCGATGTAAAGACCCTTATATTTGAAACCCGCAACGGCGTAATCGCCGAAGTGCCTATAAGGCTATTACACACGTTCAAAGAAATATTCATGGATGAGTGTTACATGGCCGGTATGGAACGTGATATTGCACCTAATTCCACAATTATTGATATAGGGGCGAATGCCGGTTATTTCACGCTTTTCGCGGCCTCAGTTTTTTCGCAAGTTAAATTGTTTTCCTTCGAACCGGTGCCGGTTAATTATGCTCAACTCAAGCACCATCGAGATTTGAATGATACCTGTAAAATCAGTTGTTTCCCTCTGGCAGTGGCCGGGCATTCCGGAGAAATTGATTTAACCTTTGATACCACAGATTCTTTCACCACCAGTGCCACTATGCTTGCTTCCAAGGAAAACAAGGGAGAATCTCTTAGCGTTCCCTGCGTAACCTTAAAAGAAATAATAGATGAAAACGCTATCGAGAAATGCGATCTTTTGAAAATGGATTGTGAAGGCGCGGAGTACGATATTTTATATAATTGCCCACCGGACTATTTGCGGCGAATCGATCAAATAGCCATGGAAGTCCATCGCGGAGAAAAAGAAAACCAAAACATTGAAGCTTTGGAAATTTTTTTTAGACAGCAAGGATTTTCAACCCGGCGGAGACCAGTCGGTATGTTGTGGGCATGGCGTCATTTATAAATCAATCTATTATATTAACCATTCTAGTTGATGCGGTGTCTTCATTCTTTTTCTCTTTTTGGGCAAGATTCCACACTATCGTTATCATTGCCAGTATTGTATAAAAGACAACTGCCCGCGGACCAAAAGTGGTATCCGCAAACAATGCCGGAATCAAAAAAGACATGAAGCAGGCGAAAAGGCATATTGCCCCTGATCTGAAATATTGACTTTTTGTCATTTTGAATGTTTTCCAGAGCAACAGAAACGAAACAAGCAGTATATTTAAAAATAAAACAAGTCCAATGATTCCGGTCCTTACCGTTATATCCAAGATGGTGTTGTGAGGGGCTGTGACAATTCTCTCCTTCCGGTATTCAACGGGTAAGTGACTGTTCAATTTTTCTAAATCAACAAGATTTGGATTACCATAAATCTGCATGCCGAAGCCTATGCCTGCAATTGGATGTGTTTTAATTACCTCCATTGTAAGACGGTTAATTTTAACTCTTTCATCGTGCATAATATTTTTATAATCAAATCTATCCTGCAAGCCCGGCACAAAGAACGCGAGAAATAAAACTGCAATAACAATAATAATAATTTTTCTGTTGCTGAAGCATAAAATAACCAGCGATACAAACAAACCGATCAAAGTTCCCCGGGATTGAGTAAGTAATGTTGCAATGGACAGCATAACAATACACAGTACGGAAAGCAGAGTATTGGTTATTGCTTTGCTATTTTGCAATCTATTGAAGGCAAGAGTAATGGCGAAGACTGTAATAAAACCTATACAATCTGTGTGCATCTCTTTGAATGTAAAGCCCAATCTTTCGTCAAAAGGGAATCCTTCAATAAAATAATATTGAATAACTGCACCAATGGAAAAAATGGTTGCGGAAGCAATAACTATCCAGGAAATAATTTCCAATTTTTTTTGAGAATTGAAATAATTGACCAATAAGTAGAAAACAATGACATATTCTAAAAAATGACTGCGCAAATCATGAAGAGTGTTTTTAAAATCAAGCGTAAAGAACAAGCCGAAAACAGCCCAAAGAAAAAATAAAATAAAAGGTAAAGTCAACGGCGAACGTAAGGTAAAGACAGTTTTTTTAAAACTAATAAGTATTATTAAAGCGGCCAGAGAAAGATAAAAACAAAATTCATTTACGGCGGAGAGAGGTATGGGATTTAAAAAAATATAGGTGCCCATGAGAACCGGGATTGCAAAATTCAAAACACTGAAAAATATTTCAGATTTACCTCCGTTTGCATGCGTAATTGAGGAAAATGTTTTGAGTATATTTTCTATCCTTCTCATTTTGTTCCCATAGGATTATCGTTCTTTAAAAATAATTTAAAAAAGGTGATAATGGTTTGCATCATCTCTAAATTTATGCTTATTATAAAGAAAATCTCCGGTCAAGCAAATATAAACAGGTATGGAGAGGTTGAAAGAATGATCAACAAAAAAAATATTATTTATAAAACCCACAAGAAAATAAAAGAAGCGCTCAGCGCCCGTAAAAAGGTGTTACTATGGAAACTAAAAGGGCGCCCGATTCCGGCGCCGCATGCCGTTAAACAGAAGATCAATAAATATTATGCGGCAAAATTTGGGCCGCGCGTTTTCATTGAAACCGGCACCAATATGGGCGAAATGATCGACGCCGTATTGAATATTTTTCCCAAAATCATTTCTGTCGAGCTCGATCCGGAATTGGCCCAACGCGCAAAAAATAAATTTTCTTCTAATCCACATGTTAAAATTCTTCAGGGCGACAGCGGAAAATTACTGGCTGAAGTCATGGCCAATATAAACGAACCCTGTTTATTTTGGTTGGATGCCCATTATAACGGCGAAACGCCCATAGCCAAAGAGTTAAAAGCGCTCTTGGAGCATTCTTGTACTGATCATGTGATCCTTATCGATGACGCACGCTATTTTACAAAGCAAAACAACTATCCCACTTTAGACGAGGTAAAAAAACTTGTAGCCTCAAAGCGCCGCGATTGGGTAGTAGAGGTTGATGCCGATATAATGCGGATTCATAAAGCGCCTATCCATCAACAATATTAATACGTCAATTTAAAGCAAAGAGAATTTTTATGGAAAAAGTTCCTCTTTCCGTTGCTATCATAACCAGAAACGAAGAAGAAAATATTCGGGCATGCCTGGAAAGCGTTTCCTTTGCCGGCCAGATTATCATTATCGACTCGGGGAGCACCGATAAGACCCTGGAAATTGTCGCTGAGTTTGGTTGCGAGATTTACTCTGAAGAGTGGCGGGGATTTGGCCCGCAGAAACAATCAGCGATAAAAAAATGCCGTCTGCCCTGGATATTAGTTCTGGATGCCGATGAACGCATTCCGTCCCAAACGGCCGAAATCATAAAAAAAATTGTAACTGATCCGCAAACGCCCGAAGCGGGATTCAGCTTTCCCCGTAAAAATTATTTTCAGGAACGCTGGATCAAACACGCGGGCTGGTGGCCGGACAGAATCGTGCGTCTTTTTCAGAAAGATGCCGGCCGAATAACCTCGGCAACTGTTCATGAAGCGGTAGAAGTTGAGGGTGTTGTAGGCGCGTTGGCTTTTCCCATCGAACATTTCACGGAAAGCTCGTTGACCAAAATCCTTCAGAAAATTGATAAATACTCAACGATGGGGGCTTATGAATCTTATAAGGAAGGTAAAAGTTCGTCTATTTTCTCAGCTTTTACCCGCGCTTTTTTTACATTTATCCAAAATTATTTTTTAAGGTTGGGGCTGCTTGACGGCAAACAGGGGCTTACCCTGGCCGTCACCGATTCCGTCAATAAATTTTTCAAATACGCGAAATTGAGCGAATTGGTAAGAATCAACCGAGGCCGGGAAAAAATAAATGAATGACCGCGCAAGCAACGATCAATCCACTAAAATGGACATCTCTGTAATTATCATCAACTGGAATACGAAAGATCTTCTGCAAAGCTGCCTGGATTCAGTTTACCGGACTATGGGTAATCTTGCGTTTGAGATTATAATTGTTGACAACGCTTCTTCCGATGGTTCGCTCTCTTTTTTGGAAAAAAAATATCCTCAAGTCGTAAAAATTTCTAATCAAGAGAATAAGGGCTTCGGCGTCGCCAATAATCAGGGATTTGCCGTTATGAAGGGCAAATACGCTCTGCTTTTAAACACGGACGCGATACTTACCCCTAACGCGGTACACAAGTTGTGGATATTTTGCGAACAGCATCGAGAGGCGGCAATTGTTTGCGGACAGCTTTTACACGCTGACGGGAGTAAGCAAAACTCCGTCGCGGCATTTCCCTCCCTGCTAACTATCACCATCAACACCTCACTTCTTGAATATTTGTTCCCTCTGCGTTTCCCCAGCAAAAGGTATGAACACAAGGAACCCCTGGAAGTTGATTCAGCGATAGGCGCTTGCATGCTGATTCGCAAAAAAGCATTAGATGAGGTCGGTTTTTTTGATGATCGCTACTTTTTCTTTTTTGAAGAAACCGATCTAGCCTATACTCTGAGACGTGCCAGTTGGGGTATTTATCAGGTGCCCGATGCCTTCATTTATCATTTACAGGGACAAAGCATTGGCCATAATATCGGATCAAGGATTGAATTTTACCGTGCCCGTTCCCAGTTTTTGCGCAAATGGCACAACCCTCTTTATTATTATCTGGCCAGCGGCGTAGTTTTCTTGCGGTTACTAATTAACTGGATGTTTAGTTTTGTGGCTGTTGCTATGACTTTAGGTTTAGCTAAAAAATTAACGCAAAAATTAGCCGTCTATTCTCAACTAATTTGTTGGTATATTAAGAAAATATAATGTGCGGCAGCATAAAAACTGGCGAATTAATGCGTTGACAGCAGGATATGATTTTAGTAATAATTACTATTCTCTTCGGGAGGTTACGTTATTTTATTTTATGTAACTGAGAGGGCGGAGCTGTAAGAAGAACGAAGGCTTTGAAAAAAGAGAATTTCTGTCATTCCCACTCCATGTTCAAGGGGGTAAATTCCAGCGGGAAGACATAAATATTGAATAATACTTAACTTCCGCCTTCGTGGGCGTGATAAATGTGCGTATTTTTATAAAAATTCAAAGGAGATATAAGACCTAATGGAAGAAGTTTATACTGTTCTCAAGGGATTTCTTGATCCTGTTTTTATTGTGTTTGTCTTACTGCTCATAGCTTTTTTTGTCTGCGTTGCCGCGAGCAAGAAAAAAACCGGCGCTTTGATTCTATTGTTATCGATTATTTTACTTTATGCAGTAAGCATTTTTCCTACGGCCAATTTCCTTTGCCATTATTTAGAAAAAGATTATATTAACAACTCATCTATTCTAGAACAAAATACCGATGTAATAGTTGTTTTAGGCGGAGGATCGAAAGACATCAACGCCTTAAAAAATACTTTCCTCACAGAGATAACGGCCGTCAGGATTCTTCATGCCGTGGAAGTTTATAATAAAAATGGGGTAAAATATTTCGTCTGTTCGGGAAAGGGGACCGGCAAAATTTCAGAAGCGCTGGTAATGGCGCGATTGGCGGAAAAGTTAGGAGTGCCCAAAGAAAAAATCAGAATAGAAGATAAATCTATGAACACCTGGCAAAATGCCGCCGAGCTAAGTAAAATGTTTGCTAATAAAAATATTTCTGTCGGAATCGTTACCTCGGCCTATCACATGAAACGCAGCGAAAGGGAATTTAAAAAATATTTTAATAATGTGTCGCCGCTTGTGGCCACTTATTTTTATTCATCGTTTGCGGGGAACTCTGTTGTCAAATATATGCCGCAGTCGGAAGATCTTTATAAAACCTCAATTGCCTTAAAAGAAATCGCCGGTCAATTATGGCAAAGATTGAAATAAAGATGGCTGAATTATTAAAATATTTTTTTATTTGTCGCTAATCAATAACAATCAAACACCAGCATGTATAAAAAATAAGTTGTTTTGAATGCAATCATGTCTGTAGCTGTGCATCTTCAGGATGGTATGAAAATAAATGAAGTGTTTTTTTGATTTTTCGATGGCTTTAATTTTGATGGTCATAATGGCTTTACCTGTTGCTGTCATAGCAATCGCGATAAAACTTACTTCGCCGGGACCTTCTATTCACTGGTCGGACCGAGTGGGTAAAAACAATCAAATATTTTCCATGCCTAAATTTCGCACAATGAGCATAGATACCCCGGCAGTAGCAACGCATCTTATACAAAATGTTGAGAATTATTTAACGCCGGTTGGGTCATTCTTGCGCAGGACTAGTCTTGATGAATTGCCTCAACTTTGGAGCATACTCAGAGGTGATATGAGCTTTGTAGGGCCACGTCCGGCTCTTTTCAATCAAGATGATTTGATAAAATTAAGAATGGAAAAAGAAATTTCCAAACTTCTACCGGGTATTACCGGATGGGCACAAATCAACGGTAGAGATGATATTCCAATCCCCATTAAAGTGTTGTATGATGAACATTATCTAAAAAATCAATCTTTCTTCTTCGACCTGAAAATTTTATGGAAAACCTTTTTCCAAGTGATTAAAAAGGAAGGCGTTGCTCATTAATATGAAATTGCATCCACAACTAAAGAACCCCAATTTTTACATAATGATTTTGAGCGACGCCTTAATCTTCGTGTTTGCTATAGTGTTGGCTTATCTATTTCGCTTTGAGCTTTCTTTTGGTTATGCATACATTAAGCAAATTCAAAACCTGATCATCTGGATTGTTCCCCTGAAGTTAATTATATTTTTTTCCTTCGGGCTCTACCGCGGCATGTGGCGTTATACCAGCATCAGCGATTTCTGGCTTTTAACCAAGGCTTGTCTTTTATCCACTTTATTAATCCTGGCCATAATTTTGTATGTCAGCCGCTTTGAAGGCTATTCCCGCGTTATTTTTATCGCTGATGGTTTCTTTACGTTTTTGCTTACCGGTGGAGTGCGTATAATTATTCGTTCCTACTATGCCGCTTACGTCAGTCCTAAAATCATCCAAAGTCCGCTTTCCAAAATGATCTTAAAGAAGGTGTTGATTATCGGAGCGGGCGCTGCCGGTGAAAAAATATTGCGGGAAATTTTTGAAAACTACCAATTACATTACAAAGTTGTCGGATTCATCGATGACGATCCCAAAAAACAAGGAAGATCAATTCATGGCATACGCGTTCTCGGCAATGTTGAAAAAATCGTAAAGATTCTCGAAAAAAAAGATGTTCAGGAAATACTTATCGCCATTCCTTCCGCCAGCGGCGATCAAATTAGGAATATTGTCGAAGCTTGCAGGAATTGCAATGTTTCCTATAAAATATTGCCGGGAATTGGCGAGCTCATTGACGGCAGGGTCAGTATCAAGGTGCTCAGAGATATTAATTACGAAGACCTTTTGGGGCGGCCTCTGGTGCACTTGAATATTAAAGATATTCGTAATTACCTTGATGATAAAACGGTTTTAATTACCGGCTGTGGCGGATCGATTGGCTCGGAACTATGCCGGCAGGTGATAAAATTCCAACCCCATTCCATTATCTTGCTTGATGCCAGTGAAATAAATCTGTTTAATATTCAAATGGAAATACAAAATGAAAAATACTACCGCAAATCTGAAGCGGTGCTCGGGCATGTTCAAGACAAAAAATTAATGGAAGACGTTTTTAAAAAATTCAAGCCTCAGGTTGTTTTCCACGCTGCTGCTTATAAACATGTGCCCATGATGGAGAAAAATCCCTGGGAAGCGGTCTTCAATAATATCATTGGTAGCCGCGTTGCTATGGAAACATCAATCAAACATCACGTAGAAAGATTTGTACTGGTTTCAACGGATAAGGCTGTGCGTCCTACAAATGTAATGGGCGCCAGTAAGCGGGTTGCGGAACTGATTATGCAATCTTTGCAGGGAAACGGAACACGTTTCATGGCTGTTCGATTCGGCAATGTCGTGGGTTCATCCGGTTCCGTAATTCCTGTGTTCCGGCGGCAAATCGAACAAGGAGGTCCCGTGACCGTTACGCATCCGGATGTCAATCGCTACTTTATGACTATTCACGAGGCGTCGCAGATGATCCTGCAGGCGGGAACCATGGGCGAAGGAGGAGAAGTCTTCATTCTAAGAATGGGGACACCGGTTAAGATAGCTGATATGGCACGCGACCTAATCCGTCTTTCAGGGAAAGAACCGGATATGGATATTAAAATTGTCTTTACCGGTTTACGGGATGGGGAAAAATTGTATGAAGAACTCATCACTGTTGAAGAAGACATTTTGCCGACCGGCCATGAAAAAGTTATGGTGCTTCGGTCCAATAGGCCTTTCAACGGCGCAAAAGATTTACAAGAATCAAGGGATATACTGGGAAATAAAATTGCTGAACTGATGAAAGACGCTCTCCGCCATGATTCCCGTGCTATTAAGAAAATACTCAAAGAAATAGTTCCCGAATACACACCGCAGGAAAATGAAGCTGTCCTTTAAGGCTTAAGAAAACAACAAATTTAATGATATTATTCCCTCCCCTTGAAACTGTAAAATGTTAATTTGCGCTCAGCATAAAATAAATATTCCCATCAAGAAAATATTAATTATTCAATTAGGCGATATAGGTGATGTCGTCTGGGCGATTCCGACATTTCAGGCGTTAAAAGACGCGTTTCCCAATGCTGAGCTTTCCGTTTTAACCAGAAATCCCTTTTGTGATTTACTCCTGGATGACTCATCAGTCGGTAAAGTATTCCAGATCGGCAAAGAAAGTATTTTAAGACAACTGCAATTATTGCTCAGTCTGCGGCGAGAAAGATTCGATTTGCTCTTTGACCTGCGCGCTGATGATCGCGGGGCTTTTATTTCTTTCTTAAGTGGAGCGAGAATGAGAGCCGCATTATATTATCCGGGATGGACCTGTCGCAATAGAGCTTTTACCCATCTAGTTGATCCGCCTCCTCAGAAGGAAAGAGTATTCGGAGCGGCTGAACAATCGTTAAAAATTATCAGAGGATTAGGAATAAAAGAAACAACTACTATTCCCAAAATATTTGTTTCACAAAAAATTAAAGATAAAATCATAGAGTTAATAGACGCGGAAAAAATTGAAATCCAGCGAAGATTTATAACTATCAACCCTTTTTCACGCTGGGCTTATAAAGAATGGAGCATGGCCAAGTGGAGTGAACTGGCTCAATTTATCTGGCAAAAATATACAATGCCAACAATAGTAGTAGGATCGACGGAAGAGAGTAAACGCGCTGAAAGGTTTGTCTCGGCTGTCTGTTCGCCCGTCTTTAATTTTGCCGGAAGAACAACGCTGAGGGAAATGCCGGCGCTTCTGCAACTGAGCCGGCTGCATATAGGCGTGGACAGCGCCGCTCCGCAAATAGCGGCGGCAGTCGGCACCCCGACTTTGACTATTTACGGGCCGTCCGACTGGCGCGATTGGGCGCCGCCAGGAGATAGAAATCACGTTGTTCTGCCGGATATGGATTGTTCGCCCTGTCATCAAAAAGGTTGTAATGGAAGCGGCCAAAGTGAATGCCTGGAAAAGTTATCTGCGAACAAAGTGCAAGATGCTGTAGAAACAATACTTGATAATAATATGACCACACTAAAATATTATACAGAGGTGATCGAGTGCAAGTGAATCCTCATGCAGTGCAACCAACGTCGCCTTTGTCCTTGTTGCGTAGTCTCTGGCGCAACCGCCAACTCATCGTGCAAATGACCAAGCGCGAAGTAGTCGGTCGCTACAAGGGCTCAGTCTTGGGGATTTTGTGGTCTTTCCTGAATCCCTTGATCATGCTTACCATCTATACATTTGTGTTCTCCGTTGTTTTCAAGTCCCGCTGGGGTGGCAATACAGATGAGCCCAAAACTCAGTTCGCCATTGTGTTGTTTGTGGGCATGATCGTTCATGGCCTTTTTGCTGAAGTAATCAACCGCGCACCCGTACTGATTACCGCTAACGTGAATTTTGTTAAAAAAGTGGTTTTCCCGCTTGATATTTTGCCTTCAGTTGCTATCGGTGCAGCCCTGTTCCACAGCCTCGTAAGTCTTGGTATACTCATGGTTGCTTTTGTACTATTTAACGGTTACCTGAATTGGACGGCAATATTCATTCCATTTGTGCTATTGCCACTCATTATCCTTACTCTTGGCGTTGCCTGGATGCTGGCATCCCTCGGTGTATTCCTTCGTGATTTAGGGCAAACCACAAGCATCATCACTATGATAATGTTGTTTTTCTCCCCCATCTTTTACCCGGTGAAAGCGTTGCCGGTAGCATTGCGTCCGTGGATCATGGCCAACCCGCTCACCTTCATTATTGAACAGGCACGAGAAGTACTGATCTGGGGGCATCTGCCCGATTGGGTGGGGCTGGGCATCTATAGTCTTGTGGCTTTGGGTGTGGCCTGGGCAGGCTATGCCTGGTTCCAGAAGACACGAAAAGGATTTGCCGATGTCCTCTAATGATATTGCTATACGTATCAGCAATCTGGGCAAATGTTACCAGATTTACGATACCCCTCGTGACCGGCTCAAGCAATTTGTTGCTCCCCGTTTGCAAAGGCTTTTCGGACAGTCTCCCAAACAATATTTCCGCGAGTTCTGGGCGCTTAAGGATGTCTCTTTTGAAGTAAAGAAAGGCGAGACGGTGGGCATAATCGGACGCAATGGTTCGGGCAAATCTACTATACTGCAATCTATCTGCGGCATACTGACTCCAACTATTGGTAAAGTAGAGACTAACGGTCGCATATCAGCTTTGTTGGAACTGGGCTCCGGATTCAACCCGGAGTTCACCGGCCGCGAAAACGTATACATGAACGCCGCACTCTTGGGGTTGAGCAGGGATGAGATCGACAATCGCTTTGATGATATAGCTTCCTTTGCCGATATTGGCGAGTTCATTGAACAGCCAATAAAGACATATTCGTCAGGGATGTTTGTGAGATTGGCGTTTGCAGTAGCAGTAACGGTTGATCCGGACATATTGATTGTAGATGAAGCGCTGAGTGTCGGGGATATACGATTTCAATTAAAGTGTCATCGAAAGTTTGAAGAATTTCGCGAAAAGAATAAAACGATCCTTTTTGTTTCACATTCTACAAGCGATGTTGTTCGTCTGTGCAACAGAGCTATATGGCTGGACAATGGTATGATTCGCAAGTCAGGAATATCAAAAAATGTAGTGGAAGAATACCATGCGTGGATGGTGCATGATACGGGACTGCAGCAAGCGATTGTTGCAATGACTGATGCATTGAAAAATAAGGGGAATGAGTATGATTTAGTTCCTGTGCCGGTCAATGCTTGTATAACCGGCGAGGGAGGCGCAACCGTTGATGCAGTAGGCTTTTTTACGGAAGATAATAAGAGAATTACATTGCTTGATGGACCAAAAAACGTGAAGATTGTTTTTCGCGTAAATGCAAAAGTAATGATTGACAACCCTTATGTCGGTTTCCATATTATTAACATTAAAGGTTTAAGAATAATAGGTTCCAATAATCATGTTTTGGGGCAAGAAATGGCTAGAATAGACGCAGGTGATACTGTTTTAGTAAATTTTTCTTTTCTCTTTCCTGAAATAGAAAACGGGACCTATTTCGTTGCACTTGGCGTTAATGATGGCACAATGCAAACTCATATTCGTCATCAGTATATAGCAGATGCGTATGAGTTTCAGTTTAACAGCATGAGTCTATTGCAGCGCCAGGCTGTGTTATTTAAGCTAAATCATTGTTCTGTTGATGTGAGTTCTTGTTGTTGATCAATGTGCGGTTAATAGGCTTCTGGCCACGTCGATTTGATAAATTTTGACGGAGTTTTTTTGCAATAATTAAGGAAGTAAATGATACAAGATAAAGATACCGGCTTATTAGACTATAAAAAGCGACCTATTTCTGCAGCTGGATATGATATGTCGTTTAGTAGAATTCTGGTTTTCTTTCTCTTCCATATTAACTGGTTAAAATATGTGTATCATTGGTGGAAAACTTTATCTATATATAAGAATTGGTCCGCAATTGACTTATGCTTGCCATGGTATAATTATGGAGGAATAAACTGGGTTAAGAGTTATGTTAAAAAACATATGAAAGTTTTTGAATACGGTACAGGAGGGTCAACATTATTTTATGCAGATTCAGTAGCAGAATTGGTTTCAGTAGAACACAATAAAAATTGGTATGATAAAATTGTAAGACGCTTAGAAAAAAGACATAACGCTAAAGTGTATCTGCAAGAACCAGAATTTATTGATAATCAAGCAAGATTAACAGAATATATTTCAAAAACATTTAGCGAGTATCAAAATTATAGTTTTGAAAAGTATGTGAGGACGATTGAAAGGTATCCTGATAACTATTTTGATCTGGTTGTAATAGATGGGAGGTGTCGCCCAATGTGCCTATCAATATCTCTTAAAAAAGTTAAAAAGGGCGGCTGGATACTATTTGATAATTCGGAAAGATATCATTATCAAAATGCAATTAATAGTTTGAAATGTAGAAGAAAAAAAGTATTTTTCGGTTTTGGGCCGTTTCTGAAATCATTTTGGAATACAATGATTATAAAACCATAAGAAAATTATGCGAAGCCAAGCTCAAGATTACAATAAATTTTCCAACCGGATTCTTAGAAACTTTGTAAAGAAATGCGATCTATTTGTCGACGTTGGTGCTAGGGACGGCTATTATTCCCTGCTTGCGGCTAAGGCAAAAAAAGATATCAGAATTATTGCCGTTGAACCGATAGCGGAAAATTTCAAGGTTTTAAACAAAAACGTTATTCACAATAATATCGGTACGGCACGCGCAAAGTGCATTAATTCCGCTGTTTCGTCCAGCTCAGGAAAAATTAAGCTTTACAAATCCAAGGCATCAGATAACAGCAGTGTTCTCCCCCCCCCCAATGCCGCTACATTAGAACAACTAGAAGTACGCTCTGTAAGTTTGGATGATCTCCTAAAAAATGAGCAGTATAAAAGCCTTTTTATCAAGACGGATACAGAAGGAAATGAAATGGAGGTGCTGAAGGGACTATCGGCAACCTTAAAAAAATGTGACGCTGTCACAATTTTATTGGAAATGAATCCGAAGTTGTTCAAGCTAGCTGGGACTAGTTGTGAAGAGGTGACAGAATATTTAGCAGCAAAAGGCTTCAGCGTTTACGGTATAGATGATCGGGAAAGCAAATATTATCCTCTCAATGTAGCGGATAATTTATACAAATTAGAGACAGAACATCCTTTTTTTAACGCGCTTTGCGTTAAAAAAGAAAAATCCTTATCGGTTGCTTTTTTTTCCCATAGTGCAATTCTGGCAGGTGCGGAAAGAAGTTTAGCCGATTTAGTGGAGGATTTGTGTAATGACTCCGTACTGTGCTCTGTTCTATTGCCGTCTGACGGACCACTAAAAGATGTCCTTCTTGATAAAGGAGCGGCTGTGTATGTGTTACCAGAATACATACACTGGTGGGCAGACGGCAATAGTTCTTTCAACGAAAAGACGCAAAAACTTCAACTTGCCCAGTCGATGATGGCCACGGTTACTGGAGCCATGCCGATTCTGCAGCGGCTAAGGCCTGACATTATTTATACACAGACGATTGTCGCGCCTTGGGGCGCGTTGTGCGCTGAAATTCTGTCGATTCCGCACGTGCTTTCAGTCTGTGAATACGGCGAACTCGACCTTCATTTTAAATTTTATTTTGGTTTCCGAGAGAGTATCAAGGCTTTATATGACAGCAGTAAGGCAGTGTTTAGCATTACGAAATCGGTCAAGAACGTAGTTTTCAAGGGGATAAGTGATAAAGATAATAAGATTGAAGTTGTGTACAGAAGCGTCCGGCTAGTGTTGGATAACGATCTTGATATCACACCGCAAAATTATGATTATAAGAATAGATCCGAGATAAAAATAGCGATTTTTGGAACGATCTATGAAGGGAAAGGACAGGAAGATATCGTGCGGGCCGGCATTGAGCTGATGAAAAGAGGGCTTAAGATAAAAGTTTATATTATCGGACATTCAGTCCCACATTATTTAGCGTTTATTAAAGACTTCATCAGCGTCAGTGCATATAAAGAAAATTTTATTATCAAAGATTTTGTTAACGACCCGATTAAACATATGAAGGAAATGGATATTGTCGTTTCGTGTTCCAGAAGCGAGGCTCTTGGAAGAACACTATTTGAAGCAATATTGTTAGATAAGCCCATTGTTTATTCTGATTCGGGAGGTCCAAAGGAAATCTTTACCAATAAAAAACACGGTTTGGCCTATAAATGCGCGGATGAGCATAGTCTAGTTGAAAAGTTATTATTTGTGATGGATCACCCCGACAAAACGAGACAAAGAGTGCAAGCTGCAAAGGAATATGTATTAAAGAATTTTAATCCGGGGAACTACTCCGGGAAAATTGAATCTCGCTTAAAACAAATAAAAGGCACAAAAATTGAGACGAGTCACAGCGTGCAGGCATTATTCAGTGTTGATTTCCTGGCCGATGCACTGCAGGGTGAATTTGAGAGAAGAGATGCCGAGATTGCAGAGCGCGAAAGGCAGATCGCCAGTCTCAACCAAGCGGTGGTCGAACGTGACGGGCAGATCACCCAAATCACCTCAAGCAATTCATGGAAGATGACGCTTCCGTTGCGGGAAGCCAGGCGGTGGTCGACGAATCCGATGTCACAAACCAAACGCTATTGGAGGGAGGCGACAAAACTTGCCAAGTCGTTTTATATGCGCCTATTTCTGATCTAACAAAGAAAAAAAGGTGTACGGGTTTTATTTGGCAAATCACACACAGGGGTAAGTGGTTCTCGGTGAAAAAGGAATCGTATACCCCGGCAAAGCCAGCGATATATGACTTTTTCCATTCGTTTAATGGAGCGATTATGATCCATGGAATTAAAGAGAGATAAATCAGTACCGAAAGAAACTGCAAATTGGTTGGGAGCGATGGTTAGTTGTGTAAAGGTCTCGCTACCATGAACCCAAACAGTTTAATTACAGCAGCATCATTTACACCGGACTCACTTCAATATCCGGATGCATGGGTGGGGCATTTGCCTTTTGCAGCGTGGGTGATCCAAGAGCTTTCACCAAAGATATTTGTTGAGCTTGGCACGCATAGTGGAAATTCCTATTTTTCGTTCTGCCAATCAGTTATCGAAGCAGGCATTTCAACAAAATGTTATGCCGTTGATACATGGCAAGGCGATGAACATGCCGAGAAATATGGCGAAGAGATTTTCGCCAAAGTTAACGCGCATAATCAGGAACATTATGCCGGATTCTCCAGGCTGCTACGGATGCTGTTTGATGATGCAGTGGCCTATTTTGCGGCTGAATCCATAGAACTGTTGCACATTGATGGGCTACATACCTATGTAGCAGTTCGCCATGATTTTGAAACTTGGCTGCCAAAATTAGCGCCCGGTGCAGTGGTTATATTTCACGACACCAATGTTCGTAAGAAAAATTTTGGTGTTTGGAAGCTGTGGGAAGAACTGCAAGCGCGTTACCCGAATAATTTGGAGTTTTCACATTCTCAAGGGCTTGGAATATTGCAACTAAATAACGCGCCAGATGATAAGAGGCTGGAATGGCTGCAACCCGATTCCCCCGAAAAGCTTCACTTGATAAACTACTTTACCGCGTTGGGTTCACGGCAATTGGAACGTTATGAGTTAAACGAACTAAAGCAGCACGCTGCCAGCCTCAACCAAGCGGTGACACTTGCCAGCCTGATTATAAATAGCAATTCTTGGCGTTTAACTAAGCCGCTACGGTTTCTTGGCCGGGTGCTGAGAGGTGAATTGAAAACAGCGATCGCGCCCTTCACGGGAATACGTACGAAGCGTGTTGCAAAAACAATGCGTCAAGCACGCAATGCGGCTGGTTATGTAATACGAGGGGATTTCGATGGTCTGATCAAGCGAATCAGGGCACGTAAACAAGATACGGTCATCGCTAGCATTCAAATCACTTCTGTTAAGCCCCATGATCTGACGTGCTGGGGCATCATGGCAACGCAGCACTCTTTATTCATCGCACACCTTATTGCGGACCGTTTGCGAGGGCATGGCTGGAAAGTCGATATTATGACTAAAGCTCCAGCAGGCTTTCACCATGATTGGTATGTGGTGATATGCCCGCAGATGTTTAAAAAACTTCCGCCACGGGATAAGCGCATCGTCTTTCAGATGGAGCAGTCCGTGAGTTCGCGTTGGTGGACGGATGCTTATCTTGAGACGTTAGAGAGCTCACTTGCTGTGTTGGAATATGCCCTCGTAAATCTTGATTTCATGGCAAGTAAGGGAGTTGCTTACCCGCATGTGCACTACCTTCCTGTTGGCGCATCGGCGAACTATGGTGATTCAATACGCACCTCCGAGAAAATCTGTGACATTTTGTTTTATGGTGATAGCAATAGTTCCCCGCGCCGTCGAGAAATGCTCGATACCTTAAGGCAGCACTTCAACGTGCGAGTAGTGAACGAGGTTTTCAGTCACGACATGTTGGAGATCATCAAGCAGGCGCGGTTGGTCATTAACCTGCATTATTACGAGAACGCGTTGCTAGAGATGCCTCGCATTCAGGAGTGCCTGACACTAGGTGTGCCTGTGGTGTCTGAGACAGCACAAGATCAGGAAGATTATCCTGAACTGGTTGGTGCCGTGCGGTTTTTTGAGCAAGGATCAATTCCTGCCATGTTAAATGCCGTCAAGGCTGCGCTGGAATATCCTGTACCGACAGAGAAGATTGCGGAGTCTGTAGAGCTAAGTGTGCAGCGCTTTGCATTTATGTTCGATCGCTTCTTGGTTGCAATGGGTTTTCTCCCGACTTCGCATGTAAATCACATGAGCCTGCCTCTACCAAATCTCGCTGACCGCGTTGCGCTTTCTTTGCCTGAAATAATTGCCCGTAGACGTATTTTCGAGACGGAGCGACCAGCTGGCTGCATGGTGTTCGATGGGATACGCCGACGTCCAGGGTGGATAGGGTGTGGCCTGAGTTACAGGACACTCGCTCAGCACGCGATGAAGCAAGGCAAGAGTCAACTTAACGTCATGGAAGACGATGTTCTGTTGCCTCCTGATTTCGAAGTCAAGATGGCTGTTGTGCATGAATTTCTCGATGCCAGAACTGGCAAATGGGATGTGTTTGCTGGCGTCATCGCCTCACTATACCCTGATGCGAAAATTCTTTCCGTGGATGTGTTCAAGGACATTACCTTCGTCACCATTAACAAAATGACCAGCATGGTTTGCAACATCTACAATGAGAAAGCCCTGCGTCTTTTAGCATCTTGGGATCCTGATAACCTAGATGCAGACTCCAATACTATCGATCGCTATCTCGAGAGTCAGGCTGATTTTCGATTCGTCGTGACACTTCCATTTTTAGTCAGACATCGCGAAGAAGTTCATTCAACCCTGTGGGGCGTTCAGAACACCCAATACATTGACATGATCGCAAACAGCGAACAATCGTTGAAAAGCATGGTTTTAGCTCAGCACTATAGCATCCAAAGCGTGAAAACTAGCCCGGATATTTCATAAATGATCGCCCACACTCGCGAATTGCTCAATATCTTCCAGGCAGATGAGATTGGTTGCCAGGTGATCACCGTTACCAACGATATTCTCAAGAAATTGTCCTTGGTCGGTTTCGATCTCGACACCTATTCTTTGGATACTGTGAAAATATTTTACAATGACGTAATGGCTGCATGATTTAAACTATGAAGTCACGGATAAAAACTTGATTTAATAGGTAGGTTTTTCGTGAAAAAAAGTATTGCTATTCTAATCGTCAATTTTAAATCACCCGCCCTGCTAAAGACATCAGGATGCAAATGAATAGCTCTAGTAAACCCGGCTGCGTTTCTGGAACCAGATTGGTGAAACAAAATGCTTTCTGCTGCAAAAGCTCATCCCGATTCATTTTTTACATCTTGTCATGTGCAGGCTGCAAATCATGAAATACTTGACGGCGATGGGGATACGATGCATGCAAGTGGGATGGCTTGGCGGGAAGGACATGGTCAACCCATATCACAGGGTGCAATTGAACCCAGAGAGATATTTTCTCCCTGCGCGGCGGCAACACTTCATCGGCGCGATGCATTGGAAGCGGTGGGCGGATTTGACGAAGACTTCTTTTGCTATTTCGAGGATGTCGATCTTGGCTTCCGGCTGCGTTTGGCCGGTCATTGCTGGTTGCTGGTTCCGAATGCGGTGGCATATCATGTTGGATCCGCAACAACAGGAGGGCGGCACGGTGATTTTGCTGTTTATCATGGTCAACGGAATCTGGTTTGGACGTATATGAAGAATATGCCGGGCGCGCTTTTTTGGCTACTGCTTCCTGCGCACATCGCCCTCAATCTTGTAACCATTATCTTGTTTTTTCTGTTGGGACAAGGTGCGGTAATCTTGAAGGCAAAATGGAACGCATTCTGCGGTATTCCCCGTATGTGGAAGAAGCGGCGTGATATTCAGGGAAACCGTCGCGCTTCCGTAGGTGAAATTTGGCAGGTGCTGGATAAAAGTTTTTTCCCTCTTTTGTTCAGAAGCAAGCGAAGGTATATATAGATGTCTTGTGTATCCGCTATTATTGTCAACTACAACGCCGGTCATCTATTGAATGAGGCTGTAAACTCGCTGTTATGCTCGGCGGTTGTTGCCAAAGTGTTTGTCATCGATAACGGTTCTAGAGATCACAGTATGGATGAGTTAGAGAGCCTTACTAATTCACAATCACGTCTTATAAGCATTTACAATAAAGCAAATCTTGGTTTTGCCAAGGCCTGTAATATCGCCATCGCCGCTGCCGGAAAAAACGATTATCTGCTTTTTCTGAATCCGGACTGTCTTATTGATAAAGATGCCCTGGCGACGTTATTGGACTGCATGAAATCATCACCGCAAGCCGGAATGGCCGGGCCACTAATTCTCAACCCGGATGGAACAGAGCAAGCAGGGGGGCGACGTGCCGTGCCGACACCATGGCGCTCTTTCACCCGCGCCTTTGGCCTGTCCAGATTTCGTGAACACTATCCCCGCCTCTTCTCGGATTTTCTGCTGCATCAACAACCCCTACCTGATTGCCCCACTGAGGTTGAAGCCGTTTCCGGCTCCTGCATGTTGGTAAGATACCACGCGCTATTGGATGTTGGCACCATGGACGAGGGTTATTTCATGCACTGCGAAGACCTGGACTGGTGTATGCGCTTTCGCCAGAGGGGCTGGAAAATCATGTTTGTACCCGATGCCAGAATAGTTCATCACAAAGGGACTTGCAGCAAAACACGGCTGATTTTTGTGGAATGGCACAAACACAAGGGGATGATACGCTTCTATGACAAGTTTTTTCACCATCAGTATCCCGGTGTTTTATTTTGGATTGTCGGAGCCGTTGTGTGGCTGAGGTTTAGCGCTTTAACCATTCATTATAGCGTCCGACATATCAGACAATGGCTGACACATGGTCACTTGTAAACAACGCGTTGGTGTTATCGGCGCGACAAGCCTCATCGGGGAATGCCTGCTGCCCATGCTGATTGAGGGAGGATGGAAGGTCGTGGCGTTTTTACGCCGGATGCAAGGCATACAACACCGCGGAGAAACCCAGCCGATAGATTGGCAACTTCTTCGGCAAACCGTGCCTTCTAACTCCAGTGATGTTTTTCATACGGAGAAAGAAATACCTCATTGGGTGTGTCTGGCACCGATCTGGGTTTTACCGGAATATTTTTCTATGCTTTCGCTTTACGGGGCCAAACATGTTGTGGCGATCTCATCGACAAGCCGCTTTACGAAAGATATTTCTTCAGATACTGTTGAACAGCAGATGGCAAAGCGTCTGGCAGATAGCGAGGAATGTTTTGTCGCCTGGGCAAAAACAAAGGACGTAACTTGGATAATTTTGCGGCCGACGCTTACTTACGGTTTGGGGCGTGATAGTAATATCAGTGTAATCGCCCGTTTTATCCGGCGTTTTGCTTTTTTCCCGTTGCTTGGAGAGGCGCGGGGGCTACGGCAACCGGTGCATGCGCAAGATGTGGCATTTTGTTGTCTGGCCGCGCTAAGCACAGAAAAGGCATTCAATCGCTCCTATAATATTTCGGGCGGGGAAACACTTCCCTATCGGGAGATGGTCTGCCACGTTTTCTCGGCAACAGGCAGGAAACCGCGCTTTATAAGGTTGCCCCTTTGGCTCTTCCACTTGGCAGTAATGTTCTTGCGTTTATTGCCGCGTTTTCGCCACTGGTCGGCTGCGATGGCCGGAAGAATGAATCAGGATCTCGTGTTTGATCATGAAGATGCGAGCCGTGATCTAGGTTTCGCCCCGCGTCCTTTCCGGCTGACCCGGGAGGATCTGCCTGCATTGTGCTCAAAAATGCCTTCTTGACGGGTGACTCGGCCGAAAGGTGAGTTGATTTCTCAAAAGGACGGCCACCGTTCCAGCTCCCGTTCCCAATCGCATCGCCAACCCTTGCTTTTCGATGCAAATATCCCTTGACAAGCAAAAATAACCCCTATATTTAGGCCATCGAAAGAAATGTCTTATCAAAAAAAATTAACATGATTACTACAAAGCATCCGATAATTTTTAACACACCCAAAAGATTAATAGAAGAATCTTCCTGGATAACGCATGTTCCATTTGCTTTTTTTCTTATCAGCATATTAAAATCGAAGGTTGTAGTAGAACTGGGTGTTTTTAGCGGCCAATCCTATGCTGCCTTTTGCCAGGCTGTGAGAACGTTGAAACTTGACACCCGGTGCTATGGAATTGACACATGGAAAGGCGATATCCAGCTTGGCGAATATGGTGAAGAAGTTTATGAGGAATTTAGCAATTACAACCGGAAGGAATATGGCGAGTTTTCCCAACTTCTACGAATGACCTTCAGCGAAGCATTAACCCATTTTAAAGACGGAAGCATTGACCTACTGCATATCGACGGTTTTCACACCTATGAGGAGGTCAAAAATGATTTAGAATCATGGCTGCCCAAAATGTCCCCAAGTGGGGTCATTGTTTTTCATGACACATTTATTAAAGATCTTGATTTTGGTGTCTGGAAATTATGGGAAGAAATATCCAAAAAGTATCCCAGTTTTGAGTTTGTGCATGGGTATGGCCTGGGAGTGGCTGCCATCGGTAAAGAGGTAAACAAGGACTTTATAGAATTTTTACATGAAGCCAATTCCAGCGGATATATCAGCAAACTTTTCAATTCTCTCGGGCAGCTCGCTTTTTCCGAAGCGAGAATCAATAAACTGAACGATGATTATAACGCCTATAAAACAATGGTCTCCAATTCTTCTGAGTGGAAATCCGGTTTGATGCTCAGCAAATTAGTCGATTTTATCGCTCCCAACAATACATGGAGAAGAAAGGCATTGGTTCGTATTGCCCGTATTGGCGCCGTAGTTTTAAACAAATCTGCCAGTTTTCCCCAAAGAAATGAAAAGACCGGTGTCGCCATTCCCGAGGTTAATCGCGAGTATTACATGGATACAATCAAGTCCCTGGAAACCATGCCGCTGCTACCGGAAAAAAATGGGAAAAAGAAATGCGCCATCTTCGTCATGGTTAAAAATGAAGATGTTTTTTTGCCCATCTGGCTAAAATATTATAGCCGGTATATTGACGGGAAGGATATTTACGTTTTCGACCATCGAAGCACTGACAGCAGCGTGCAGAAATGTTTGAAGAATTTTACATTCAATGTCATACGACTGGATTATCCCTTAAGTTTTGATCATATTTGGTTTAAATTTGTTGCTGAAACCGTACAAAAAAAACTTATCGATCATTACGAATATGTAATATATACAGATGTCGATGAAATCATTCTGCCCGATATTAACAAATACAGAGGTTTGGACGATTATATTCAAAAATTGGACAAAAATTACGTGAGATGCATCGGTTATGAATTGATACACTTACCGGATAAGGAAAAACCATATAATACATCCCAATCAATTTTGTCTCAAAGAAGGTTCTGGTATTATACCCACTGGTATAATAAAACTCTCATATCAAATCAGCCATTGAACTGGGAAATTGGATTTCATGAGGTTCCAGACCGGGAATCAAATTTTGATAATGACCTGATGCTGATCCATTTTCACAAGCTCGATTTCGAGCTCTGCTGGAAAACAAGCTTCGAGAGGGCTCGTCTCAAGTGGCCTCAGGAGGATATAATCAACAACAGGGGATGGCAGAACAGGTTAACAGACGTTGATAAATTCAGGGATTATTACGAGGGATGGCCTGAAGGCTTTAAAATCGAGGAAATTCCTGAAGAATTAAGGAAAAGTAATATTTTTTAACGAATAGATGGAGACCGGAGTGGCAACCGGCGAAGTCATTTCCTGTTCTTCATAACAACCTTAAGCAACAATGGAGCATTGCCATCAGCAACGGAAAAAAAATATCGATAGCCCTGGCAACTTATAACGGCGAGCAATATCTCAGGGAGCTTCTCGAATCCCTGTACCGACAAACCTGTCGCCCATATGAAATCATGGTGTGCGACGACGGATCGACCGACGGCACTGCCGGCATTCTGGAGGAATATGCCCGCACCCAGGGATTGCACTATCAAGTTAATCCCCGGAACCTTGGCTATATTAAAAATTTCGAGAAAACTATTTCACTCTGCAGTGGCGATTATATCGCCCTCTGCGACCAGGATGACCGCTGGCAGCCCGGCAAACTTCAGCTTCTCGCTGATGGTATTGGCAGTCATTCATTAATCTGCTCTGATGCCGCCCTGATTGACGGTTCCGGCAATAAAATCGCAGGTTCATTCCGTAAATATTCACGCATACACGTCCCCTGCCGGGGAAGGCAAACCCGTTCGCTGACATTTAACAATTATGTTATGGGATGCACCTCTTTGTTTCACAGAAGTGATTTCATCTCGCCGTTACATCCTTTTCCAGACAATATTCCTCACGACTGGTGGATTGCCATCATTACGTCCATGAGAAACGGTATTAAATATATCAATAAGCCGCTAATCGAACATCGCCTGCATGGGAATAATACCGCCAGTATTGTCAGAAAAAGGTTGTTCGATGACATACGCACCTGCAGAAAGAAATTTCAAGCTAATCAAAATCATTTAGATACTGTGATGACGATAAAGTTTACGTTTCTATTGCTAAATGAACTTGAGGATCGAGGTTTAATTGATCCCTGGATGATCTCAGTAAAGCACGATTTGCAAGCATTGCTTCACGATTACGATATGACAATTATGTTTTCTGACCATTATCACCATAAAGCCAACTTGATCATTTTGAAGTATCTGAATTATTTTTGTCCATCCCCCAATCCCCTTGTAAAAATGATGTTTTTGATTGAAAATCTACATAAATGATTCATTTTCAAATACAGGGAGAAATAAATGAAAATAATATCAATAAAAAATTTTGATATCTCTGACATCAAGATTATCCGCTTCGCCCGTTTCTGCGACCAGCGCGGCTATTTTACCGAATCGTTCCGCAAAAGTGATTTCTTCGGTAACCCGAAAATGGAATTTATGAAGGGCCTTGAATTTTCCCAGGTGAATGAGAGTTTTTCCCGGCCGCTTACGATACGGGGGCTCCATTACCAGTGGAATCCTTTCATGGGCAAACTGGTCCGCACCATGCGCGGCCGCATGGTAGATCTCATGCTCGACATCCGCAAAGGCTCACCTACGTTCGGAATGGCCTCCATGTACGACATGCCGGCCAACCTGGACAGGGATTATAACGAATGGATTTGGATCCCTGCCGGGTTCGCCCACGGCAATTTCTTCACCGAGGACAGCCAGATAGAGTATTTCTGCACCGGTGAGTACAGTCAGGGATGCGAGGGATGCATATCGCCGCTGGCGAAAAATATCGACTGGTCCCGGGCCGATAGCACCTTGAAAAAAGAATTTGATTCCGTAGCAGCGAAAACAACCCTGATGACCGATAAAGACAGAAACGGGTTTACCCTCGAAGCGTGGGTAAAAGATGATCGTTCTGATAATTTTATTTATGGAAAATGTTAAGGATGAAAGATATGATCGATCAAAAGAAAATTCTATTTACCGGCGGGAGCGGTTTGTTGGGAACTGAATTTAAAAAAAATCTGCCGGACATACATTATCCGTCAAAAGCAGAATTTGATATTACTAACTACGATCAGATGGATCGATATCTTGGAAATGGCAACTGGTCGATGATCGTCCATGCCGCCGCTTTTACATCTCCTCCCAGAATTGACCAGGACCCGCTTCGGGCTATCGATGTAAATATCATCGGCACTTCCAACGTCGTTAAGCTGTGCGTGAAGTATGGGTTGAAATTGATATATCTATGCACGGACTATGTATTCAAAGGAGACAACGGAAACTACAAAGAGGACGATCCGGTGTTCCCGGTGAACAAGTACGCGTGGTCGAAACTGGGCGGTGAATGCGCCGTGCGCCTGTATGATAATTCGATCATCATACGGACAACGTTTGGGCCAAATGTGTTTCCTTTCGAGAAGGCCTTTGTGGACCAATGGACCAGCCGGGAGAGCGTATCGACTATGGCCCGGATGATTGCGGAACTCTTTGATAAGGATTTTAAAGGTACCGTTCATGTCGGCGGAAAAAGAAAATCGGTGTTCGCCTATGCTAAAAGCCTTGATCCGAAAAAAGAAATAAAAGAATTATCGGTTAATGAAATCAATTTTAAAGTCCCTGTAGATACGTCCATGAACTGTGAATTGTATAACAGTTTAGTTAACAAGAAATAGTAGAATTTTAAATATCTTAATTAAATTATGGAGTGAAATAATATGAAAATTCTCTTAGCTGGAGGTGCGGGATATATTGGTTCTGTTCTTGCTCCCGCTTTAATCGATCATGGTTATGAAGTCGAAGTCATTGATTTGCTTTGGTTTGGCAGCCATCTGCCGAAAGAAGTAAAGGTAGTTAAAAAGGAACTCTTTGAATGCAAAAAAGAGGATTTCGTCGGTTATGACCAGGTGATTTTTCTCGCCGGTCTTTCCAACGATCCCATGGCGGAATTTAATCCGGCAAAGAACTTTATCGATAACGGCGCCCTGCCCTCATACCTGGCGTACAAGGCGAAAAAGGCCGGAGTTAAACGTTTCATCTACGCCTCCTCCTGCTCGGTGTACGGTTATACTGTTGGTCAGCTCTATGATGAAGAATCGCCGGCTGTCAGCAATCATCCCTATGGTATATCCAAACTCCAGGGGGAGCGGGGCGTTTTGCAGATGCAGGATGAAAATTTTTCAGTTATCGCAATCAGACAGGGAACCATATCCGGTTTCAGTCCGCGCATGAGGTTTGACCTCATCGTCAATACCATGTTCAAGACTGCTGTCATAGAAAAAAAAATCACGGTCAATAACCCTTCTATCTGGCGTCCTATTTATGATGTCCGTGACGCGGCAACTGCCTTTGTTCGGGCGGTACAGGCTAATTATTCAATCAATGGCGTATTCAATGCCACCTTTGATAATTACACCGTAGGCCAGGTGGCCGATCTCGTAAAGTATGAAGTTGAAAAGAAGACCGGTGATAAAATCAAATTGGATATTAAGAATGTTCAGGATTTTAGAAATTATAAGGTGACCATCGATAAAGCAAAAACCTATCTTGGATTTCAGCCCCTGTATACAATTAATGATATCATCGATAATTTGTTTGATCATATCAATTATTTCGGTGATTTTGAGAGAGATGAGTTTTATAATATACGAACATTCAAAAAACTTCAGTTCTAGAATTTTGGGAGCTTCCTTGACATACAGGATAGCGTTTCCTATATTTCCCTCACAAAAAGGAAGTTCTTATCAATTCCATTTAAAATGAGGTTAGCTATGAAGCTATCGGTTGTGGTCGTAGTATATAACATTCCTCGCGAGGCCCCAAGAACTCTCTTCTCGCTCTCCCCAGTCTATCAGCAAGGTATTGCTGCCGATGACTACGAAGTCATTGTGGTCGAAAACGGTTCGACTAAGCCTTTAGATCCAATTCAGGTCACACAACTAGGAAGCAATTTTAAGTATTACTATTTGGACAATGCCTCGCCATCGCCAGCCCGTGCGGGGAACTTTGGGATACAGAAATCACAAGGAGAGGTCGTTGGCCTGATGATCGACGGAGCGCGGATCTGCACCCCTGGCCTGCTCCACCAATCCTTAGCCGGGACAAGGATGTACAACCGGGCAGTCGTGGCTTCTTTGGGATTTTATCTGGGCGAGGGATACCAGCGCGTTAGCATTATGCGTGGATATAATCAACGCGAAGAAGACTGTTTGCTCGAGAAAATCGGCTGGCCGCGTGATGGGTACCGGCTATTCGAAGTAGGCTCGATCGATGAATCATCCCACTGGATTGAAACACTCACTGAAAGCAATGCGATCTTCCTGCGCAAGGAGCTCTGGGCAGAGATGGAGGGTATTGACGAACGATTCGACCAACCCGGTGGTGGTCTGGTTAACCACGACACCTTTGTACGCGCTTGCGAGCTTCCGAACAGTGAATTGGTAATCATTTTTGGCGAAGGAACGTTTCACCAGGTTCATAATGGTGTGGCAACTAATGCCCCAACCGATCTTCATGAGAAAAATTGTATACAGTGGCAGAAGCAATACCTTGAAATTCGTGGTAAAGAGAGTATTTTGCCTGATAGACGAAGGATGCTTGCTGGTCCGCTACCAGCATCCTTCCTTTCCCATCTAAGTAAAGAATTCTTTGGAATTCATCTTTGTCTCGCCGCCAAACGCGCCGAGATCACTAGGTTGGAAGCCCAGGTTCAAAACATTCAGACCCATCTCAACCAGCTCGTAAATTCTCGCTCTTGGCGGGTGACCGAGCCCTTGCGCATCATCTTTCGAGGACTCGCTATACTTAGAAAACGCCTTTCGAAGCTAACCGAGATAGTTTGGGCGTCTCGGACCTAGAAGTAATCGCGGGTGGTCATTCAGCTTTTCATTGACGAAGGAGTGCCAGGCTGTTACCGTCGAAAGAATTTTTCAAAGAATAATTTCGAGTGGTCTGCATCGCCTGCGGCAAGCACACGTTCTATCGGCAGATGTGCGTGATCCTGTATGTCAAGGCAATCTTGGCCTGCCCCCGATTAAGTTAGAGTTCAGCAGTTTTTTGATTATTTCCGATTAAAATGTTGTGTGAATTGGGAAAATAGGAAAAACAACATTACAGGAAGAAGTGCTTGCTGACTACACCTATACTATTCAAGCCGGAGGAGAGAAAAGCATTGTACATTACCGATCGAAAGCAGTGCCGCTTGCAGGAGAAGATTAGGAGATATTCATGGTGGCAATCACGTCACTTCACCCGGGGCCTTTTCAGATCCTACCGGGCGACAGGTGCCTGAGGGCGTCATTCGGTGATTTTGAGAAAGACGAGTTTTATAATATAAGGACATTTAAAAAACTTCAGTTCTAGAATCGGGAATTTTCATCAAATATTGCAAACTACTGATATTCTGGTAATATTTCTGAATAGTTCTATAGGAATGATAGCCGAGCGACCCTCTGTACCAACATAGTTGTCGTCTGAAATAAATCAGGAGGCGGCGATGAAATACGGCAAAAGGGTCAAAGCAAGCGCAATGAGAAAAGTATTACCACCGGAGAGCAGAAGCGTTCCAGAGGTAGCGAGAGAGATGGCGGTATCTGAGCAAACGATTTATAACTGGAAAAGAATGGCGGAGTTTTTGTGTCACAGGAACCGGCTGTAGGTTAAAACCGGTTCCTGTAATCTGCATTGTTTCCCATTATTCATTGCGGAAAGAGACCGTAAAATCCTATATAGTCATTCTATTTAATACTTTGACGTAATTTATTATACTTTGGAAAAGGGTTAGAACATGAAAACCATACGGACAATACGTGCTAAATTTAAAAAATTACTAGTCAAATTCTATCTTCTAATGTCAGAGTTATCATCCGTACCAATAAGCACTTTAATAATCTTGTCATCCAACCCAATTCATGAATCGTATAGGATGTCAATGTTCAAGAAACTTAGGTTGGGATTAAGAATGTATTTAAACACCCTCCATATCACTACCGGGACATCATATAGAGCACATTTGGTTATGGCTTCAAAAATAATGGCAATTCCTCCAGATATACTTGGAGATATTGTTGAGTGTGGTACCTGGAAAGGTGGTTCAGCTACAAATCTATCAATTATATGTAATATTGTTGGCAGAAAACTGAAAGTGTACGACTCCTTTGAAGGGTTACCTGACACAAAACCAGGGGAACCCTTGGCCAATAAAAATCTCAAGGGTGCTTTCGCTGGAATGATTGATGAGGTAATATCAAATATTAAGCGTTATGGCGAAATAGAATGCTGCGAATTTGAGAAAGGGTGGTTCGATGACACATTACCAAAATTGAATTCGCCAGTGCTGTTAGCTTTTATTGACGTTGACCTTGAGTCAAGTCTACACACGTGTGTTAGGTGGATCTGGCCAAATTTGGTTGACCAGGGATATTTGTTCACAGACGAAGCAGCATTCTTAGAATATGTCGCCCTATTTTATTCAGAGAAATGGTGGCGGAAGTACTTCAATAGGAATCCCCCTGGTCTTATTGGCGCTGGCTCAGGATTGCCTCTTGGTCAATATTTCATAGGTCCTTGGACGGGAAGACTAAGACTAGAATGGTATATTAAGACTTTCGAAGAACCAATCGTCGTAGCTTACACCCAAAAAAACTTGTCAGCATGTTGGACCTATTATCCTGAGGATGAGGAACAGTGATAGATAGATATTAGATATAGCCTGAAAGAGATTGCGGATCACTCCGTCACCAGTAATTAGTTACTTTTCTTATTTAGATCACATGCTGAAACAATCAGTGACGAAATCCGCCACTTTTTTTTCTCAATGTTTTTCTCTGCTACACGGCAGTCTTTTTCCACAAAATACACTCTTCGGCCTTCAACCGTATTATTTGGATAGGTGATGGTGAATACAGCAGCTTTACCGGGGAAACCAGTGTCTGAAGCACCAAAAATAGGAATTTGATCATTAATTTTGTTATCTATAAAAACGGAAGAACCTTCTGGATATGCTCTAATTGTTTTTTCAATGTCAGTAATAGTGTTATAATACGATTTCTTTTCATTTACAGATGTATTAGATATATCAATTTTTGGAGCAAGATTCATGCTGGGGAAAACGGAAAGTATGATTACAATTAAAACGGATGGTACTATTACTTTTGCAATTTTCGGGAAAATATCCGACAGTTCATCTGCCATCAAAGCTAGTATTAAAACAGCAACAATCAGGATAACATAATAATAACGAGGTGTGATCGATGCAGAGATCATAGGAACTCCGAAAACATTATACAACCAAGCCCGCGCGTATGCGGTCAGTCCTATTAATCCGAGAAAAAACATACTTAAAACAGCATAATGCCGCCTGTATTCTTGTGAACGTAAAAACAGAACAATAAATAGTATTACAACCGGAATCGAGATGAAAATTGCAATAGCCGGGTATTCCGTTGTCGAAAAAAAGAAAAGCATGGGGAAAGCAGCCATGCAATAAATGCCGTACGCGCACATTCTTATGAACATTTCCAGAATAATTTTGTAATTACTCAAAGCAACACTCAATACAACAGGCTTTATATTAGAAACTTCTCCACTGAAATAATAATAAATTGAGTCTTTGAAAATAAATAATAACAGAATTGCCGCAATCACAGGAAGTATCGATGCAGCAATTTTCCATTTCTTTTCATTATTCCAGAGTATAACTACTATGGCAACTGGAGACAGAAAGGCAATTACCAGCCCGGTTCCGAAAGAAGCTGCCATCAGAAAAAGGTAAATGGACCAGCGGATCGCTATTTGAATAGAATACGAAATCTTCCCTTTTTCGACTCTGAGAAGATCATATAAGAACAATAGAAAGAAAAAACCCACAAGAACATGACCATATACAGAGTACCATCCCAAGGCTCCATAGTTAACTGGGCAGATGCCCCAAATCATCATGCCTGCAGCAGCTAGCGATGGTTTATCTGTTAAGAGATGAATTATTTTATATAGAATGTATGCGCTGCCTACATGTGTCAGCAGAACTGTCGAAAAATATGCAATTGAATTCACACCAAACAGTTTAAACATACAATAGAATATCAAATTTCTGAAGATATAAAGATGACCGCCACGCGAAGAAAAAATAAATCCAAGAGGATTCCAGTTGGAAATCTGATAGAAATGGAGAAAGTCATCCTGGTAGAAAAATGCAGAAAGGAGCTGAAAATTTGCAATCAGCACTGCCGCAAGAGAAAGAAAAAGCATCAATCTTTCGGTATTAATACACTCCAAGAGGTTATTTTTTGATTTTAATATCTTCAACAGAAATGCCATATATAGCCCCAATGATTATTGTCAGTACATAATCAGTCGCGGATTTGTAAAAATTTAATATAAATTTCCAATTTTTATTTCACAACACAACTTAACAAAATATGATTATATGTCAATCTGTAAAATCTATTGACAATTCAACAGATTCCCCATAATTAGGACTATAATAACTAATTAATTTTCGTTAATGAATAAAGGAGCACCATATGCCCAAAGGACAGTCCCCCAAAATAGCCGTTCAGATTCCTGCATGGAACCAGGCAGAGGAACTTGCAGACTGCCTTAACAGCCTTAAAGAAGTCCAATACAGGAATCTGGAAGTTGTCGTCGTCAACAACGGCGAGGATAATACATCAGAAATTATCAAACGGGATTTCAAATGGGTTACCTTAATAGAAGAAGGCGTCGATCTCGGCTTCTGCAGAGCCAATAATATTGGATTCCGTTATAGTCTCAAAAAAAAAGTTGATTATATTTTCCTGCTCAACGGAGATACAAAGGTTTTTCCGGATACTATTTCAACCCTTCTTCAAGTAATGCGGAGTGACTCATCAATAGCCATAGCCGGTGCAAAAAATATTCTTATGGAAAATCCCTATTATACATGGGGGAAATATGGGGAGGTAAAATGGAGCCCCATGCTTGTCACTACGGCAGGCAGATATGAACCCGACTGGAAACAAAACGAGCCGCCCAAGGATGTGGACTGGGTCATCTGCAACGGATGTCTGATCCGGTGCAAAGTTCTTGAAGAGATAGGACTTTTTGATGAAAACTATTGGATGGCCGATGAGGACGTCGAATGGTCCTTTCGCGCTAAGGCAAAGGGGTATCGCACCGTCTATGTGGATGAGGCGGCCATTCTACATAAGGGAAGCTCCAGCACAAATTTAGTAAGCAAGAAGAAAGTATTCTCCTATGGTTATTTTCTGGGCAGAAATCCATTCCTGTTTGCCAAAAAATACGGGAAAAAACATCAGATCGCAAAACTTTATCTCAATGTCTGCTTCGGAATCCTTTTCCGTGTCCTTTACTATTTATGTAAAAACACAACCAGCATGATGATAGACATTTACAGATCCAACCGCAGAATTATTGGCGCATACGTCCGCAGTATATATCCCACGCTTACATCACAGAAGACTTTCATCAGAGGAGTAAAAGACGGAATCAAAGGGACAATTTCACCGGAATTTATATATATTGAAATTCCGCAGCCCCCTGCATCAAAACCGGTAGAAGTTCCATTACGCACGTTCAAACAAGGCAGAAAAGTCAAATTTCTCCGCTGGCTCGGAATGTAAAAAGTTTTTTATTAGACCGGCGGTTTAGTTGATCTTCACTAAAGTTCCGATAAACCGCACCGGCTTTGTTAGTTTCCAGCTGAACGATTTTTTTAATATTTTAAACACCAAAATAAACGACAAATTGGTTGGAAATAATGGTTAGTTGTGCAAAGATCTCGTCTGTGCCTAACAAAATACTTAATAAATTTGGTTCGGGGAAACTAGGCCTATCGGTCAATATCGTTTTATGGATTGTGCTACTAATTACAACCATTGCTAAATTTGCTCCATTTTCTCCAGAAATGCCTGCTGCCAGTCTTGATCCATCGTGGAAATTTGGAATGAATCAAGCAGTGGCTCAAGGGTTTTCTTTTGGCAAGGAAATTATTTTTACTTTTGGCCCCTATGCGTCTATTAATACAAAAACATACCATCCATCAACAGATTTTATGATGGTTAGTGGAAGCCTTTATCTGGCTTTGTCATATTGGGTATGTTTTGTCCTTTTAATAAAAGGTGTTCAGTTGCGCTGGGTTCTGGCCTTTTGCGCCATCCTCGCCGGCGTGGTGTATTCGCGTCATGCTTTGTTTCTTTCATTCCCGCTGCTTGTCGGATTGACTACCTTCAAAATCGTATTTTCAGAAGATGGGGTGCTAGCCAAAAGCAAATATGCACCATTTTATGTGGCATTGATGTTTGCGCCATTCGGTTTGCTAACCTTGGTAAAGGGGACCATATTAATCTTGTGTGGTGCAATTGCGGCACTGTGTTCGATATTTTTTATTGTTAACAAGAAGAGAGTTATCGCAATAATTTGCCTGATTTCTCCTATGGTTTCGATGCTTTTATTTTGGATTGCATCGGGTCAATCTGTGACAAATTTGCCAAATTACTTCATTAGCATGGCACCTATAGTCTTCGGCTATACTGAAGCCATGGCTTCTAACGGCAACACTCTAGAGATAATTTTATATTTAGTTGCCTCTGCTTTACTGTTGTTGTCAATATACCTGCAAAAGCAAATAACTAGCACTTCAAAATTATTTTTATTGTGTATTTTTTTTGTTTTTTTGTTCCTGTCCTTTAAGGGCGGTTTTGTTCGTCATGATGGCCATGCCATTATGGCCGGTACATCTATTTTGATTGCAGCACTGCTGCTTCCATTTATTTATAATTCTCGGATTCTACTTCCGGTCATTGTTTTTTCATTAATTTCATGGGGTTATATTGATGCTCATTACATCAATACATCGACGGCGGGTATTGCCAATAATATCGTGTCAACTTATTCATCGCCATGGAATGGCTTTAAAAATAGAATCAAGGACAGAAACTGGCCAAGGCCTGACTTCGATGCAGCAGTGAACTCCTTGCGCGAGCAAGCGTCTTTTCCTGTTTTGCAAGGCACCACGGACATCTATTCCTACAATCAATCGTATTTGATTTCTTCCGGAAACACTTGGTCTCCTCGTCCAATATTTCAGAGCTATAGTGCTTATACCCCAATGCTGGCTGAGAAAAATAGAAAACATCTCCTGGGGAAACAAGCGCCAGACAATGTTATTTTTAGAGTTGAACCGATTGATGGAAGAGTTCCGTCAATTGAGGATGGCGCAAGTTGGCCGATACTGATGGTTAATTATCAGCCAACCCAGATCGCGAATGATTTTTTATTTCTCCGAAAAAAAGAAAGTATCGCTGAAATTACAGAGCCATTGAAGTTAACGAGCGAAACACATGCTTTCGGAGAGAGTGTAAATTTACCCCAATCAAGCCTAGCAATATTTGTTCAGATCGAGATTAAACCAACTTTTTTGGGACGTATAACAAGTATATTTTTTAAGCCCAGCCAGCTTCAAATCACTATTGAGCTGAAAAACGGCACAAAAAAACAGTACCGCATTATCGCCGGCATGGCGAAATCTGGTTTTTTGATATCGCCACTGATCGAAAACACAGTTGAATTCGGAATGTTATATGCTAAAAAAGGCCATTTAGATGGAAAGCTAGTAAAGTCGTTCGCAATTACGCCGAGTCATGGCAAAACCATGCTTTGGAACGATGAATACACTGTTACGCTCAGCCAAATTAGAAACACTTTCCCCTCGGTCGATCTTTCAAAAATATATAAGTTTGATGGCTTTGTCGATAAACTATTGGGCACTAAGATGACATACGCAAAAAAATGCGGTGGCTCTATTGATGTGGTTAACGACACGTCTCCTGCTCCGACGCACTTTGTAGCATCAGGCCTTCTCAGAGTTAATGGGTGGCTCGCGAGTTCTGTCGACAAGGGCACTCTGCCAGAAGCTGTTTATGTGGTTTTGACTGATGATCATGGCAATAATTCATATTTAAGAACGCGACGAACGTCTCGTCCGGACGTAGGCGCGCAATTTAAGAAACCTGAGCTTAATGAGTCTGGATTTAGCACTTTTGCCGACATATCAGCACTAGAGGGGCAATATACCTTAGGCCTTGCTTTAAAGCAGTCCGATAAAATAAAGATTTGTCCGCAATTTAAAATTCCAGTAACGATCACCAAATAACTCATCATCGCAAATTTTTTTAGGCTGGAATATATATCGCACATTAACATCGCAGAAGATTTTCATCAGAGGAGTAAAAGACGGAATCAAAGGGACAATTTCACCGGAATTTATATATGTTAAAATTCCACAGCCCCCTGTATCAAAACCGGTAGAAGTTCCAATACCCACGTTCAAACAAGGCAGAAAAGTAAAATTTCTCCGTTGGCTCGGATTATAAACAATTTCTGGTTGATTAATGTTATCAATTAAGCCATACGAAGAGTCGCCAGAATCGCTGCCTTTGGTCCTCTGACCAAAGGTTAAATTGTAAACTTACTATGGTCATAAGTGTTCCAGAAAGTTTTAAAGATGTACAAGTGGAAGCCCGAGGAAAATGTCATAAGGAGGGAACATGCAACATACTGACAAAAATACTTCCATAACTCAGAAACACAAATTATTTTGGTTAGAAATTAGTCAACATATAAACAGAAAAGCATATATTTTTGTTTTCTTATTTGTATTCAGTTTTTCAATGTTATTTGCATTTTATACACAACATGCTTGGGAAGATTGGTATATTACTTATCGAATTAGTAAGAATTTAGCGACAGGAAATGGTTTGGTATACACTATTGGTCAAAAAGTACAGGCATTCACTTCGCCGATTGGCACACTTATACCAGCATTACTCAATATCATAACATTCAATTCGTCTGATGACTTAGTATTGTGGTTATTCAGATTTATCAATTGTATAGTTCTCGGGCTTACTTCCATATCGTTATTAAAGATTGCTCATTTTTCCAAATTCTACTTTGGGACAACTTTATTATTGATTGGTTTATTTGCAGTTGATACTAAAATAGTCGATTTTAGTATCAATGGTATGGAAACAGCATATATGGTATTCTTTCTTATATCATTTTGTTATCTGTTAATCGTAGAAAACCATTCGTTAACATTTTTATTAGGTCTAGTATGGGCGGGATTGATGTATACACGTCCTGATAGTTGTGTTTATATATTATGTCTTATTATTGGAATATTAATATTTAATCCAAAACACAAATACATTAAAAACCGATTGCACTGGATAAAGACATTTATTTTTTCTGGTCTCATTTGTGCGGTATTATATTTGCCTTGGTTTTTTTGGACCTGGCATTATTTTGGATCACCGATTCCTCATACAATTGTCGCAAAAGGATTACTCATGTCATATGATCCAATTGCAATACTAAAATTTTTGATAAAATTTCCATACACTATGTTTATTGGTGTTACATCGATAGATGCTACCTTTATGCCACCCTATTATTGTAACGGGTGGGGTAATATTCATATTATTGGGAAAATTATTACGCTCTTTACCGCGTTATATTGGCTTGTACCTTCAAAAAAATTTCGTATCGCACGAGTTTTATCTTTTACAGTTTTATTGATTCATTCTTATTTAATGTACGTTACCTTTGGTTCCTTTGGTTGGATAGCCCCATGGTATCTTCCAAGTGTAGCAATTTTGAGTATTTTTGTTTTAGCTTTTGGTGTTCAGCAACTTTCTGAATTCACTTTGAGTAAATCAACAAATTATAAATTATTGGGTTTAGGCGACATTGCGCTTTCATCAATCGTAACGAATAGATTTAGATCTTGTTTACAATTTTTTATCATTGCAATATTATCTTTCACGCTCACTATAACCATTTTGTCCGCTTATTCATTAAAAATTCAGCAGAATATAATCGAAAACTAAGTTAGAAAGCCTATTGGATTATGGCTTAAAGCTAACGCAAAAACACCTAATGATACAGTTTATTTAGAACCATTAGGATACATAGGTTTCTTTTCTCAACTTAAAATGTATGATTTCCCTGGGTTGTGCTCTCCTGAAGTTGTTAATGTCCGGAAAAGTTTTGGTGGTTGGGGGGCAGATTGGGCAAAAATAATCAATATTCTTAAGCCAGACTGGATTATAATGCGCCCATCTGAAATTGATAGGGTGAATAATCAAGACCCTCTTTTACTAAAACAAAAATATTCGTTGGTAAAAGTTTTTGATAAAACTGATGAAATTAATGAATATAGGTTTCTACCGGGTAGGTATTATATACTCGTGGATAGGAAATTTTATATTTTTAAAAAGATTTTTACTGTGGCAACTAAATAGAGTCATGCAAGACAATGCGTAATTGGTGTAATTGGGGGAAGAGCAGCCTCTATTTATTTCTTGATATATAATATTTAAAGATTAGGAAGGAGAACGGTTTATGTCAAGCTATGATATCTGCATCATCGGTGGAGCAGGACATGTGGGGCTTCCCTTGTCCATCGCTTTCGCGGAAAAGGGACAAAAGGTCATGATTCTGGATATCAACAAGAATGCTTTGGACACTATCAACTGTGGCAAAATGCCATTTCTGGAAGAAGGTTGCGAAGAAAAATTGAAGCAGGTAATTGGTAAAAAACTGTTGACATCTTCAGATAACGCAATCATAAGTCAGGCGAAATATGTGGTTGTAATAGTAGGCACGCCCGTTGACGAGCATTTGAATCCCACTTTTCACAATATGAAGATGTTGTTTGAAGATATTCTGCCCTATCTAAAAAATGAACAAATAATCATTATGCGAAGCACCGTATATCCCGGAACTACTGAAAAGGTGCGTAGTATGCTGAAAGATAAGTTGCCGAATATCGAAGTATGTTTTTGCCCAGAGCGAATTCTGGAAGGCAAATCTATGGAAGAGTTATACAACCTTCCGCAAATTGTATCAGGATTTAATGAGAAGGCGATAAAAGAAGTTTCTGCTTTGTTTAATTTATTAACCAAAGATATTTTGATAGTTAAACCGATGGAGGCCGAGCTTGCCAAGGTATTTACAAATACATGGAGATATATACAATTTGCTACAGCCAATCAATTTTATATGATTGCCGAGGAGGCCGGTGTTGATTTTTATAAAGTTTATAACGCCATGACCTTCAATTATCCCCGTGCTAAAGGTTTTCCCAGACCGGGATTCGCGGCTGGCCCTTGTCTTTTCAAAGATACGATGCAGACCTCGGCCTTTGCGAAAAACACTTTCTTCCTTGGTCATAGCGCTATGCTGATTAATGAAGGTCTGCCGAATTTTGTAGTATCTCAATTAAAAGAAAAACACGACTTAACAAAGAAAACCGTAGGTATACTCGGTATGGCTTTCAAATCAGAAAGTGATGATAAAAGGGAATCGTTGTCCTATAAATTAAAAAAAATACTGGAGATTGAAGCGAAAAAAGTTTTTTGTTCCGATGTCTACATTAAAGAAGAGGGATTCGTCGATGAAAAATCATTAATCGAGAAAAGTGATATTATTATCATTGGTGCTCCGCATAAAAAATATAAAAAGCTTGAGTATCAGGGTAAAAAGATTATTGATGTCTGGAACATGATAGAATAAAATAAGGAGTTTTTTAAAATGAAAATATTGGTAACTGGGTCTGCGGGGTTTATTACAGGCTATCTGGTCGGAGAATTACTCAAGCATGGTCATAAGATCGTCGGAATTGATAATTATTCCAAATACGGGAAAGTGGTCAAAAGCTATGATTCAAATCCTAATTACCAATTTTATGAAGGAGATGCCAAAGATGTGAATCTGATGAAAGAAATCATCTCAGATTGCGATCAGGTGGTCGCAGGCGCGGCCATGATCGGCGGCATTTCTTATTTTCACGAGTATGCTTATGATTTGCTTGCGGAGAACGAAAGAATTGTCGCTTCCACTTTTGATGCATCCATCTGGGCTTTTAAAAATAAAAAGTTAAAAAAAATAAATGTGTTATCCTCTTCCATGGTATTTGAAAGTACAAATAATTTTCCCACCGCGGAAGGCGAACAACTAAAGTGTCCGCCTCCCTTGTCAACCTATGGTTTTCAGAAACTCGCCTGTGAATACTATGCCAAAGGAGCTTATGAACAGTATCAATTACCTTATACGATCATCCGTCCTTTCAATTGCATAGGAATTGGAGAGAAACGAGCTTTGGGCGACAAGGAAATTCTATCCGGTAATGTTAAATTGGCGATGAGCCACGTTGTGCCCGATCTAGTGCAGAAAGTTCTCAAAGGGCAGGACCCTCTACATCTCCTCGGCGCAGGCAATCAGATCCGCCATTATACCTATGGCGGCGATCTGGCAAAGGGAATAAGAATTTGCATTGAGAGTGAAAAATCAATTAATGAAGATTTTAATTTATCTACCCCACTTTCAACTACTGTGATCGAACTTGCGGAAATGATTTGGAACAAGGTTTATAAAGGGGGTAAACTCTTTCGCTATGTCTCGGATACGCCCTTTGAATATGATGTGCAGAAAAGAATCCCCAATGTGGAAAAAGCCAAAAGGGTATTAGCCTTTGAAGCTAACACTTCTTTGTCGACATCGCTTGACGAAATAATTCCGTGGATCAAGGAACAAATAGCTATCGGGGGGATTTGAATGGTTAGTGTTGAAATGATTTTATCTTCATTTACCGTTTATACGGAGAATTTCGGGAAACAAGCCTTTATCGTTGCCAGTAGAAGAAAGGCGTGATGCACATAAATAAGTTGGCTATCATTATCCCCGCGTACAACGAGGGCGATAATATCAAGGCGCTTTTGGATCGTATTCAGCGGGATATAAAAATACCGGTCGAGGTCAATGTCATCTATGATTTCGACGAAGACACCACACTGCCGGTTTTAGCAAAAATCAAGGGGCTGTATCCATTCACAGTGAGGGCGATAAAAAACGCCTATGGGAAAGGCGTGCTGAACGCCATCAAAACGGGCTTGCGCCATGCGGGCCAAGAAGCCATGCTTGTGGTGATGGCTGATCTTTCAGACAGTCTTGAGATTGCCGACGAGATGTACAGAAAAATCACAGAGGAAGGCTGCGACATCGTCTGCGGTTCACGCTACATGAAGGGCGGCAGTCAACAAGGCGGTCCAAAATTAAAAGGACTTCTTTCCAGAATGGCCGGCCTTTCACTTCACTGGCTGACGGGGATTCATACACATGATATTTCCAACAGCTTCAAGATGTACCGTAAATCGGTCATCGACACGATGGAGATCGAAAGCGATGGAGGGTTCGAGATTGGAATGGAACTTACAGTAAAGGCCTTTGCGGCCGGGTATAAAATCGTGGAGATTCCATCATCCTGGAAGGACAGGACTACGGGAGAGTCGCGTTTCCATCTCTGGAAATGGCTGCCCAAGTATTTGAAATGGTATGGTTGGGCTTTAAGACGGCGTTTCAAACTGCAATAGAGAGCAGTAATTGATTAATTCTTATTTTGAATAATGACCTTTGTATAAGCCGCCATTTGGACTGCGATTTAAAATGAAGACATTTTATAAAAAAATAAATATAGAGAGAATAACGAAATCCGTTCTTTTCTATCAAAAGGAAAAGTGAGTTCGAAGTGCCGAGCAATTCCGGTTGCAGTATTTATGCATCAGGTAAGTTTTTTTGCCTCTTCCACAAGCATGATCGGAATATCATTTTTGACTTCATAAAGTAACTTGCATTGGTTACAAACCACTCCTTGGAGTTTTTCATCCCACCTCACAGTGCCGTGGCATTGCGGACACGCCAGAATTTCCAAAAGCTTCTTGTTTAAAGACATTTTTCACTCCTTCCTTAATTTTTCCTCAATGACGGCAAAGACCTGCTCCGGCGAAATATCCTTCATACATTTTTTTGTCGAACATTTTTTCAAAAAGCACGGACTGCAAGGTAGCCCCGCCGTTATAATGGTATGCTCTTTACCATATGGTCCGGTTCGAGCCGGATCGGTAGGCCCGAAAAGAGCAATGACTGGTGCTCCCACTGCAGAAGCGAGATGCATCGGCCCGGAATCGGTTGTTATCACCATTTGCGCTTTTTTATAAAGATAAGCGAGATCAAGAAGTGAAGTTTGTCCGCCTAAATTAATTCCTTCCGTAGTCATTCTTGAAGTTATTCCTTCAATAGACCCCTTTTCGCTTCCCGTAAAAACAACTTTCATTTTCAGTTTATTATTGGCTAAATCGGCTAAATGGGCAAATTTTTCATTATCCCAGAGTTTTGTTTCCCAATAGGCCACAGGATTAATCGCGATAAATTTTTTATCATCCAGCTTGTATTTACTCATTAAGAGCCGAACTTTTGCTTCGGCATCGTTGTTTGAAGGTAGAATAAATTCAACATTATCGGTCTTCGAGCCCAGATAGCGCGGAAAATCCAGGTAGCGGTCAACTGCGTGTTTATTCATATCTTCGGGGATTTTTTCATTAAGGAATAAGCCGCTTAATTCCTGCAGTGAATCATAACCCAGTTTTCGTTTCCCTCGGCTGAAAAAAACAATAACGGAACTTTTAAAGAGGCCGTGGAAATCAATCACCAGATCGTAACGCCGCCGCCGCAGTTCTTTTATCAATAAGAGCGTGTTAATCAAGGGCTTAAGAATTTTACCTTTTTGAATATCTTTGGACCAGCTTTTACGCCGGGAAATTAAAACCGTGTCCAGATAAGGGTGGTTTTTGACTAAATCCGCCGCCGCTTCTTCGACAACCCAGGTTATATGGGCATCAGGATAGAGACGGCGCAATGCAGCAAGCGAAGGCAGAGTGTGAATGACATCACCGATGGCGCTTAATTTGACGATTAGTATATTCACTTTCTATCCTTTAATATCCATTGCACAGCTTCCAATATGTCTGCCGCAATAAAATCCGGTTCCCCCTCCGGTGTTGCCTCATCCGGACCATCATCCTGCAATAAACCTTGACCGAATCCGGTTTTTACTAAAATCCCCCTGACTCCCACTTTTTTGCCCGCTTCCATATCGCGGAATCTATCGCCTATCAAGTAAGAGCGCTTTAAATCAATGTTTAATTCTTGAGCCGCACACAACAACATACCAGGCGCCGGTTTACGGCAGCTGCATTCCCGCAGATAAATTCCTATTCCTTCAGTAGGATGATGCGGGCAATAATAAAATTTATCTATGCTCGCACCCATCCGCAGTAAATCGGCTTGCAGGCGCTCATTGGTTAAATTCACAAACTCCTCTGTGAAAAAGCCCTTAGCCACGCCGGCTTGGTTAGTAATCACCAATGCTTTCATTCCACTTAAATTAATCAATCTGATTGCCTCATAGGCGTTGGGAATTACTTTTAGTTTATCCGGGCTATCCAGATATCCAACTTCTTCATTGATCGTTCCGTCCCTGTCGAGAAATACAGCAATGTTCTTTTTCATTAAGTTTAATTCCTGTGATTATTTAATAGATTTTGCGCGGCCGCAAAAACATTTTCTACGGAAATCAATTTCATACAGCGGAAATCATCCGGGCATGTTTCTTTCAGGCAGGGACTACAGGATATATCCTTACGGACGATGGTAAAGCTATTTCCAGTAGGTGATGTAGTTATAGGGTTGGTTGAGCCGAAAATGGCGACAGTAGGAATACTAAGCGCGCCGGCTATATGCATTAGCCCGGAATCATTACTGATGAAAAGACGGCATTGGGAAATTAAATAAATAGCTTCCCGCAGAGTAGTTTTGCCGGCAAGGTTAATCAAATTGGTGTGCGCCAGTCTTTGAACTTCTTGCGCTGTTTCTCCATCAGCTTTGCCGCCCAGCAGGATTATCTGCAAGGAGTGACTTTCATTGAGCTTGTCTGCTACAGCGGCAAATCTATCGGGAAACCATCTTTTAGCCGGGCCATAAGTAGCGCCCGGGGCAATGCCAATTATAACCTTATCTTTTTCGGGTATAAATTTGCGCCAGACGCTTTGAGCATTAAAACGATTGATCTTCGTTTCCAGATGTAATTCCCGGCCGACAGAAACACACCCTAAAGCTTTGACCATTTCCAGATAATAATCAATTTGGTGAACTTTTTTTATCTTTTTAGTGCGCTTCACGCTATGGGTTAAAAGAAGGCCGCGGCCATCCGAACTGTAGCCGGCACGAAGCGGTATTCCGGCAGCGCAGGCAATTATCGCCGCTTCGATGGCATTTTGTAAAAGTATCGCCGCGTCAAATTTCTTTTTTCTCAGCTTGTGCGCGAGCTTAAATACGCCGATGGGATTATCTAATTTGCTTTCATAAATAATTACTTCATCCACAGCGGAAAAAAGGTCATAAATATCGGCCACCCATGGTTTTACAAGTACGGCAATGTGAGCGTAAGGATAAGTAGCGCGAATGGCGGCAACTGCCGGCAATGTTAAAACGGCATCGCCGATCCAGTTGGTTCCACGAATCAAAATTCTATTTATACCTTGTTTCGGCAATTTCTTTGTTTTTTTTGATTTCAATCATTTATCCTTTTTTTGTTTTACCTGGCAGAGTTTTGTCTTCCAGCGTTGATGTACCCAAAACCATTGTTCGGGATATTTACGAATTTGCTTTTCAATAATTCTAGTAAAGTTCTGTGTATTGGTTAATACATCGGCCTCTCGATTACCGGAAGTAATAATTTCTACCTTCTTGCCGATCTCCAATAAATATTTGCCATTGGGCAGGCGGCGAGTAAATGCGGGGAGCACCGAAGCTTCCGTGTGCGAAGCCAAAAGAGCCAGGCCAGATGTGGTGCAAGCTTGGCGGCCAAAAAAATCAACAAATACTCCTCCATACCAGGCGACGTTTTGATCGATGAGCAGATTAATTGTAGCACCATTTTTCAATAGCCGAATCATCTTCCGCATGGTATTCTCTTTAGAAAGAGAAATGTTGCCGTAAGTGGCGCGCACACCGGTAATTACTTTTTCCAGCAAAGGACTGTCCAGAATGCGGTAAACAAAAATAAACGGCTGCGTCATTACCGCTAAGGCCGCATTGCCTATTTCCCAGTTGCCGAAATGAGCGCCAAAAAGGAGAACACCCTTTTCTTCCGTGCACGCTTGCTTGTAATTATCCAGGCCTTCGATGCTAATCCAGCGATGTAGATTGCTTTTATTTAAATAAGGAATATCGAAAAATTCGGCGACCACAAAAGAAAAACTGCGGTATGATTTTTTCGCAATCTTCACTATTTCTTCCAACTTCTTGTCGGGAAAAGACAGACTTAAGTTATGCAGGGCGATAAGCCGATGTTTTAAGGAAAGCCGATAACCGAATTCAGCCAGCCCAACGGCGAATAGCCTTCTTAAGCCCAACGGTATATGTCTTATTAAAACTAATCCTATTTTTATCACTACAGGCATCCTTATTGAACTTTTGATTCCTGAGCCGCTGCAAGTTCATTTAAAATAAATTTCTCAAATAATTCCATGGATGGAGTGATTTCCATCTCTATGCGCAAAATACAAATTATATTTAAAAATTCAGGGAATTCCTGAAGGCGGATGGCATCCTTTTGCGTTGTAATAAGAAAGTCAGCGCGATAATCAATAAATTGTTTTTTAATTTTTCCCAATTGGTTTCCGCTATAGCGATGGTGATCGGAGAAAATATCAAAGAACAAAACTTGCGCCCCGGCGGCAAGCAGAGTATTTTTAAATGATTCGGGCTTAGCTATTCCACAAAAAGCACAAACGTTTTTCCCTTTTAATTCGGAAATCGGCCATTGCCGACCGTTGTTCGCCTTGATTATATCCTTCGGCTTATGGATGCTCATAAAAATAGGAATATTTTCAGCTTGCGCCAATTTGCCGATAATGTTGTTTGTTTGGGGCCCTTCTGAGGTGCGCGTAATCACAAAGGCGCCGGCACGTCTTAGCCCTGCAATCGGTTCGCGCAATCTTCCCCTCGGAAGAATATGGTCATTCCCCGGTTGATTTTGGCTATCCAATAAAACCAGATCTATATCCCGAAATATTTTCCGGTGCTGAAAAGCATCGTCACAAATAAGAACATTTGCTCCGAATTGGTTGATGGCAGCCCTACCGGTAACAATTCGTTGGGAACCGGTAATTACGGGAACGCCTGCTAGAGATTGAGCAATCAAAAGCGCCTCGTCTCCGGAGGTTTTGCTTTCGAGTAAAATCTTTTGACCATCCGAAACGATATTAACCGATTGGACGCTTTTGCCGCCGTAGCCGCGGCTTAGAACTGCCGGCTGAAAACCGTTTTTTTTCAGCATTTTAGCCAGCATAATTATACAGGGAGTTTTACCAGTCCCACCGACGGTGATATTCCCAACGCTAATCACCGGACAGGGAAGCTTTACTGCCGGCAGTATTTTTTGATCGTAAAGCCAATTGCGAAAATTGATAATCAGGCAATAAGGCAAAGAAAGGACAGATGCAATTGTCCTGGCTGGCCGGTAACGACTGATGGCTTCGTCGTCGTCATCCCAAATCCTTTGCCAATTGTTCATTTTCCACATTATTCCCTTCATCTTTGAATTGCAAATTATACAGACGGAAATATTCACCCTTTTTCTTAAGTAACGTTTCGTGGTCTCCTTCTTCAACAATTTCTCCATTAACTAACGCAATAATCCTATCGGCATTGCGGATCGTGGAAAGCCTATGCGCTATAACCAGTGTGGTACGCCCTTTCATGAGATTATCCAACGCATCCTGCACTTCAATTTCCGCTTCCGTATCCAGCGATGAAGTAGCCTCGTCAAGGATTAAAATGGGAGCGTTTTTGAGCAGCGCCCGGGCAATAGAAATTCTTTGTTTTTCTCCTCCGGAGAGCTTGGTGCCCAATTCACCAATGTTGCTATCATATCCTTGGGGCAATTTCCTGATAAAATTATGCGCATTGGCTGCTTTGGCGGCGCTGATTATGTCTCCCTCGGTTCGGTCGATATCTCCGTAAGCAATATTATTTTTTACGGTATCGTTAAAAAGAATCGTCTGCTGCGTGACAATAGCTATCTGGTTACGCAGCGACTGCATGGTCACGTCTCTAATATCGTGCCCGTCAATAAGGATGCGGCCTGCACTGACATCATAGAACCTTGGAATCAAATTAACCAGCGATGTCTTCCCTCCGCCACTCATACCTACAAACGCGACAACCTCGCCGGCTTTGATGGAAAGATTTATATTTTTCAATACCGGCGTCTCTTCGTAACGAAATGTAACGTTTTTGATATTAATATCGCGGGTAATGGGCGGAAGAGTGATGGCATTGGGTTTATCTATAATATCGGGTACGCGATCAATGATGCTGAAAACGCGCTCCGCACCGGCAATACCCTGTTGAATGGTATTATTAACATTAGTGAGTCTCTTGACAGGTTCGTAAAGCATTAATGCTGCTGTTAAAAATGAAGCAAATGTGCCCGGGGTTGAATAACCATGCCCGATCTGATAACCAGCATAAACTATTATCGCCGCAATGCCCAACCCGGCAAGGAAATCCATAAGGGGGCTAGAGATGGCGTTAACGGTGACTACCTTAAAACTTAGCTTTAAGAGTAGTTCATTTTCTGCCGCAAATCTTTTATTTTCATATTTTTCCATGCAAAAGGCTTTAACAATGCGAGTTCCGGAGATGGTTTCGTGTAAAAGTGTAGTTAAAGTTCCCATGGTTATTTGGCTGGATGTGGTTACTTTCCTAATTTTTTTACCAAAAGTGGAGATTGGATAAATGGTGAGCGGAAAAACTATTAAAGAGATGAAAGCAAGCTTCCAATCGGTATAAAATATTATACAAACAAGAAAAATAAGCGTAAAGGTGTCTCTAATCAGACTGGTTACTGCTTCCGAAGACGCAGATTGAATGGAATTAACGTCATTCGTAATCCGCGACATAAGTAATCCCGTCGGATGTTGTGTGAAAAAAGATAATGATTGCTTCTGAATTTGCTCGTAAAGTTTATTACGCAAATCGGCGACAATTTTCAGACCAACAAAGCTCATGATAACTGTTTGGCCGTAATTACAAACAGCCTTCAAAAAGAAAATAACAACTACGGCAAGAGGGAGAACCCATTTAAGTGTATTGGGGTCTAGTGCATAAGAGTCTTTTTTTAAAAAGAGACCGTCTAGAAGCGGTTTAAATAAAAGAGCTATCGACGACTGTGCAGCTCCGGCGAGCATCATACAAATCATAGCAATAGCTAAGCGGAGCTTATAGGGTTTAGCCAGCCTTAAAAGACGTTTAAATGCATCCATAGTTTCCTTTATAGCATATCTAGCGCCAGTTGGGCAGCTCTTATTGCCGCGCCGGGCTTACCCAGCTTAGCCCGAATTGCCGCCAGTTCATTTATCATTTCTTTTTTTCTTTCCACACTTGTTAAAATATCAATGGCCTCGGAAGCAATGCTTTGTGCATTGGCCTTACCCTGAATCAGTTCCGGCACCACAGTTTTACCGGCAATGATATTGACCAGACCAATATTTTTTATACGAATGAACAATTTGCCGACAAAATAAGAAAGAGGAGATATCTTATAGATGATAATCATGGGAACTCCCAACAGGGCTGTCTCCAGTGTCGCCGTGCCCGAAGCGACAATGGCCAAATCGGCGCAGGAAATAGCTTCGTACGTGTGGCCGGCAATTACCCTTACTTTCACAGAAAAGCGCGAAGTAATTTCAGCGACAATTTTTTCATCGAGCATATCGGCCAGCGGCAAGACAAATTGTACGTTTGGTATTCTTCGCGCTAATATTTCCGCCGCTCGCAGAATTTCCGGCAGTAATTTTTTTACTTCCGTAACACGGCTGCCGGGTAAAAGCCCAATTGTTGTTTTGCTCTCATCAAGATTAAATATTTTTTTCGATTCTTGTTTGGAATAGGCTGGTTTCACTAAATCCAGCAGGGGGTGGCCCACATAATCAACCACAAACCCTTTTACCGCGTATGTATCAACTTCAAAGGGAAGAATGACAGCCATTTTATCCACTAATCTCTTAATTTTATTAATTCGGCTTTTGCGCCATGCCCAGACTTGCGGACTAATATAATAAAATATTTTTATATTCCTTTTTTTTGCTGCTGGTGCAACAAAATACAAATTAAAATCCGGATAGTCGATTAAAATGACAAGTTCCGGTTTCATCTCGTCCAGAGATTTTTTCGCCTGCCGGATGATCCTGAATAAAGTACCAAATTTTGATATAACCTCGGTCAAGCCGACAACTGCTGTCTCAGCCACATTAACCAGAAGCTTAACTCCGGCATCCTGCATCCTGTTGCCGCCGATGCCATAAAAATTAAGTGATGGATCTATTTTTAACATCTCCCGGACCAGCCTAGCGCCATGCATATCGCCTGATGCCTCGCCGGCAACAATCATTATTGTTTTGTTTTTTCCGGCCGCAGAAACTTGTTGCGGGATGGGATTTTTTTCTTTACCGGGCATTATTAATCACATCGGCAATAAAACTGATTTCTTCTTGATTCAATTCCGGAAACATCGGCAGCGAAAGAACTTCGCTCGCGCATACTTCGCTCTGAGGCAGTTTTACCGGCAAATTGTACAAATTTAGGAAAACTTCCTGCTGATGCAGCGGCACAGGATAGTAAACGGCCGACGCAATGCCCTTCTCCCGAAGAGCGCGAGCGAGAGTATCACGATTTTTTGAACGAATAGTAAATTGGTGATACACATGATCGCAACCGGAAGCGGCAGAAGGCAAAATTATATCTTTTCGATTGATGGCCGCGCAATAAGCGACGGCATTTTTGCGGCGAGCTTCGTTAAACTGACTAATTTTTTTGAGTTTGACGCGAATGACGGCGGCCTGAATTTCGTCCAGGCGGCTGTTGTGCCCTACTATTTGATGATGGTAGCGCACAGAGCTTCCATGATTACGCAACATTTTTAATTGCCTGGCAATCTCTTCGTTTTTGGTAATAACCATTCCGCCATCGCCGTATCCGGCCAAATTTTTACTGGGAAAGAAACTAAAACAGCCGGCATCACCTATGGTGCCTACCTTTTGAGAATGGTATTTAGCGCCGAAAGCTTGTGCGCAATCTTCAATTACTTTGAGTTTGTGTTTTCTCGCTATTTCCATAAGGGGCGCCATATCGGCAGGATGACCAAATAAATGGACCGGAATAATAGCTTTAGTTTTACGGGTTATTTTCCCGGCAATTTGAGTGCAATCAAGATTAAAAGTATCGGGGCAAATGTCCACGAAAACCGGGATGGCATTTAAAAGGGCAATTACTTCCGCTGTGGCGATAAAGGTAAATGGGGTCGTTATTACTTCGTCACCGGCCTTAACACCGCAAGCGCGCAGGGCCAGAAGCAAAGCATCCGTGCCGTTGGCTACCCCGACAGCATATGGCAGCTCGTAATAGGCAGCGATTTCTTCTTCCAGTTTACTTACATTAGGACCGAGAATAAATTGCGTTTGTTCTAAGACCCCGCTGATCGCAGCATCAATTTCACTTTTTAGGGCACGGTACTGCCTTTTTAAATCCACCATCGGAATCATATTATTATATTACCTCGGCGGTTTTCATTTTTTTGATTATGTCAATAGCGAGTTCCAGAGACTTCCGGGCATCTTCGCCGGAGATAAGCGGCCGGGAGCGGCTGACCACAGCGTTGATGAAAGAGCGGATCTCTTCCTCTAAAGGATCGTGGCTGCCCACTTCGATGCTGTTTTGAATTATCTGCTGCTGACCAGCTTCGTTTTTTCTTTTGCCCAGAGATAAAATTTCCCTTTTCTGGCAATCAACTGAATGGTACCCTTCCGGGCTGAAGAAACGGATTTTCTGCATGGTTTTAGCGCTGATGCGGCTGGCCGTAATATTGGCGATACAGCCCGAGTCAAAAGAAAGCCGCACATTGGATATATCAATTTTATCGGAAAGAAAGGGAACCCCGACCGCCTCGACGCTACGGAGCGGTGAATCAACAAATTTCAGTATAATGTCCAGATCATGAATCATCAAATCGAGAATAACATCCACATCCGTGCCTCGCTCAAAGAAGGGGTGCAGCCGATGCGACTCGATAAAGACTGGTCTGGTCATAACTTTCTCCAGAGCCATAATAGCGGGATTGAATCTTTCGACAAAGCCAACTTGAAGAATCAAATTCTTCTTCTTTGCTAATCCTATTAATTCATCTGCTTCTTCCAAAGTTGCGCAGATGGGCTTTTCTATCAAGACATCCACACCTGCTGCCAAAAAATCCCTGGCGACTTTATGGTGCTCTCCTGTCGGAACGGCAATGCTTACAGCATCAACCTGACCCAGCATGGCGCGGTAATCGGGAAGCGCGAGGCAATTATGAATTCCCGCCGCCTTTTGGGCACGATCCATGATTGTATCAGCCACAGCGATAATTTCGCAATTTTCCAATTTCTGGTATTTTTGTAAATGATAATTGCCCAGGTGTCCGATTCCGACAACACCAATTTTAATCTTTTTTCTTTCCCCAATCATATTTTTTTTAACGGCAAGTGCCTCTTTTCGATTCTTGGATAAATTTTATAAAATGCCTTACTTCCGGGACATCTTCTACTTCGTCCTGTGCTTTTTTTAAGGCCGCTTCCAGAAGAAGATTAGAACGGAAAATAATACGGTAGGCATTTTTGAGTGCTTTGATCGTTTTTTCCGAAAAATTGCGTCTTTTAAGTCCAACAAGATTTAAGCCGAACAGTTTGGCATGGTTACCGGAAGCCATGGTATAAGGAGGCACATCCTTGACCACCGCTGAGGCTCCCCCAATAATGCAATGGGCACCGATAGAGGAAAATTGATGTATACCGGTTAACCCACCAATAATAGCATTATCTTCAACATGGACATGGCCGGCCAAAGTTGCTCCGTTGGCCATAACAATTCTATCGCCTAACTGGCAATTATGCGCCACATGGCAATAGGCCATAATTAGGTTATGATCGCCCATTATAGTTACGCCAATATCAGCGGCAGTGGAGCGGTTAATGGTTACAAATTCCCGAATAGTATTGAAGTTGCCAATAACTACACGGGTCTTTTCTCCGCCAAATTTCAAATCCTGGGGAGGAGCTCCGATGGAACAAAACTGATGGATGTGACATCCTTCGCCAATGTGAGTGTAATCTTCAATTACCACATGCGGACCAATGATTGTGTCTTTCCCGATTTTCACATCAGCTCCAATTACAGAATAAGGCCCAATTTCAACGTTTGCTTCCAATTTTGCATCCGGAGAAATAATTACTGTGGGATGAATCTTCATTTATCTAACCTTCACTTGAGGATTTATTTATTTTTTCTTGGAGATATTCAACTTTCTTCACCAGCTCTTCCAGCGTTGCTCTCATTCGCGGAAGTCTTAGCCGACAGGCTTCAATTTTTAGCCATTCCTTATGCGACGTATGCGGGCTCCCGGCGACAATCTGTCCGGACTTAATATTCTTATGGATTGATGCTGTGGCCGCTATCATAACATTATCGCCAATTTTAATGTGTCCCGCCATGCCCACTTGTCCGCCGACAATCACGCTTTTCCCGAGTTTTGTGCTTCCCGAAATTCCCACTTGGGAGGTAATAATTGAATTTTCGCCAATGACGACATTGTGAGCGATTTGAACGAGGTTATCAATCTTAACATTGCGCTGAATCCATGTTTTTCCCATTGTTGCTCGGTCAATAGCTGAGTTAGCGCCGATTTCCACATCGTCATCTATCTGCACAAACCCCACCTGCGGGATTTTGTTATTTTCCTTACCGGGATTGGCAAAGCCAAAGCCATCAGCGCCGACAACAACTCCAGCGTGTAAAATTACCCGCTTCCCGATGATACAGGAATGATACACGGTAACATTGGCATAAATTATAGAGTTTTCGCCGACAGCAACGTTATGGCCGATATAAACGCCGGGGTAGATAACAGCTCCCTTATCGATTTTTACCCCGTGTCTAATGAATGCCTTGGGGAATACATGTGCCTCCGGAGAAACAATTGCGCCATCTTCAATATAAGCGTCTTTACTGATACCTTTATGGCCGTGTTCTACCGGAAAAAATATCATCAATAACTTCCCCATTGAGGCGTAAGGATCGGCCACGATAATTAGATTTTTACCTTCCGCTACCGTTTGAGGCGGAACAAGAATAGCCGAAGCTTGAGTCAGCTTCATTTTTTTCAGATATTTTTTGTTGGCGATGAATGTAAGATCGCCTTCATTTGCTTCCTCAATGGACATTATATTCTTAATGATTACATCGTCCCGGCCAATTACAGTGCCGTCGAGAATCCGGGCTATTTCCTTAAGTGTCATTTCCATCAAAAGAGAGATTCCTTGTTATTTTGATTTATTATACTCTTCGATGACTTTCTTACTAAAATCATCTTCTTTAGCAAAATAAGGTATCGGCATGCTTGCTATGTCTATAACCAAAGTGTATTTCTCTTTTTCAGCGATAGTGCGTACGATTTTCAATATTTCCGGCAGCAGCTTCAGAGAGATTTCCTGATCGCGCTTTTTGAGTTCTTCATTGGCGTCATTAACCAGCAATTGATAGTCGCGCAATTTCTTTTGGTAAGCGTCTTCTTTATCTCTGCGCGCACTAGCCGTCAGAATGGAGCCTTGTTTATCCAATTCGTCCTTCATTTTCTTAAGTTCTTTTTCTGCCGAAGAAATTGAAGCTTGTTTCTTTTCCGCCACTTTTTTTAAATCCTCTCCCGCTTTTTTACCGGCGGTAGAACTTTGCATTATTTCCCTCATGTTGATAAAACCGATTTTGTCCGCAGCCAAAGAATTAGTGCTCCAGACAAAAAGCAGCAAGATAATTCCTCCCATCAGGCAAATATTTCTTTTCATATAAATTCTCCTCTCTATTTATTTACAGATAAAATATCTTTTTTACCCGCTATTTGGTTACATCGACATGCCGATAGTAAATTCAAAACGGCCCATAGAATCATCATTTATATTCCCGCGGTTAAGCACGTAGCCGTATTCAAGCCTTAAAGGGCCGATCGGCGAATACCAGCGAATACCGCATCCTACGGACTGCCTCAAATCATTAATATAATATCCGCTATCCCAGGTGTTACCGGCATCGTAAAAAAGAACGCCTTTCATGCCGGCATCTTTAATGAGTGGAAAGACGAGTTCAAAATTAAAGACTAACATGGTTGTCCCCCCAATAACATTATCCGTCCCCGGATTAGTCGGACCGATGTAACGAAATCCGCGCAGATCATTAATACCGCCTAAAACATACCTTTCGAATATGGGTATTCTTGAAGAGTCATCATCCATGTTTTGGATATATCCAATCCGCCCTTTCGCTCCAAATACCATATCCCAAAACAGCGGATAATAAACGTAGGCCCCCGCTGAGTATTTGATTAATTTTACATCCCCTCCCAAAGGGGGACCTGCGTATTTTATAGATATGCTGGTTTTAGTTCCCTTGGTGGGAAACATAATATCGTCGGTTGTATCGCGTACTAAACTTAATGTTGCGGCGCTTTCGATTCTTTCACCTGTCTGATCTATAATATTCTGTGGTGCAGTGGTTAGAATAACATCCTCAATATCATTGTAGGAAAGATTATAGCCGGCGTAGCCGCTTACTTTTTCCCAAAGCGGATAGCCGAAAGTAAGCCCTACACCGCGTGTATCCAAAGTGTAAGAGTCATATATTTTTTGATATTTCCAGATGTCCGCTTTACACCAAAGGGGCAGGTCAAAAAGCCATGGTTCGGTAAAAGATAAGTCAATCGCGTTGGTGGTGGAACCTAAAGACGCTTTCAGACTTAAAGTTTGACCATAACCCAGGAAATTTTGTTCGGTTATCTGCCCCATGATAATAGCCTGATCAGCCGCGCTGTAACCGGCGCCAACCATAAACGTACCGGTATTTTTTTCCTTAACCCGTATATTGATGTCTGTTTTACTTTTATCAAGGCTTTTTTCCGTCTGGAAATCTACTTCTTCAAAGTACCTGATGCGGTTCAAATTAGCATAACTGTTCTTTAATTTATAGTTGGAATACAAGTCCCCTTCAACTATTTCCAACTGGCGCCGGATAACCTTGTCGCGGGTATTGGTATTGCCGGTAATATTAATACGGTTAATATAAACCAGTCCGCCTTTAGTTATTTGAAAATCAACATCGACCAATTGTTCTTTTTCTTTGGTATCAATTTTCGGATTAACATCGGCATAGGCGTAGCCTTCATTATTACAGGCTTGCGTTAACAAATCTATGTCCTTCATGATCGCTTCGCGGTCATAATTGTTGCCTTGCTTTGTTTTCAACGCTTCCAGCAATTCGGCTCTGGGCTTTACGAGTAAATCGCCGGAAATTTCCACCTTACCGATTTTAAATCTTTTCCCCTCTTTAATTTGAATTTTTATGTAAATTCCTTTTTTATCGAATGTTATTTCTGGTTCGGCGATTTGAGAATTAATAAAACCGTTATTGAAATAAAAAGCGATTAATTTATTGACGTCTTGCTTGAGTTGATCGCGCTTCAATAAGCCGGAATCTGTAAAAAAGTTTAAAATGTTGTATTCTGAAGTGCTCATCATGTTTCTAAGCTCTTTGGAAGAGTAGGCTTCATTACCTTCAAAGGTAATCGTTCTGACATAGACCCGGTCATTTTCTTTGATATCCAAAATTACGTGGAAATCTTTTTCTCCATCTTTTTCGACTGCGTCGGTTATCTCGGCATTATAATAACCCTTACTGTCATAAAGTGTTTTAATTTTTTCTATGTCTGCCTTGATTTTTTCCTGATTCAAACTTTGTTTGGTCTTGATTGTCATGACCTCTTGGATATCATCTTTGCTTAAGGCTTTATTGCCTTTGATCTGAATATCCGTGATCAGCCCTTTTTCCAGCACAGTAAAAGTTACAATTTTCCCTTGCGGCGTTGAAGCCGCCCCCGCGCTTACATCCAGGAAAAAGCCCATTTTGAAAATTGTCTTAATATCGGCGGTGACATCTTCTTCAAAAAAAGGCTTACCCTCTTTGCTTTTAATCTGCTGAATAATGGCGGACGCCTCAATCTTTCGATTTCCCTTAATTTCAATTTTGGCTATTTTCTCAATTAGTCCTGTTCGAACAAGAATTTCGGTTTTTAATTGAGCTGCTATAGAACCGAGATTGGCCAATCCTTTGCCTTGAACGGAAACCGGAGATAAAATATTTCCCGTGCCGATATCAATTATTTTAGCGTCAACACTTAAAGTTTCATCCAGTTGGGTCAAACTACCCATAACAACAAAATCAGCATGCAGAGATTTCCCCGCGCTAATCGCCCGACGTTCATCTACTTTCGCTTTACCTTTAAGAAACGAATCCGCAGAAATCAATTGAATACGTTTTTCCTTTTTTAATTCTTCGGACAATTTTCTATATAGGGACTCTTTGATGGCGGCACTATCTTCCTTACTGTAAACTTCAAAAGGCAGTATGCTGATTTTTTTTAATTCCTGAGCGTGAGCATGGAGAAGAGGGAAAAGCGACAAAAGCAAAAATATCGAACACACAGGACGAGCTATTTTATTTATAATCATAAATTCTTCCGTCGCGCAGCCCGATCCTGCGGGACATCCTTTCTGCTAATAATTTGTTATGAGTTACGACAACAAGTGTGATCTTTCTTATTGCATTTAAATTAACCAGAATGTCTTCTATCTTTTTTCCTGTCTCTGTGTCAAGATTTCCTGTAGGTTCATCCGCAAGCAATATTTCCGGCTCCATTATCAGAGCGCGAGCAATGGCCACCCGTTGTTGCTCTCCGCCGGAAAGTTCTCCCGGCTTGTGCCTTAATCGATGTTCTAATCCAACTTCCGCAAGCACTTTACAAGCTTTTTCAGCGACTTGCTTTCTCGGCATGCCGCTGATTAAAGCCGGCATCATAGTGTTTTCTATGGCATCGAATTCGGGAAGTAAATTATTAAATTGAAAAATGAAACCTATCATTGAATTGCGGAATCGAGCCATCTTTTTTTCTTCCCAAGCAAAAACATTTAGTCCATTTATATAAAGATGCCCTTCCGTCGGGTGATCCAACGTGCCCAAAATATGAATTAAAGTACTTTTGCCGGCGCCGGAAACACCAAGCATTGCCAATGATTCTCCCTTGGCAATTTCCATATTCAGGCCGCGCAGTACTTCAATTTTATTGCCGTCTTTAAAAAAAGTTTTCGATAAATTTTTCAGTAAGATCATCTTTGACTTTCATAAAATTAATTATTCATACCTTAAGGCTTCTGCCGGATCCAACCGCGATGCTCTTAAGGAAGGATAAATTGTGGATAAGAAGCAAACAATCAATGTGCCGATAATAATGATAATAACATCACCATAATTAACCTGTGAGGGAAGCTCGCTCAAGTAGTAAACATCACCGGGTAAAATCTTAAAGTGGAAAATTTTCTCCACAAAAAGCGATACTTTCTGCAAGTTCAGGGCTACAGAAAGACCCGCAATACAGCCTAAAAATGTCCCGATTACGCCTACAATCAGGCCTTGATATATGAATATTTTCATTATGCCGCGGGAAGTTGCTCCCATTGATTTCAAAATAGCGATATCTTTGCTTTTTTCCATAACAATCATTATCAAAGCGCTGATTATATTAAAAGCAGCAACAAGGACAATTAAACTCAAAATAATAAACATGACGCGTTTTTCCAGTTTTAAGGCGGCAAAAAGATTTTTATTCATTTGCATCCAGTTATTCGCCCAAAAGGGGAAACCCAGTTTACTTTGAATTCTGCGGGCAATGCTATCCGCCTTATAAATATCATCGACTTTAATATCAATTCCGGTGACACTATCACCCATTTGTAAAAAATCCTGACAATTACGTAAAGATAAATAAGCAAGTGTCGAATCGTACTCGTAAAATCCAGACTCGAAAATACCTACAACGGCAAATTTCTTCATGCGGGGCATCATGCCCATCGGCGTAGAGATACCCACCGGCAAAATAATGGTGATTGTATCGTAAAGAAAAATTCCCATATTTCTCGCCATTTCCTTACCGATGACAATTCCGCCTATCTGTTCATTGTACTTCCGGGAGAGTTCCTGGGGAATTTTATTGAGATATTCAATACTGCCCTCTCTGATTTTTCCCAAATTGATAACTTGGAAAGCGCTTTGAGTATCCAAACCGCGAATGACTACACCGCTGACACCGTTACCGCTGCGAATCATCGCCTGAGTGTAAATAAAAGGAGTGGAAGCAACGACTCCTTCCGTTCCGGTAATCAATTCTTGAACTTTTGTATAGTTTTTCATGGAGCCGCCTATATCCGCCGTCAGTTCGATATGGGATTTAATCCCCAGGATTTTCGTGCGTAAGTCCGTTTCAAATCCATTCATAACTGCAAGCACAATAATCAAGGCCGCTACACCCAAAAAAATACCAAAGATCGAGATAAAGGTGATGATCGAAACAAAAACTTGCTTGCGTTTCGCTCTTAAATAACGTTTGCTTATAAAAAATTCGTAAGGCATTAAAAAACATCCTGCAATGGGGGTTATTTAATTTCCTGGAAAAAATTAGTGATTATCGCTATTTTATTCCTGTCTTGTCCTTAACATAGGAAATAAAATGACGTCTCTAATGGAAGCTGAATTGGTAAAAAGCATTGCCATGCGGTCGATACCGATACCTTCACCGGCTGTGGGTGGCATAGCGTATTCCAATGTTCTGATGTAATCTTCATCCATTTCATGAGCTTCGTCATCACCGGCCTCTCTTTCCTTCAACTGTTGTAAAAATCTTTCCCTTTGATCACCGGGATCATTTAATTCTGAAAAGGCATTGGCAATTTCCTTGCCGTAAATATATAATTCAAATCGGTCGGTTAAGTTAATATCAGTAGCCGACCGGCGCGAAAGGGGAGATACAGCCACCGGATAATGAGTGACAAATGTCGGTTGAATGAGCTTTTTTTCGACAAGCTCATCGAAAATGGCCATTAAGATTTTCCCTAAAGAATCGGTTTCTTTGCTTTCGCAACCGGCCCTCCGGGCAAAAGCCAAAGCCTGGGCTTGATTTTCCAGCGCAGTTGGGGGCATTCCTGCCATTTCTACAAGAGCTTCCTTAACGGATACGCGCCGCCAAGGCGGGGTCAAGTCGATTTGGGTATCCTGATAATTGAATTTCAGCCCACTAAATAAATCGGCAGCAATAAAGGTAAATAAATTTTCGGTAAAAGGCATCAAATCTTCATAAGTAGTATAGGCCCAATAAAATTCCAGCATGGTAAATTCTGGATTATGAAAAGTCGAAATGCCTTCGTTGCGGAAGTTACGATTAATTTCATAGACTCTTTCCAGCCCGCCGGTAACAAGCCTCTTTAAATAAAGCTCCGGGGCAATCCGTAAGTAAAAATCCATATCCAGTGCATTATGATGGGTTTTAAAGGGGCGGGCAATTGCTCCACCGGCACGCGGTTGCATCATCGGTGTTTCCACTTCTAAAAAGTCATGCTCGTCCATAAATTTGCGAATAAGTTGAATAATACGGCTGCGCCTGTAAAAAATTTCCTTAACCTTGGGGCTGCTAATCAAATCAAGATGTCTCTGGCGGTATCTGGTTTCAATATCGGTGAGGCCGTGCCATTTTTCCGGCAGAGGCCTTATTGCTTTGGAAAGCAGGCGTAAATCCTCTGCTTCGATAGTTAATTCGTTGGTCTTAGTACGAAAGAGTTTGCCGGAAATATAAACAATATCACCAATATCAAGTTTTTTAAAAATGAAGAACGCATCATCGCTCAGGATGTTTTTGGCTATGTAGCTTTGGATTTGGCCCCTGCGGTCCTGAATCTTGATAAACGCCGCTTTGCCGAAATTGCGCACGGCCATTAACCGTCCCGCTAGGGAAAATTTCTGCCTTAACTTAGAAAGATTCTCGCTATCAGAATTACCAAACTGAGCAAAAATTTCTGCCGTAGTATTTTGGGGTTTTATATCATTGGGATATAGGTCGACCCCCGCTGCTCTTAGGGCCGCTATTTTCTCCAGACGGGCATGCAAAAGTTCATTATCTTCCATAATTTCTCCGCTTTTTATAAAGCTAGTTTGATTATATTTATTTTGCCAAATAGTCAAGTAGGATTGTATAATAATAACCGGATGCTAAAGATAATTTTAAAACGAGTTGGCAATGCAAATTTAGTTTGCTACAAGCAGCAATGTTATGTATTATAAATGAGACTTATCAATAGGGAGGTCAAAATGGTAAACAAGGCAATGTTAATTGGCAGACTGGGTAAAGATCCGGAAGTTCGTTATACACCGGATGGCACAATGGTCACTAATTTCAATTTAGCCACGGACGAACAGTGGAAAGATAAAAATGGAGAAAAAGTTCAAAAAACAGAGTGGCATAGAATAGTTACTTTCGGGAAATTAGCTGAAATTTGTGGCAATTATCTAGTTAAAGGAAAGTTGATATTTGTGGAAGGGCGGATTCAAACACGCTCCTGGGAAGATAAGGATGGTGTAAAACGCTTTACCACGGAAATTATAGCTTCCAATATGCAGATGCTTGATTCCAAAGCTCAGAGCAAAGCGGATGATTCATCTTCGGAGGCCTCATCTGTAAGTTCCAATAATGCTGGAACTCCGACAGACGATGTTCCCTTTTGAACGGCAACGTGCATTGCCAATTTTTTTAAAACTTGCCTATAAGATTAATGGAAATTACCTCTTTAAAATGAGGTTTTATCAAAATAATCGCCCCCTTAAAGCATAAATAGAAGGGATACAGTTTGCTTTAATAAAGCAACAATAATCGATACTGTGCCGTTTTTTCCATCAGAGTTTATTTTTTTCTTCTTCCTTTTTTTGTTTCTTTGTTGGCTATTTCGTTATTTTCGTTGACTGATTTCTTGAAGTTTTTAATTCCTTTGCCCAAAGCTGAACCGATTTCCGGCAGTTTTCCGACACCGAAAATAATCAAAATAATTACCAATATTATCAGTAATTCCGGCATTCCTATTCCAAACATATAGTACCTCATCCTTTTTTATTTTTTAAAATTATGGTAACCGCAAGCGGACTACCTGCCCTGATTTCCCCAGGTTTTCTATTTCTTTTCCCCTAAATTTTATTTTAATTCCGCCGGCATTGCCAATATCCATATCAAAACTTGCTGCTTTGTATTCGATTTTTTCTCCAGGCTTTAACAAGACTTGGAATGGAGGATTTTGATCGGTTTTAATCCTTATCCACGTTTCTTCAGTTGCTTTAATAATCAAGCGGCTGACTTCTTCATTAGCTGCTGGTTGCTCAACTTCCGCCGAAGGCTTGGCAGTAACATCCCCCCCGGAGGACGCAACTTGCGCTTGTTTATCAGGATCGTTTACGACAGGATTTAAATTGGCTGTCGTTTGTTCGTTTATGGAAGCAGCCGTATTAACTAGTGTAGTTACTATTTGTCCTTTATTTTCGACAGAAGCGGAAACTTTTCCAGTTGAGTCATTCATGGTGTCTGTTGCGGGTCGATATTGCATAGAAATCAACCATATTACGGAAGTAACAACTATTAAAATTGATGCAATTGCCCAAAAAGTGCCATAGTGAGTGATTCTTGTAAAAAGAAAAACTTTGTCTGGAACATCTTCAACCGGAATATTTTCTAAAATATTTAGAGAATTAATATAGTCTTCATATTGGGCAAGGATTAGTTTGCTGTCAATATCTAAAATGCGGGCGTAACTTTTAATAAAATTTTTTGCGTAGATGGACTCCGGCAGCAGATGAAAGTCGCCATTTTCTATGGCCTCTAAATAGGCAACGCTTACGCGTGTGCGCCGGAATACATCTTTAAGAGAAAGACCGCGAGCTTCTCTTTTAGCTTTTAAGCCTTTAAAATTATTATTTGAGTTTTCTGTAGCCATATAAATCACAAATAAGAATATGTTTATATATTGACTATCATTAATTTTACCACAGTGCAATCCTTTAAAAGGATAAGCAGTATTTATATTATTACTTTATATTTTTTGTAAATTTTACTACTAATATGTTTCGTTAAATATAGGAGGAGTTTTACACTATGTGGCAATGGAAAAATTTTGCTGAAGAGATTGCACGAAGGGCTGGGGCGCTCCTAAAAGAAAAATTCAGCCAAGAACATGAAATTCATTATAAGGGCGAAATTAATCTGGTTACCGAAGCAGATAAATTTTCCGAAGATTTAATCGTTACGGCGATCAGCCGTAACTTCCCCGACCATGGAATTTTATCGGAAGAATCGCCGGCTATCGTCGGTGCCGGAAAAATGCGCTGGATAATCGATCCCTTGGATGGAACAACAAATTATGCTCATGGGTATCCTGTTTTTTGTGTTTCTATTGCTCTGGAAAAAGACGAAATTATTATTCTGGGTGTAATTTATGATCCAATGCGGGAGGAAATGTTTATTGCTGTCCGCAGTGAAGGCGCTTATTTAAATGGTAAAAAACTGTCCGTTTCACCGACACATGATATTTCGCGAAGTCTTTTGGCTACCGGCTTTCCCTATGATATCCGCAACAGCAAAGAAAACAATCTCGGCTATTTTAATTCGATGGCTAAAGAGGCGCAAGCGATACGGCGGGCCGGAGCCGCCGCCTTGGATATCGCTTATGTTGCAGCGGGACGTTTTGACGGCTTTTGGGAATTAAAGCTCATGCCTTGGGATATGGCTGCTGGCTTGCTCATGGTGGAAGAAGCAGGCGGTGCAGTCTCCGATCTTTTTGGAGGCAACTGGAACATATCATCGCCGAATGTTCTTGCCTCCAACGGTTTGATCCAGGAACAAATGATAAAAATATTTAAAAATGCGGCTAAAGAGTGAAACAGTATTAAATTTCTGCTCAAATGAACAATCTAATCTCCGGAAATAATCGAAAGAAATATTTTCCTTGAGCGGGGGCCGTCAAATTCGCAAAAAAATATTGATTGCCAGACTCCTAAAACAATCCGTCCATCTTCAATCAAGACTAATTCTGACGCGCCGACTAGTGACGATTTGGCATGTGCCGGTGAATTCCCCTCAGCGTGCCGGTAATTGGCGGTTTGAGGAAAAGCCCTTTCCAAAGCAGAGATTATATCGATGGGGACATCAGGATCGGCATTTTCATTAATGGTAACTGCGGCTGTGGTGTGCGGCGTAAAAATAACACAAATGCCGCTTTTGACTTTTCTCTCTTCGACTGCCGCTTGGACTAAAGACGTTATATCAATCATCTCTGTCCGCGAATTCGTCCGAACATTGATTTCTTTCATAAAAATTTTACCGGAAAACTAATTTGAAGATTCTTTAATCGCCTGATAAACATCATTGATAATTTGTTGGGAAAGAATTTTCAACGCTTGACTCATAGCCTGGCAGTAGCCGCGCGGCGTTTGTTCGGTCAATAATTCTTCTTGGTGATACTTTTTTTGAAAAATTATCCGCTTATTCGCTTTCACTTGGTTGGAATTTTTCAATGTTATCTCCAAACTGATGACGGCAACCTTGCTATTTTTTTCTATACGCAAGAAAAATTCTCCAATACCGCCCTGGAGAAGAAAACCGGCTTCTTCCACAGTATAGCGAGAAAAAACGGCACGAAAAAGCCCGCTTGCCTGCATGTCTCTTAATAGGTTATCCGCTACCATATCGGCGGGGTTGACTGCCCAGCGGTTGTAATTAAAGAAATCGAGAGAATAATTATCGGTCCGAAAAATCATGTTTTGAGTATTATAGGCGGAATTAATGGTGAAACGGTCAAACCTTATTGTTCGATCAAATGGAGTTTGTTTTTCCCAGGTGGGAGCCTGATAATCCAGGAGAAAATATTCAATCTCATACTGAGGCTTTCCGCCAATTGAGCATGCTTGAATTACAAGAAAGAAAAAAATGAAGCAAATAATTCGACTGTAAATTTTCCTCGATGCTGGATATTTTCCCATTTTTTTTCCGTAATCATTCCATAATTTTTTTAGGCGGCGCCGGCCTTTTAAAAAACAATTCCGACGGATTATCATTTATGCTCTCTGAAAATGCTTGCAGGTTTTCCATGGTGACGCGAAGATTTTCCATTGATTTATCTATGTTAGCTGTTGTGGATTCCAGATTGGCCATAATATTGTTGGTATGTTTCCCCCCTAAAAAAGTTTCCACTGCCTTGGTAGTGTTCTTCAACTGATCGGCTAGTCCACTGAAGTCAACTGCTTTTATGTTTTTCATTATCTCGTTTGTATCGGCTAAAATGCGGCTGATCTCGGAACGACGCGAGGGTATAACGGGGTACTTTGTTTTAAAGCCAATAGCGGGAGAGCTTGATTTTTCACCCGGTTTAACTTGATCTAATTCGATGAAAACGATTCCGGTAATGCCTGCTGTCCTTAATTGAGTCTCCGTATGGCTTTGCAGGTCTTCAGCCAAATTGACTTTCATCACCACTTCAATCAACCGGTAATCCGGCGCGACATTAATGCTTTTGACCTTGCCAACTTCCACACCACGATATTTAACTGCGGAATCGGCCTGCAGACCTTGAACCGATTCGTCAAAATAGGTGACATAGGTAGAACCGGACATGAAAAAGTCAGCAGCACCTATCCAGATAATGATAATTACGGCAATCAGCGTACCGACGATTACAAAAAGACCGAGTAAAAATTTAGAAGCTCTACTTGCCATATGATGTACTCAGGGAATCAACCTCAGGCAGTTGCCTTAAAAAAAAGCTGCGTACTCTCGGATCCGTAGATTTTTCCTTCAAGTCCAGTGGACTACCTTCAGCAATAATTCCTTTAGCTGTTTTGTCCAACATTACTACTCTATGGGCAATTTTGCAAATAGATTCTAATTCATGGGTAACAATAACCATTGTCGTTCCCAGTGCTTCATTAGTTTTAATAATTAAGTCATCCAATTCGACTGCCGTGACCGGATCGAGCCCGGCAGATAGTTCATCAAAAAAAAGCACGATAGGGTCAAGAGCCATAGCCCGGGCTATGCCTGCTCTTTTTTTCATTCCGCCGGATAACTCCGACGGAAAATGATTTTCATACCCGGCCAGATTGACCATGCCTAATTTCATTTTGATAATCATATCTATCGTCGCGGAATCAAGGTTAGTATATTCCTGCAAAGGCAGGGCGATGTTGTCACTCAATCTCATCGAACTGAATAAAGCGCTGGATTGAAAAAGAACCCCGATATTTTGCCGATATTCGTTTAGCTCTTCTTCAGTAGCAGAAATAATATCTCTGCCGCGAAACATAACTCTGCCGGCGAAAGGTTTTTGCAGCCCAATCATAATCTTCAAAAGTGTCGATTTGCCGCAACCGCTTTCACCGACAACAACCAATATTTCGCCCTTATTTACCTGAAAACTTACCCCTTCAAATACAATATTACTGCCAAAGCGGGCAGCTAGATTTTCTACGACGAGTATTGGTTTGTTATCCGGCGACTGCAAAAATTGCTCCTTCACCTTATGTAATATAATGTAACCGCGAAAATTGAATCCACCACAACAATAAGAAAAATTGCAGAAACAACTGCGGAAGTAGTAAATTTCCCCACGTCCTGTGCCCCGGCGCGAACTTGAAATCCTCTCTGACAGCCAATCCCGGCGATAAGTCCGGCAAAAACAGCGGCTTTAGCCAGACTGGTTACTACGTCAAACACTTTAATGGTTTTTAGGGATTGCGTAAGATAGGTATTTGCAGTGAGATCTAGTCCGGTTACACCGACAATCAAACCGCCGAAAACACCGAAAAAATCAGCATAGATTGTTAAAACCGGAACCACTATTATCATCGCGAATACCTTGGGTACAGTCAGCAATCGAACGGCATCAAAGCCCATAGTGCTTAGAGCATCAACTTCTTCGTTGACCACCATGGTGCCGATTTCAGCGGCAAAGGCCGATCCGGAGCGGCCGGCGACCAAGATGGCCGTCATAATAGGGCCAAGTTCCTTGACCATCGCAAAACTAACAAGGGAAGGGACATAAATATTGGCGCCGACTTGTTTTAGCTGTAAAAAGGACATAAAAGCAATAATAAGCCCGATCAACACGCTGATTAGTCCGACAATCGGCAAACCATCTACGCCGGCTCGTTTCATGTAAAAAAGAACATCTTTGATTCTCAAGGATCGCGGATGTATAATGGTATAAAAAATGTCGGATAACAGTTCACCGACAAACGTTACAACGTTCTCAAAATCACGGATAAGATGCAAAAATAATTCTCCAACTTGGATCAAAAAGAGGTCTTGTCGCGTTTTAGCTTTAAATGGAGTTTTAGTCAGCGCCTGTTCATGAATAACACTGAAAATTCCTTTTGTTTCCTCATTTAAATTAACCAAAGAGCAATTGATGTTGGCAACGGCCGCATCCTTTTGGATTTGAATCACGGCTAAAGCCGCGGCACTATCCAAATAAGATATACCGGAAAAATCTATGCTGATTTCTTGCGGTTTTTGCTGATAGATCAGTTGTTTGATTTCTTCGGTAAAGACTTTTAAATTTTTTAGCCCAAAGTCTCCCGTCAGATAAATAACAAAGATCGAGTTCTTTTTTTCGGATGATATTTTGTAGAGTTTTAACCAATCCTGTTCGCTATGCATAAACATTAATTTGGGGGTTAAGTAGAAAAGATATTTTTTAAAGACAAATATTCAAAATATTTTAGGATAGTAAACGCGTTCACGGCAATTTTGTCAATGCCAAATTGAGCCATGCCATCTGTAATATTTTTCACATTTCGTTCAACGGCTTTAATATTTCATTTAAAAAGAGTGACAAAAAAGGGATATTAATTGATGAATGTTTTTGACGGTAGTTGATAAATAACTAGTATAATCATGTATTTAAAATT
>Ga0187864_10000090_pt1 | contig 103459 bp, 85 predicted proteins | sample June2016WEW_11_4_FD_132985 | JGI IMG/M metagenome (GOLD analysis project Ga0187864, IMG submission 132985) | Peatland microbial communities from SPRUCE experiment site at the Marcell Experimental Forest, Minnesota, USA - June2016WEW_11_40 | ecosystem: Environmental > Terrestrial > Soil >... | reverse complement strand
TGTGTTTTTGTTCTCGCCTCTTCTCTCTCTATTTTTTTTATTTTTTTTTTGTTTTGTCCTACTTGATTTTGGTTTTTTTTTTTTTGGGTAGGATGGGGGTTTTTTTTTCCCCCCCCCCCCCCCCCCCCCCCAAAAAAAAAATTTCCCGCAAAATATTCAAAACAAAGGACATAACTCTAAAATATTCCGGAATAAGGACTTAGCTCCTCAAACTGCTCTGAAAAATGGTTTTGGGGCAGCTTCGAGGGCCGTCTGCACGACGGGTACACCTCTTCACTGCCCCAATCAGTTTTCTATTATCCCGCATGGTGGGTTGGATGTCTGTGATGGTGCTCACTGGTGGTTTGTGATGAAAAAGTCAAAGGTCAAGTTGCAGGAGTGGGGACGCGCGCGGCATCCCACTCATCGCAAAGAGCGCGATGAGTGGGGCACCCGGCTATCCGCTGGAACGACGCCTCGGCTCCTCAGCATTCCGCTTGACGCCGTAGGGCGCTCGTCCTTCCGCCATCCTGTCGGGCAAAGGTGCAAAGACTCTGTCAGGGTCGAACAGACCGATGGCCAGCCTTATCATCAGCCCGAGGCTCTTGAAAAGCTCGGCGGTTGCCCGCGGAATGGGAGCCTTTGAGAAAAGGATGACGGCGAACACGTCTCGGGATGGCAGTAGCCCGCCAAAACCCAATGCGGATGTCACCCCGAAGGCCCTTACGAAATCCTGTGCTGGAACGCAGGGATTCCCCAGAGCCTCGGGTACGTGGAAGACATTGAAGTTGGTTTCCTTCGTGTCAAGCATCAGCGATGAATCTGCCCTCACGAGTGCCCCCGCGCTGAGCCCCATCTCGGAGAGAAGTGCGAGATCATAGGAGAACTCTTAATGGCCTCTTCGTTGGGCAAGGGGATCGCCTTGTGCCCCTTCGACCGGGTTGTCGAGTTCCACTCTTGCTGGTTGCCAGCGGTCGCCAAAAGCACCAGGCACTTCATGCCAGGCGTCTCGGCCGCACCCGCTAGCCGGGCACGGGCAAACTGACGAAGATCTTCGTCAAGCTGGCCGAATGCGTGAGTCTTGAAGAAACGAACAAGCACACACGCACTTTGTCCGGTTTCTTCTGAAATCAGACTCTCGTAGAGATGGCGGACAATCCGATCCGCCGCCTCTTTCATGCTCTTCGCGCCCTTGCCTATTTCTCGCAGGCTGGAGCCGAGCTCAAGCATCTGCGTCAACGTGAAACTCTCTAAAGCAAAGGTGCCGCGAACCTCTTCCATAGGAAACTCGCTAGCGTCTTGGGAGCTACGAATTCTGTTTGGGCACGTACCCAACGCCAGAGTAATCCTAAGAGGAGATCGGAATGGTGAGATATTCCTAATAAAGCGGACTTTCGTGTGGCGTTAGTTCCGTTTCGGGACCGTTATCCTCGCCTTCAGCGGTTGGTGTGACTTGTACTCGTCGAACCCATCCAGAAACCGGTCAATATCCTGCCGCGACAAGTAATAAGGAGTGGAGAGCCGCAGTTTGTGTGCTTCGCCTCCGCGGATGCGAATTTTCTTTTCTTTCCATAGCCAGTTTTCGAGGTCCATACGAACGACTGGCGGCACATTCACCGTTGCAATCGCGCAGCGCATCGAGGGATCCGGAGATGTCCACGACTGCGCGTCGCGTTTGACCATGGCGTTTAAAATGTAGTCGCAGAGCTGGCGGTGACGGCGTTCGATTCGGTCCATGCCTATGTCGTTGGCCAGTTGAATCGAGGCGCGCAGTCCCCATAGGGCGGGGACGTTGGAACTGCCGATGCGCTGGAATCGTTCGGCTCGGAGCTTCACGTCGTCCCAACCCTCGGTTGCGATCGTGTTCCACACGCGGTCGATCATTTCGTCGCGGACGTAGAGAAATCCCGAGCCCTTGGGCGCCTGCAGCCATTTGTGCGGGCTTGATGAATACAGGTCGCAGCCCAATTCGTGCAGGTTCAGCCGCATCATTCCCGGAACGTGCGCTCCATCCACGGCGGAAATAATTCCCTTGCTGCGAGCCAGGGCGCAGAGTTCCCTGGCCGTCAGCACCACTCCGGAAAACGTGGTGATGTGGCTGAAGAACAAAACTCGGGTGCGCGGAGTAATGGCATCGCTGAACAGATTCAACACCTGCGCAGGATTTTCTACCGGCCTCGGCAACGTGATCTTCCTCACGACGATTCCATAGCGCTTCGCCCGCAACTGCCAGGGCTGCTCACCGCCGGGATGCTCCTGGTCGGTCATCAGTACTTCGTCGCCAGGCTTCAGATCGATGCCGTTCGCAATGTAGCTATTGGCCTCGGTGGCGTTTCTGAGAAGCGCGATCTCGTCGCGGTTGCAGCCTACGAACGCCGCCAGCGGATCTCGAAACTGGTTCCACGAGGCGTATCCCCAGATCGGATAGTCCTCGGGATCGGCCTCGCTCAGCTTCTCGCACGCCTCATACCCTTCAAACACCGCGCGCAGCACGGGCGCGGGGCTCGACCCTACGGTGCCGTTATTGAGGTAGATCTCGTCCGCCGGAATCAGGAACTGCTTATGCAGTTCGCGCCAGTAGGCGTCTTCGTTCTGGTCGAAAAGGGAGCGCTCGGGCAGCTTTGACGGCAGCGACTCAAGCTGCGCCCATAAACTTCCGCGCCAGGCCAGGCCGGCACCCACCACTAGGGATGAAGCGAAAGACGACGATAGGAAGTTGCGACGGTTCAACATGCACGGTTCCGCCTTTCCAAAACGCGCCATAGTACACCGGCTGCCGGGAAAACGGAAAGCGACCCCGTGGCCGGCGGCTTCGGAAAGAGCCTCAGCCGCCACGTTCGGTGAAAATAACGGGTAACTTTCCGGCGCGAGCCTGCGTCCAACTAGGTGGAAAACTCGGTCGGCCCCGACTTGCTATCGGGGGTATAATATTGTCAGCCGACTGGGTTTCCACGGGGTGTCCAAATGTCGTTCCGTAAATTGCTGATCTCCCTGAGTTTACTAGCGTTGATGGCGGTGCCCGCGCTGGCGCAGGATCAAACTTCCCAGACTCCAAGCGCGCCGCCGCAAGCCGCGCCGCCGCAAGCATCACAGCCGCAGACATCAAAAGATCAGACGGCGCAGCCTCAGAGCACGCAGCCGCCGAGTGGCTCAACTAGTGGATCAACTGCTAGTTCAACGCCAGCACCACCGCAGAATCCCCCGGCGACACCCAGTTCGACTCCGACTCCGCCCGCGAACTCTTCTTCAAGCAGCGGCACCGGCAGCGACTCAGTCCCTAGCGGGCCGCCACCCATCCAGGAACCTCCCGACAGCAAGGTCAAGCACGACGGCAAGGAGGACGATGTCGACGCCATCGGCAACCGCAACGTCGGAGGGCGCGGCTTGGGCGACTGGTATTCGCTCGAAACCGAAATCAGGATGGGCAAGCAATACGCGATGATGGTCGAAAATAGCGTAAAGCTGGTTCAGGACCCGGTGGTGAACGAGTACGTCAACCGCATCGGCCAGAACCTGGTGCGCAATTCCGACGCGAAGGTGCCGTTCACCATCAAGGTAATCGACTCCGACGAGGTGAACGCGTTTGCGCTCCCCGGTGGATTTTTCTACGTGAACTCCGGTCTGATTCTGGCGGCGGACGAAGAGGCCGAACTGGCCGGCGTGATGGCGCATGAGATTTCGCACGTTTGTGCCCGCCACGGGATGCGTCAGATGACGCGAGCGAATTTGGCGCAAATCGCCACCATTCCTCTGATCTTCATTGGAGGTGGCATCGGCTACGGAATCTACGAAGCCAGTGGCTTGGCCTTGCCGCTCACGTTCATGAAGTTCCAGCGCAATTTCGAAGCGGAAGCGGACTACCTGGGCCTGCAATATATGTATAAGACGGGATACGATCCGCAGGCTTTCATCAGCTTCTTTGAAAAGATACAGGCGAAAGAAAAGAAGAAGCCGGGCACGATCGCCAAGGCCTTCGCTTCGCACCCGCAAACGCCCGACCGCATTGAGGCGTCGCAAAAGGAGATCGCGACCATTCTTCCGGCGCGCCCGCAATACATCGTTTCCACGTCAGAGTTTGACGACGTGAAATCGCGGCTGGCTACTATTGAGAACCGGCACAAGGTCATCGAAGAGAAGGATGGGAGCCGTCCCAGCTTGCGCCGCACTTCAACCAGTGACAAGACCAGCGGCACGGACAAGAGCGGCGACGATGACGATCGCCCGACGCTGAAGCGCCGGGACGATAATCCGAATCAGAATCAACAGTAATGGGAATTGCGGAGACAACAAGAAACCGGCGGGCAGCCCGCCGGTTTTTATTGAAGTTGTCACGCTAGTGACGGCTGACCACTGCCCTCACGATCCCGCAGACACCGATTTTACCGCGATCGTGGTGCCGTCCACTTCTCCGGTCACCTTTGCCTTTGCTCCCGCCAGATCGTTGAGCTTATCGAGCGCAGCCTTATCCGAGGTCTCCAGCGTGTAAACTTTGTCCCCGACCACGAGCGCGTACTTCGATCCATGCTTTATGCAGCTGCGCGTGCAATCCGCGGCCTTGCCGGGCATTTCATGTTTCGTCCCGCACATGGCGTCGCTCACTTCGCCGGTCAAGGTCTGGCTCTTACCGGCAGCCAGCGCTGGAACCGCTGCCAGCCCGACCAACATCTGCATCCCAAGAACCGCAGTCGCAATTCGATTAACTTTCATTCTGCTTTCGTCTCCTGTGAAACGGGGTGATAGTTCAAAAGTGGACACTCCATGATGTCACTATCATTGTGTCAATATAGAGATTCTCACGCAACCTTCGGGTTACAAAAATGTTTTGTCCTTCACAACCCACTGTTTTCAGCGCTACTGCTGCTTGAAACGGATCTCTACTTCCACAGTCTTATCCTTTGCGTCCGGGGTTTCATGAATGCTCACGGCCCACTGCACGCCACGGGGAACGAGCTGTCTGGTATCGTCCAGAAACTTCTTGGGATAGTCGGCGTTGTAGGGCTGACCTTCGCGCAGAGTCCACGCTGCCAGCATCCGAGCTTTGGCCTGGGTGTCGAGTCCTAAGATCTCCAACTCTCCCATCCTGTAGAGGTCGCCTTCGACGACGTTCAGATCGTAGTGCACGGTGCTTTTCTCATCGTGGAACTGGGCGTCGGGCTTGATCCGAACCGTCATGTAGCCGCGGCTGCGGTAGAGCTTGCTCACGTTTTCGATGTCGCGGAGAAGACGCACGGCGTCGGCTGGCTGGCCGGGCGGCAAGTGCAGGAGGGGCGCGATTTCCCTGGTGGTGATTGCAGAGTTGCCATTCCAGTCGACGCTGGAGGTTGAATATATCTTGCCCGGCGTCACAGGTACGATCGCGTCCACCTGAAGCTCGGCGGGACCTTGCGCATCGGCCGCAGGAGAAGGTTGGGGAACCACCCGTGCGTCGGAGGGCCCAAACGCGGCCTTCAAATATCCGCGCTGCAGGTACACCGGCAGCAGGTCAAACTTAGCGACCGCGGCGAGAGAAGAGCGCCCGTATTCTGCGCCCGTGAGGCGATGCGCTGCGGCTGTGAGCAGAGCTGTCTGCTCCGGCGAAGCTCCCGGAAATTCGACGCCGCGAATTCGGATGCTGATTTCCTCGACCCGATAATCGATCGCGCTTAGGGTGCCGCTCGACTCTTCTGCATTGCGCAGGAAATCTACTCGCCCCGGAAATTGCTTCTCGGTGAGGATGGCTTGCAGCGCCTCGGAAACTCGGTCGGGAAGATTGCCAGCAACGGGCAGCAACTGCTTGAACAGCGAAACGCGGCTTTGCAGGGCGGTGCGCAGTTCGTCGTCGGTGAACCAGACGAAGTTTTCGAAGTGCGCGGGAACCAGCTTGCGCTTGTCGGTATCGGCAAGCTGCAGTTCGAGTCTTGTTCCCGCACTTGAAGAGGAATACGAATAGGCAACTTCGGTGAACAGGCCGGAATCGCCCAGACGCCGCACCGCCTCTTTGAAATCGCCATCGGCGGCGTTCTGCCCCATTTGCAGGCCGCTCGCGGCAAGAATTTCCTTGTCGGTGTAGCACGCCGTTCCCGTGACTTTCAGCGCGATGAGTCTATAGGCGGCGACTGAGGCAGCTTTGCCGCTGGTGGACTGCTTCTGAGCTGCGGCAGCTGCAAGGAGCAAGGACAAGGAGAGGAGGACACGTGTAACCCTGTTCATTTGGATCGCTTCGCAGCCCCGGCTGTGGAAAAATTCTTTTGCTTTACCGCGATGTCCATGAAGGCTTTGGCGGCGCGGCTGAGCGATTTGTCTTTGCGGAACACGATCGCGAGGTCGCGCCGAATTTGCGCGTCGGCGAGCGTGATCGCAACCAGGGCCTTGGCCCGGATATCCTCCTCGATATTCGACCGCGCGATAAATCCCACGCCGACATCGGCGGCCACAAAACGCTTCAACAGTTCGCTGGAATCGAGTTCCATGGCCAGTTTTGGCTTCAAGTGATGGTCATAGAACAGCGCATCGAGTGCGTCGCGGGTGTGGCCCAGTTTGGGCACGACCAGCGGATAGGTCGAGACCTCGGCCACGGTGACGCTCTTCTTCGCCGCGAGCGGATGGTGCGGGGCCGCGATCACGACGAGTTCGTCGCGATGAATCATCTGCGCTTCGAGCCGGTTGTCGGTCACGGGCAGCGAGACCACGCCAAAGTCCACCACGTTCTCGATAATCGACTCGAGGATCCTGGCGTAGTCGGAGCGCTTGATGCTCACGGCGACGTTCGGATAGTCGCGTTTGAATTGCGCGAACACCTCCGGCAGGATGTGCAGGCAGGTACCTTCATTTGCTCCCACAACAATTTCGCCGCGGGGCACGCGCTCGGTCTCGGCGATCTCGGTGAAGATCGTTTTGCGCCGCTCCAGCGTCTCCTCGGCATACTTGAAAAACAATTTGCCCGATGCGGTGAGCGAGACGCGGCCTCCGGAGCGGTCGAGCAGACGAGCGCCTACTTCTTCTTCAAGCGCCCGAATCTGGGATGAGATGGCAGGCTGGGTGCGAAAACGCTTCTCCGCCGCGCGGGAGAAGCTGGAGAGGCGCGCCACTTCCAGGAAAATTTCGAGCTGATCGAAGTCCATCGTGTGCTGGCCTCAGACACTATAGCGAGCCTGGGCGATCACGAAAGAGAAATGAGAAACGCGGCAAGCCGCGTCTCTACCGATGCCGTATCCAAGCGGTCCGAGCCTGCGCCTAGACGTTGATTACCGCGATGAGTTCTTTCACGGCGGCGGCGCTTTTATCGAGGGCCGCTTTCTCTTCCGGTGTGAGTTTGATCTCGATAATCTGCTCGATCCCCTTGGCGCCGAGTTTCACGGGGACGCCGACAAAGAGTCCGTGGATGCCGTACTCTCCGTTGAGGTACGCGGCGCACGGGAGAATCTTTTTCTTGTCTTTGAGGATGGCCTCGACCATCTCGGTGGTGGCGGCCGACGGGGCGTAGTAAGCGGATCCGGTCTTGAGATATTTGACGATCTCGGCGCCGCCGTCGCGGGTGCGCTGGACGATGCGGTCGAGCGTGGCCTTGTCCATGAGTTCGGTGATGGGAATACCGGCGACGGTGGAATAGCGGGGAAGCGGGACCATGGTGTCGCCGTGTCCACCGAGGACGAAGGCGGTTACGTTCTCTACGCTGACTTTGAGCTCCTGGGCGATAAACGCGCGGAAGCGGGCGGAGTCGAGTATACCGGCCATGCCGATGACGCGCTCACGCGGAAATCCGCTCATCTTGTAGGCGGCCTGCGCCATGGCGTCGAGAGGGTTGGAGACGATGATGAGGATGCAGTTCGGCGAGTGGTGCACGACCTTGCCGACTACGTCCTTCATGATTTTGTGGTTGGTATTCAGAAGGTCATCGCGGCTCATGCCGGGCTTGCGGGGAATTCCGGCGGTGATGACGACAATGTCGGAGTTGGCGGTGTCGGCGTAATCGTTCGTACCGAGAATTGCGGAATCGCGCTTCTCGATCGGCATGGCTTCGAGCAGGTCTAGACCTTTGCCTTGCGGGACGCCTTCAATGATGTCGATGAGGACGACATCGGCTAGTTCTTTCGATGCAATCCAATGCGCGGCGGTGGCGCCTACGTTTCCGGAACCGACGATCGTTACTTTATTGCGCATGAAGTTTCCTTTCTCGATCCTCAGCAACTAATGGGCGACTCATTTTCCGTAGAGACGCGGCTGGCCGCGTCGCCCGCGGCGGAGACGGGGCAAGCCCCGTCTCTACATTAAAGCGATGCCTCAGTCCGCTGCGACTGCGACACTCATGTTGTCGATCATACAAGTAGCAAACTCGCTGGTTTTTACTTTGGTGGCGCCTTCCATCAGGCGCTCGAAGTCGTAGGTCACTTTCTTCTGTAAGATGGTGCGCTCCAGGCTCTGCTCGATCAGATCGGCGGCTTCGGTCCATCCGAGGAAGCGGAACATCATAACACCCGAGAGAATGACGGAGCCGGGATTGATGACGTCTTTGTCGGCATACTTGGGGGCGGTGCCGTGGGTGGCTTCGAAGATGGCGTAGCCGTCGCCGATGTTCGCTCCGGGAGCGATGCCGAGGCCGCCAACCTGCGCGGCGCAGGCATCGGAAATGTAGTCGCCGTTCAGGTTGGGCGTGGCCAGAACGCTGTATTCGTCAGCCCGCGTCACAACCTGCTGGAAGATGGAGTCGGCGATGCGGTCGTTGATCATCAGCTTTTTCTTCCAGGCGCCCTTGCCGTGCGTGGCGTAGATGGAATCGAGACAGTCTTTCACCTCTGTGTAGATCGTCTGGCGAAAGTCGTCTTGGGCGAACTCAAGGCCGGGTTCGATGAGGCTCGCATTTTCCTCGACCGTGATACTGGGCTTTTTGTCCTTGTTGTCGAGAATCCAGCTCTCGCGCTCGGTGACGACCTGGGTCCGGAATTCCTCGGTGGCAAGTTCGTATCCCCACTTGCGGAACGCGCCTTCAGTGAACTTCTGGATGTTGCCTTTGTGGACGAGAGTGACCGCTTTGTTCTTATGTTCGAGCGCATGCAGAATGGCCATGCGCACCAGACGCTTGGTGCCGGTCACGGACATGGGCTTGATGCCGATGCCGGAATCGAGGCGGATTTGCTTCTTGCCGCCTTTCAACATGTCTTTGTTAAGGAATTTAATCAGGCGAGCACAATCGGACGTGCCTTCTTCCCATTCGATTCCGATGTAAACATCCTCTGTATTTTCGCGGAAGATGACAATGTTCATGCGCTCGGGATGCTTCACGGGCGACGGCACACCGGCGTAGTACTTCACGGGGCGCACGCAGCCGTAGAGATCGAGGATCTGGCGCAGGGCGACGTTGAGGGAGCGGATGCCGCCTCCGACGGGCGTGGTCAGCGGGCCTTTGATGGCGACGCGAAATTCGCGGATGGCGCTGACAGTGTCGTCGGGAAGCCAGCTCTGAAAGCGAGCCTTGGCTTTCTCGCCGGCAAAGACTTCGTACCAGGCGACGGAGCGCGTGCCATGATACGCCTTTTCGACAGCGGCGTCGAAAACGCGGACAGAAGCTTTCCAGATATCGCGGCCGGTGCCGTCGCCTTCAATGAAAGGGATGATCGGGCGATCGGGAACGCGGTACTTGCCGTTGCTGTATTCAATCTTCTGACCGTTGGATGGAACAGGGACTCCGTTAAACGACGCCATGCACTAGCCTCCAGAAGTTGGAAAAGGAACGGATCATTATAAAGAAAATTGAGAGAAGGGGAAGGAGGTTGGCTGAATTACGCACCCGCCGCGTCACCGATCGCCGAAAAAGAGACGCAGCAAGCTACGTCTCTACCGCGGGGTATCAGCGTTCGATTTTTACTGACTTCACTACCACGTCTTTGTGGGGGCGGTCCTGGCGGTTGCGAGGGGCTTTCGAGATTTTTTCCACGACTTCGTATCCCTCGACTACCTCGCCGAAAATTGTGTGTTTGCCGGTGAGCCAGTCGGTGTTGCCGACGGTGATGAAGAACTGCGATCCGTTGGTGTTGGGGCCGGAGTTGGCCATCGCCAGCTTTCCTGGCTTGTCGAAACGATGTGGCGAACCTTTGGTTTCGTCTTCGAACTGGTAGCCGGGACCGCCGAAACCGGTGCCCATCGGGTCGCCGCCCTGGACCATGAAGTCGGGAATCACCCGATGAAAAATAGTCCCGTGGTAAAGGGGGTCGGTGGTCTTCTTGCGCGTGGTGGGATGCGTCCACTCGCGCTTGCCTTCGCTGAGTTCGATGAAGTTGGCGACAGTCTTGGGGGCGTCCTTCTCAAACAGGCGGCAAACGATGGTGCCCTCGCTGGTTTCGAGCACGGCATAGGTTCCGGGTGTGCGGGTCATAGTCTCCCTTCGAATTCTTAAATTGATCTTTCTCACTCTTGCTGTAGAGACGAGGCTCGCCTCGTCTCTGATGCGGCAAGCCTCGTCTCTACGTGGGCTACTTCACGCCAGCCGAGGGTTTGGGTGCGCCGCGGATGTCGATGTGCGTGATCTTGACGGGATGGAGCGGGCGTTCGCCGTCCGTTGCCATGCGAGCGATTGTTTTCACAAGTTCCACGGCAGCGTCATCGCACTGGCCGAAGATGGTATAGCCGCCATTGAGGCTGGGGTAGGGGACTTCGGTGATGAAGAACTGCGAGCCATTGGTGTCGGGTCCGGCGTTGGCGTAGGCGAGACGCCCGGGGCGATTGAAGGTGACGGTGGGCGAAGTCTCATTCTTGAATTTGTAGCCGGGATCGCCCGTGCCGTTCCCGGCGGGATCTCCACCCTGAATCATGAAACTGGGGATCACGCGGTGGAAGATGGTGCCGTCATAAAGTGGGACACCGTGCTTCTTGGCATGAGAGACGGGGCTGGTCCAATCCTTGGTGCCCTCAGCAAGGCCGATGAAATTCTCGACTCCGATGGGGGCTATCTTCGGAAACAATGTGCAATGCAGATCGCCGGCCGTGGTGTGGATGATGGCCGTGGGCTCGGCGGCGGCATTGTGGACGGGCGGCGCTGTCGCCGGCTGCGGAGTTGAGGCTGCCTGCGCGGCGCCGAGCAGGGACGTGGAGATAATCAGGACAAACGTATGGATTAGTGTTCGCATGGATGCTCCCGTAAGGTGTTTTGGCAATTTTTCATTGTACGACAAAGGATTGTACGACAGGCTGTGGGGTCGCGCTTGCCCGAAGCTCGCAGCTAATAGCTCGTAGCGTCAGCACAAGGCGTCCATCGCTTGCTTGAGGCACTGCTCAAGCGGTTGGTCGGTGGAGACCGTCGTTTTCGGATAAGTGATGGGTTCGAAGCGGGCTTTCACCTCGAGGTAGAGCGCGAACGTTCGGTTGTGCGCGGGGTGCGAGGGGTCGGGTTCGAGATCGAGGCGTCGGCGAGCGGATTCATCGGAACAGGCGCACTCGACGATCGTCCAGGGCTGATCGAGTTCGCGGGCGAACTTGAGAACGCGGTCGATCTGATAGCGACGCGAGAACGGGCGGCCGTCGAGAAAGATTTTGCGAGTGGGAGTCTTTTGCAGCAGGAAGCGGGTAGCGTCGAGCATGATCTCCATCACGAAGTCGTCTTGCTTGACGGAGTATTCGATATCTTCCGGCGAGAACAGGGCGGCGCGGACTTCGTCTTTGCTGAGGAGCGCGCCTTGAGTGCGGTGGGCCAGTTCGCGAGCGAGCGTGGTTTTACCGGTTCCGGGGAGACCGGCCATCAGAACAATCATTCTGTGGAGATTGTAGCGGAGGCGGAGTTCAGAAGGACGCTCAGGTGGAGGCTCAGTTGGAGGCGCTCATCGCCGTGGCAGCCGCAGTGACAGTGCCCGGTGCGGTGACACGTTCCTCCACTGGCGGAAGCGGGAAAATCGTCTGGGTCTGGCGCCAGTCACTGTAGCGGTCGGAGACCATGATGTGAAAGACCCACTGGTGGCGCTCTTCTTCAGGCTCGACCAGACCGAGCGCATTCAGATAGAACAGGTAGCGCTCGACGAAGCGGATCTCGTCTTTCGTCATGCCGCGGCGCTGGAGATCGACGGTGATGCCGGCGAGGTGAGAAGACGCGGTGTCACCTTCCGCCGGAGCCGCGTTGCGATTGTGGCGGCGAAGTTTTTGCTGCACCTTGACGGTACGGACGGCCGAGTTCACCTGGATCTGATCGTGGAACTGGCGGTAATAAACCTCGGAGAGGTCGGCAACGAAATCGCGGGTCCAGGGACGGCAATAGCGGCGCGAAGGATCGAGCCGGCGGTCAAAGCGCAGCGTCTCGCCTTCTTCGATCGGAACCAGTTCATGCGCGGCCTTTAGTTGTTCGAGTTCGTCGTCGTCCTGAATGCGCGGCAGATCGAGGCGGTTGATTTCTTCGTTTTGCCGGACCAGGGAATCGTGCGAGGGACGGAACATTGGGTTCCAGAGCAAGCCGCGAAGGCCACGGAAGCGATACGAGTGCAGAATTCTGTGGTGGTGGTGAGGGTCGACGCGGTGCAGGGCAAGGGCGGTTTGTGGCGTCGCGACCGTAACGAAGATCGCAAGCATGATCAGCGCAACCACCAGCGCACCCGGCGGTTTGGAGCTTTTCAATCTTCGCGTTATGAATCTTCGCGTCATCGCGGTTGCATCATTTATTGCGTCACTTGAGACAACCTCCGGGGCTGTGGAAAAGTCTCCATTTTCCAAAGAGGTTCTGTGATTGTAAACCACAGATGAACAATTTTGTGAAGCAATCCGCGTAAGCCCCATTACTTACGGGAGTTAGGAGTGGTTACCGGCGGGTAATCTGCTGATTTCAGGTGCCAGTGCTGGAAAAAGCGCCGTTTGGGGAATGGCAAGTTTACGCTCTGGAGCCTTACCGGTTTCTGACAAACTGCAGATCCCTCGCTCCCCACCCCATCGCGCCAAAAGCGGGCGCGCTGGGGACCCCGGTTCGCTTCGGGATGACAATTTCCTGAAGTTCCCGCAAACCGCCGTCACTTGCGCAGCAGGTCGGTGAGCGCTTGCCTCATGACCTGGCCACCGACTTCTGCAATCGACGTGGTCAGTGGGATGTCCTTCGGGCAAACCTCGACGCAGTTTTGGGCGTAGCCGCATTCCTGGATGCCGCCGTCGCCCATGAGTGCGGACAGACGCTCGCGCTTGAGAGCCTGGCCGGTGGGATGCGTGTTGAACAAACGCACTTGCGAGATGGTGGCCGCGCCGACGAATCCTGTGTCCTCATTGAACTGCGGGCAGGCTTCCATGCAGCAGCAACAGGAAATGCAGCGCGAGAGCGGATAGGCCTTTTCCTGGTCCTCGGCGCTCATGCGCGGGCCGGAGCCGAGGTCGTAAGTTCCGTCGATTGGAACCCAGGCTTTGACCTTCTTCAGGTTCTCGAAGATCACGCTGCGGTCAACCGACAGATCGCGCACAACGGGAAATTTGGAGAACGGCTCGAGCTTGATTGGCTGATCGAGATGGTCGATCAGCGCCGAGCAGGCCATGCGAGCGCGTCCGTTGATCAGCATGGCGCAGGAGCCGCAGACCTCTTCGAGACAATTCGAGGTGTAGGTGATGGGCGTCGTCTGCTTCCCGTCGCGGGTGACGGGGTTGGCCGCGATCTCCATCAGCGCCGAAGTGATGTTCATGTTCGGCTTGTAAGGAATCTCGAACTCTTCCCACGACGGCTTGGCGTCGGGGGTGAGTTGGCGTTTGATCTTGATGATGACGGTTTTGTTATTTGCCATTAGCTCTTAGCCTTTAGCTCTTAGCTCAAACTTTGTCATTCTGAGCGAAGCAAAGAACCTATGCACTCTGCTGGCGCAGGCGAAATGCATGGGTCCTTCGCTTCGCTCAGGATGACAAACAGTTAAGGTCATCGGTCGCTATTTTGAACTTCAGTACTTCCTCGGTCGCGGCGGAATCAGACTCGCATCCACCGGCTCGAACTCAAACTTCGGCTCGTCCAAATCGGGCGCGAACACTGCTTTCGTGGTCTTCATCCAGTTCTTGTCGTCGCGCTCGGGGAAATCCGGTTTATAGTGCGAGCCGCGGGACTCGTCGCGCATGGCCGCTCCCTGCGCGATTACCCGCGACAACTGCAGCATGTTGTAAAGCTGGCGCGTGAAAGCGATGGTCGTGTTCGCCCACTGCGAGCGATCGCTCAAGTTGACCTTCTGGAAGCGTTGCAGCAGTTCCACCACTTTAGCGTCCGCTGCCTCACACTTCTTGGTGTAGCGGATGACCGTGCAGTTCGCGGTCATGGTTTCGCCGAGTTCGCGCCAGAGCAGGAAGGGATTTTCGTTGCCGTCAGCCTTCATCAGTCCGGTGTTGACTTCTTCCTGGCGCTTGCGTTCGGCCTCGAAGTGGCCGTTGCTGGGCGCGGCTTGCAGATTCGTGGCGTACTGTACGGCATTCGGGCCGGCGACGAATCCGCCGAAAATGCACGACACCAGCGAGTTCGCACCCAGGCGGTTCGCGCCATGATACTGGTATTCACACTCGCCCGCGGAGTAGATTCCGGGAATGTTGGTGGCTTGTTTGTAATCGATCCACAGGCCGCCCATGGTGTAGTGCATGCCGGGGAAAATCTTCATGGGCACGTCGCGCGGATCGTCGCCGACAAACTTCTCGTAGATTTCGAGAATGCCTTCGAGCTTGCGGTCGAGGGTTTTGCGGTCGATGTGGGTGAGGTCGAGGTAAACCATCGGCTTGCCGTCGATGCCGAGGTTGAGCTCGTACACCACTTTGAAAATCGCGCGGGTGGCCACGTCGCGCGGGACAAGGTTGCCGTATTTCGGATACCACTCTTCAAGAAAGTACCAGCGGTCACTCTCCGGAATGGACTTGGGATCGCGTGGGTCGCCCGGAGTCTTGGGAACCCAGACGCGTCCTCCTTCGCCGCGCGCCGATTCCGACATGAGGCGCAGCTTGTCTTCGCCGGGGATGCAGGTGGGATGCACTTGTATGAACTCGCCGTTCGCGTAATAGCAGCCCTGCTGATAGAGAGCAGACTGCGCCGATCCCGTGCACACCACCGAATTGGTGGACTTGCCGAAGATGGCGCCGATGCCGCCCGTCGCAATGATGATGGCGTCGGCGGGGAAGGTGCGCACTTCCATCGTTCTTAGATCCATCGCGCAGATGCCGCGGCAGACGCGGCTTCTGTCCAGTACGGCGGAGAGAAACTCCCAGTGCTCGTACTTCTTCACCTTGCCTTCGGACTCGTAGCGGCGGACCTGCTCGTCGAGCGCGTAGAGAAGTTGCTGGCCGGTCGTTGCGCCGGCGAACGCGGTGCGGTTATAGAGCGTGCCGCCGAAGCGGCGGAAGTCGAGCAGACCTTCGGGAGTGCGATTGAACGGAACGCCCATGCGGTCGAGCAGATCGATGATGCCGGGAGCGGCCTCGCACATAGCCTTGACCGGCGGCTGGTTGGCGAGGAAGTCGCCACCGTAGATCGTGTCGTCGAAGTGGATCCAGGTGGAATCGCCTTCGCCCTTCAGGTTCTTGGCGGCATTGATGCCGCCCTGCGCGCAAACCGAATGCGAGCGCTTTACCGGGACGATGGAGAACAGGTCAACCTCACCGCCCATCTCGGCGATCTTGATGACCGCGGCGAGGCCCGCCAGGCCGCCGCCTACTACGATGATTTTCGGAGTTGCTGCCATGCTCTATGAATCCGATCTGCCGGGCTCAGCCCGGGCCTTCTCGCACTTCCTCGTATAATCTCTCGTACAATCTCTATCGCATTACGATACTTTCCGAAGCATTCGAATCCAAAGGCTGCGGCGGCGTCTTCAGGAATCCGTACATGCTGGCCGCGCCGATCGACACCAAACCCAGCGCCAGCAGCAGGCAGAGATAACCAAACCAGCGACGCGCCCTTTCGCCGGTCGTGATGCCCCACTTCGCAGCGAATAGCCACAGGCCGTAGCTGAAATGCCAGGAAGCGGCAATGATGCCGACGGCGTAGAAGGCGACCATCCACGGATTCTGAAATTCTCCCTGAACTTTGGCGAACGACTGCATGGGGTGCGTCGGCAGATGCACGCCGGTAAAGCGCAGGTAATAAGTGTGCTGCACCATGTAGATGAGGGCGACGATGCCGGTCCAGCGTTGTGAGGTGTAGAGCCAGTTGCCAGTCCAGGGATAATCGCCGACGTTGGTGTCGCCTTGATACCAGATCCAGAGGCCGTAGAGGCCGTGGTAGGCGATCGGAAGCCAGATGAAGAACAGCTCCAGCAGAAAAACGAAGGGCAGGCTGTTCAGAAACTCGACTTGCTTTCCGTAGGCCAGTGGGCCTTTGAAGGCTTCGGCGTTCGAGATGAAGTGTTCGAGAAGGAAGGCTCCAATGGGTACGACGCCGCTGAGCGAATGCAGACGGCGCAGCAGGAACGAGGTTCCCTCGCCAGCGCGCAGCGGAGCGACGCCCGATTTGATTCTGGGAGCGACGGGATTGGCAGTTGATGCCACGATGACTGCTCCTTACGTGGTCCGATGTGCAAACTGGTTATTATCGTTTTGAGCGGGAAGCGAAGTCAAGGAGAGCTTGAACCAATGAGGTCGCAGAGTCCGCAGAGGAAAATTAGAAATTCACGCCCGCGGTGCGGAGTTCGCCTCGGACAAGTGTCTGTGCTTGAATTCCTCTGCGATCTTTGCGTACTCCGCGGTTAAAGCTTTTGACCGTTGGCTCTCCGATACCACGACAGAAATGCGCGAAATGCGGCGCCACGATGGCTGTACTGCGCTTTCTCTTCCGCGCTCAGCTCGGCAAAGGTCTTGCCGATTTGCGGGAAGTAGAAGAGTGGGTCGTATCCGAATCCGTGCTGGCCACGGGGCGCGTCCAGAATGACGCCTTCGGCGGTGCCGCGGAAGGTGTGAACAGTCTGGCCGTCACGGGCGATGGCCAGTATGCAGATGAAACGCGCGGTGCGCTTTTGTTCTGGAACCCCTTTTAGTTCGCGCAGCACTCTCGCGTTGTTGGCTTCGTCATCCGTGTTGCACTCTGCGGCGTGCGGTGCGTTATTCTGCAAATCACGGGCGGCGTAGCGCGCGGAATGAACGCCGGGTGCGCCGCCGAGCGCGTCAATCTCCAGGCCGGAGTCGTCGGCCATGACCAGTTCGCCGGGAGCGGCCGAACTGTAGGACTCTGCTTTCTTGCGGGCGTTCTCCTCGAAGGTGGTCCCGTCTTCGACAACCTCGGGCAGAGAAGAAAAGTGCGGGATGTTTGCGATCGTGATGCCGTAGGGCGTGGCGGCTCCGGCGAAATCGCGAAGTTTGCCGGCGTTCGAGGTTGCCAGCAGAACGATGCGTGAGGTCATGCGGCGTGGCTCGCGAGGTTTTGCAGGTCGTGTGTTGGGTGGCCGCGTCTGGACCCAGGCAACAACGAGCAGACCCAGACTGATCAGCGAGACGATGTTTCCGATGAAACAATCGATCGTCCGGCGGAAATGGATGTGTACATCGCTGTCTCCGGCGGCAATGGGAATGACGATCAGGCCGGTGACATCGGTTGTCTGCGTTTCGGTGAGCTTGCCGTTCACGACGACCTCCCACGCCGGGTAGTTGAAAAGGCGCACGGTTAGATTTTGCGGTGCGGCAGCGTGGACCGTGAAGCGTTTTTCTGTCTGTCCCCACGCCAGCATCTCGCTCGGAACCGGCGCTCCCGTGTCGTCGCTGACGCGAGGCAGACTTTTGTTCAGCTCGTAGGGATCGGCTCCGTCCGGAACGTATTCGTCGGTGCCCTCGTAGCCGGTGCCGTCGGCGACGGCACCGCTCATCTCTCGGACATCGCTGGCCGTTTCCCACCAAGGTGGCAGGATACGATAGCCTGCGACGATGACCGCGGCCAGTAGAACGGCAGACGCTAGCAAGCGCGAAGTCCAGCGTTTGGCGGCCATAGTCAGAAGAAGTGCCAAAGCCGCGTTCATGCACAGCAGCCAGCGGAAGGGGAGTTGCACGAAGCGGAACTTGGGCAAGTGCTGCCAGAGCAGATTGCTCACCGGAAGCAGGAGGGCCGCACTGACGGCACCCCAGGCGGAAAGCAGCGTCCACGGGATTTGGTCAGCGGCCGCCGCCGGTGCGCTGGGCGCGACTGGACCGCCGAGAGCCTGCCCTGAGCTTGTCGAAGGGGCGGCTGCCCCTATGCGTTTTGCGCGCCAGCGGCGGGAGAACCAGATCGCGAAAGCGAGGACGCCGATTTCGGCAATCGCTATGGTCGAAACCAGAAGATTGAAGCGGTTGTGGTCGGGATCGGCGATGGTGGTGAAAAGAAAATTGTCCTGCGGCCGGACTCCCGGCGCCAGCAACTGGCTGAGGTTGATCCATGGCTGTTCGTAGATTGCCGGGATCAGATAAAACGAGGCCAAGCCGGCCCCCAGGAGCATCGCCAGCGCCGTCCGAACGAGCGGACGCCAAGTCTGCGGACCCCACGGTAGTTTACGGGCGGTCCCACGGGCGGCCTCACGCGCGGCTAAGAGCAACGCTAGCCCGGCCGTTGAGTAGTGGATCATCACGGCCGCGGGTGCGTTCGTCAGCCAGGCTGCGGCCAGCGTGAGACTCAACCATAGCGTTGGGCGAAAGCTATGTCGGCTAGACAGGCTGCGGCCAAAAGCGGGCTCGTTGAGCCGCAGAAGACAAAGCAGCGCAAGCGGCAGCAGGGAAGCGGCCAGCAGTTCGGCGTATGCGCTCCGCCAGTAGACGATCAGCAAGTGGTAGGGATTCAGCGCGTAGAACACGGCCGCAAACAACGCGTCCGGGGCCGAGAGCCATTCGCGGGCGAGCCGGTACATGGCCGCTCCGGCAAGGGTAAGGACAATCCAGCAATATGCGCCCGGCACTATCTTCCAGGGCAGAGCAGCACCGAGCGCGGCGCCCAGAGTCCAGGAAGCGGGGGGATAAAACAGGAACCTCGCCTCGCCGTATCCCCAGTGCGCCAGCGCCGCCCAGCGCGGGTATGCGATGCCGTGCTTCCATTGGCCGAGAACTTCCATCCAGGAAAACATGTGGAACTCAAAATCATGCCCGGAGGGACTGCCCCACCAGAAAAATGGAGTAATGGCCAGCAGACAGGCGCCAGCTAGCACCAACGCGCGCGAGATCGGACTTCTGAGCAAATGACCTTTGCCTTAGCTTGGAGTAGCAGGCTGCGGAAAAAGTCGGAGCGGTGCCCTGATAAGAAACCCGAGTTTTTCCGCAGCCTGCTGGGGCGCGTCGCGTGGCCTCGATCGGACTGCTGCGGCGTCGGCGGCGCGCAGAGCAATTCTATTGCATCAGAAAATTCTCGGAAAATTAACCGAACCGAAATCATTCAGGATGGGGTGTCGAGGTAGTCTGCGATCAACGAGGTGGAACAGACCAACGGGGACTGGGCCGGCACCAAAGACGGGGTGTCGGTTTGGTTCCCGGTTTTTGCTGGGATCAACGGGCACAATTGGGCGAACGCTGATGGGCGCGCTTCTATTGGTTGACGCTCGCCGGAGTTCGCTGGCGGTGCAGTTCGGCGAGAAACGCTTCTTCCTCCAGCGCATTGCCGGTCCGCAGCAATTCCAGGAGCGGATCCTCCGCGTCGGTTCCGGCGCTGCTCGTCTGGCTTAGGTCGACTGCGTTGGCGACGAGAGAACGAGGAGAAGTTTCCAGTTGCGGTGTGGCGCCGGGCTGGCCGGTGAGGAACTCGATGAACTCGCCGACGCTTTTGCGCTGCTCCTCTGTGCGGGCAGGGAACTCAATTCCCATGCCATGTCCGGGATGCATGACCCGGACCAAACCTTCGGCGTGAATCTCCATTGCGGCGGCGCGCAGGCACAGGTCAACGGCTGAGGACTGAGGGAAGGGAGATTCGGTCTGCACATAGCAGCCGCCCAGACTGAGGTCCGTCAGTTTACATTGGCTGACCGCGTCGGGTTCTTCGGGCAAAGCATCGTGGGAACGGGCAGCCAGCCACTCGTTCATTTCTTCGCGCATCTTGGCCTCCATATCGAGAAAACGCAGGCCGGTTTGACCGTTGGCGGTACTCCAGGCAACTGCCGCGTCAGCTTCAATGCCAGCGGTGCCGTCGGGAAGCTGGAAGGAGACGCGAACCATGGCCGCGGATGGAAGCGGCTTGGCCGCCAGCACATCCATGCCGCCGGTGCTTAGGTCGAGCAGGATGCCTTCGACAGTATCGTTCTCGTCGACACGAATCGAAACCGCTGCCTGGACAGCGACTCGCAACGATTGCCGCCTTTCGCGCTTCAGCAGCGCCGTGGCGGCGCGCAAGGTGGTTTGAGCCTGCTCGGGAGTGATGGGCTTGGTAAGGATGAAATGAGCTCCCGCGCCGAGGATCGAGCGGATCTGCGAGGCATCGTGTAGCAAGGCAACGGTGACGGGCGGATCACGGTCGGGGCCGGCGAGGCGGCGGCAACCTTCGAGCAGCAGAGAGGCCGCTTCGGGATCATCGAAGTCGACGATGACCTGATCGAAATGCTCCTCCGCCAGCCGCGTCACGGCGACATCGGCCGCGTTCGATCGATCAACCGCGACGCCGAACTGCGCCAGGACCTGAATCAGCGTTTCCGCAGTCAGGTCATCCTTTGTCACCAGCAGTGCCTGCAATATCATGGAACCAAGCCTCCCGCCTCGCGCTTTGCCTGTACGGTCAGGCTTCTACGGCCAGCGCGGAGTTAAGCTGCGCCCTGGCTTGGACGCGGCAGGCGAGGATTGAGCGCTGGCCTTGGCAGCCATCGCACTGGAGTTTTCGTCGTCCACTTCCGCCAGCACTGCGCTATCTTCCTCGTTGTCGTTTTCGGCGAGCAAGGGCGCGACTTCGCGTAGTTTCTCGGCAGCCTGCTGCAGCATCTCGATCTGCTTACCCAGTTGCGTGTACTGCGCCTGCTTGCGGCGCAAAACCTCATGGATATCCTTCATACTTCCCCCTGCGCCTGACTGTAGGGATGGACAAAGGTAAGGTCAACGGTAAAGCCATCGCGGGCCGTTACCGCGGTAACCGAGCAAAAGGATAGGGGGCTCCAAAGCAGTGTTCGAGTCAGGCTGGGTTAAGGACTCGAAGCAGTTGAGACGGTCCTGAGGAGGGGGCCGGTTCGACGGGGTTAATCGAACCTTCCCTACAAAGGCTATCAAGCCGATCAAGTAGCTTGCGCTCAAAATCAAAAGCCCCGCCTTGCGGCGGGGCCATGAGATGAGTGTTCAGGAGCGAACGAAAAAATTTAAGTTATGCCCCGAGCAGCTTGCGACGGAACATTCCAGCGATACCCACAAGCCCTGTTCCCAGAAGGCCCAAAGTTCCGGGCTCAGGGACGGGGGTCGATATAGTGGTGTCGCCGCTGGAAAGACGGATCCCGGTATGGCCATTGAAGAAGCCTTTACCAGTGCTGGTGGTCAGCTGAACGGTAAGCCCGTACACCGTCTTCCCGTTGTACCAGGTGCCGCTGATCGTATCCATCAGAGTGTAGTAGTGATTTCCGGTTTTGGGATCAGTCGTCAAAGTCCACGTGCCCGGTCCGCTGAAGGAGCCTTTGAAGATCGTGCCATTCGGGATACCGCCGGTGCCGTTCCCTGTGATGACGAAGCTTCCGCCACCGGCAAAGGTCCCACCCTTCAGCAAGCTGCCGCTGAAAGCACCGGTCGAAAAGGTCAGAGTGCCGAGATTGTTGCCAGTCACAAGACCTAGTCCATCTAGCCCGTTGACCGCGATGAGCGTCGAGCTCAGTGTCAGCCCCGCGCTACTTCCTTTCAAGAGGCCCCCGCCATTGGTGAAATCGACTGAGTTGGCAAACGCAGCCAAAGGCAAGGCTAGAGCAAGCACAGCCATCAAAACGATGCGTTTCATGATTAGTTCCTCCTGAACCAAATTTCTCTTCTCTGTTTCACCTTGAACTTTCGGTTCAAGGTATAGTCGCCCGTGGTGAACAGAGCATTCGTCGTTCCAAAACTACAGAAGCTCGGTTTTTGTTGTCTATCAACAACTTACCAACATCTACCGCAAGTGTTTCAAATCTCGGAATGCAATGTGCTGCACACTAGCAACAATCACCTTCCGTAAATCGTCCAGAGGCTCAATCCCGCAGGCGGCAGGCCGGCTACGAAACGGAACACCTGTGGGTTCGGAATCGTCAGGGGAAATCTCGCCACGAAAAGGAAAACCTTAACCTTGGGAGACCGCTTCCAGAACCCGGTGCGACTGTTAGTAACCAGTCGCAAGGTGACTCATGTTACCACGGACCCGGCGTTCAGCAATGGCTCGTTGGTGCCATCCAGTCGCTCAAGAGTGGGATTCCGCTCTCTGGGAAGTTGCCATATCTTTGGGGTGAGCAGTTCTGGGGGAGGGCTGTTCGGGCGTCCCGTGATCCTTTGGATCCGGGGCGCTTCTTATTTGTGGGGAAGTTTCCCAGGGAACCCAAGTTCCCAAACCGTTCCGCTTGCTTACCCAGGATTACCTGCCAAAGTCGTCTGAGAACATCGGTACCTCTTCACTTTTCCCCGAGGACAGGCTGCGGTAGGCAGCGTCCAGAATGAGCTGGTTCTGCCAGCCTTGTTGGCCAGGGACTGGAAAAGTTTCCCGACCTTCGACGGCGGCAGCGAAGGTGTCTACCTGTCTTGCGTAGGCAAGTTGGTTGGAAACAGTTTCTTCGGCGACGCGTTGTCCGTCGCGCCACAGCTCCAACTTAACCGGCCGTTCAACATTCAGCGCATCATCAGCCCGGAGGACGCCGGCGTCACCGACAATCTCCAACGGCGTGCGATAGTGGGCACGAGTTGAAACCAGCACCGTGGCCAGCGTGCCGCGCTGAAACTCCAGCGTCAGGATGGCCGCCGCTTCCACGTCACCCGATTGTTCATCCGGGCCACCGAGAGCGCTCACACGCCGCGGCTCATCCTGCAGGATGTAACGCAAGGCATCGAGGCAATGGACGCCCACGTCGGCGATGGGGCCACCTCCCGCTATCGAACGGTTGTAGAGCCAGGTGCGGGCGTGGCCTAAACCGGGATACGAGAACTCCGCCCGCGCAAAGATCGGGCGACCGATGTCACCAGAGGCGACGCGTTCGCGAAATCTCGCCGTGCTTTCTTCAAAGCGAAAGACCTGGGCGACGCCGAGGAGAATGCCGGCGTTGCGCGCCGCCTCGACCATTCGGCGGCATTCGTCCGCGTCCATGCCCATCGGCTTCTCGCACAGCACCGGCTTGCCGGCAGCAACCGCGGTAAGGACGTCCCGCACGTGGCAGGCATTCGGAGTAGTGACCAGCACGGCGTCGACTTCGGGGCAGCGGCTGAGTTCTTCGGTGGAGGCGAAGACATGCGGGATCCCATACTGCGCGGCGGCTTCGCGTGCTTTGTGGGAGTCTCGGCGCGATAGAGCGACCACTTTGCAATTCCGAGCAAGCGCGAAGCCCGGCATCAGACGCCGCACGGCGTGCAATCCGAAACCTGCAATACCAAAGCGAATCATGTTAGTTTCCCCGGCTTCTCTAAAGCCTGGAAACCAGTTTATAGAAAGGGTGCAAGATGAAGCCCGCCGTCGTGCCAATTCCCACGTTGTCTGTCTCTGTGTTCCCCTGTGTCCGCTGTGGTTTCTCGCTGTTCGCAGCGTCAAAAGCGAAACCACATGAGGAGAGGAAAGCTTGGATTTCGAGTGCGTTCCTGAGCGATCAGCGATCAGTGATTACCCAACTCGGCGAACAGTTTGGGGTCGATGTTGCCGCCGCTGATCACGGCTACGTTGATCTTTGTGTTGGGCAACTCGTTGGCGTGGAAAAGAAATGCGGCTGGGGCTACGGCGCCACTCGGTTCGGCCAGTGTTTTCGCGTTCGCGCTTAGAGCGCGCATGGCCCTGCGAATCTCGTCTTCCGTCACGCTGACGATGTCGTCGACATAGGCGCGGATGTGTTCGAAATTGATCGCGCCGACGCTCTGTGTGCGAAGACCGTCGGCCAGCGTCTGCGAGACTTGCTCGGCCGGGAAGGAGACGATGCGGCCGGCGCGCAGGCTGGCTTGCGCATCGGCGGCAAGTTCGGGCTCGACGCCAATCACTTTCACCTTGGGATTGCTGAGTTTGATAGCGGCCGAGACGCCGCTGATCAATCCACCTCCGCCGACGGGGACCAGCACGGTCTCAACGTTGGGGAGGTCTTGGAGGATTTCGAGCGCGACGGTTCCCTGGCCGGCGATGATCTTTTCGTCGTTGTAGGGCGGCACGATCACGTAGCCGTGCTCGGCGGCCAGTTGTTCGGCGCGGAGGCGGCGCTCTTCACTGCCGGGACCGACCGTGACGATCTTCGCGCCGAGGGCGGCGGTGGCTTCGAGTTTGTTCTTCGGGGCATTACCGGGCATGACGATGATGGCCTTCACGCCAAGCGCCCGCGCCGCGTAGGCCACGCCTTGCGCGTGATTGCCGCTGGAATAGGAGATGACTCCGCGGAGACGTTCCTCGTCACTAAGGGATGCGATTTTGTTATATGCACCGCGCAACTTGAAGGCGCCGATGGGCTGCAGGTTTTCGAGCTTGAGGAAGAGCTTGCGGGAGTCGCTGGCGCCGGTCCATTCGAGCAGCGGAGTGCGGGCGGCGATGCCTTCGAGGCGGGCCCGAGCTTGGTGAATGTCAGCCAGGGTTACGACACAGGGTCTCTCTTCTGCGCTCACGGCGTCTCTGCGGTGAAAAAATTCTCAGATCTCCAGTATCACCGGCATAATCAGCGGCCGGCGCTGCGTCTGCCGGGAGATGTAACGCTTCAGGTCGGTGCGGATTTTCTCCTTGATCACGCCATAGTCGGCTTTCTCTTCGGCGCTGGAGGCATCGAGGGTCTCCATGACGATCTCCCGGGCGCGCTCGATCACGCCGTTTTCGCCGGGCGCGAATCCGCGCGTCACAATTTCGGGCGAAGTTTCGACGAGTCCGGTGAGCTTGTTCATGGCGATGATCGGCATCACGAAGCCGTCTTCGCTGAGGTGACGGCGGTCTTTGATGACGAGGTCTTCGACCACGTCGGCGCGGGAGCCGGAATCGATGCAGACGCGGCCTACGTTGACGCGGCCGGCCTTGCGGGCGCCGAGCTCATCAATTTCGAGAACGTCTCCACTTTCGATCAGGATCACGCTGCCGACCGAGCCCTGCATGGACGCGGCTAGGTCGGCGTGTAACTTGAGCTGCCGGTATTCGCCATGGATGGGGACGAAATACTTGGGCCGCACCAGGTTGATGATGAGCTTCAATTCTTCCTGGCTGGCGTGTCCGCTGACGTGGATCGGCGGGTAAGAGCCGTCGTCGTAGATGACGAAAGCTTCGCGACGGAACAGGTGGTCCACCATGCGGAAGATGGCTTTTTCGTTGCCGGGGATGATGCGCGATGAGAGAACGACCGTATCGCCCTTTTCAATTTTGGCGTGCTTGTGGTTATCCACTGCCGCCCGTGACAGCGCCGACATGGGTTCGCCCTGCGTGCCGCTGATCAGAACGCATACTTTCTCAGGCGGAAAGTTTTTCATTTCGCCGGGATGGATCAGCATGCCCTCGGGGATCTGGACATAACCCAGGTCTTCGGCGATTTCGGAGGAACTGTTCATGGAGCGGCCGATGAAGCAAATTTTGCGGCCGTGCTCCCGTGCCATGTCGACCGTCAGCTTGATGCGGTGAATGGAGGACGAGAAGCAGGAGATGAACAAACGCCGCTCGGTGCGGGCAAACACCTCCTCGAACTTGCGGCGAACAGCGCGCTCGCTCGGAGTGTAGCCCTTGCGCTCGACGTTGGTGGAATCCTGGAGCAGTGCCAGCACTCCCTCTTTGCCGTACTCGGCGAAACCGTGCAGGTCGAAGAGGCGGTTGTCGGTGGGCGTCGGGTCAACCTTGAAGTCGCCGGTATGCAGCACGACGCCGATCGGCGTGTGGATGGCGAGCGCGACACAATCGACCAGGCTGTGCGTTACTTGCAGCGGATGAATAGTGAACGGTCCAACCTTGAAGCGTTCTCCGGGACGAATTTCGCGCAGATCGGAGTCGTCGAGGAGCTGGTGTTCGTCGAGCTTATCTTCGACGTAGGCCAGCGTGAACTCGGTGCCCCAGACGGGAACATTCAGTTCGCTGAGAATCCAGGGCAGCGCGCCGATGTGGTCTTCGTGGCCGTGCGTAAGGACGATGCCGCGCACATGCTTGCGATTTTCAAGCAGGTAAGAAATGTCGGGGACGACGATGTCGACGCCCAGCAACTCGGCTTCGGGAAACATCAGGCCGGCGTCAACAACGATGATGTCATCGCCAAAGCGGATGGCCATGCAGTTCATGCCGAACTCGCCCAGCCCGCCTAGCGGAACAATATGCAGTTTTCCTTTTGACATTAGACAAATTGATGCTAGCACAGGGTGGGCCGTCGTTGGAGTTTGACCTCACGCCAAGTCAACGCAAGGTGGGCTGATAAAGGTTGGCTGATAAACTCATACTCGAAGATGGCCGACGAGAAAAAATCGTGGATGCGGCGGCGCGTCGAAGGTGCGATCCGCGGAGGCCTGACCCGCGCCTACGAAACTATCAAGGTTGATCCGGGCCGCTTCCTGATGCAGTTGCGCGTGGCGCATGGATTGCCGCTTGCGACCTTTCATGGCGTTTACACGCTGCCGGTGGAACGCCTCGACGATGTGGCGGAGTCGGTGATCCGCGGCGGCATGAAGCTGGCGGCGGCGGAGGGAGCCGGACTTGGTCTGGGCGGAATCCTCACCATCGTGCCGGACCTCGGCATTCTTTCTGCCATTACCATGCGCACCATCCAGAAGCTCAGCCTGATTTATGGGTTCGAGTTGAACACCGACGACGAGATTGCCGAGCTTTGGATTGCGGCGGCCAGCGCCGCAGGAGTCGACATCAGCCGCGAATTGCTGGAAAAAGAAGTGGTCAACCGCTTTGTGCCGCGCGTGATCCAGCGAATTGCGGTGAAGGCCGGCGCCGAGGTGGTGGAGAAGTGGGCGGGACGCCTGATTCCGCTTACCAGCTCGGCCATCGGATGCGCGCTGAACTATTACTTCGTGCGGGCATGGGGCGAGCGGGCGCGGGCACATTTTCGCGCCAAGCATCTCGAAGCGCGGCGCAGGTTCGCGGAGGAACAAAGGCAACTTCCGGGCGCGCCTTCGGCGACGCTGCCGTCGTGACCGGGTTCTACTCCCAACTCTGGCGTTCCTTTTGAAGATAAGTCTTGGGATAAGGGCCGCGTGCTAGGCCTCGGATCGCGGCATGATAGGACTTTGGTTTTCGCAGGATGACGACTCTCCCGCTTCTAACAACGACAAGAACTTTGTCGCCGGGTTTCAGACCCAACGCTTCGCGAGCCTCATGCGGGATCACGATCTGGTTCTTCGCGGAAAGAGTTGATTCTGTCATCGCCTTACATTGAAGCATAAAGTAAAGCGTTGGCGGAAACCACTATCTATTCACGGGGCACCTTTTTCAAGACCTGCTCTTGCAGCCACATCGTCTCCAGAAGGGTTTCCTCGGAATCAAACAGAGAAAAGGCATTCAGATTGTGGTCGTTTAGCAATCGGAGCACCTTTACTCGCTCATCGGAGGGGAGATCGAATTTCCACAAGTAGTCCTGCTTGGGACGCCTGTTATCGAAAGCATGCTGGTGTGAATCAAAACGCCACCCATAGTGAGGGTCTAAAATGCCACACATGGTGTAATCGGATTGCTGGCGGAAGTGCCTACGATGGCTCCGGACGTAAGGCCCGATGCGACTGATAGTTCGTTCGCCGAGCGCCCCTCCCTTTACTCCTTGCGGTCTCTCGCAATAAGCGTAAATCGATCTTCTTTCGGGCTTCCCGAGGGGATCATCCCTGAAAGCGAAGAAAGCCGCAACGTATGGCGAATAAGACCAGTCGAGGAGCGGCGAGGGGAACCCGTGGTGTCGCAAATAAACCATGTATCGATAAAGAGGGACGGGAGGGAAGCCGCCGGGCAAAAGCAACAATTCAGGGTTTTCAAAAGTCTTGCAAAGCTCGGGATCGTACTCTGGCACGCCCACACCCGTAAAGGTTTCCACGGCAGGTCCGATCCTTGCGGTCATCAGCCTGTAGAAATCCCTGAAGGGCATCCCTGTCTGCCCGCTCCGTTCGAGAGTCGTGGCGAGGGGCCACTCGGAATTGCCCTGTCCGCGGAACAACAACGGTGAGGACTGCTTCTTGCCAAACGCTTCACGCAGATTCTTGAGCTTCTCTTCAAATGTCTCCCAATCGGGTACTGCGTTCGCTTTGTTCGGCTCCATGTCCAGTCCCTCGGTCTTTAGCGGAGCCACTCTTCCAATTCAATCCCGCGTTCGGTTTTCTCGTCGCGATATTTGACGATCACGGGCGTGTAGAGCGAAAGGTTCCAGTCATCGGATTTGCCCTTGCCTTTCTTCACGGCTCGCGAGCCGGGGACGACTACCGCGTTTTCTGGGACTTCCAGGGGTTGCTCCGCTGACGCGCGGTAGACTTCGCCTCGCGCGAGATCATAGAGCGGCGTGGATCGGGTCAGAATCGTTCCCGCTCCCAAGACGGCGCGGGCGCGCACCAGCGTGCCTTCGTACACTCCGCAATTGCCGCCGATCAGCACATCGTCTTCGATGACCACCGGGGCGGCGTTGACCGGCTCCAGCACGCCTCCGATCTGCGCGGCGGCGCTCAGGTGCACGCGCTTGCCGATCTGCGCGCAGGAGCCGACGAGAGCGTGCGAGTCGATCATCGAGCCTTCATCCACGTAGGCGCCGACGTTGATGAACATGGGAGGCATGCAGACGACTGACGGCGCAACGTAGGCTCCTTCGCGGATGGAAGATCCGCCGGGTACCAGGCGAACACGATCGGCGAGGGTTAGACGGCGGGCTGGGAAGGTGTCCTTGTCAATAAAGGAGAGTACGTCTCCGTCCGACATTTGTTGTAATTCGCCAAGACGGAAGCCGAGCAAGATTCCTTGCTTGACCCAGGCATTGACGATCCAGCGTCCGGCGACTTTCTCAGCGGCGCGAACCTCGCCGCGAGTCAGAGCGGCGCGGAAGTCAAGAAAGGTGCGACGGGCTTCGTCGGGGTTACCGATGGTTTTACCCGTCGATAGGCGTTCAATGGCCGACTTCAGAGTGGATAGCGAGTCTGACATAGGATAGCTAGAGAAACAAAAGGCTAAGCGCTAAGAGCGAAATGCTAAGAGCTGCCTTTACGCCACGCACTTGCACTCGCTGCGGATCAGAACACCGGGCATCCGATGGGTCGCCTCGCGCGCCTCGGCGAGATTGCCGTACGGTCCGTGCCAGCGCGAATGATTGGGATCGTGTCCGGCGGGGCGTCCTTTGCCGGAACTGCACTGTCCACAGGACGCGCGGTGCAGAATCGCTTTGTGCGGGCCCGCTGCCCAATTTTCGTAAATATAGAATTCGGCGGCAGCGGTCGGCGGAGCCGCAGGCCGGGTAATCAATCCGGCGTCGGTTGCGGTTTTCTGCAGTTTCGATCGCGTGTCGCGGCGCATGGGAAGCAGAGGCAGGCGATAGACCTCTTCGATCTTGCCCATCATCGCGAGGACAGCCTTCACGGGCAGCGGACTCGATTCCATGAAGTTGGCCAGCATCAGCGGAAGATATTTGCGGTGGATGGTGCGCGCCGTGTTCCAGTCGTTGTTCAGAGCGGCGCGAGTCATCTCCGCCATTTCGCGGGGAATTTCATTGGACGCAACCGAAATCACGCCCACGCCGCCGAGCGCGATCACCGGCAAAGTCATGACATCGTCGCCGGACAACACCAGAAAACTCTCTGGCACAGAGTTCAGCACCTCGGCGATCTGCGTCATGTTGCCGCTGGCTTCCTTCACGCCCGCGATATTCGCGACCTCGGTCAACCTCGCCAGGGTCGCGGGTTCGAGATTGGCCGAGGTGCGGCCCGGCACGTTATAGAGGATGATGGGCTTGTCGACCGCTTCGGCGATCGCACGGAAGTGCCGGTATTGGCCTTCCTGCGTCGGCTTGTTGTAGTACGGCGAAGCAGTGAGGATGGCGTTGACGCCCGGGCGCGCCGCCACTTCTTTCGCTTTGGCCACAGCCTCCTGCGTCGAGTTGGAGGTGGCGCCGGCGACGATCGGCACGCGTCCGGCAACGACTTCGATGGTCACGTCGATGACGCGCAGCCACTCATCGTGGGTGAGCGTGGGAGTTTCTCCCGTGGTGCCGCAGGGAATCAGGAAGTCGATGCCCGATTCGACCTGCCAGGCAACCAGATTACGCAGTGCGTTTTCGTCGACAGCGCCGTCCTGAGAGAACGGTGTGACCAGAGCGGTACCACAGCCTCGCAGTTGCATGGGTTAAGGATAACTCTTCTCGCGAGCGCGTGCATGAGCAGGGTTTGCTCGTATGGGGCCGAGCGCAGCTCTGCAGTTGCTTGCGTTCGCGGCAACCCTGGCTTCGCTCTTAGCCGAAATTTCAGTTTTGGCTGTCCGAACGTCGATTCCCCCAGGACCTGCTCCGCCCCCTCTCTTCTTGAGCCATCGGCACAACGTGCTCAATGGACGTATTCGATCTCCGGATACTCCGGTTGGCGCTCGAGCTCCGAAGCGGGTGCCCCTTTCAGGTATACGTCGAAGAAAGTGCTGATGTAGTGCGCCGTCAGGGCAACTTGGCGGCGGCCATCGAGGCGCACAATACCCAGCGTGTGCATCGCGCGCATCACAAGCGGACTTTTCAACATCGCTCCGTTGTCGCTGAACATGTAGTGATTCGCGCCTCGGACCATGATCTGCGACCTGCGGTCGCTGGGCAGTCGATCGTAAATGGAGCGGATGTTCGCCTCGACCGGGCGGGTCTCCGCATCGGACTCGCTTCTGTGGTCGCTCAGGAGAAACATGAACGGCTGGGTGACGCCCTCGGCGACGACACTGCCGAGGGGAGCCCCGTCCACGTCGATGCCCGCCTTGCACCGGGAATCGTCATGGCAGAACTGCAGGGCTGTGGCGCCACCGATCGAGTGGCCGAACACTCCGACCCGCTGCATATCGAGCCGTCCCAGGAACCTGCCCGAGGGGTCAGACGCGTTCAGTCGTTCGAGCTGATCGAGCGCGAAGCCCAGGTCGGCGCTCCATGCCTGGACCAACTCGTTGGCGAGATGCTCCTGCTGACTCCCGCTGACGAGGTCGGCGTTGTTCTGGGGCGCCCTCGCGATCACCCTTCCGTCGGGGAAGACGACGACATAACTTCGATATGGCGCATCGAAACCCACGACCACATAGCCGTGACTCGCAAGGTCCTCGGCAAGGGTCGTGTAGTCCGTCGTCAGGGCCGCAAGTCCCGCTCTCATGAGTACCACCGGATACGAACGATGCTCAGGCGATACCTCGGCGTCCCGAATACTATGTGCGCGGACCCGCGACAAATCTCGCGTCAGGAACTGCGTGAGCAGCGCGCCACTCTGGCGTTCAAGAGCCGTCCGCCATGGAGCCGGTAAGTAGTCGTCGAGCGTCTGGGACGGTTGTCGAGGCGCTGCGGGATACCAGATCCAGGCAAGAAGCTCCCGCTTGGTACCCGGCTGCGGCGCCAGTGCGTCCGCCTGCGCGGCGTCGCTCCAAGCGTACGTCGTGCGGCCGACCGCGAACGGGCCAGTAGGCGTGGGTAGCGTCGTCTCCCTGTTGTGGTCCAGCCTCAACAATCCCAGCAACGCCGCGATTCCAACAACAGCGAACAGGGCCACCACAACCATAGTCCTGATCACGCGCATATATTCTTAAAGCTCTCGCCAGACGTTGCGGAACTCGTAGAAACCTGTTTTCGCCGCCAGCCACTCGGCAGCGCGCACGGCGCCTTCGGCGAATCCGCGGCGCGACTTCGCGTCGTGGCACAAATAGATTCGATCGCTGGGAGAATTGAATACCACCTCGTGGATGCCGACCGCGTCACCCTCGCGAAAGGAGACGATCTCGACTTCCTGGCCTCCGGACTCGCGCACAATTTTCTGGAGCGTGATCGCGGTTCCGGAGGGAGCGTCTTTTTTTTGCGCATGATGACGCTCGAAAATCTGGCCCGAGTAATCGTATTTCAGGGCAGCCCCCGCGGTCGCGACAATCTCGAAGAACAGGTTCACGCCGATGGAAAAATTCGATCCGTAGAGAAAGCCCGTCTTTGCCGAGAGCACCATTTCGCGCAAGCGCGGCAATTGCTCGTACCAGCCAGTGGTTCCGACCACGAGGTTCTTTCCTGCGCGGATGCAGGCCTCGGCGTTGGCGATGACCGCGGAGGGCGTGGTGAAGTCGATGGCCACGTCGAAGGGGGCAAGGAAAGCGGGAGTGAGGGCGGAGGCATTAGCGTTTTCGTCGACGTCCAAGGCGCGGACATGGTGGCGGCGCGCGTGCGCAACTTCGGCGACCACCGAGCCCGTTTTGCCACGACCAAGAATTAGAAGATTCATACTTACACCTTAAACCGCAGAGAACGCGGAGTGCGCAGAGAAATCTGTAAAACAATGTTTAACTTCAGCTCTTGGTTTTCTCCGCGTGCTCTGCGTCCTCTGCGGTTAATGCCTTACGCAAACACTTCCGGATCGACTTCGGCGAAAAAGGCGCGGTGCAGGCGCCGGACCACCTCGGCCGCGTCGTCTTCTTCAATCACAAAGGTCAGATTAATTTCGGAGGCACCCTGCGAGATCATGCGGATCTTCACATCCTCAAGAATGCCGAAGACCTTGGCGGCGATTCCGGGTGTGTGGCGCAAATTCTCGCCCACCAGACAGACGATCGCCTTCCGGCCCTCATACTTCACGTCCGCCAGTTTTGCCAGATCGGCGGCCAGCGCCGGGATGGCTTCGTTGGTCTCGGCCGTCACCGAGACGCTGACTTCGGAGGTGGAAACCACGTCCACCGCTACGTTGTGGTGATCGAAGGCCTCAAAGATGGACTTCAAATATCCGCGCACCAGCAGACGGCGCGGTGAGGCAACCTCTACGAGCGTGATCTTCTTCTTGAGCGCGATGGCCTTGAAAATATTCGCACAGCGCGGGGCGCGCGCCGTGACCTTCGTCCCTTCGCAGGTCGGGTTCAGCGAGTTCAGAACATAGACCGGGATGTTTTGCTGAATCGCGGGCAGCACGGTTGCCGGATGCAGAACCTTGGCCCCGAAGTAGGCAAGTTCGGCGGCTTCGTCAAAGCTGATGACCTTGATGCGGCGGGCATCGGGACAAAGGCGGGGGTCGGTGGTCATCATGCCGTCGACGTCGGTCCAGATTTCGATGCGCTCGGCATTGAGGCCGGCGCCAAAAATAGCTGCGGAAAAATCCGATCCTCCGCGGCCGATGGTGGTGGTGATGCCGGCACGATTGCAACCAATGAATCCGGCCATCACCGGAACCTTGCCGGCCTCGACCAGAGGCTGGACCTTCTTGCGCAGGCGCTCGATGGTTTCTTCGAACTGAGGAACCGCGCGGGTATAGCTGCTGTCGGTCAGCAGACATTGGCGCGAATCCACGTGCGCACCCGGCAATCCGCGGGCGACGAAAGCGGCAGCCACGATCTTGCTCGAAAGCACTTCGCCGAACGAGGCAACGTAATCGTATGTTCGGGGAGTGATTTCGCCGACCGCGCCAATGCCGCGCAGCAATTCGTCCAGATCTTCGAAGTCGTCGCCCAGGTCGCCGTGAAATTCAGTGAACAGGGCGGTGCCGAGCAGTTCTCCAGCGGTGTCATAGTGGCGTTCGCGCAAGGCGCGCGCCATTTTGAGAGCGGCCTTGCGATCGCCGCCGCCGGCAGCCTTTCCCATGGCGAGCAGGGAATCGGTGACCTTGGCCATGGCACTGACCACCACCACAGGACGGTCCGCCAACCGGCCCTGAACGATGTGGGCTACGCGATCAATCGCTCTTGCGTCTTGTACGGAAGTCCCGCCGAACTTCATGACGATCATGGGCGGGGAGACTCCTTGGGGTTGGCGGAGATTTGTCTCACCCTAGATAACCCTTCGCCTTGAGAAGTTCAGCATTCAGCAGGGCAGCGCCGGCGGCGCCACGAATTGTGTTGTGCGACAGGACGGTGAACTTCCAGTCGAGGACATTGCACTTGCGCAAGCGGCCGACCGCCGTGGTCATGCCTGCGCCGAGATCACAATCGAATCGCGGTTGCGGACGGTCCGGGGCTGTCATGTACACGACAGGTTGCTCGGGCGCGCTGGGCAGGCGCAGTTGCTGCGGTTCGGCGCGAAAATCGTTCCAGGCGGCGATGATCTCCTCGGGCTGCGCCTTCTGTTTCAGTCGAATCGCAACCGACTCGGTATGGCCGTCTTCCACGGCGACGCGATTGCATTGCGCGCTCATCGCAAAGGGAGCAGGGTCGACGCGCGAACCGTTCAGCGTCCCCAGCAACTTTCGCGTCTCCTCCTCCATCTTCTCTTCTTCTTTGGCGATGTAAGGGATGACGTTGCCGAGAATGTCGAGCGAAGGCACTCCGGGATATCCGGCGCCGCTGACCGCCTGCATGGTGACCGCCATTACCGTCTCCAGCGTGAAGCGGCGATGCAACGGAGCCAGGGCAATCGCCAGTCCAATGGCCGAGCAGTTGGGGTTGGTGACGGCAAAGCCGCCGGATTTGCGCCGCCATGGTTGGGTTTCGATGAGCTGGATATGATCGCCGTTGACTTCAGGAATCACCAGGGGAACATCTTGCTGCATGCGCAACGCGCTCGAATTGGAGACGACCGCGCAACCGGCGTCCGCGAATTGCGGCTCCAGTTCGCGGGCGATCGAGGCATCGAGGGCGGCGAAAATAATTTTCGGGGAGCCTTCGGGCTTAGCGGGCGCAACTGTCATCTTGGCGACGTCAGCGGGGATGGCAGTTTTCAAACGCCAGCGCGCAGCTTCGGCATAGGGCCGGCCTTCCGAACGATCGGAAGCGGCAAGCCATGCGACTTCGAACCACGGATGACGCTCCAGCATTTGAATGAATCGCTGGCCGACGATGCCGGTGGCACCGAGAATTCCTACAGGAAGTTTCTTTGACATCATTAGTTGTGATTTTATACTAGCGACTTTCCTTGGGGGAATGCCAGCGCTGATCCACAGGCGAACGCGAACTGCCCTATTTGTCCGCGAAACGAGAAGCTGACTCCGCCGGAAGTTCTGCGGGTACCCACCTCGATGGCGAGTGCATGTTCTGTCAGATGCTGGAAGAGGAATTAGAAGAACAAACCCGCATCGTCGCGGTTTCTGAGCACTTCGTCGCGCTCGAACTGTATGCCTCGCCGGCTCCGTTCTCTACCGACATCTATCCGCGGCGGCACATCGCGAGCTTCGGAGATGTGAGCGCTGCGGAGATGAACTCATTTCAGGCTCGTCGCCCGATTGAGACGGGGCAAGCCCCGTTTCTATCTCGTTTCACCGTTCTTTATCCCACTACGCGAACTGGGCCTGGGCGGCGCGTCTACTTCAACATTGTTCGAGTCGCAGAGCTGCTCCCGATACCGGCTGGCTGGGCTTTGCACGCAGACCTTAGTTAAAGCAAGGATCGGCACCGCGCGACGGAAATGCGCTGTCTCTGCCGAGTTCGTCTTATCTTCCGCCCTGTGGCCGCAGCAGGTAATGAGTGAAGAGCACTGCAAAGATCAGGTTCCCGACGCCGAACAGAAGCAGCACTTGGAGCGAAAGGCTCGACGTGAGAAAGCCAAACAGGCTAATGGCAAACGCCCAATACTTGAGTACCGTTCCGTAGACGAGCAACGGACGATTCTGCCGATAATCCCGCCAGACCGCAATGTACGCAGCTCCGAACAGCACGGCCGTGCCGCCAACAAACATTCGAAACAGTCCTGGACCGGAGTCGTTGAAGTGAATCAGTGGAGCGATGAACCGTTGAAGGAATAGAATCGTCAGGCCACCGATGATGTTAAAGATGGCAGCGAGAATTAGAGTAGTTTGCATGTTTCCCCGTTGGCCGGTGCGACAACCGGTGACACTTTCCTTTAATAGGGCTTGGACGCTTTGAAGAACGGCGACTACACAGGGAGCCTCGCGCTTGCCGACGAGGTGATCGCCGTCGACAGCAACAACGCACTTACCTACAACTTGCCCGGGGTCAGCTCGCTTGATCTCACCGGAATTTCCTTTTTGGTTCCCAACGGCCTGTACCTCTACACGCGTTTTCTAGGTTCCGCCCCTTCCCAACTCTTGCGGGAACGAGTACTCGTTGAGAGGTCCGAACTTGCGTTTTTCGGCGTAGATGCGCCAGCGACGCCAGACGATGCGCAAACTGGCCATCACCGGGATGGAGAGATAGACGCCGAGCACTCCGGCGATTTCGCCGCCCGCGAGAACGCCGAACAAAGCGGCCAGTGGGTGCAATTCCACGCTGACTCCCATGACGCGGGGAGAGATTACGTAGTCCTGTATCAGCCGCCAGACGAGCAAAAACAACAGCAGGAAGGCCCAGTGCTGGTATCCCGCCAGAACGGCGACGACCATCATCACAGCGCCCGCCAGCAGCGGTCCTGCCACGGGGATGAACTCCATCGCGCCTCCGGCCGTACCGAGCATCAGCGCGTACGGAACCCGCATCGCACTCAAAAATGCGGTGTACGCCACCAGCGAAAACGCCGCCAGGGTCAATTGGGCGCGAATGAATTGGGCGAGCATCTGGTTCAGATCCTGGAACACATCCTGCAGAAACTCACGCTGCGTGCGCGACTGCACCAGCGCCAGCAGCACATCATGGAAGCTGCCGCCATCGCGCAGAAAAAAAATGGCAAGGATAGGCACCAAAAACAGCACCCACACTTGCTGCGCCGCTTCGGCCGTGCGAATGCCGATGCGCTGCGCCAGGCTGGACAAGTCTTCCCGGTGATTCAGTAAGAAACTCTGAATACGTTTCTGGGTCTCTTTGGTCCAGCCGTGTTGCCTTCCGATCTGCGCGGTAAGCTGGCCGATCTGGCCGGAGAGCTGGCCGGTGCTGGCCTGATCCATCAGTCCGGGCAGCGACGCTCCCAAGCGCTCGCTTTGCCGGGCAATCCTCGGGCCTGCAAGAAGACCGAACAGCCCCAGAGCAACGAGAAGCAGGAGGTAAATGATCGCGATCGCCCAGACGCGGCTGCGGACCAGTTTCTCCAGTCGCCCTACAGCGGGATTAATGAGATAGGCAAAAAAAATGGCGAACAGGAAAAGAATCAGGGTTCGCCGCGCCGCATAGAGAAAGCCCAGCCCCACGGCGAACAGGAAAGCCGTGAACAGCACGCGCGAAGTTCGTGAATCAAGAATCGTCAAGAGTTATCCCAACCGGTCCGGTCCCGCATGCGAACGACTTCTTCTCGCCCACCCTATCGTATCGCCTGAAATAGAGAGCGATCCAATTCCGAAAGGGGCTGACCTTCAGCAAGGCTTCTTTGCTCGCTCCGGCTAATCGCGATCCACTTCGGTATTCTCTCCCACAACGGACATCCGCATAACCTTGAATTGATCGTCGAGCCAGAGTTGCCACGTCCCTGCGTCGTTCTTCAGTTCCAGTTTGATCAGGTCCTGCTGCCCGCCCTTCAGGCTCACCTTCTCCCGGCCGAGGAACTCCGCGCTGAGTGGCGCCGAGGAATGTTGGTGCGGGTTCATGGTTCCGAACTGGGCGCGCTGCTTCAGTGGGCATTGCACTTGCCCTTTTTCCTGTTTGCAGGCTGCGCCTAGAAACTTCCAGGCCAGCACTTCGCGGTGGATGAAGAAGTAGTCGTCCAGGATGCTGGTCGATGCCGGCAGCAGGTAGGGCTGTTCCTGTTCTTTCTGCTGCGGTCCGGTCCTCCACTTCTGCGTCAGAAAATCATCATTCGGAAGCACTACCGATTCCGCTTTCTCCGGGCTCAGTTCGTTCCACTCGTAACGTCGGATATCCCCGCTCGCGGTAAGCTGCATCTCGGACGTTTGCACAGCCGGGGTGGGAGCATTCTCCGTCTTGAACTCGGACTGGATGACGCTGCCGTTGCTGGTCTGATAGATCGAAAACGTCTCGGTGCCTACACGATGGCCATTCTGAAACACGCCGAAGGAACCGGAGTCAACGTTCTTCCCCTCGTGTTCCTTTTCTTTCTCTTTTGGCATGGGAGCAGCCGACGCCGCAATGCACCCAACCAGCGCCATCATGAAAGCGAGCAGCCGATAAGACAACTTCACTGTGATTCTCCTGTTCCGAAACTTGTCAGATCAATCCGGGATGAGCCCGACCCCGCGTCTTCCGGATTTCCTCTAAGTTGCAATGCACCTTCGATCTCGACGCAAATAGAAGCCAACTGCTTGCCCGTGGTCTCTACCACCACACTCGCCTGGCGATAGAAGGGAAGGCGTTCGGCGTACAGTTGGGCGAACTGCTCTGGATCTCCTCGCAACGGCCGTTCCACGCCATCCGTCAGGCTCCGCTGCCAGAGTTCGGATACGGGCGCTTCCAGGAAAACCGATGGCCACTGCCGAAGCAATTCGCGGTTCCTTTCCTGTACGAAAGCCCCGCCGCCGAGCGCGACCACGCTGTCGCGTTTCAGCGACTCGGACAGCAGATCGCGAAGCGCGCTGCTTTCGGCGAGCCGAAACCCGGGCTCCCCTCTGTCCCGAAAAATCTCGGGAACGGTTTGCCGCTCGCGGGACTCGATTCGGGCATCCAGATCCACAAAATCCCAGTCCAGCCGCCGGGCAAGTTCCTGCCCCACGCAGCTCTTGCCGGAAGCCATGAATCCCACAAGAAACACCGCGCGCACTCCCATGGCACTCCACGGCACGTAAGGGCGATGTTGTCACCCAGGTTCGCGCCCATCTGCTCCCATTGATTTTCTGTGGTTCAGCGTTGCTTGAGGCGGATTTTACCACTGAAAGAGCGCAGCACGACTTCCGATGATGCCTGGCCGGTCGTGCCAATGAAGGAACGTCCCACTTCCTCGGAAAACCGGGAGTGCCTGGGTTGGAGAGGAAAGTCGTGTTGCACCCGGCCCAGCACCGAGTGCGCCCTGAACCCGGCCGAGACGTCCGCGGGCACCAGGGCCTCGATATCGCCGGAATGGGTGATAAACCTATAGTCGCCGCCGGAGCCGAAATCGCCGTCGTAAAAAATCTTTCCGCTGCCGGAACTCGCCTGCACCAGCGGTCCCGTGACCGACTTCAAATGGACGTCGCCGCTGATGGAAGCGATCTCAACGTGGCCGTTGCGAACATCGGTCAGCGTGATCGGTCCGCGCATGGTCCGGACGTGCACATGACCATTCTCGACGTTGCGAACATTCACCACCGCATCCGTGCCTTCCAGGGTTAAGTCTCCCTGCAAGCGCTCCGCCGACAGCGGACCCGTCGAAGAATGGAGATTCAGGGTAGCGTCGGGCGGAATCAGCAGCTCGTAGTCGACCTGTCCCGCTTGCTGGTCCGTGCCCCGCAGCAGGTGTGACGCGATGTCAATCCGGTTGCCATTCTGCTGGTTGTCGACTTCCACGTCGTCCGACTTGAGCGTGGCCGTCACCACGACCTGATTGCCGCTCCCAGGTTTTGCCGAAATCGCCCCGTACTGCGTATCCACGGAAATATTGGCGTTGGGACCCACCGTGAAACGGTATTCCTTCTTGGTCTCGGCGAAGGCCGCCGACGCCAGACAGGTTGCCAGAACCAGAGTTACGACCGCGGTTTCCTGAAGACTCTCCATAAAAACGCCCCTGCGGCCGGGAATGCCGGTCCGCCCTTCCACTATTGAATACGATCCAATGCTATCTGGTATAGAAGTGCTTTCTGTTGATACGCATCCATCAGATGCTGCCGGGCGTCTGCGTCCCCAGGATTCCGATCCACGTATGCCTGCGTTTCCCGTATGTCGGCATTCACCGCTTGCAGTTGATTTTCATATGTGGCCCTCATCGAAGGGGCACGGGTGGAAACTACACTTAGAAACTGTTGATCTTCCGCGCTCGGCGCCGGTTCTACCGCCGGTCCTACCGCAGGTCCTACGATGTCCGTTGGCTGAGCGGACTTCTGTGCCAGTTGTTGCGGAGCCGAGGTAGGCACTGAAGGCGAGGTAACCGCCGGGGTCTCTGGAACTGCGGACGTCACTGAAGTTGCCGGAGCTTGCTGCTTCGCCACTTGCGGGGCCGGCTTATGGCTCACCACGTAAGAGCCTGCCGCCAGCAGCGCAGCCGCGACTGGCACCAGCCACCACGCGCTCCATCGCCGTCGTGGAGAAGTTGGAATAAGGATGGGCCGGGTGGGGGCGGACTGCGGTTCACGGATCAGCCCTTCGGCGCGTAATTCAGCCGCAATTCGCACCCACACCCTTGGCGCCGGTTCTTCAGTTGCCGCCAGTTGCCGGGCTTCGCTCGAGATCAGCTTCAGGTCCGAGACCAGCTCCGAGCAAGCTGGACAGGACTTCACATGAGTATCAAAATCCGTCTGAAACGCACCGTCCGGAGCGCCGTCGAGGAGCTCCGGCAGAACTCGTTGTACATCTGAACACGTCATAGCAACCTCTCCCCAATACCGCAACTTTCGTTACCCAGTCTTGGCCTTTTCGGCTCTCATGAACTTCAGATAATCCCGCAGCTTCAATCGTGCCTTGTGGAGCTGCGACTTGCTGTTGCCAATCGAGCATCCGACTATTTCGGCAATTTCGTTATGCTCGAACCCTTCAATATCGTGCAACACAAAAACCGTTCGATAGCCCGGCGGCAGCCGGTCAATCGCCCGCTGCAATTGCAGGCGATCGATGGAACCCGTCAGCCTCACGTCCTTGGTACCGAACTCTTTCCTGGGAGCTTCGTCGTCGGCATCCAGGGTCTCTTCGAGCGACACCACCGGCAGGCCCTTCTTGCGCAGTTGCATCAGGACGACGTTGACCGTCATGCGGTGCAGCCAGGTGGAGAAGGCGGACTCGCCGCGAAAGGTGCTGATTTTGCGAAATAGCTGAAGAAATGCTTCCTGGGCCAGATCTTCGGCCTGCGCGGGATTGGAGACCATGCGCAAACATAGCGAGTACACGCTCCGTTTGTGCAGGTGATACAAGACCTCGAACGCAGCTTCGTGGCCCTGCTTCGCCTGCTCAATAGCTTCTGCTTCGGTGATGCGTTGCTTCGGGTCGGTCAAGTCGCCTTTTCCGGCCGCTATTGCTTCAGATGCGGCTTCAAACTCTTTTCGTTGTACAAATTTGCCGAGGCAGTCGCGGAAGCGCTCTCGACCGTTCCTAAGGCGTCAGAATACCAAGAACCGTAGCTTGCGGAATGATCCATCCGACCAAAGTACCCGGCTAAGCATGGCCATAGATTACTTTCGTAACCTCAGGCTCATCGTGGAGCTGGACTTTCCCGGGCCGCCTCGGTTGCTCTCTAGCAGCCTGCGGGAAAACTCCGGTTCCGTATCTGGGCATCGCTTTAGCGATGCCGGACGTTCTTCCGCCTGTAGAGACGGGGCTTGCCCCGTCTCCGGAGACGCGGCAAGCCGCGTCTCTACAGGAAATCAGATGCCCCTTCAGGGCTGGGCATCCGCAGGCTGCTACGCCTTTCCGGTGGTGATCGTCTCCAGCCCATGCCCGTGCGGACCGGTTTCGCGCATCCGCAACAGAATGGCGAAGGTAAGCCCGACAAAGCCGAGGATCGAGAAGATCCACATGCCGAGCCCGTATCCTCCCGGGTTATCCAGCCCGGCGTGGGCGTAGTCGTTGGCCTTGCCAATCAGCAGGTTCATGATGAAGAAGCCGATTTGCTGAATCAGTGTCATCAAAGCGTAGGCGGTGCCCAGCCGGCTCTGGTCCACGATGTAGGCCACCGACGGCCACATGACTGCCGGAATCAGCGAGAAAGCCACCCCCATCATGCAGATAGGCACGAAGAGCGAAACATTGGTGTATCCCATCATCAAATAAACCGGCATCAGCAGGATCGAGGCGAACATCATCAAAAACGCACGCTTCCCGATCTTGTCGGCGAGCAGTCCGAAAAGAGGGGTCGCGATCATGGCCGAAAAGGGAAGCAGGCTGTTGAAGAATCCCGCCCGCTCGTGCGCCAGTATCCGCATCGCGTCCGAAGCGCTTATGCCGCCGTGGGTCGCCAGAATCTTGTTGGTGAAGAAGTCGATGGCAAATGTACGGAAGGGGAAGATCGCGGAGTAGAAAGTGAAACAGAGCCCAACCACGAACCAGTACGATGAGTTAAATCGAAAAATCTGCCCGAACTCGAGTTTGTCGATGGCGCCCGCCTTGCCCAGTTCGTAGCGGCCTTCTGCCCGGCTTTCGAGTACCCAGTAAACTGCCGAGCAAACTACCGCCAGGACTCCAGCACCGACGGCCAGCAAAAGCGGCCCCTGCCAGCTCGGCTCGCCCGCTGGGCCGTGAGGATAGAAAACCGAATGCGCCCAGGTCGGCGAGTTGTCCGCCGCCACCGAGGCCAGACGGGCAATGGTTAGGTTGATCCCGAAGGCGAAGCTCAGCTCTTTGCCCTTAAACCACTTGGCGAGCACGGTCGTGACCGCAACGATCATGGATTCGGCGCCCAGACCAAGCACGGTGCGGCCGGCGATCATCACGCCGGGCCGCCCGCGCGCGGCGGTGAGCGCGGCTCCCAGCAGGCAGAGTGCGGCAAAGAACGTAATCGCCTTCTTGGTGCCAATTCGGTCGATGATGATGCCGCCGATCAGGAGGGTCAAAACCGCGGCTACGCTATACGACGAGTTCAACCAACCGAACGCCGTGGCAGAGAAACCCAGCTTCTCGATAAAAATGCGTTCCAGCGGATTGATACTGTCGTAGATGTAGTAGTTGCCGCCCATCGCCAGGCTGACGAACAGCAGCACGGTCCAGCGGTAAAGACGAGACGGTTCCGGTCGAGCAAGCTCAGGCATGAAGACACTCATCCTCGGCGCCGAGCGGCGTCTGCATGGTATGTGTGGAGAGATTCAACCGACGAAGATAACAGATTGGATTCGAGAATGTCCGCTTTTCGACGCGACGCGATCACTCACCGCAAGAAAACAACGGCTCTCGATCGCAGCGTGTAACCACCACCGAGAGCCTAAAACTCAAAGCCAAGAGCTAAGAGCTAAGAGCTGAGAGCCGCCCTTACATCTTTTCCGTCTTGCCGTCGTATTTCACAGTACCGTTCTTGTCATTCTGGCGCGCGACGTCGTCGTTGTTATAGACGTGAGCGGCCTTCCTGAAACCCTTCGCTTCACTCGCCACTAGCGCCGCGTCCGCGGTGTGCTCCCGTCCCGTGAAGTACGTCCAGCCGCCGCGCGCTTCTTCGCGTGGGCCATGGTCTTCGCGCGCGCGTTCTTCATGCATCGGACGACCTTCATGCATCGGACGACCTTCGCGTCCAACCGTCTCGGGCCACAGCTGCACCTCTGGCGTGATCAGCGGAGCGCCGCCGCCCTCGTACCAGACGGCCACGGTGTAAACCGAACTCGTCGATCCCTGAATCTGCGAAAGCGTCGAGTTCGTCGCGCCGGCGATCAGTCCCGTGGTGGCGTTGCTTGCTCCCACCGGATTCGGCGAAAACTGTTGCAGGGAAATCTCTGGCGTGGTCAGACGCGGAACATACGGGCCGCATCCATAAAAGCAAGCGCCGGGGTAAGGAAAGGGTTGTTGCCCAAAAGTCGCTACTGCCATCAAAACTACCGCCGTCAGAACCAAATAGGGTCGCATACTGCCTCCACTCGGGCTAACACATCCACGGTTCAAGTGCAGTTTGCTGGCCAGTTCCCGCGGGGCCGAAGACAACCAGAATGTTCGGAGATACGCGGCGCTATCGGCCAAACAGCTGCAATTCAAGCGAGCCCCGGGCCCGAGGCTGGTGAAAATTGGTGCGCACAACCTGCAATCGATTAGCGCAGCCGCAACTCTCAACTGCCGATTTCAACTGCCAAGGTATCGGGCATACAGACTGCGAGCAATGGCCGTGTCGGTCGTCCCCTTGATGATTGCCCGGCCGTCGGGAAACAGCGTCATTTCGTATGGCTCGCGCCAGAACTTCAGCACAAACTCGTTGTGGCGAACGTTGCCCAGAGGCTGGAGGCGGGTGCTCAGCTCGGCGAAATCCACCGGGCGCTGCCGCTCGTGGATCTGGACGGAGTTCCTGCCGCACAACGTAATGTGAGGCCGTCCTTCACCTGCCAGATGAACAAAGTCTCGCAAGCAGGCGCGGCATCCCGCCCGCGGATGGATCGCCGCCAACTCCGCCCGTTCGTTGCTCCAGACATCCCAGGAAAGCAGGGTCCGGCGCATTTTTGAACGCGCTCCCACCAGAAACTTCAACGCCTCGGCAGCCGCAATCGACGACACCAGGTTTACGGCAGAATTCAAAATGCCGGCGGTCTCACAGGTTTCCACCGTCCCACGGGGGGATTCTGGAAAAATGCAGGCCAGGCATGCCGTTTCGCCGGGCAGGATGTTCATGGTCACAGCATAACTCGCGACCGCTGCGGCGTAAATCCAAGCCACGGAGTTTTTCACCGCATAGTCGTTGATCAAATAGCGGGTTTCGAAATTGTCGGTACCGTCCAAAATCAGGTCGCAACCGCCGAGCAGGGAATCGACATTCGCTGGAATGAGGTCAGCCACATTGGGTTCGACGACGATCTGCGAGTTGAAGCGCGCGATTTGCCGCGCCGCCGCGATCGCCTTGGGCACAGATTCGCGCGCATCGTTCTCATCGAACAGCGATTGCCGCTGCAGATTGCTGGGCTCGACGTAGTCGCGGTCGAGAATCCGCAGCGTCCCGATGCCCGAACGCGCCAGCAACGAGGCCAGGGCAGAACCGGTGGCGCCGCATCCGACGATGACCACGCGGGACTGTGACAGCTTTTTCTGCCCCTCCGTTCCGATCTCCTTAAACAACACCTGCCGCGAATATCGGTCGTCCATTTCCGAAGCAATTACCTTAGCGATTACCTTTCCCAAGCTTTCCAACCAGTATTATAGGTTCCGGTCGTCAAACTTCGTTCTTGCGAGCAACGTGTGCCGTTTAGTGATTCATCGAACCCGATAGGTTTCATGGTTGACCGGCCTGAATTTCGGGAGGGAGTTTTGCGGCTAGCAGCCCGTGGCGAAAGTGAGACCACGCTCGCAAGACCCCAATTCTCCAGATTTTGTCATCCCGAGCGAAGCGAGGGATCTGCATTTTGCGGCGAACTGCAGATCCCTCGCTTCGCTCGGGATGACAAGTCATTAGAGGTATCGCTCCTGCACCGCTCCGGATCCGCCTTTCACCGCGGACTCCCAAGCGGCGCCGCTCGGGTTGTGCTGGCACTTCTGTTCGTACTGGTACTGGCGCACCGAGCAAGTTGGGCGGCTGGTTCGCCACCTGCCGTGCAGCAACCCGCCGAGTCACCCTCGCAGTTCGGAACCATCGCGCCCTATCTCGGCTTGCCGATTGATCAGATCGAGTTGCCGGGGGTTCCACCGGAAGAAGCGGCTTCGCTGCTGGCGGCCACGCCGCTCAAGATTGGCGAACCTCTCACGCGCGAAACGCTGCACGACGCGATGCAGGCTCTTTTTGCCACCGGACGGTTCTCCGATATTCAAGCCGAAGCGGATCGCACCGACACAGCCGGCGTCAGGCTGCGCTTTCTTACGACCGCCAATTTTTTCGTGGGCATGGTGGCGATAGAAGGAGTTTCCAACAATCCGTCCGCGAACCAACTGGCAAGCGCCACCCGCTTACAACTCGGCGAACTCTACGCTCGGGAGAAACTCGACCGCGCTCTGGCAGGCATCCAACGAGTGATGGAAGAAAATGGATTCCACCAGTCAAAAGTGACGATCTCCGAACAGCGTGACCAGCAACAACACCAAGTCAACATGACCTTCCATGTCGTCCCCGGGCCGCGTGCCGCAGTCGGAGAGATCACCCCGGAAGGCGACGCCGGCTATTCCATCGGAGAGATCAAGGAGATCGCCAAGCTGCATTCCGGCGATCCGGTCGTCTCGAATCGCATTGCGAGGGCTCTACAACGAATTCGCAGTCGCTATCAGAAGCAGGACCGGCTGCTCGCCCAGGTCTCGGTCGCCAACCGCACCTACCATTCCGAGCGCAACACGGTGGACTATGTCTTCAAAGTGGACCGCGGTCCGGTGGTGGAGATTGCCGCCGAGGGTTTTAGACTCAGCCAGCGTGTGCTGCGGAGGCTGGTGCCAATCTATGAAGAAGGCGCGGTCGACGATGATCTGCTCAACGAAGGCCGGCGCAACATTCAGAACCATCTTCAGACTCTCGGCTACTTCGAGGCCACCGTCAGCGTGGGCCAGCACACCGCGCAGGTCGGCAAGAATTTGCAGGTGGTTTACGCCGTCAATCCCGGGGACCGCCACAAACTCGCTGCCATTCGTATTTCTGGCAATCGATACTTTTCCGACGACCTGATTCGCTCGCGCATGCAGGACCAATCTGCCGGACGCCTGTTCAGTCACGGGCGCTACAGCGAAGTGCTGCTTGAGGAGGATGTGCGGCGTATCCATGATCTCTATCGGGCGAGTGGTTTCCGGCAAGCCGGAGTCACCAGCAAGCTGGTGGACAAGTACCAGGGTGATCCGTCGCAACTTGCCATCGACATCGTCGTCAAAGAGGGCCCGCAGACGCGCGTGGCCTGGGTCCGCATCGAGGGCAGTTATACGCTTCCGCAGGAACAGCTCCCCGAAATTTCCACTGCCGAAGAACAGGGCTTTGATGAATCGAGTCTGGCGGATGACCGGGACACGATTCTGGGAAAGTATTTCGATAATGGTTTCCCCAATGCCACCGTCGACGTCGCCTATGTTCCGGTTCCGTCACCGGACAACTTGCCGCGCGTTGGTGTGACCTTCTCGATTCATGAAGGCGAGCAATTTTTTGTCAATCGAGTTTTTCTCGATGGGCTGCACTACACCCGCCCCGGCGTCGCCCGCCGGGAAATGCGGGTGCAACCGGACGCGCCGCTGAGCCAGCAGGACATGCTGGAGAGCCAGCGCCGCTTGTACGACCTCGGACTTTTCAAGCAGGTGGATACGGCCATCCAGAACCCGGACGGCACCGAGTCGCGGAAGAACGTGCTCGTCACGGCGCGCGAGGCGGAGCGGTACACCTTCGATTACGGTGGCGGTTTCGAGTTCCAGACCGGACAGCCCTCATACGGAACCAACCAACCGCTAGGGGCGACCGGCGTCAGCCCCATGGTTTCTCTTGGGGTCAGCCGCATTAACGTGGGCGGTCGCCATCAGACTCTCACGATGAAGGGCAACCTTGGCCGGCTGCAGCAGAGAGCGCTTATCAGTTACGAGATCCCCAAACTGCTGAACCGGGACAACCTTCGTTTCACCTCCACGGGGCTTTACGACAACACCGTAGACGTCTCCACCTTTACCTCGAAACGTCTGGAGCAAACTTTCCAGGTATTGCAAGTGCTGTACAAAGTGCAGGACCGCGAACTGACGACGTTCGCCTACCGTTTCAGTTACCGCCGCGTGGAGGCGAGCAATATTGAGGTCACCAGCAACCTAATTCCGCTGCTCTCACAGCCCACGCGGGTAGGAACTCCTAATTTTATCTACATTCGCAACCGGCGCGACAACGATCTGGAAAGTACGCGCGGCAACTACACCACCGTTGAAGGCGGCGTTGCCTCCAGCTATTTTGGCTCCGAGGCCGATTTCAGCCGGTTGCTGATCAAGAACTCCACCTATCACACGCTCTTTCGCAATCGCAGCACGGGACGAGGATTCGTCTTCGCCCGCTCCACCAGCGTCGGGGTTGAGAACCCTTTCGGGAGCACGGTTGTACTGGATCCGGCGCAAACCGTGCCCGCCGACCGCACTCTCGTGCCTCTGCCGGAGCGATTCTTCAGCGGCGGAGGCAACTCCCATAGGGGATTCGGGTTAAATCAAGCAGGACCACGCGACCCGTTCACCGGATTTCCCGTCGGCGGCAGCGCTGTGTTCCTCAACAGTCTGGAGATGCGCTTTCCAAACGTTATGGTGCCTTACCTTCAGGACAACATCGGCTTCACGATTTTTCACGATATGGGCAACGTTTTTGCGCGGCCACAGGAAATGCTCCCCAGCCTGGTGCGCTTTCATCAGCCCGACCAACAACTCTGTTTTCAGGCCGCGCCGGCCCCGGTGTATTCGCTGTGCAAATACAATTACGCTTCCCACGCGGTTGGCGTCGGAGTGCGTTATCAGACACCGATCGGACCATTGCGCTTCGACTTCGGATACAATTTAAATCCGCCGTACTTTCCCAGCTACACGAACATCACGACCAACACGGTGACTGGGCAGCAGGTCGGACAGTTTGGGTACCAACGCGCCGGGCATTTCAACTTTTCGTTCAGCGTCGGACAGTCTTTCTGATGAAACTCCGGCTGATCCAACTCGGAAAACATTGCGCGGTTGCGATGGCGCTGAGCATGGCGCTGGCGGCCTCATGCGTGTGCGGTCAGATCGTCGATCGTGTGGTCACCAAGGTTAACGGCCACGTGGTATTGCAGAGCGATTGGGAGCAGGAACTGGCCTTCGAGGCCTTTTCGAATGCCCGCGATCCGGACTCGTTCACTTCGGCCGAACGCAACGCCGCCCTTGATCGCTTGATCGATCAGGAACTGCTGCGGGAACAAGTTCGGCCGTCTCAACCAGCTCCCGCCGATCAGGTCGCAGCCCGCGTTGCCGAAGTCCGCAAGCTGTATCCGGATTGCGCTACCGACGACGGATGGCACGCCAAGCTGCAACGTTATGGGTTGACCCAAAGTTCGCTTGAGAAACGTCTGGGCGACCAGATCCAGCTTATGAAGCTCGTGGAAGACCGGCTGCGGCCCTCGATCCAGATTGATCAGCAGGCGGTGGAGACCTACTACAACGATCAGTTGCTGCCCGATATGAAACGGGCCGGCAGTCGCGCCACCCCGTTGCCCGAAGTCTTTGGCCGAATTAAGGATTTGCTGGCCGAGCGAAAAATGAACGAACTGCTCTCTGGGTGGCTGGCGAGTCTGCGCTCTGAAAGCCATATCTTGACTCCTGAATCCAATGCCGGAGAGCGGAACCGTTGACCGAACCGTTGACCGAGCCTGTTCCTCCCGAGCGCCGGCGCATCCTGTGGAAACTCTTTCTGGCGTTCTGCGTTTTCAGCCTGATTGGATTCAGCCTGCTCGGCTGGTACGTCACTACGGATTCCTTTCAGCAGATGGTCCGCCGCCGGGTGGTCGCGTCGGTTGAGAAAATCACCGGCGGCCGCGTCGAACTGGGGGAACTTCACACCATCCCCTTCCGCCTGCGCGTGGACGCTCGCAACCTGACGATCCACGGTCGCGAAGCTTCGGATCAGGTCCCATTTGTGCGGGTCGACCGCCTGCAGGCGGAAATGAAAATCATTTCGCTCCTCAGCACCACCATCGGATTGCGTTCTCTGGTGCTCGAGCATCCTGTCGCCCACGTCATTGTCTATCCCGATGGCGCCACCAACGTTCCCACGCCACAGGTGAGCCGTTCCTACGAGCAGGGGCCGGTCGAGCAACTCATTTCGCTTTCAGTTTCGCGCATCGAGGTGCAGCGGGGTGAGCTTCTGTGGGAAGACAAGAAAATGCCGTTCGATTTTCACGCCCGCGACCTGGCGCTGCTCTTGAACTACTCTTTGCTGCGGCGGCAATACGAAGCCCATGTAGTCGCGGGAAGCATCGCCACGCGCTTTCAGCAGTATCCCTCGTTTGCGTTGCGGGCCGATGCTTCGCTGGTTCTGGCCCGCGGACGCGCCGACATCGGCAGTTTGACGGTGGCCTCCGGAAAATCTGAAGTTCACTTCGCGGGCCACGTGCAGGACTTTCACAACCCCCAGTTGACCGGTGATTATCATGGCCTCGCGGACCTCGGCGAACTCGCGTCCCTGTCGCGGCAGGCGCAGGTTCGCAAAGGTACGGTCCAGTTCGAGGGCAAAGGTTCCTGGAGCCTGCAAGATTTTTCCACCCAGGGAACCGTGCAGGCCAAGGACATCGAATGGTCGAACGGTAAGCTGTCGATGCAGAATGGCCGCATCACCGCAGGGTTCTCCATCACCCCGGACCGCTTCCGCGTTTCCTCGATCAAGGCAAACCTGCTCGGTGGCGACCTGCTGGGCGATGCCGATGTGACCAACTGGCAGAGTTCGCTCCAAAGTCCGCTCGAACCGCCGTCGGCCGCAGGGCGGCGCCATGTGATCGGACGAGTCTCGCCGGGCAGTCTTCAGCGCGGCTCGGTGCGCCTGCAATTGGCGGGCTTCCCGCTGCTCCCGGCCCTGGAATTGCTGAGCTCAAGAAACCTTCCACTGGATCGCCTCGACCTCTCCGGAAGGGCGAGCGGCAAGGTTGAGATGCTCTGGGTTGGCTCAATCCGTGACGCGGAGACTCGCCTGAACCTTGGCATTGCGCCACCGCTAAAGCCGACGCCGGCCGAGATCCCCGTGCGCGGCCAGATTGATGGTATCTATCGCGGATCGCGCGACGAGTTGGAAGTGAGCCAACTTCACCTGACAACACCAGGCTCTGAAATCACCGCCGTGGGCAATCTGGCCGCAACTTCATCGCTGCGATTCTCGTTCACGAGCCACAACCTGAGGGAGTGGACGCCGCTGCTCGAAGCGGCCTACGGATCGCGGGATTTGCCGTTTGCCGTTCACGGCTGGGCGAGCCTTACCGGCAACGCCAGCGGCAAACTCTCTGCGCTTTCCGTCAACGGAAATCTCGAAGTCTACGACTTTGACACTACGTTGCCGGCGACCAAACGAGTCTCCTCTCGAGTTGTTCACTGGGACGCACTCTCCACTGCCCTCCAGTTCTCCAGCAATCATTTCGCCGCGCGCAATGGGTCCCTCATTCATGGCCACACCACGGCGCACTTCGACGCCAGTACTGCACTTACGGAGGGTGCACTGCCGGAGAGCGCTCCCTTTACATTGCACTTTGACTTCCGCAACGCCGACGTAGCGGAGCTTGTGCAATTGGCCGGAGTTGCTCAGCCGTTCGCTGGCACTCTGGATGTGTCCGCCACCATTTCGGGCACGCGCGCCAATCCCCACGGCGATGGACACCTCGAGCTTCACAATGGAATGGCCTACGGAGTGGGCGTTCCTTTGTTGAAGAGCGATCTCCGCCTCGCCAGTGGCGAACTTCAGTTCAACAACATCGATGCCAGTGTTTACGATGCTCCACTTTCCGGGAGCGCCGCCATCAGCACGTCGAACCACGAGTTGTCGAAGAACGAGTTTCGCCTGAATCTTTCCGGACGTAACCTCGATCTCGCCCGCTTCCCGCGCTTGCAGACCAGCCGGTTCACGGCGGATGGCGTCGCCGATTTCACGGTGCGAATGAGCGGCACTCCCGAGCAGCCTTCGCTCGAAGCGCACGTCCATCTCAAGGACTTCGCCCTGGACAAGGAGCGCACCGGAGATTTCTACGTCGATGCCGTCACTCATGGACGGCAGCTCGATCTCAACGCACACTCGGACTTCGATAAAGCTGACTTGACCATTCTGGGGAGCGTCGGATTAGAGCATGACTTTCCTGCGGATCTGAACCTGGCCTTCCATCACCTGGATGCCGATTCGCTTCTTCGCATTTACCTGCCGGGAAAGATCACGGGACACGCTCGTCTGGACGGGACGCTCCACGTTCGCGGTCCCTTGCGCAGTCCACGCGATCTCAAAGCCGCCGCCGAGCTCCAGTCTTTCAGCGCCGAGGTCGAGCACGTGCAAATACAAAGTGTCGATCCCATTCGCTTCGAGGTCGCGGATCAAGTCGTGCTCGTCGAAAACTTCCACCTGGCGGGAAGTGGAACCGATTTCACTGCACACGGCCGGGCGCATTTAGCCGGCGCTCAAGAGCTCGACCTCCGTCTGGACGGCTCGGTCAATATGACGCTCTTCCAGTCTCTCAACCCCAAAATTCTGGCGCGCGGCACTTTGGACGTAAACCTCAACGCAAGCGGTGCGCTCTCGCAGCCCGTGCTGCAGGGACGTCTGCAAGTGAAGAACACCTTCGTCAGTCACAACGACTTTCCCAGCGGCCTTAGCGACCTGAACGGCGTTTTGCTGTTCGATCGCAACCGCATCCAGATTGAGAGCCTCAGCGGCACCACCGGCGGCGGCACCGTGGCGCTGACCGGCTCCGCGACCTACCAGCGCGGCGTGTTTCTTCTCGATTTCGGTGCGACTGCGCATGATGTTCGCCTGCGTTATCCGCCGGGGGTAAGTTCCACCGCGAACGCGGACGTCCGCCTGACCGGCAGTACGAATTCTGCTGTGCTGAGCGGGGATGTGGTGGTCACCAAGCTGGCCGTCACTCCGGGATTTGACTTCGCTGCCTATATCGTGAAGAGCAGACAGACGGTCGTCTTGGCGCAGAGCGACAGTCTACAGAGCCGCCTTAAACTCGATGTTCACGTGGTGACGACTCCCGAACTGCAGATGCAAACCGCCATCGCCAGGCTCTCTGGCAACGCGGACCTTAGGGTGCGGGGCACCGCCGAGCGTCCGGCAATTCTGGGAAGGGCGGAAGTTCTGGAAGGAGAAGTCACTTTCAACGGGACCAAGTACAAGCTCGAACGCGGCGATGTTACCTTCGCGAATCCGGCCAAGACTCAGCCGATCATCGATCTGCAGGCTACCACGCGAGTGCGCGATTACGACATCACGGTGCAATTCCGCGGTGACGCCAGCGTTCCCAACGGCTTGAAGGTCACGTGTCAGTCCGAGCCTCAGCTTCCCGAAGCCGACGTCATCGCTCTGTTGACTCTGGGCCGCACCCACGAAGAGTCGGCTTCCGCGGCGTCCAGCGGATCCTTTGGGTTTGGCGGAGAGGCCTCCAACCTGCTGATCAATCAGGCTCTCAACAGCACCGTCAACAGCCGCCTGCAGCGTTTGTTCGGAGCCAGCCGCGTCAAGATCGATCCCCAGGGCTTGGCCAGCGAAACCGCCGTGGTTCGAGGGCCGCAGGTCACCGTCGAGCAGGAAGTTGTGAGCAATCTGACCCTGACCTACAGCACCAACGTCTCCGTTTCTAACCAGCAGATCATCCAGGTGGAGTACCACGTAACGCGGACCATTTCTATCGTGGCGCTGCGCGACTGGAACGGAGTGGTCAGTTTCGACTTTAAGATACGGCACCGGATGAAGTGACCGCAGGCGCGTTCTGGCGATGGGGCCCCGCGCGGTCATCAAGATCCGCCTTGACATAATTCTCCAAACCAGCAACGCTATTTGTTTTTCACTACACGCCCGGAGAAACGGGTAAGGGAAGCTAATTTGCGAGTGCGGGTCTTTTATCACGACAAGTGTTTTGACGGGGCGTGCTCGGCAGCCCTGTTCACCCGATTCTACCGGGAACGAATTCGCAGCGATGTGGATTTCGTATTTTCCGGCCTGCTGCATCGTGCGGGCGCTCTTTTCGACGAGAAGCAGTTCGACGGCGACGAGAACGCCATCGTCGATTTCAAGTATTCCAGTTCGCCCAACATCACCTGGTGGTTCGATCACCACGAAAGCGCTTTTCTTTCCCCGGCCGATGCCGCCCACTTCGAGCAGGATCAGAGCAACCGCAAGTTCTACGATCCGGCTTTCAAGTCCTGCACCAGTTTCATTGCCATGGTGGCGGAAGAACGCTTCGGCTTCGATCCGCGCCCGGTGTCGGAACTGGTCCACTGGACCGACATCGTCGACGGCGCCATGTACGAGGACGCGAAGTCGGCGGTGGAAATGAAAGCTCCGGCCATGAAGCTGACCATGGCCATCGAAGCCTCGAGTGACCGGGACTTCGTCAAGAAGCTGATTCCTCTGCTCGCTTACCATCCTCTTGCCAAGATTCTGGAGGAGCCATTCGTCGCCGCTGTCCTGCCGCCGCTGCTCGAACGCCACGAGCGTTCCGTCGATATTTTGCGGCAGCGCACGGAAGAAAAAGACGGCACGGTTTTTTTCAACATCACCGACCTGGACCTCGAAGGCTACAACAAGTTCATTCCGTACTATCTGCATCCCGATTCGGTCTACAGCATCGGCCTCAGCAAGAGTTCATTCCGGGTCAAGGTTTCGGTCGGGTCGAACCCCTGGTCGAAACGCGAACCCACCATCAATCTTGCCAGGGTTTGCGAGCGCTATGGCGGCGGCGGCCATGCCCGCGTCGGGGCGGTCTCGTTCGAGGTCAACCAGAGTGAAGCCGCCCACAAAGCCGCGCTGGAGATCGTCGAGGAGTTGCGCGCCAGCGTTCGCCAGCAAACTTGAGGGCTTCGCCGGATCCCATGTTCAGTATGCATCCCAGAATCCACGATCCCGGACACGTCAAAGGCGTGCGCACCGTCGCCACCGTTGAGTTTGCGAAAGGGATCATCGTCGTTCTCGCGGGCTTGGGTGTGTTTTCCATGCGGCACAAAGATATCTGGGGAGTGACGGAGAGCTTCCTGGAATTTTTTCACCTTAATCCTCATCACCACCTCCACTTCGTCGGGGTCTTTGTCGCCCTCATGCACCGGGTCAGCGACGTGCGCCTGTGGAAGATCGCCACGGTGGCGGCTGTCTACGTGATCCTTCGATTCGTCGAAGCCTACGGATTGTGGCACGTCCGTCCGTGGGCGGAGTGGCTGGCGTTTGCCTCCGGTGCCATCTACATCCCGTTTGAGGCAGCCGATCTGTGGCGGCGTCCAACCTGGTTTCGATTATTGGTGATCGTCGTCAACGTCGGGATCGTGCTTTACATGCTCATGTTGCGTCTGGAAGCAGCGAAAAAGCACGGTGCGGCGCGGCACTCGGCACAATCTGGATAGGGAAGTATTCGGGCCGCTTACTCGTTCAGCGAGCAACTGCAATCCGCGGGCGGAACGTGCGCTTTCAGAAAGTCAGCTACGCGCTTGTACGCGTCAATCTGATTTTCGACTCTCGCGAAGCCGTGGCCTTCGTTCTCGTAGACCTTGTATTCGACCACGCCGCCGCGCTTTTTGAACGCGTCCACGACCTGCTGCGCTTCTTCCTTGGGGCAGCGCGGATCGTTGCCGCCCGCCAACAGATATAGCGGCGCCTTGATCTGATCGACGAAGTTGATGGGCGAACGATCTTCGTAGAGCGCCTTGTTCTTCACGGGATCGCCCATGGTCGCAAGATCGCTCTGCTGCAGCACGGGGTCTTCGTTTTGAATCTCGGTGAACCAGTTCACAAACGGCACAATCGGAACGCCCGCCGCCCATAGTTCCGGAGCCTTGGTGACGCCCATCATCGTCATGTAGCCACCGTAGCTGCCGCCCATCAGAATGAGCTTCTTGGGATCGACGTAGCCAGTCTGTTTGATCCAGTCGGCGGCCGCGAGCACATCCTGCAAATCGCCGCCGCCCATGTCGAAAAGATTCGCCTGCTGGAATTCTTTTCCGTACCCCGTCGATCCGCGATAGTTGGGCGCGATCACAATGTAGCCCTGATTGGCCATGTACTGAACGAAGCGATTGAACGTGTTCATCGTCTGCGCAGTAGGACCGCCGTGAACGTAGACCAGCGCGGGATGCTGGCCGTTGCAGGGCAGGTTGTAGGGCACATAGACAAACGCGGAGATCGTCCACTTTCCATCTTTGCTGGGATAATGCGCAAGGTAAGGTTCGACCATGTCCTCCGATCGCACGCCGCCTACCAGCGAGTGTGTGAGTTGGTGCGACTTGCCGTCAGCCAGGTTGTAGATCCATAAATCGCCGGGAGCGGTCGGGCCCGTGTGGTAATAAAGGAGCCGCGCATTGTCGCGAGTGAAGGGCGAAGTCCTGCCCGCAACTTGGTTCACCCCTTTGGGCAACGGGAGGGCGTGCGCTTTTCCGGATACGACGCCATACAGGTAGATGTCGGTGTTGCCATCCACGTTCGCGGCGTAGGTCAGAAACTTGCCATCGGGGGAGAAGCGCTCACCAGAAATTTCCCACTTGTCGTTCGTGAGCCAGCGGATTTTCTTGCTCGCGACGTCGAGCAAGCCGACGTTGTCGTAGCCGTCGCCGGCATTGGAGGTGATCAAAACGTTTTTGCCGTCGGGCGAAACGTCGTTTCCCGAGTAAGTGTGTTCGCCATCATGCGGCGTTAGAAGCGTGCTTTGCGCGCTCGCAACGTCGACAAGAAACACATTCGAGTCGGTCCCTTTCGACTGCTCCTGCGTGTAGACGATGAACTTGCCGTCCGCCGACCAGATCGGAGCAACGTTCATGCGGTCTTTCGCAGTGCCGGTGGTCAAATGCTTCACCTCGCGCATGAGCGTGTCGTAGACATCTATCTCGAACACTGAAGACGTCTTCGGCTTGACCATGTAGGCCAGGTATCGCCCATCGTGCGACCAGGTGGGATTTTCCTCCGCGATCTCGCGCGTGTTGGTTAGGTTCACGACCTGTCCAGTCTTGGGCGACACCAGAAAAATGTCCCATTGCTCGTCGCCGTCGTAGTCGGACATATAGGCGATCCACCTGCCGTCCGGTGACCAGGTCGGACTGGTCTGGCGCTGATCGCCCATCGTGAGTTGCATCGGCCATCCACCTTCGGACGGCACCAGCCAAAGATTATTGCGGCCGCTGAGGTTGCTGACGAAGGCGACCGTCTTCCCATCCGGCGACCAGGTCGAACCTCCCACCTGGCGCGTCATGTAAAGCTTCTCAATCGAAAGACTCTTCTCCACCCGGGCATCGGGCTTGGAAGCGATCTGCTTGGGATCGGTGATGGCCTGGGGTGCAGGCAGAGTCTGGGAGGTTGCGAGGATGCTCATCATTACGACCATAACAAACAGGCTAAGAGTGCGCATGGTGCCTCGAATTGGATTCGCGAGTAAGGGAAGTTTAGCAGCGTCGCTCGTTCTCAGCGGTCAGCTATCAGCTATCAGCTTGCAGTTAAGGCAGGCTTTTTCTGAGAGCGATTTGCTTTGTTTTCTTGCCTATTTACTAGCTGGTACCGAGGGGGTCCCCCCCTCCCCCCCGGTCTATTGGAATCATGGGGTTCGCTCGGGACCCTATCGTAAAATATAGATTCCGGATGGTTTATCCGCAAAATCTAGACAACATTGGAGTTAGGGGTTGTTTTGGAGGGGCGCAGAAGGGCTGATCCTTTGGAATCAAGGAGTTGCGACTTACTAAGTCGTGCAAACTCTAGATTTCAAATAAATTAGGACCAAATACGCCTACAGCCACGTTGGGCTATAGTTCTTATTATAGCTATGGATGTCAACTAGGGATTGTCGCTACTCCGAAGTCTGCAGTCGAGTCAGTGACCGACGAACGCCCCCGCCCAAGGGGAGCTTGGACGGGGCACCGCTCCGGAGTTCAAGGGATTACGACAGACCGGGCCAGCCCGCCGCTGTAACTTTTACATTCGCCATAGTACCTTCGTCACGAGCTCCACGACGTTTGTCCTATGGGGGTTGGTCTCTTTTTCGAAATAATCAGGCATGGGTCAACCTGCACACCGCAACAGCGTTTGCCCGGTGTGCTCCAACCGGCTTGAGTTGTACCTTCGCGGAGTTTCGGACTCCGTGACTGGACTGCAGTTTGACGTGTTGAAGTGTTCGGTATGTGGAATTGGAGTCACCGACCCGGCCCCAGATCAACTGCAGCCTCACTACGCCGAATACTACGGGGCGCGCCACGGGATTACCGCCAGCCTCTGTGACCATCGCCGGATTGCCCTTGTCACCCAGATGGCAGGGCCGGGGCGCGGCAGACGCCTTCTCGATATTGGTTGTGGAGAAGGAACATTTCTCCAGGCTGCCCGCAAGCGCGGCTGGGAGGCCATCGGAACCGAGTTGAATTCAGCTCCCGCCCGGCGACTGGGACTTGAAGTCCTCAACAGCGTGGACGAATGTGCGGATCGAGGGCCATTCGACTGCGTTACCCTTTGGCACAGCCTCGAACATATGCCGGATCCCTGGGCGGTGATTGGGAGAATTCGGCGCCTCGTCGCGGACGATGGGCTCGTGTTGATCGCCGTGCCAGATTTTGAGGGATTGCAGTCCAAGACCTTTGGGTCGAGCTGGCTGCATTTGGATGTGCCCCGCCACCTCTATCACTTTACCGCCACCTCCATTGACGGAATGCTTCATCGAACCGAGTTTGTTCCGGTAGCACATTGGCACCAGGAGTTTGAATACGACCTGATGGGCTGGTGGCAGAGTGCGCTCAACGCGGTGTTGTCAACGCCCAATGTGCTCTTCGATTTTCTGACGAAGAAGAAACTCCGCGGCACGCTGATCGATAAGATCATCAGCGGAGTATCCGCTCCCTTCTTTTCCTTTGCCTCGCTGCCGCTTGTGTGGGTCGGGTCGGCCGCCGGGAGAGGAGGCACCCTGCTGGTGGCAGCACGAACCACCGGACGGATGTCAACTGGCCGGCGTGTCCGAGCGGCCAGCGCGTCCGGTGACTGAAGCCGCTGGGACGCACGCGGCGAGCCGCGTCTCTCGACCCACGTTCTTCACGCTACTCGACGGTCAGCTGGTAGTCTCGTCCCTCCCAGCGAGCGCCATTTTTCCAGAAGAACGTGAAAATGATCTGTCGCCCTGCGGCAAGAGTTTCTGTTGGTAGATCGACGTGCTGAAGATTCCATCCGGTGTCGTTGGAGGTGCTGTCCTGACTGCTTTGCCAGTTGTCGAAGCTCCAGTGCACCATGGCTGGTTCCATCATCAGAAGGCGCAGCTTCTTTCCGCACGGCAAGGTGCGCGGCTTGTTGTTGAAACGCCAGTTGAAGTACTGCGCCGATTTCTTTCTCGTTAAATAGCGTTCCACCGTTTGCGGAGGCTGATCGAAAATCTTGCCGTCGAGCAGCGACCGCCGCAGCTTGATGTATTCGGAGTGAGCCCACACCAGCGGGCACGCCGACCCCGACCCTTTTCCTGCGAACAACTCGCGCTCCGGGATGTCGGTCGTGTCCCATACTTGTTCGGGAATCAGGCGGCTCGCTCCTGTCGAACTTTCCATCACACCCAACAAGGCCTCGGCGGAAGCGGCGCGTCCAGCGGCCAGTTCGTAGTGGGCTCGCTCACCCGCCAGGAGCGGCCATGGGCGGCCAATTCCCGTGCCGTCGTACGGAGATCCGTCCTCGTGCTCCCCGTATCCGTCGCAGTTGTAACGATACCAGCCCGGACCTTGCGGAAGTTTTACGCGCAGCAGTTCATCGATGACCTTGATCGTGTTGACCATTCGCGGATCGTCGGGCGCGCGCAAGCCGAAGCGCACGAGGGCCAGCGCATCCGGACTGACGATCTCCACCGCCGGCGCATTCGACCTGCCGATGGCACGATTCTTGATTGGAACGAATCCCTGCAGGGGCGAAGCGGCTCCGTCTGCGTCCGCAGGCGTGATGCGCACGTAGTAACCTTCGACTCCGACCTGCCGGGCGAGATCGCTGTTCACAGCGTACGTCCAGCGTTCGATGTTGTCGTTCCATGTGTCGGCCATCTGGCGCAGAAATTCGGCGGGCTGCGACTGGCCCATCGCCTGCGCGAGGTCGGCGGCAATCAGCAGGGCAGAGACTTCGGCTGCCAGGGTGAACGGCGAATAGCCGCCTTCCTCTTCCCATCGGTCCTGCTGCGTAACCGGGCCGTTGGCGACAACGAAGGCCGCTGCTTTGCGCACCATCGGCCACCAGCGATGGCTCTCACCGAAGCAGCGGGGCGATTCGCGGCGCAGCAGATCGACGAGCAGAATCGGAAAGGCGGTCTCATCCATCTGCGAGCCGCTCCAGTACGGACGCCCGTCCAACCACATGTTCTGCGCCCAGTGTCCGTCGGCTTCCTGGGTAGCCTCAAGGTAATGCAACACGCGCAGAGCGTCGTCGTGAGCGCCCGCTGCCAGCAATCCGCCGGCATTCTCGACCAGATCGCGCGGCCAGACAAGGTGGTAACCACCCAGGTCTTCGTCGCCCTTGTTGAAGCCCCAGGGGATGGAGAGGCTGGCGATGATGCCGCCGAGGAAGTCCTTGGATTCGTGCGTGCGCAGAACCGCCATGCTGGCCCGGTACAAATCCCTTTCCCGCGGCTTCTCGTCGAGCTTCTTCAGTGTCCGCTGCCAGTTCTGCCAGTGCAAGACGTAATCCTTGCGGATCGTTTCATAAGAAGTGAGCAGGGAAGAGATGGCTTGCTGACTGGCTTCCGCCCAGATTGCGCCAAAGCCGAGCGCGAGGATGAACTCGCCGTTGCAGGCAGCCAGATCAATTTCAGCCGTCAGCGCGACGTTTCCGTTTTCCGCGCGGTCGTACTCCCACGTCATCTGGAAATGTTGCGACAGGTCCTGCCAGCCGTCCGATACGCCGACAAACCCGACGGAACGTTTTGGCAAGGGCGCGGAGCAGGCCAGGGCGAGCGCGCAGGAATCGCGCTGGGCAAAAAGCATCGGCTTCCCTTTGTAATCGCCCGCCCAGCCGGTGTTGCCATGTCCGAAATTAGCCAGGTGCGAAGCCAACAGTGCATACACACGGTAGTCGCGCAGATTTCCCTGGAGCGGCACAAAGCGAATTTTCTGCAACACCACGTTTCGCAAGGGATCGGTCAGCACTTCTTTTTCGATCCGGTACCGGCCCTGCATGCACGTATTGGTCAGTTCGTAGGCAGGCACTCCTGGTTCGATCGGAAGGTTGCGGAAGGTACAATGGCGTTTCTCTTCCGAGAAGAACCCACGACCGTCGGTGACAATCAGGCCAAAGTCGCGGGTGCAGGCTTGGTCCACCCGGGGAAAATAAATCTCATTGAGAATGCCATGACTGAGCGTGAACCAAACCCGGCTGTGGAGGTTCAGCGCCGTGCCTACGCCCGTCTTGGCGCTCGAAGTCCAACGGGGTTCGATTCCGGGCCAGCCCGGCGTATAACGAAGATCATCGCTCACAGAGAGTCGTCCTCACCGTCAAGAAGTTTGCCAGAAGATGCGGATTTGTGCTCGATTTCCATCGAAACGCGGGAAAGGCGCATCTAATTCAAAGCATGTCAAGATGCCGCGTCATTAATTTTTTGCTCCGGCTTGGCCCTCGTGCGAAAAGGATCCAGGTCGCAGTCTTAGCCACTGCCACTCTCGTGCTGCTGATGACTGCTCGCCGGGCGGTTGCCGATCTGTCCTCGGCGGGGCTCAATCCCGGATTTCGACGGCTCTACGATCTGGATTTTACCGGCGCACAAAAGGAATTCGAGTCGTGGGAAAAACTGAACCCTGAGAATCCCATGGGGCCGGCGAGCGAGGCGGCTGGCATCTTGTTTTCCGAATTCAATCGCCTCGGCGTGCTGGAAGCGCAGTTCTATGAGGACGACTCGATCTTCGGCGCGCGGAAGAAGTATGAAGCCGACCCGGGACAACGCGCACGTTTCGAGCAGCAGCTTAGCCGCGCTGAAGACTTGGCGAAGTCCAGGCTGAGCCGCGACTCTCGGGACCGCGACGCGCTTCTGGCGATGACGTTTGCCGCCGGCTTGCGCTCCGACTTCGCCGCGCTCATCGAAAAGCGCAATTTGGCGTCGCTTCATTACACCAAGGAGGCAACGGCTTGGGCCAAGCAACTTCTCGCGGCTGATCCTAGTTGCTACGACGCTCACCTGGCTGGCGGCGTCAGCCGATACATCATTGGATCGATGGCCGCTCCGGTGCGCTGGATCCTACGCCTCGGGGGCGTTGCGGGGGATAAGGCTGGCGGCATCGCCGAACTCCAGACGACCGCAGCGCAAGGCCATCTGCTCGCCCCATTCGCGCGCATCCTGCTGGCCATCGCCTACGTTCGCGAGAAAGACTTGCCGCGCGCTCGCGAGCTCCTGCTGGCGCTGCAACGAGACTTCCCCGACAACACTCTTTTTGGCCGGGAACTGACGCGACTCGACCAAAACGGCAGCCGCTAAGTACTTGGAAAACAAGTACGTTCATCAGAAATTCACCCCGTTGTAACCTTCCTTTAATACTTCGCCCATAAAACAAAATTGCACACCTAAATTAAGTACGAGGAGGACTCGTCTAGTGAACCGTCGCATCGCGCTGCTGTTGGCAGGTCTTGTACTGACGCTGCCGCTCATGGGGCAGACCACGTTGAATGGAGCGGGCGCCACCTTCCCGTATCCCGTGTATTCCAAGTGGTTCAGCGAATACAACAAACTCCACCCGGATGTGCAGATCAACTATCAATCGATCGGCAGCGGCGGCGGCATCCGCCAAGTCTTGAATGGCACCGTCGATTTCGGAGCAAGCGATTACCCCATGTCCGACGAACAACTGAAGGAGGCTAAAACCAAGATCCTGCTCATTCCCACTGTGCTGGGTGCGGTTGTGCCCGCCTACAACGTCCCGGGGGTCAGCGGGGAAATCAAGTTCACTCCCGAAGCCCTGGCCGGCATCTATCTCGGGAAGATCCAGAAGTGGAATGATCCCGGCATTACTCAGGCCAATCCCGGTGTCAAGTTTCCCGACCAGCCGATCATCGTGATCTACCGTTCCGAGGGCAGCGGAACCACGTTCATCTTCACTGACTATCTCTCCAAGATCAGCAAAGATTGGGCCAATACCGTCGGGAAGGGAACATCGGTCAAGTGGCAGATCGGGATGGGCGGTAAGGGTAACGAAGGTGTTGCCGGACAGATCCGGCAGTTGCAGGGATCGATCGGCTACGTCGAACTGATCTATGCCGTGGAGAACAAAATCACGTACGGATCGGTCAAGAACGCCGCCGGCAATTTCGTGAAAGCTACGCTGGATGGAGTGACCGAAGCGGCTGCATCGGCGAAAGCAATGCCCGCCGATTTTCGCGTTTCCATTACGAACGCCCCCGGCAAGACGGCATACCCCATCTCCAGCTTCACCTGGCTACTGATTCCCGTGCAGGCCAAGGACCCGAAGAAAGGGAAGATCATCGCCGATTTTCTAGACTGGATGGTCAACGACGGCCAGAAGATGACGAACCAACTCAGCTACGCGCCGCTACCCGAGAACGTGGTGGAGAAAGTCAAAGCGGCCATCAAGCAGATCCACTAAAGCACGGCAACGGCTGTGGCGTTTTGCCTTCCGGGGGAGAAGTGTGCCCGTAAGCGAAGGAAAAACTTTGCGCACATAGGCCTCCTCGACGCACCTTTCGCGGCTCCAAACAGCTGAAAGTCCTTGTTTTTCCGGCCAGTTCTTGTGGGGAGAGAACTGGCAGGGGAATTGCTCGCAAATACAAGTTAGTCTAGTATGATTATAGGGATTATTGCGGCCTCGGGCCAGTCAGCCGGAGCCGCAGATTCTAGCAAAAGGAGAAAAAATGAAAGCGGTTATCAAACTAAGTATCGTCCTCCTATTGGTGTCTGTGCTGCAGGCTCAGACAGCCGCACCCAAGAAAAAGGTGAGCAAACCCGTTAATGCGGACGTGCAAGCTTTGAAAGACGCGGTGGCGGCGCAACAGGAACAAATCAAGGCCCTGTCGCAACAACTGCAACAGACCAACCAGCAACTCCAGCAGACCAGCCAGCAGTTCCAGCAAGCGCAACAGGCAGCAGCCGACGCTAGCAGCAAGGCCGCTGCAGCTCAAGCCCAGGCCAGCCAACAGCAGCAGACGGTGGGTGAGTTGAAAGGCGACGTCGCCGACCTCAAGACGAACTTCACCAACACCGCGCTGACGGTGCAGGAGACACAGAAGACCATCGACTCGACGCTGCAGAACCCGCTGTCGATTCACTACAAAGGAATCAGCTTTACAACGAGCGCCTTTGTGGCAGCCGAATTTGTGCGGCGTTCGCGAGAGCTGGGAGCTGATCTTACGACTCCCTTCAATTCGCTCACCATGCCCGGCGCTTCACAGAGCAATCTGTCGGAGTTCTTCGGCTCCGCCCGCCAATCGCGGCCTACGCTCTTTGTCGAGGGCCGCTTGAAAAATGTGGAACTTTCCAGCTACATATCGGGTGACTTTCTCTCTGCGGGCGTCACCTCCACCGCCACCCAGACCAACAGCTACACTCTCCGTCTCCGCCAGGCGTGGGGCCAAGCTAAGTTTGACAATGGCTGGAAATTCCTCGGCGGCCAGATGTGGAGCCTGGTGACCGAGGGCAAGGCGGGAATCGCCCCCAGCGACGACTTGGGCAAAGTCAACGATGCCCGGCCCAGTACGATCGACCCGGGTTACAACGTCGGGTTCACTTTCGCGCGCCAGTATGGGATTCGCTTAACCAAGGACTTCGGCGATAAATTGTCGGTTGCTGTCGCCATGGAAAACGCGCAGGGCACGCTCACCACGCACGGCAACGCGGCCAATTTTCTGCTCGGCGAGGCGGGCGCCAGCAATAGCTACAACGCAACCTCCAACTACACGGCCAATCCTGCGCCCGATATCATCGCCAAAGTCGCCTTTGATCCCGGCTTTGGGCACTACGAAGTCTTCGGCCTGGTCGACCGATTCACGGACCGTGTATTTCCTTGCGGCGAGGTAGCCAGCAGCAGCACTGTCTGCAACGGTGTCACGGGAGCCAGCGTTGCTGGAGCCTATAACGCCTCGAAAGAAGGTGGAGGATTTGGTGCCAATGCCCGCTGGACCTTCGCCCACAAGCACGTCGTTTTTGGCTTACATGGCTTCGGTGGCAGTGGAGTCGGCCGTTACGGCGCATCCCAGCTCTCCGATCTTTCCATTCATGCCGACGGAACGATTCATCTGATCAAGGGCCTCCAGGGTTTGACCAGTCTGGAGTGGCACGGCAAGAAACTCGACCTCTACGCCTACACCGGTGCGGAGTACGCGGCCCGGACGTATGACTTCGATCGTCTCGGGAATAAAGGGGCAGGGCAATACGTCGGCTACGGATCGCCCTACTTTAGCAATGCGGGTTGCTCCACCGAATTGCTTCCTACCGGGAACGGCGGCTTTACTCCTACTGCTCTCGCTTATCCCACCTGCACCGCAGACACGCGGGCTGTAATTGAGGGTACGGCCGGCTTCTGGTACAGCTTCTACAACGGTCCCAAGGGCAGGTTCCGGTTCGGCACGCAGTACTCCTATGTGACTCGTCAGACCTGGTCTGGCGCCGCCTCCGCCACCGCACCAGGAGTACTCTCGCCGGAAGGGCTCGACGGGATGGTCTTCACGTCGTTCCGCTACTACTTGCCGTAAGACCGCAAATGGTCCCGCGTCACCGTCTGACGCGGGACCACCAGGTTTAACGGCCTCTCAACTTTCTGGCGGGCGCCTGCCCTTCAGAATCGCCGCCAGCGGCAAACCGGCGCCCTTTTCCTATAAGCTTCGAGCTACGCGCCACGAGCTGCGAGCACACCCCAACATCTGTTTGCTCGCAGCTCGAAGCCCGTAGCTCGCAGCCAGCTTGGTATACTATTTTGGGTCGGATGCCTTGCAGGATCTTGGTTGCGATGCGGCCCAACGGGACCGAAGTGCGGTTCATCATTACCCGGCGCACGAAGACGCCTCCTGAAAAGCAATAGACGTTCCACTTTGACGATATGGTTCGACGAACATAGTTGGACGAACATGGTTCGGCAAACTCTGAGGAATCGCGCCCCACTTCTGAACCGCGAAGCATCGTGGCTGAAATTTAATTGGCGCGTGCTCGAAGAAGCTGGGGATCTCCGCAATCCGCTGCTCGAACGCGTGAAATTTCTGGCCATCTCCGCCAGCAATCTGGACGAATTCTTTGAGGTGCGGGTCGGCGGCCTGTTACAGCAACTCGAAGATGGCCACAACTCCACCACTCCCGACGGGCTCACCATGGTGGAGGAGCGGGAACTGATCAAAGACACGACTCACGAGTTCGTCGAAGAACAATATTCATGCTGGAACGAGCGCCTGCGGCCAGAACTGACGGAGCAGGGGATTCGCGTCCTCGGCATCGACGAACTGGATGAGGCGGCATTGGCGTTCGTGGACGACTACTGCGAACGGGAGCTCGATCCGCTGCTCACCCCGGTAACGGTGGACCCGGCACACCCGTTTCCTCGTGTGATCAACAAGGCGCTGTGCGTGGCCCTGTTGCTGCGGCGTCGCCGCCGCTCCTCGCTCACCTATACCGGAGTTGTAACCGTTCCGCGGGCGCTTCCGCGACTGGTCCGCCTGCCGTCCCAGGGGACCATCGATTTCATTTTTCTTGCCGACCTGGTCGTCCATCATGCCGCGCGGATGTATAAGGGCTACGACATCGTTTCTTCCTCGGCCTTCCGCGTCACCCGCAACAGCAACCTCTACCTGCAGGAAGAAGAATCGCGCAGTCTGCTGGAATCCGTGCGCGCTGAATTGCACAACCGCCGCAAGGGAGACGCGGTGCGGATGGAGATCGAGTCCGAGGCCGACCCCGAGATCATCGAGCGCCTGGGCACGGTGTTCGAGCTTGATCCCTGGCAGATTTTCCCGGTCAACGGCCCGGTAAATCTTTCGCGGCTGTTCAATATTTACGACGCAGCGGCGCGCCCGGACTTGAAGTACCGCCCCTATGTGCCGCGGGAGTTGCGCCTGACCGCTAAGTCCCGCGATCTGTTCGAAGAGTTGCGCCGCCACGACATTCTGCTGCACCATCCCTACGATTCTTACGATGCAGTCCTATCCTTCATTCAGTCGGCCGCCGAAGACGAGCGCGTGCTCTCCATCAAGCAGACCCTTTACCGGACCAGCGAGCATTCGCCGATTGTTTCGTCTCTGATGGCGGCCGCGGCACACAAGGAGGTCACCGCCGTCGTGGAACTGAAAGCGCGCTTCGATGAAGCGTCGAACATCCGCTGGGCGCGCGATTTGGAAGATGCCGGCGTGCAGGTCTTTCACGGGCTGGTGGGTCTGAAGACGCACTGCAAGCTTTCTTTGCTGGTGCGGCGCGATCCCGATGGCGTAACCCGCCAGTACGCGCACCTGGGCACCGGAAACTACAACGCGACCACGGCCCGAATCTATACCGATCTCAGCCTGCTCACTGCCGACCCGGAGATCACCAGCGCGGTGCACGATGTTTTCAGTTTTCTGACTGCCTACGCTGAGCATCCCAGCTACGGGCCGTTGCTGGTGGCGCCTCTGGATTTGGCCGAAAAGTGTATGCGCCTGATTGAGCGCGAGGCCGAGCATGCTCGCCTGGGGCGTCCGGCGCGCATTATCGCTAAGATGAACGCCCTTCTCGAGAAAAATGTTGTCCAGTCGCTGTACCGGGCTTCGCAGGCCGGAGTGGACATTGAGTTGCTGGTGCGGGGTATGTGCGCGCTGCGGCCGGGGATCCGTGGCCTCAGCGACCGCATCCGCGTGCGCAGCATTCTGGGCCGGTTCCTGGAGCACAGCCGCATCTATTACTTCGAGAACGGCGGCGAGCCGGAAGTCTACCTCGGCAGCGCCGATTGGATGAATCGCAACCTGCACGAGCGCGTCGAAGTCCTGTTCCCGCTCAAGAACCCGTTGCTGCGCGACCGCGTGGTGCATGAGATTCTGGCCGCGTACCTCGCCGACAATGTGAAAGCAAGACTTCTGCAAAGCGACGGCCGCTACCTGCGCCCGTGGCAATCGCCACGCGGGCGCAGCAAGAGACCTCCCCGAGGCCCTAACGCTTTTAGCGCTCAGGATTTTCTCATCGGCCTGGCGGAAGGCGTCAAGACGCCAGAGGAGATTCCCGTTTCCGTCCCGCGGCGCTCCTCTCGGGCTTTTATCGGACGAGCTTTGATCGGAAAGGAATAGTCACTCCGAAATGTTTCTCTATTTTTTGCGCCACGCCAGCGCCGGGCAACAGTTGAGCACCGCGAAGAAGGACGAAAAGCGCGGCCTCGATAAAGACGGCATCGAGCAATGCGGATATATCGGCCGCGCCCTGGCCTCGCTGGGCGTGCAGGTGGAAATCATCGTCTCCAGCCCGCTAAAACGATCCACGCAAACCGCAGCTTTGGTGGGCAACGAAATGGGGCACGAAGGCAAACTGGTGATCGAGAACGCGCTCCGTCCGCAGGCGAACTTCACGGATTTTCAGAAGATGCTGGAAAAGTACGCCGCTCAGGATTCCATGCTTCTGGTAGGGCACAATCCGAACCTGCGCGAATTTCTCGGACGCGTGATCGGCGACAGTGGATGCGAAGCCGTGGTTGAGCTTAAGAAAGGGGCCGTGGCCAAAGTCGAAATGCGGCGCAATTCCGGGTCCCTGAGCTGGTGCATCACGCCCCGCATCCTGCGCACGCTTCACGCCGCGGCGACGGAAAGTTCGCGCCCGAAGACTTCGCGGAAGTAGGATCGGTCCTTCTCAATCGACCATACCTCCAGGTCCACGCTTGCCTTTCCGCGTGGAGTCAGTTTCATTGAGACTCTGCCGTTGCGCGCCGAAACCCCAACCTTTCCCACGGATTGGCTCCTCCCCATATTCAAAGCCCGCGCGATGCGAAGCAGTACCGAGGCTTTCTCCACATTTTCCTGCTCCTCGGGGCTCAAGGCACTCATTGGGCCGTCTCCAGGCGTGGGCCGCGACTTTCCCAGGTAGCGCGCGATCGAGCCAATGATCCGCCGCTGTTGTGGCGTGTATCCCAGAATTTCCGAGTTCGCGATGATGTAGTAGGTGTGGCGGTGGTGTCCGTTGCGGTTCACGTAGTCGCCCACCTCGTACAGCATGGCCGCGGCCGAAAGCCATTCGCGATACTCCACCGGAAGCTGGTGCACCGATTTCAGCGAGGAGAACATCAGCAATGCTGCGTCGCGCACGTGCAACGCATGATGCAGGTCGACGCGGTAATGCTCTACGGCGCGCTTGATCGACTCCCACCGTTCCGATTCAATCGCTCGGCCCGATCTCGTGCTGCGATCGTATTCCGCCGCCATCTGGGCCAGGATGCCATCGCGCAGCCCCAGCGCCGAGTAGCGAAAACCGGCGAGATGGCATCGCTCGAGCAATTCCGCGAACACCACCGCGCCGGCACAAATGATTTCCGCGCGGCGCGGACCGATCCCGGGGACCTTCCGTCGCTGCTCCAAGGTTTGGCGCGTAATCTGTTTGGCAATGCGGCGTATCATCTCGCGTGTAGCGTAAGTCGCCGGCCGGCGCTTCCTGGGGCGCGCCAGGTGGCTGGCGACGGCCACCAGTGCGGCGGCCGTGCCGGAGGTGGCGATCACTGCGCCCACACGTGCGGATTTGATCCGATCTTGAATGCGGGCAATCTCCTGCGCCACAAATCCCTGGAGGCGCTTCAGTTCGCTCTTGCGCGGCGGATCGTGCTGGAGGAATTCGCCGGTCAGGCGCACGGCCCCGAGCGGCAAGCTCACCGTGTCCCGGAGTTGTCCCTCGCGCGAAAGGGTGAGCTCGCAGCTGCCGCCGCCCAGGTCCAGCAGCAGAACGCTGCGGGCGCCCAAGCGGCCAGCGGAGACCATGCCGAGGTGAATGAGGCGTGCCTCTTCCAGTCCGGAAACGATCTCGATCGTCCAGCCCGTCGTCGAGCGCACCCACTCCAGAAATGTGCGTGAATTGCGGGCATCGCGCAGCGCTGCCGTTGCCACCACCTTCACCGAATCCGTCCCGCATTCCTGAATGGCACGATTGAAGCGCCGCAACACGCGCACCGTTTCCGACATCGCCTCGGGCGAAAGCAGTCCGCCACTGAAGACGCCGTCACCCAACCGAGTGACTTCGCGGTCTTCGTGGATTTCTTTCAGGCGCCCGGCTTGCAGGCGCGCAATTTTCAGGCGGACAGAATTCGATCCGATGTCGATGGCGGCAAAGGTGGGCATAGAAGTAACGATCAGTCTTCTCACAACCGGGCCGCGTGGCGCAAGGGCAGCTGCGAGCTACGAGCTGCGAGCTGCGCGCAAACCGTGTGCTCGAAGCTCGTAGCCCGCAGCCTATCTGTCAGCAAGGGAGAATTTTCCCTTTACCGAATAATGGCTTTAGATCCGCTTTTTAACCGATTTGTAACAACCCTCTGATAGCCTCAGCACGGAATGTCTAATCAAGCCCTGCCCCGGCCGCGTTTCAACGCTCCTGAACCGGAGCGGGGGTCGAAGGCCGCCCTGAAAGTTGAAGCCAGAACGACGCCGCTGTTGCAAGGGAAGGTCAGCGAAATCCCCGACGTTTTTTTTGGCTGGGCAATGCGCCTTTGCGGTTTGGCGGTGGTTGCACTGCTCGGCTTGATCGTTTACCAACTGGTAGTGGGCTCCGAGCTCTCCTGGCATGCTTTTGGCTGGAAGTTCTTTGGCCAATCGGATTGGAATCCGGTGTCGGATCAGTACGGCGCGCTGCCGTTCATGTACGGCACGATCGTGTCCTCGCTGCTTGCGCTCGTTATCGCCGTGCCGCTGTCTATCGGCGTAGCTGTCTTCATTACCGAGATGTGCCCGGTCGGGCTGCGCGGAATTCTTTCTTTTACCACCGAACTTCTGGCCGCCATTCCCAGTGTGGTCTACGGACTTTGGGCAATCTTCGTTTTGGTGCCGGTACTTCGCGAATATGTCCAGCCGTTTCTTGCCAATACGCTCGGTTGGACGGGCCTGTTCACTGGACCCCCCTACGGCATCGGCATGCTGGCCGCTGGCGTGATTCTGGCGATCATGATCATCCCCATCATCTCGTCGATCACCCGCGAAGTGCTCACTGTCGTTCCTCAGCACCAGCGTGAAGCGGTGCTGGCGCTGGGGGCAACGCGCTGGGAAATGATCCGCATGGGTGTACTGCGCAACGCTCGGGCCGGAATCGTGGGCGCCATCATTTTGGGCCTGGGCCGCGCGCTCGGCGAAACCATGGCGGTCACCATGGTGATCGGCAACCGTCCGGAGATTGCCAAGTCGCTGTTTGCTCCCGGATACACAATGGCCAGCGTGCTCGCCAACGAATTCACCGAAGCGACCGGCGACCTGTATCTTTCGGCGTTGATCGAGATTGGCTTGGCGCTGTTCTTTGTCACCATTGTGGTCAACGCGCTTGCGCGGCTCATGGTGTGGAGCGTTACTCGAGGCCAACCGGCGAGAAGCATTGCCTGATACGAACTCCAATTCGGCAGCGGGCTTGGTTCCTCAGTTCATGGTTCCGCCCATCAGCTTGCGGCGGCGGGTGATGGACCACGCGATGACCGGCGTCGCTGTACTCACGGTCGCTCTCGTGCTTTTGCCGCTCTTCGCCATTTTTGCCTATCTGGTCTATAAGGGCATCGGCTCGATCAATCTTGCCTTCCTGACCCAGACTCCGAAGCCGGTAGGCGAGCCCGGCGGCGGCATGGCGAACGCCATCGTTGGCTCGATGGTCATTCTTGCCATCGCCAGTCTGCTCGGCGTGCCGCTCGGCATTGGCGCGGGCATCTTTCTCTCCGAATACGGCCGAAACCGCTATGGCGATATCGTGCGCTTTATCTCCGATGTCCTGAACGGTGTGCCTTCCATCGTGATCGGCATTGTGGCCTACGGGCTCGTCGTGATGCGCCAGAAACACTTCTCGGCGCTGGCCGGTGGCGTCGCGCTCGCGATAATGATGGTTCCGACCATCGCGCGTACCACCGAGCAGATGCTGCTCCTGGTTCCGCAGGCCATCCGCGAAGCCGCTTACGGGCTGGGCGTTTCCCGCTGGCGCACCACGCTCTCGATTACTCTGCGCACGGCCACTTCCGGAGTCATCACCGGCGTTATGCTGGCCTTCGCCCGCGTTGCCGGAGAAACCGCGCCGCTGCTGTTCACCGCATTTGGAAACCAGTACTGGAACTGGAAGACGGACCAGCCGACCGCGGCCCTGTCGCTGCAAATTTTTACCTATGCCATCTCGCCTTTCGATGAATGGCACCGGCAGGCATGGGCGGGCGCGCTGGTCTTGATTATCCTCATCGTCGCCGCGGTCGCCGCGGTTCGCATTGCTGTACGGCACGGAACGTTAGCAGGAGCTTAACTTTAGCAGCAGAACCAGGGCAGGAGCTTAACCAGCAATGGGCGTCGGAATCACAGTCGAGCAACTGAATGCGTTTTACGGCAAGACGCAGGCCTTGTTCGACGTCAACATCACCGTGCTCGCCAACCACGCGACCGCGCTCATCGGTCCTTCGGGCTGTGGGAAATCCACGTTCATTCGCTGTCTGAACCGCATGCACGAAACCATTCCCGAGGCGCGGGTCGAGGGCAAGGTGCACATCGGCGATCTCAGTGTTTATGACGGAACCTCGGCCACTCAATTGCGCCGCCGCGTGGGCATGGTGTTCCAGAAGGCGAATCCGTTCCCGACCATGTCCATCTATGACAACGTGGCCGCCGGGCTCAAGCTGAACGGTTTTCGCAATCGCAAACAACTGGATGAGATCGTCGAGAAATCTCTGCAAAGCGCCGCGCTGTGGGACGAAGTACAAGACTCTCTCCACAAGAAGTCCGGCGCCAGCCTCTCCGGCGGTCAGCAGCAGCGGTTGTGCATCGCCCGCGCCCTCGCCGTTCAACCGGAAGTTCTGCTCATGGATGAACCCTGCTCGGCGCTCGACCCGATCTCCACCGGCAAGATCGAGGAGCTGATTTTTCAATTAAAAGAGCAATACACGATCGTGATTGTGACGCATAATATGCAGCAGGCCGCCCGGGTGGCGGAGTTCACCGGGTTTTTCCTGCTCGGCAAGATGATCGAGTTCGACAAGACTGAGAAAATATTCACAAATCCTTCCGACAAACGGACGGAAGACTACGTCACAGGCAGGTTCGGATAATGCGCACGCGCTTTCAGCAGCAGATGGAGGACCTCCGGGAGAAACTGCTCCGCATGGGCGGTCTCGCGGAACTGGCGGTTGATCGCGCCTGCCAGGCGTACACCGAACGCGATCTCACCCGCTGCCAGCTTGTCCTCGAAAACGAGAGCCTCATCAACGCCGCCGAGCGCGAGATCGATGAACTCGCCTTCGACATCCTCGCCACTCAGCAGCCCGCGGCCACTGATCTGCGCTTTATTCTCGCGGTAACCAAGATCAACGCCGACCTCGAGCGTGTGGGCGATCAGGCGGTAAACATTGCCGAGCGCGTCATGGACCTGATTGAATTGCCGGCGGTCGAGTTGCCCGTTGATATCCCTCGCATGGCCACCGCCGTCAGCGCCATGGTGCGGCGCGCCCTGGAGTCGTTCGTGGAAGGCAAAGCCGAACTCGCCCAGGCCGTGCTGGAAATGGATCACGTCGTCGACCGGATGCGCGACGAAGCTTTTATCGTGCTCGTGCGAAAGATGAACGAAGAGCCGCAAGTGACTCAGCAGGCTCTAGATGCGCTCTTGGTAGCGCGCAATCTAGAACGGGTCGCGGACCACGCCACCAACATTTCCGAGGACGTCATCTTCTGGGTTCTGGGAGCCGATGTCCGTCATCATGCGCAGGCAGCGTCCGCCGCTCGACGCCCGGAAAGAAGCGAAGCATAGACATTAGACGATGGAGCGACGGGCGTCTCGCCCGTCCAGCCGGGCGGAGACGCCCGGCGCTCCACCGACAAGTTCCGGCCTGCGATACACTGTTCGAACCCCATGAGCCAGAGAATCCGCGTTTTTGCCACGTGCGACATTGGAGACGCCCTCAACATTCTTGACCACAAGGGATACGACCTGGAAGTCTATCCCCACCCCGAAGCCCCGCCGAAAAGCTTGATCGTCGAAAAGGTGAAGTCCGGCGTGTCTGGCCTGATCACCACGCTGCGCGATCCGATCGACGCCGAGGTGTTCGCTGCCGGAGAAGGTACCCTCAGAGTGGTCGCGCAGTTCGCCGTAGGATTTGACAACATCAACCGCGCCGATGCCAACAAGTACAAAGTCCCATTCACTCATACCGCCGACGTCCTTACCGAAGCGACCGCAGAGTTCGCCTTCTTCCTGATGGGCGCGCTCGCCCGCAAACTCTGGTCCGCCGAACACCTGACGCGCGAAAATCGCTGGAGCTATTGGCATCCCTACCTTCCATTTCTGGGCGACGAAGTCACCGGAAAAACCGTCGCCATCATCGGCACCGGGCGTATAGGCCTTGCCTTGATCAAAAAGTGCACCGGATTCGACATGAACATCCTGTGCTTTGATCCGACCTTTGAGAGCCACGACTACATCCAAGCCATCCAGGAGATGAAGGATCTGCGCTTCCAGCGCGGCATCAGCCGCGAGAAGACCTCAATCCGTTACACCACATTGCACGAAGCGTTGTGTGCCGCGGATTTCATCAGCCTGCACGTTCCCCTGGTGCGCGAGGGCGAGAGCGCCACGCCGACTTATCACCTGATCAACGAAACCACGCTGCGCATGATGAAGCCCACCGCCATGGTCATCAACACGTCGCGTGGTCCGGTAGTGGACGAAATGGCCCTGGCCCATGCTTTGCGCGAGAACTGGATCGCCGGCGCCGCTCTCGATGTTTACGAGGAAGAGCCTCTGCCTGCCGATTCGCCGCTGCGCGATCCCGCAATCGCCGACCGCTGCCGCCTCCTGCCCCATTTCGCCAGCGCCGCACGCATTACCCGCTTGTCATCCGATCCCAATAAAGGCATGGCTGGACGGTGTGTGCAGGGGTTGATCGATGTGCTGGAAGGGAACTACGGCGGCGATGTTACCAAGATGCCCTACGTGGTCAACAAGGAAGCGTTTGCGAAATAGATGGTGGCGGCGATGCCGGTGCCCGCGTCTTGAAATAGTGATTCGTCGTCATCACCATTTAGCAGGCGTTGGAATTTATGTTCTCCCACCGCACAAACTGGAGGCTCAGTCCGAACGCCCTCACGCGCGCGATCGAGGAAGCGCGCGCTTCGGGACAGGAAATTCTGGATCTGACTGTCTCGAACCCAACGGAAGCTGGCGTCCGTCCCGATCCTGAAATCGTGCTCGCCGCGCTGGCCAATCCTGAAGCGATGGACTACGACCCCCAGCCTCGAGGCCTGCTCGAAGCGCGCCAAGCCGTGTGCCGCTACTATCGCGAGTCGCACGAGGTTTTCGATCTTGACCCCGAACGCCTGATTCTGACCACCAGCACCAGCGAAGCGTACTCGTATGTCTTTCGTCTGCTCTGCAATCCCGCCGACGAGATCCTTGTACCCAAACCGAGCTACCCGCTGTTCGAGTTTCTCGCCGATCTCGCCGACGTTAAACTCGTTCCGTATCCACTGCTCTACGATCACGGTTGGCAAATCGATTTCGATTCACTCTACAAAGCAGCCACCGCCCGGTCGCGAGCCGTGATTCTCGTCCATCCCAACAACCCAACAGGTTCCTACGTCTCTGCTTCGGAAACCGCGGCGCTCAACGCTTTCTGCCGTGACTACGGGCTGGCGCTGATTGTGGATGAAGTGTTTCTCGATTATTCGCACGACGGCGCGCCGCGTCCCAGTTTTGTCACCAACGCCGACACGCTCACATTCACTCTCAGCGGAGTTTCCAAGATTTCCGCTCTTCCGCAGATGAAACTTGCCTGGGTGGCCACGAGCGGCCCGAAAGAAATGGTCACGGGAGCAGGAGCGCGCCTCGAAATCATCGCCGACACGTATCTTTCCATGAACGCTCCGGTCCAACTGGCCGCGCCGGTGCTGCTCGATCAGCGCAAACAGATCCAGCCGATTCTTCTTGATCGTTTGCGCGTGAATCTCGCGGAACTCGATGGCCAACTCGCAGGCCGTCCCTCCTGCACAAGATTGCTGGTCGAGGGCGGGTGGTACGTTGTGCTTCGCGTCCCCGCCATCGAGAGTGACGAAGATCTCGCGATCCGCTTGTTGCGCAAGGCGAGTGTGAGCGTCCATCCCGGACACTTCTACGATTTTCCAAACGAAGGCCATCTCGTGCTGAGCTTGATCACCGAACCAGCCGATTTTCGCGAAGGCGTAGCCCGCCTGCTGCAGGTGGTTGGGGTCTGAACGCGGCCCGTCCGCGCCAGATCAGATCGCTCTCGTGTTATCCTTCTCGCCGTTTCCTAAGCACGGAGAATTGATGTCCATAAGCCGTCGTGGATTTCTAGGTTCCGCAATCGCGGCATCGGTGGCCACTGGTCTGAATGCGCAAGATCTGAGCGCGCAAGACAAAGTTAAAGACAAAGCTAACAACGATGCTCCCCGCCCCGCCGAACCTTTTGGCACGGCCAAGCGGCCGATCATCGTCTGCGCCAACAATGGCGTCAATTACCTCGATGCCGCCTTCGCTTTCCTGAAAAACGGTGGCGACACGCTCGACGCAGCTATCCGCGTTGTGAAGGGCCCGGAAGACGATCCGAACGACGATAGCGTCGGACTCGGCGGCCTTCCTAACGAAGAGGGAGTGGTCGAACTCGACGCCTGCTGCATGCACGGGCCCACGCGCCGCGCCGGATCCGTGGGCGGCGTCCGTAACATCAAGAATGTTTCGCTCGTGTCCAAAGCCGTCATGGAGCACACCGGCCACGTGATGCTCGTCGGCGAAGGCGCCGAACGATTCGCCGTCGCCGTGGGCTTCCCGCGTGAAAATCTGCTGACCGAACGCTCACGCAAAATCTGGCTGCTATGGAAAGAGCATCACTCGACCGACTGGTGGGGACCAGGATTGGCCGACCCGCAATGGAAGCCGCCTTCGACCTCACCGCAAGCCGAACTTTGGGAACAACGGATCCAACGCCTCGAAGAGCACGCCGCCCAGTTGGGCATCGAACCGGAATTCCGCATGGCCGCTGTCCGGCGTGTTCTGTTTCCACCGACCGGCACCATCCACTGCTCCGCTCTCAACGACAAAGGTGAAATCTCCGGCTGCACAACCACCAGCGGCCTCGCGTTCAAACTCGCCGGACGCTGCGGCGATTCGCCAATCATCGGCGCCGGTTGCTACACCGACCAGGACGTGGGCTCCGCGGGCGCCACCGGCAGCGGAGAAGAAAACATCAAGGTCGCCGGAGCGCACACCATCGTCGAGAACATGCGGCGCGACATGTCGCCGCTCGAAGCCGGCCTTGACGCCCTCAAGCGCATCGCCCGCAACTACAACAACGACATGAGCAAGCTCAAGTTCATCGACATGACCTACTACATCCTGCGCAAGGACGGCGCCTATGCCGGCGTGTCTCTTTGGGAGGGCTATTCGACGCGACGACACCAGATCGCCGTGCACGACGGCACCAAGCGCTCGGAGGTTACCGTCCCGTTATTCAAAGGCATCTCTCATGAGTTCCCGCCGTTCCCGGTCGCGATGCCAAAGGAGTTAACGCGAGATTCCGTCTACGTAAAATAGCAGCCGCGAGCTTCGAGCTACGAGCTTCGGGCAAACCGGTTGTGCGTGGCTCGCGGCTCGTAGCTCGCAGCTTATGGTTTAGCAAGACAGAGCGGGCCCCCTGCCGCAATCGTCGCTTCCGCTCTTCCCACCGGGTGTACAATGGTTTTTGGGGATCGCAGCTTCACGGGGCTCTTCTTCCCGCGTTCGAGGCTCGAACAATGAACGTTCACGTCAGTTACAAGGTCCACAAGACTCCCGGCATCGAAAAAGAAATCAGCCACCAGATCGAGAAAATCCAGAAGCGCCTTCAGGTCTTCCGGCCCGAACTGGTCCATCTGAAAGCCATCATCGATCAAAATTCGGCGCGCGAGGGAACGCTCGTCTCCTTGAATCTGCGCTTGCCGTCGGGTCAACTGACCGCCCAGAAGAAAGCTCCCAGCCCCACCGCGGCCATTAAGGCTGCCTTTGACGAACTCATCCAGCAGATCGGCCGGCATAAGGAACTACTCCGCTCCAGTCACAAATGGCGTCGCTGGCGCGGAGGCCCACAGGAATCTCCCGAACCCGGCGTTCCATTTGAGCAGACGCTGGCAGCGGTTTTGCTGCCTACCATTTCCGCCGACGACATCGGCTCCTATGTGAATGCGAATCTTTCCCGTCTCGAACGTTTCGTGGACCGCGAACTCTACTTCCGCCGCGCCGACGAGGAGATTCTCGAGGATGCTCTCTCCACCCCCGAAGTCGTAGACGAAGTCATCGCCCGGGCTCTCGGCGACCACGACCGTCCGGAAAAACTGTCGCTCGAACCCTGGCTGTACCGCCTTGCCCTGCAAGCCATGAACGAGATGACGACGCGCCTTCATGAACTGGAATCTCCCGTCCATCTGGAAGCTAGTCGCCGCCGGCAAAATGTCGAAGCCTCCGACGAAGCCGGGCTGCAATTCCATCAGCCCGACGAGGGTTGGACTCGCGAAAGCGTCATCCCCGATCGCCGCGTGTCCACTCCGGAACAGGCCGCCTACTCCGACGAGGTGATTGCCTTGGTGCAAGCCGCGCTCCGCGGCGCCGACCGCACCGACCGCGAAGCTTTCCTCCTCTACGGTATCGAGGGCTTTTCCCTCGGCGAAATTGCCGCCATCACCGGCCGGCATCTGGAGGCCGTGCGCGAGTCCGTTCAACGGGCGCGCGACTGCGTTCGCAGCGCGCCTTCCATAGCTAGCGAGTTCCATCATGAACTCTTAGTCAAAACTCGAACCTAAGCATCTCAGTACTAAGGAGCGTCGAGATGATGACCCGGGACGAAATCCGTGAGTTGGCGGCTTTTCAAGCGGGCGAAACCAAAGGGGCGTGCGCCCTGAGCTTTTACTTTCAGCCCGATCCTCCCCAGGATCGTTCCCATCGCCGCGAGGCGATCGTCGCCAAAGATGTCGTGAAGCAGGCGCTGAAAAGTGCCGGCGCTACCGGCAAGAACGGATCCGTTCACGCCGACCTTGATCGCGTCCTCGATCTGGCCACGAACCTGCGCGGCCATGCCCGGGGAAGAGCGGTCTTCGCCTGCTCCGCTCAGAATTTCTGGAAGGAGTACGAACTGCCCCCGCATCTCGTAGCCACCCAAATTTATCTCCAGCGTCGCTTTCAGTTGAAACCGCTGGCAGCTTTGCTGGGAGCCCAACCCGCGCTCTGCGTTGCCATGGTCGACCGCCAGCGCGCCCGTTTCTTCGATCTTCGCCTTGACGACCTGCGCGAACGCGGAGCCATTGTCCACATGCTCTCGCGCAACGCCTCAAGCCAAGGCTACAACGGCTACGAAGGCGGCCATGCCGAACGCCGAGTGTCCGAGGAAGCGCTCCAGCACTTCAAGGCAGTTTCCGAACGACTGCGGACCGACTTCGAGAAAGGCATCTGGGAGCGGCTCATCGTCGGGTGCCAGGATGCCAACTGGCCCGAGTTCGAATCCCACCTCCACCCTTACGTCAAACAGCGCCTCATTGGCCGATTCTCAGCCGATGTTGCCAGCGTCTCGAATGAAGAGATTCGCGATCACGCCGGTGCCGTCCTGAATCGATGGATCACTGAACGAGGCTCCAAGAAAGCCAGCGAAGCGGTAGACTTCGCCAAGTCCAACGGGCGCGGTGTCACCGGCCTCCGCCGCGTCCTGCGAGCACTGGAAGCCGGGGAAGTGCAGACTATCTTCCTCACCGAAAACTATTCCGCTCGAGCTGTCGAGTGCCCTAACTGCGGACACCTCGACGCCCACATTGTCCCGTCGTGCGGCGCTTGCGGACGCCCCACTCGCGAACTCACCGACGTCTGCGACGCCATCATCCCCATCGCCATCCGTCGCGACATCGAATTGTTCTATCTCAAGGAGCACACCGATCTGGATCGCGCCGGCAATATCGCGGCGCTCCTGCGCTTCCGCTCCGATCAGAGGACGGGGCAGATCGCGGCGGCGTCGTAGGACGTCATGGTGAAAGTCGGGTCCGGAGTGGCGCACGAGCGACACTCTTCATGAATTGTCATCCCGAGCGAAGCGAGGGATCTGCATTTGCGGCGAACTGCAGATCCCTCCCCTTCGGCTGCGCTCAGGGTCGGGATGACAAAGTCTGGTGAATTGTCTCGGCCTGAGCGAAAATGAAGTGATGATCCACAAGATCCTTCCCGTAGGCCCGCTGCAATGTAACTGCTCGATCATCGGCGATGAGACGACGCACGAAGCCATGGTCATCGACCCTGGCGATGACATTGAAGACGTTCTCGCCATCGTCCGCCAGCACAAGTTGGAAGTGAAGCAGATCGTAATCACCCACGCCCACATCGATCACGTGGGCGGAGCGATGAAGCTGCGCGCACTGACTGGCGCGCCAATCCTGCTCAATCAGAATGACTATGCGCTGCTGAAAATGCTCGACGTACAGGCTTCCTGGCTCGGCATGGCCGCACCGGGCAAGGTTGCAATCGAAGCGAGTATCGCAGATGGCGAATCGTTGCGGACCGGTAGCCTGACGGCGAACGTTCTCCACACTCCCGGCCACACCGAGGGCAGCGTCTGCCTCTATTTTCCCGCGGAAAAACTGCTGATCGCCGGCGACACTCTGTTTGCCCGCAGCATCGGACGCACCGATCTCCCCGGAGGATCCTTCGAGAAAATCATGCGCTCCCTGCACGACCGCGTCCTGACCCTGCCCGATGACACGCTCGTTATTCCAGGCCACGGCCCCCGAACAACCATAGGAGAGGAAAGGGAAGAGAATCCCTTCCTGGTGGGATAGTCTAAGAATTGTCATCCCGAGCGAACCGGGGTCCCCAGCGCGCCCGCTTTTGGCGCGATGGGGTGGGGGAGCGAGGGATCTGCAGTTCGTCCGCGGTCGAGAATACTTCGGCGGGATTTCTATTTCTGTGTAGGCGCCTGGTTTTGCGGAACGGTCGGCGGCGCGGACGGAGCGACCGGTGTCGCTGGCTGCGACTTCGTCTGCGACGGCTTCACTCCCGAAAGCACGGACGTTGGCCCCGTTCGCCGCGCTGCAAAAATCGAAAGCGTGATCGACGTCAGCATGAAAATGATCGCGGACCAGGTCGTCGCCCGGGAAAGAACGGAAGCCGCGCCCCGCGGGCCAAACGCGGTCTGGCTGCCCTGCCCGCCGAAAGCCGCGGCCAAGTCGCCGCTCTTTCCGCTCTGCAGCAGCACGACTGCAATCAGAAAAAAGCAAACGATAACGTGAATCAGCGTGATCAAAATGGTCATTGCAAAAAAACTCCGTCCGGGCCGCGACCCGATTCAAATTCCGATCTCTCTGGAAGCAATACGATGGTGCGGAAGGGGGGATTTGAACCCCCACGCCTTTCGGCGCCACCCCCTCAAGATGGTGTGTCTGCCAGTTCCACCACTTCCGCTTTAAAATCAATATTGTGCTGACCGTTTGAGGGAGACTGAAGTCTGCACGGCACGCGCCGGAAGCCCTAATTTCAGACTGTTTCGACAGCAGATCGACACTGCACCCGGCATCGTGCTTCCTAAGTCTTTATACACGGTCAAACGAGGCGGTTCAAGTTCGCCGATGGTCCGAGTCAGGAGCCGAGCTTGAGCAGTGCTTCCCGGAACCGTTCGTTCCTCTGCGTGAGGTGAAGATAAACCATCTCGTCAGCTTTGGACTTGCTGCGGATGATCCGCACCAGCGCCTCTTTCTCCTCGCGCTTCCAGGACCGAAAGCCAGGAACCAGAGTCAGCAGCACTGCAAAATTCTCGAAGCTGACGCGTTCGGAAGCCGTCCACGAAGAAGTATCCACGCCGAGAGTCCGCGCGACGGAGCGCGCCGATTCCTTGCGCATGCGGCCGCTGTCGCCTTGAAATTCTCGCGCCATCCGCCGATTCACTCGCAGGCCAACGTTGCGCGTGCTAAAGCTGTCCCACGCTCCCACCTCGCTTCCCGGCAACTCGTAGAACGCGTGCCCACTCGCCAGGCGGCGCAACGTTCTGGCGGGCGTCCGGTATTTTGGATCGGCGGCGATTCTGCCCTCTTCCCGTTCCGCGAGTCTTTGGAGATCCGCACGCCCCGGCCTGAAGCCGAGCTTCCGGTAAAACCAGAACGCGCCCGATTCGATCGCCTCCTCGTTGTCATGGCCTAGCTGATACGGGTAGACGGAGACGCACGTCGTTCCCATCAGGCGGCACAGACAGCGCAGCACCTGCGCGTAGACCCATCCCGCTTCGCCGCCGCGAAAAGTGTAGAAGGTGTTGAAGCCGACCTCCATCCACTCGCAGAGTCCGATGGCTTCGATGTAGTTAATCGGCACGCCATTCTTCAGCGTCAATCCCGCGACGTAGGCGCGCAGCGGCAGACGGCGATCTGGTGGCAGGTTCCATAGATAGATCGAAATGCCGCGGCCAACATCCGACCGCACCACCGACGCCGGATCGCCCAGCGTGGTGCCGTAAAGTTCGCGGTATCGCACCAGCATGACCTCGCGGATCATGTTCATGACCTGCTCGCCGTGCCTGCGCGAAAGCCTCGTCAGTTGCGGTGGACGCCCTGCCAGTTCGGCAGCCACCGACACCTGGCTGCGGCTGATCAGCGCTTCGCTGTAGTAAAAGACGCTGCGCACCGGCTTCCAGTTGCGCGTTCGCGTGATGGCGGAGTTCTCGAGATTCCAACGCAAGGGCACGCGCAAGGATTCGTAAAGCTCAGCTTTTTGTTGTGCTGGCAACGGCAACTGTTGGAAACGTTCAATCAGCCATGCCGGAGTGGCATTCTTCTTGCCCCCGGCCATCTCAAGCCATCGACGCCACGGCGTGTCGGCCTCGACATACGCATCGTCTTCAAGCAAGGGGATGAAGCGTGGGCCGGTGGTTCCTAACTCGCGTCCTGGTTCGTAGTTCTCCCACGCGATTTCGACTTTGCCGGGCATCCGCTTGATCAGCCAGCGTGCAAGATCGAAGCTTAGCGTGTCTTCCATCTGCGTGCCGGCAATACCGGAGACTTCAATGGGCTCGAAGGCGTCCATGTCGGCGCCGCCTTTACGCAATGCTTCCACTTTTTTGTGGAAACTTTTCAGAATACGTTCTGTGGCGCGAACCACGGCTGGCCCTTGAGGAAAGGCGCGCAGGAAAAGCAGCGCTTCATGGAAGCGGATCAGCGAAGCCGTATCGGGAAAGCGCGCGGCGTCGAGCCGATTCAGCAGCTTGACGACGCGAGCGGCCTCGTTGCGACCGAAGCGATAGCGGCTGGCTTCGAGTTCCGTGAGTTGGCGATCGAGAGCGTTCGCGGCCATGGCAGATTCCCCACAAGGGTACCTCATGCCTTGCTTGCGCGTCGTTACCTCGCTGATGATGCCATAGCGCCGCGGCGTTAGCTGGGAGCGGTTCGGACGGGCCGTCACCCGTGCTATAATCGCAGTTCGCCTGAACGTGTTTACGTCGAGGCTGATCCTGTGATTTCCTCCGCGGGCGGATCCCTAATTCCGAGAATCAGCGCAATTCAAGTATGCTAGAGGTGAGGTAGAGCTATGTCCGGCCATTCGAAATGGGCAACCATCAAGCACAAGAAGGGCGCGCTCGACGCTAAGCGCGGCAAGATTTTCACCCGTCTCATCAAGGAAATCGCGATGGCGGCCAAGTCGGGCGGCGATCCCGACATGAACCCGCGCCTGCGCACGGCGATCCTGGCGGCGAAGAACGAGAACATGCCGGCCGACAACATCAAGCGCGCCATCCAGCGCGGCACCGGCGAACTGCCGGGCGCAAACTACGAAGAATTTATTCTTGAGGGCTACGGGCCGGGCGGCGTGGCTTTGCTGGCGGAAATTTCGACCGACAACCGCAATCGCACGGTTAGCGAAATCCGGCACGTGTTCGGGAAGAACAATGGCAACATGGCGGAAGCGGGCGCGGTTTCGTGGATGTTCCACAAGAAGGGCGACATCATCGTGCCCAAGACAGCGGTGAAGGAAGACGATCTTATGAACATCATCCTCGAAGCGGGTGGCGAAGATTTGAAGGACGATGGCGACACCTGGCAAATCCTGACTGAGCCTTCCGCCTATGAAGGCGTGTTGGAGGCCGTGAAGAAGGCCGGTATTAAGCCCATCTCCTCGAGCGTGGGCATGATCCCGCAGACCTACATCAAGCTGGAAGGCCAGCAGGCGGCGCAGATGATCCGGCTGATGGAAGCGCTCGAAGATTGCGACGACGTGCAGAACGTACATGCCAACTTCGATATCGACCAGAAGCTTCTGGAAGAGGTTGCTGGCTGAGGGATGATCGGATCATAGGGTGATCGGGCCATCTGAGTTGCACATTGCTCCGCCTTTGAATTTCGATCTTTGATTTTCGATCGCGCGATCACCAGAGGGCCCGATGATGATCACGCTCCACTGCCGCCGAACTTTTCAACACCCCAGAGGAAAAGTTTGTGGAAAACTGGGAGCTTATTCCTGTAACCTGCTGCTAACAATCGCCTTCAACATTCTGCACCGCATCGGGTGCTAGACGCATCGTACGGATTCGATTTTTCGATACTCAGTGAAGACGCGTCTCGACAAATTGCTCGTGGACCGAGGCCTCACGCCATCGCGCGAGCGCGCGCAGGCGCTCATCCTCGCCGGAAAAGTTCTCGTCAACGAGCAGAAGATCGAGAAGGCGGGCGCATCGATTGACTCCGGCTCGACCTTGCGCCTGCTGGGCGAGGATCTTCGCTACGTCAGCCGTGGCGGGCTCAAGTTGGAGAAGGCTCTCGAGCACTGGCAAATCGATCTCCATGGCAAAGTCTGTCTCGACATCGGCGCTTCCACCGGAGGCTTCAGCGACTGCATGCTGCAACACGGCGCCGCCAAGGTGATTGCCGTCGATACCGGTTACGGTCAGATGGATTTCGGCTTGCGCAACGATCCGCGCATTCGGCTTCTCGAGAAAACCAACGCCCGCTATCTCGAACCCGGCGACATTGGCGAGCCTATTGACTTCATTGCCATGGATGTCTCCTTCATCTCCGCCACCCTGGTGCTGCCGGCGGTGATTCGCGCCGCTTCGCCTTGCGCCCAGATTGTGGTGCTGGTGAAACCGCAGTTCGAAGCGGGCAGGGACCTGGTGGGGAAAGGCGGAATCGTGCGCGACGAGTCCGCACAGCGAGCGGCCGTGGCCAGAGTGGAGTCGGCGCTCGCAGAACTCGGATACGCGCGCGCCGAATGGATCGAGTCGCCAATTCTCGGCGGCGAAGGCAATCGCGAATTCCTGCTCCACGCAGAGTTTTCGCCGCCTGCCATCCGCTGATTCTGTACAATCGGAAGTCCGATGTCTGAAGAGATATCCGCAGAGAAGTCCGAAGACATGTCCGAGTCTCCCCAAAGCCCGACCCGCCAGAAAACCGTTGCCATCATTTCGAAGCCGGACCGTCCCGAGCTGGGCGAAGTACTGCCGGCGCTCGAAAAATGGCTGCAGCAGCGCAACTACGCGGTGGTGGTGGACCAGGAAAGCGCCGCCTATTTCTCGGCTTCCAACGTGGTTGCGCGGAGCGAGTTGGCTGCGCGGTCACCGGATCTGGCTCTGGTGCTAGGCGGCGACGGCACTCTGCTTTCGGCGGCGCGCGCGGTTGCGAAAGTCGGAACGCTGATCCTCGGCGTCAACCTCGGCACGCTCGGATTCCTGACCGAACTTCCACTAGCCGATCTATATCCCGCCTTGGACGCGATCGAGAAAGGGCACTACATCGTCGACAGCCGCTCCATGCTGAGTTGCTCGCTGGTCCGGGGCGGCGAGATTGTCGCCACGCACGCCGCTCTGAACGAGCTGGTCGTGAGCAAGAGCGCCATCGCCCGCTTGAATTACTTTGAGCTTTTCGTGGACTCGGAGTTCGTTTCCAGTTACAGAGCCGATGGTCTGATCATCGCGACGCCGACCGGTTCTACCGCATATTCTCTCGGAGCGGGCGGGCCGATCCTCAAGCCGGATGTGGATGCCTTCGTCATTACGCCCGTCTCGCCCCACGGATTGACGCACCGTCCGGTAGTAGTGCGCGATACGGTCGAGATCGAAATCCAGGTCAAGACTCGCGAGGAAGAAGCGTACCTGAGTCTCGACGGACAGGTCGGCATGCCAGTGCGAGACGGTGATATCGTGCGCTGCGTTAAGGCGGAACATCCGGCCAGGCTGTTGCGTTTTCAGAAAACATTTTTCGAAGTGCTCGCCACCAAGCTCAAATGGGGAGAACGCTGACGTTACCGTGAGCCGATGAGTGTTGTGAGCGAAAACCATCCAAGCCTCGTCGAGCGCGCCTTTGACACCGGCGAAGTTCAATTGAGCTATGCGGAAGGCCCTGCCCATGGGCCGCCGCTCGTGCTGCTACATGGACTCGGCCGGCGTTGGCAAGTATTTCTCCCGGTGATTCCCGCACTGAGCCTGCGCTGGCACATCTTCGCGCCCGACCTTCGCGGTCATGGCAAGTCCTCCCGCGTGGCTCGCGGATACCGTGGCCCGCAGTATGCTGAAGACATCGCCCGCCTGCTTCGCGAGCGCGTTTCGGCTCCCGCCGTGCTCTTCGGACATTCGCTCGGCGGCATGCTGGGCATGTGGGTCGCTTCTCATCATCCGGACCTGGTGCGCGCGCTGATTCTCGGCGACAACATGATCGTCGTCCCACAGTTTCACAACCCGATGTACACGGCGCTGTTCTCGGGACTGCGCGATCTGGCGCGCCAGAGCGGCTCCGTCGAGCAGATTGCGGACGGCATCGGCAGAATTCTGCTGCCAGTTCCAGGCACCGATGAGTCCGTTACGATCCGCGAACTTCCCGGCAACGATGAGGCCTACCTGCTCTCCTGGGCGCGCTGCGTGCAGCAGGCCGACCCTAACGCATACAACATGGCGCTTGACGGATCGTCGCTCCAAGGCTGGGACGGCGAGACCGTGTTGCGCGGAATTGCTTGTCCAACGCTGCTTCTGCAAGGCAGCCGGGAATTAGGCGGCCTGATGTCCGACGCGGATGTTGCGCTGGCCACGCGCTTGCTGCCGCATCACACGCATGTGAAGTTCCGCAACCTGGGACACGCGCTGTTCATCCAGCAGCCCGAGCCGGTGTTGCGGGCAGTGACGAACTTTTTGGAGTCGCTGTAACGCGCTCGCGTAGGGACGGGCGCCCTCGCGAGCCTGCCCTGAGCGAAGTCGAAGGGTCCAAGCCGAGCGCAGCTCAGCGGAACGCCTGCGGTCACAGCAACTCTGGATTCGCTATACCGCCGTTAATACTTCTCCATCCTCATCTGATCCTGCAAGCTCTCTCGTCGCCGGATCACTCTCGCTTGCGCACCATCCACCAGCACTTCCGCCGCCCGGCCGCGCGTGTTGTAGTTCGATCCCAGCACAGCACCGTACGCGCCCACGTCCAGAATGGCCAGCAGATCGCCCTCGCTGACCAGCGGAAGTTTTCTGTCACGCGCAAAAAAGTCGCCAGTCTCGCAGATGGGGCCGACCACATCGGCAATCTCCGTTTCGCGCGACTCGCGGCTCACCGGAACAATCTCGTGATACGCACCGTACAGGGAAGGACGCAGCAGATCGTTCATCGCCGCATCGACAATCAGAAAGCGTTTGTGATTATTCGTCTTCCGGTAGAGGACGCGCGTCAGCAACACGCCCGCCGGCCCCACGATGGAACGTCCTGGTTCGAGCAGTAAATGCAACTTCAACCCGCGCAACGGACCAAGTACTGCTCTCGCGTACGCCGCAATCTGTTTCTCAAAACTCTCCTGCGCTCCTTCGTACGAAATTCCCAAGCCACCGCCGGCGTCGATATAGCGAATGTCGTGCCCCTGTTCGCGCAATGCGCGAACCAGATCTGCCACGCGCTCGAGCGCCTCCTGAAACGAACCAACATCGGTAATCTGCGACCCGATGTGGACGCTCACTCCGGCCACGTTGAGATAGGGTTGCTTCGCGGCCTGCGCGTAGAGCGTCTGCGCCTCGGGAATCGGCACGCCGAACTTGTGCTGATGCAAGCCGGTCGAAATATACGGATGAGTTTTCGCCGAGACGTCCGGATTGACCCGCACCGCGACCGCCGCTCGTTTCTTCAATCGTGTCGCGGTTGCGGAAAGCAAGTTCAATTCCGAAGCGCTTTCAATGTTGAACAGCAGTATCCCAGAGCGGAGGGCGAGTTCCATCTCAGCGGCGGTCTTGCCCACGCCAGAGAACACAACCTTGGGCTTGTTCGGTGCCTTCCGGCTTACGCGGAGAACTCGTTGCAGTTCTCCGCCAGAAACCACGTCGAAGCCGGCCCCCGCGCCGGCCCCCAGTCGCAGAATCGCCAGCGTCGAATTAGCTTTGACCGAATAGCACAGCGTGTGAGGAATGGAACGAAAAGCGTGAGCGAACGCGTTCACGCGCGCGCGGATCATTGCCGCGGAATAAACGTAGAGCGGAGTTCCGTGGCGCGCGGCAAGGTTTTCAAGCGCCACTGCCTCGCAGTAGAGTTCCGTAGCGCGCGCTCCCGAAGCCGCGCCGCGATACCCAAACGCGGGTGGGCGTAACGCCTGCGATGCGCGCGCGTGCTTCACTTGCGTTTGCCCGACCCATCTTTCACTTTGATGGCGACCACCGTCTGATCGTCGAACGTATCCACACCAGCGGCATGATCTGTAACCGCCTTGAAAATCTCGTTCACCACGCAGTCCGCCGACTTGGTTGCGCAGCCGGCGACGATCGCTTCCACACGCTCTGGCCCAAAAGATTGACCGTGCCGGCTGCGTGCGTCGAGAATGCCGTCGCTGTAGAACACGAAGAGATCGCCCGGCTTAGCCTTGAAACTGAATTCGTCGTAATCGGCTTCGTCGAACAGTCCCAGTGGCAGCCCAGTCGCCTCGATGAACTCAATTTTGCCGTCATGACAATGGATGGGCCGCGGCAAGCCCGAATTCGCTACCAGGAGCGTCCGCCGCTCGTCATCCCACACCGCGTAGATGATCGACACAAACTGCGCTGCAATCCTGCGTTCCGCCAGCGACAGATTCACCGCCGAAAGCATCTCCGCCGGACCCGGCTCAATCGGCGCATGGGAACGCAGAATGCCGCTGACCAGCGCGGCATAAATGGCAGCCGGCGCGCCTTTGCCGCTTACGTCTCCAATCGCGATTCCCAGGCGCGACAACGAGTAAGGAAGGAAGTCGTAGAGATCGCCTCCAATGGCGCGGGCTGGAACAAACTTCGCCTCGACTTCGAGATGTTGCATCTTCGGAAGCGAATGCGGCAGCAAGCGAAACTGCAGTTCGCGCGCCAGCGCCAGATCGCGTTCCAGCCGCTGCTCTTGCCGGGCAATCTCCTCGTACAAGCGCGCGTTTTCAATGGCGATCGCAAGCTGCGCCGCGAGCGTGGTCAGGGTCCGCTTGTGATCCTCGGTGAAATAGCCGCGGCGCGTGTGCTCCAGATCGAGCACTCCGATTACCTTGTCCTTGTAGATCAGCGGAACCGCCAGTTCCGAGCGCGTCTCGGGATTCACCGCGATGTAGCGGGAACTCTTGGCGACGTCAGGCACCAGGACCGCTTCCTTGGCCTGCGCGGCGTACCCCACCACTCCTCGGCCCAGTGGGATGTCGTGCTTCAGATGCAGTCTTTCCTCAAAGCGCTGCGAGAATCGGTGCTGCAGTTTTTCTTCCGTCTGATCCAACAAAAGAATGCTGAATATCTGGTAGTCGATCAGCCGGTTGAGCAACTCTGCGATGCGCTTGAGAAGTTCGTCCAGGTTCAGAATCGACGTGAGTTCGCGCGCAATCTCGTTCAGCAGAAGCAGCGTGCGGGCCTGGCGCGTTATGCGCGTGTGCAGCCGCGCGTTCTCAATGCCCACCGCCATGCGCGACGCGATCAGCGTCAGCAGGCGTTTGTGCTCTTCGGTGAAGTAACCTTTTTCGCGCGCCTCAATGTCGATCACGCCGATCACCCGGTTCTTCACGATCAGCGGAATCGCCAGCTCCGAGTGAACGTTGGGTACGGCTTCAAGGTAGAAATTGTCCTGCGTCGCATCGGCGACCAGCACTGCCTGGCGAGTCTCCGCGGCGCGTCCGGTAACTCCCTGGCCCACTTTCACGCGCAGGCGGTCGGCGGCTTCCGGCGGATATCCCACATGGAAGCGGATGTACAATTCCTGACGCTGCTCGTTGAGCAACAGAATCGCGAAAATTTCGTAGTCAATGACCTTGCGTACCAGTTCCGCCACCCGCCGCAGCGTGGTTTCCAGGTCGAGCGTGGTGTTCACCACGTCGGCCACTTCCAGCAGGAGGGGTTCCACCTCGGATGCGCGTCCAGTTTGCGCGGCGGTCGTTTTCACAAGCTTCATCATAGCAGCCGATTCGGAGCGGCTCTTCCACAGGGAAGCGGGTTCAATCTCTCCCGCTTCATTTGTGATTGGTAATTTTGTAATTGGTAATTGTGAAAACCTGCGTTTTCGATTTTCAAATTACCAATTACAAATTTTAAGGCTCAGCACTGGAGCTCAGGTTTTCCAGCACGCAGATATCCGGAAGATTGCGGTAGCGTTCCGCATAGTCCAGGCCGTAACCGACCACGTAGGCGTCGGGAATCGTGAAGCCGATGTATTGCGCCTGGATCGGCTGCTTGCGGCGTGAAGGCTTGTCCAGCAAGGCCGCAATGCGCAGCGATCTCGGTTGATGCGCCTGCACCAGCTTCAAAATGTAGTTCAGCGTTAGCCCGGTGTCGAGGATGTCTTCGACCAGAATCACGTTTCGGTCCGCCAGCGACTGATCTAAGTCCTTGGTCAAACGGACTTCGCCCAGCGAATCCCACGCTGCGTGGCCCGCCGGGTCCTCTTTGGCAGTGGGGCGGTTTCCGTAACTCGAAACCCCGATAAAGTCGAAGGTGGCTTCGAGCGGAACCTGACGCGTAAGATCGCTCAAGAAAATGGCCGCGCCTTTGAGAACGCCGACAAAGATAATCGATTGGCCGCGAAAATCGCGCGCAATCTCTTCTCCCAGCTCGGCGACCCGCTTGGCGATGGTTTCGCGTGAGAGCAACACTTTGAGTTCGGGCATTGAGCACCATCTTATACACGAGTTTGGGTGCAACCGGAATGGCTTAAATCAAGCCAATATTTTCGCGGGCTGTGCGCGCTCGTTGCGCGCTTTTCCCCACGTCACTAAAATGCTACTTCGCTGTATGAACAGCAAATCGAACCACAGCCCGCATACTCATAGCCAGAAGCTAGCGGCTTCTTACCCCGGGAGTGTGTCGTGAATCTTCAAGGAATCCAACTCACATGGCTTGGCCACGCCACCTTCCGCATCCAAACGCCGGAAGGGAAGACCCTTTACATCGATCCGTGGATTGCCGGTAATCCCATGTGTCCGAAGAGTGAAAAGAACGTCAAGAAAGCCGACGTGCTGATCTGCACTCACGGGCATGGCGATCACATCGGTGACGTGGTCGACGTGGGCAAGAAGCTGAATCCGATCGCCGTGGGCATCTTCGAGCTCTGCTTGTGGCTGCAGAAAAAAGGCGTCAAAGAGATCGCACCCATGAACAAGGGCGGCACGCAAACTGTCGCAGACGTGAAGATCACCATGGTTCACGCGGTGCATTCCTGCGGAATTCAGGATGGCGACCAGATCGTCTACGGCGGCGAAGCCTGCGGCTACGTGCTCGAGTTCTCGAACGGAGTCAAGCTGTACCACGCGGGCGATACCAACGTCTTCAGCGACATGGCCATCATCCGCGACCTCTACGCGCCGAAGATTGCCATGCTGCCCATCGGCGACCGTTTCACCATGTCGCCGCGCGAGGCTGCCTATGCCTGTAAACTGCTGCAGCCGGAAACTGTCATCCCCATGCACTTCGGTACGTTTCCGCAGTTGACGGGAAAGCCCGGCGACTTGCAGAAACTGGCGCCGGACGTGGAAGTGTTGGAACTAAAACCGGGGAAGACAATTTCGTAAACCGACAATTTCGCAAAAGGCATACGGTGGTGGGACGGGCGTCCTCGCCCGTCCAGCCGGGCGGGGACGCCCGGCTCTCCACCAGAAAAATTGGATCGCAAGGAGAAACATGACCGATCAAGCCGCACTTCCCGACTGGCGCATGGGTGGAATCACAGTTCCTGAAGTCGAAGACTACCTCTACGCCATGCTGCCGCCGCGCGACGAAGTTCTCGCCGAGATGGAAGAGGATGCCGCCAGGAATGACTATGCCATCGTCGGCCCCGCCGTCGCTCGCGTGCTTTATCAACTGGCCACCATCAGCGGCGCGAAGAAGATCTTCGAAATGGGCTCGGCTATCGGCTATTCGACCATCTGGTGGGCGCGCGCGGTGGGCGAAGGCGGACGCGTCGTCTACACCGACGGCGACCGCAAGCGCGCCGAGAAGGCCCGCCGCTACTTCGATCGCGCCGGCGTCAGCCAGCGCATCACGGTTCGCGTGGGCGACGCGCTCGAAATTCTTTCGGAGGAGAAGGAACCGTACGACATCATCTTCAACGACGTCGATAAGATCGACTACCCGCGCGTCTTGCGTTTAGCGCTCCCGCGCCTGAAAAGCGGCGGCCTTTTTATCACCGATAACGTTCTCTGGAGCGGCAAGCTCCGCAGGCCCAACCCCGACGCCCAAACCAAGGCCATCCTCGAATTCAACAAACTGATCTGCGAGTCGAAAGATGTGTTTACGACCATCTTGCCCATCCGCGATGGAGTTTCCGTTTGCTTGAAGAAGTAGGGAATCGGTTTGACCGGCAAGGGAAGGGTCGAGTATCCTCGGCGTAAGTTTTTGCAGAAAGTTTATCGCGAGTAGCAGGGATGAAACGCGCCGTGGATCGCATCCGCGCGGAGCGGGCGGTTAGCTCAGCTGGTTAGAGCGCCTGCCTTACAAGCAGGAGGTCGCAGGTTCGAGTCCTGCACTGCCCACCACTTATTCTCATACACTTAGTTAACCTTCGCATCTGGAGACTCGCTCATACCCGGGGGATTTACCGGGGACCTCTGGTTAATTTTGCCTTCTGCTGGCCTGCTAATGGTCTCAACCGCGCCGCGCAGATCCTCAAGGCCAAAGTGCCCATAACGAGCACTCATGCGGACCATCTTAGCCGGGGACCATCCAACGATCTTGGCTATCTTGGCGATGGGAACGCCGGCATCTAGCATCCGGCTCACAGCCGTGTGCTTTAGATCATGGAACCGACATTTTACTCGCGCGCGTTCCTTGGCGCCTTCCCATGCTTCCTTGATACTGGCAACTGGTTTGGTCGGGTCAGTGGCGTAAGCCGTGGCCTCGAACACATCGCCAGAAGCCCGTATCTCTCAGCCGGAAAAACATAGTGCTCGGGCTCGCGATCGGGGAACCGCTGCGCCCATAGCTTCAAGGTTTCAAGGGCACGCCGGTTTAGCGGAATGATTCGACCTGTACCGCTGGGCGTCTTATCCTTGCCGAACTGAATGCAGGCATTGGCGAGGTTGATCCATTTCCATTGCAGCGTGCGAATCACATTCTTGCGCGCGCCGGTTTCGATCGCCAGAGTAACGAACGGAAATAGGCCCCGAGACCGCGAGTTTGAGCATTCACGCAATAGAAGCCACTCCTCTTCAGCGGAAATCTTGCGGCCTATGTCTCCCTGTTCTGGCAACATGCCCACCTCATGCTGAATACGTGCCCATGCGCCAAAACGCCGCATGATGGCTCGGAAGAGACTTTGTTCGATGTTCACCGTCCGCGGCGCCGCACCTTCGGCCAGTCGAGCCTTTTGATATGCCCGGATGTCAGGGGCTTCAATATCGACCAGCAGACGTTTGCCGAATACCGGCAGTAGATGAGCCAAGTTGTTTTCAGCAATCAGACGTGTCTTTGCCTCCCAGCGGGCCTCTTTCATTTTCAGGTAATCTTCAGCGGCAATCGAAAATAGCAGCGGCCGATTCCGTTTGCTGGTGAGGCCTGCCGAGCCCTCCTCCAAGTCGCGGCGGCGCTTGCGCGCTATGTCCCCTGCCAGAGTCTTTGAGCGTGTCCCCGTGCTCTCGCGGATGCGCTGCCCGTGGAAAATAAAATCCATCGTCCACACCTTGCTGCCTTTGTATCGGTATAGTGACATGGCCTGCTCCTTCATTTGCGAATTGGGGATTTGAGGTCTCCCTTGTTGGCTGATGTCCTACCTAGCTGGCGGGCACTCGACGATTCACGAGTCTTGAGCCTGCGCTTTCTCATTTTCTTACCCCGGTTTTGCCAGTATTCTCGTTGGCGCTGCCGGCGCGAGCACTCCTCACCGCAGAACTCCTGGCCCGAACGCTCGATCTCGAAAACATCCCGGCATTCGGTATTTCGGCAGATGCCGACACCGCGGACCTTAAGGTATTCCCTCCTCAATATGTAATAGAGAATAGGCCGAATACCACCCGTCAGATCCCAGCCCGGTGCCTCAACGGGCCTATTGCCCCAGTAATAGACAACCGGACGAAACGTGTTCACCAGGACACAGATTACCCAGTGACCTGCCTGAATTGGGTCTGACAGAGGAGACGAGGCGGGATAAAAACCATAGATGGGCGGTATTGAATCCACGCAATCACTAACATTTTGCAATTCGTTGAGATTGTCTTGCCCAAAGAACCACTCTGGTTGGTGCGCATAGCCTTGAACGCTGAGTCTCAGTTGTCTCTCACGCTGCCATTGTTTCGGCCAAACTGACACGTGTTCCACAATCTCGAACAGGCAATCGCGTGCTGATACCCGGTCGCACTCTTTTCCACGCCCAAATTCCGCCACGAGCGCGAGGGCCGCACGATAGATCCGGCGCTCATTCTTGAGTTCGGCTAAATTCTGGTGAGCGATAACAATTGTCTTCTCTATCGGAATTTTAAAACGACCTTCAGAACATGTCGAGGTGTGTGCTGATGGGCTGGAAGTGTCTGCCATCATCCCCGATGAAATTCGTTGGCAAACTGAATGTGTGGAGAGTTCTTTCCTCGCCGCTTCTGCATCCCAAAGTGATTCGCGTGCCGATAGGCAGCGAGTGGGTCGTGTGCCCCCCCTCGATCCTCTTTCTCGGTCCTTGAGGAGCTGACCACAATTGGTCCAAACTGTTCAACGAATCTAATTAGCTTCTGATCGGTGTCTGGTTGTTGCTCAGTTAGAGAGTAGGGGATAAGGGGTCGTGTCTCGAAAACCACGGTGGAGAGCAGCACGGCGGCAGGAGATGCGGGGCACGCGGTATCAAGCCGCCGCTTCGCTGGGAGGTCTGGAGGATCCGAGTTTCGCCGCTGTTGACGGTTCCAGACTGGGCGAGGCAAGCATCAATTCGCGGGTTGCCATGCGCACCGAACGAAGTATGGCTGCTATCTTGGCGAGCGGAACTATTACTGCGGATCGACCGCGCACGAGGTGGATACAGCGAGTTTACGAAGACGGAATTCAGGCGCTGTGATGTATGCTATCGCCCGCTGAGTGGAAGCGAAGCTGAAAAGCGTCGGCTGTCTATCGAAGCTGATCCCGCGGGGCGGACGCTGGCGTGTGGCGAGGACTGCGAACGCGATCGGAAGCTAGGAACCTGGAGAATTTTGGCAAGACGGAGAGCAGCAGCGTCCCCGGCAGGCTCACCGAATCAAGCGGATTTATGAAGTCAAGATACTGCGGCCTCAGGACCCGTCGTGTGAAGGCCCAAAACCTTACCGCCAAGGAGAAGGAAAAATACTTCATCAGCCTCTACGTGAAGGAAGGTGCGGTAGAGGAGAAGATTCCCTACGCGGAGCGGCGCGCCTCTCTAAAGCCCGGCACCGGGCACAGGATCCTGCAACGCAAAAAAGTTCAGGAGGAGATCCAGGCCCGCATGGAGCCGGTGCGTTTAGGACAGATGCGCCAGCAACTGCTCGGTGACGCCGCAGCGGTCGCGCACGAAGCCCTCCAGAACGATCTCACCAAGAAGGTCGCTGGTATCTGCCAGCAGAAGATCGAGGTCGAAGTCCTCGATCATGAACTGATGCGGATGGTCGTCGGGCTGGATATGAATCTCTTCCCAAAGGAACTACTGGATACCATCAAGGCTGCCTACGTGGTCCATGGAGTTCTTGAGAGCGCCAACATGCGGCGGGTGATTCCACCGGATAATGCGAACGCTGGGGCCGCTCCGGGCTCCTACCGAAGCCTATTTACCCGCATGGCACTAGCTGAGTCCACCCAAACCGCAGAGATCCCTGAAGCCCCGCCAGCGCCTCTCTTTCCTAAGCGAGAAGAACCAACTGTTCCCGCGGACACCCCTCTGCCAGCTCCCGGCGAATCCATCGACGATCCGCCACCCCCACCAGCAGCCCACCCTCGCGTCATCACGGTCGAAATCGAGTCATGAGCTTGGGAAACGTCCGAGTCTCGCCGGCTGCTCGCGATTACCAACCCATTTGGCGCATCCGCTCAAGGATGCGCGCGCTGTAGTTATTCATGCGCTCGGGCCGTCGCTTCAGGGGAGCCGGCAGAATCGCGGCGAGCCGTGCCGCCTGTTGCCGGCCGATATTCCGGGCCGCGGTTCCGTCGTAGTAACGGCACGCCGACTCTGCACCATAAATACCAGGGCCCCATTCGACCACGTTGAGATAGATCTCCAGAATGCGCCGCTTGCCTAGGACGAATTCGGCCACCGGTACCAGAGTGAACTCCGCACCCTTGCGGAGGACAGAGCGGCCCGTTCCGAAAAATAGGTTCTTTACAAACTGCTGCGTAATGGTGGAAGCTCCGCGAGTGCGACCGCCTTCCAAATCGTCTTCGGCAGCGATTTGGATCTGGTGCCAATCGAACCCATGGTGCTGGTAGAAGCGCGCATCCTCCGCGGCGATTACAGCGTGCTGGAGATCGGGCGAGATTTGGCTGAGCGGAATGAATTTGTAGCGTTCGTGATACGGAGTGTGGTGAATCCAGGCCTGCAAGCGGCGCTGGATGTGCACCGCGGTTGACGGTGGGTCGATCCACCGGGCGGCCAGAAGGATCAGCGCGGCAAGCGACCAAACAAGCACCACGCCGATGGCAAGCCATCGAACAAAGGATCGGAGAAAACCCTTGCGAAGCGGTGTCTTGGGGTGTGTGTCTGGCTTTTCAGTCACATTTCAGAATAATAGCCTGGGCTGGATTGCCGCTTATGGCTGATCTTGCGCGCGAACACGGAGTGCTGCGTTCTGCTCAGGCCAACTCGTGCCAAAGCCCCTTGGTCCTGAATCACATTGAACCCCGAGTACCGAGATGTCTTGTTTTGGGGGGAGATCTCCCGGAACGCCGTTTCTGGACCGCGAGGACAGGCTACTCTGCCGAGGTCGACGCCGCGGGTTCTTCAATGGCAACGGAGCGGGAGGGGAAAAATCGACTAACATTCAGTAAGACTTGTCTGTTCCTTAATATCACGACTTCTCTGCAGGAGCTGGGTTTCCATTAGCAGCCGCGATCAGGGTGAAGAGGGTGACGGCGCGTCTTGCGACCGAACCTGAAAGCCGTCGAGCGCTCTGTTGCGGTGAAGGTATGGAGGCTCATGGTCGCAATCAAGCGGGGCTTGGTTTCACTGGGGAGGTGCGCATGAAGAAAGTTTACGGTTCCGTCGTCCTCTCCGGATGCCTTGTAGCCGTGGCTTCTTTTTCCGCGTTCGCTCAGCCGGATAAGGTCGTTGTCGGCATCAACATGGTGAATCCGGGGAGATTCAAGGTGGAGCAACAGAACGCCATGTTGAGTGAAATGAAAAAAGCCGGCGTTCGCGTCATTCGCTGCGGCGTCTCGCCCGATGACAAAGGACTCGATTTCGCGAAGCGGGTTTATGCGCAAGGCATCAAGATCGAATTGGGAGTCAGCGTGCAATTTCGTGATGGCGCTCCGACTCGCCAATCGCAACCCAAAGAGTTCCCTGGCATGTGGTCCGGGCATCCTCTTTCCTATGCTGATCCAGACAAATTCAGGGCTTACTTCGAACCTCTGCTCGCCAAGCTGGAAGAGCAAGGGATTGTCCTGGCCGCATTCGAACTGGGCAACGAGATCAACTGGACTGCCTTCAATGCCGAATTCCCTTTGCCCGGCGAAGGCAAGGGTGTGCTAAGCCTCGACGATCTGTATCACGATACGGAAGGGAAGCAGATTGCCAAAGGATATCTCCAGTATCTGAAGGTTTTGGCTGTCCTCAAAGACATCCGCGATCACTCAAAACTCAATCAACACACGCCCGTCATAACTGCCGGATTGATCGATGCTGAGCAAGGTGATATCAAGGCCGGTTCAAAAGTCGACGCTGCGAGCTTCAGCGCAACGCTTGATTTTATGCGTGCCAATGGGCTCGATAAGATCGTGGACGGTTACGGAATTCATATCTATCCGAATGGCAATCCGAAAGCTCCAGCGAATCAGCGCATGCATGCTATTGACCAGGAGACATTCGACAAGGAGTGTCGACCTCCGGGCAGTGCAGCCGGAAAGCCGTGTTGGATCACGGAATGGGGGATTGCGAACAGGGATACTTCGTGCCCAGGCCATGAGGAAAACCGAACCATGGTGATGCGCCAGATGCTCGGGATCTTCTATGAATACGCCAAAGAAAAGCGCATCGAAGGGCTCATCTTATTTACGTGGAATTCCGACGCTTGGGCGAAGCAAGTAGACAAGTTCGCCATGTATCGCTGCGGTGCGCTGACGGAAGGTGGCCGCCTTGCGATAATGCCATTGTCACGAGCCGAGGATGCGAAGGATACAGAACCGAACAAGGCGAGTCGCACGGAAAACCTTCGTATACGTGTCGGAGTTCCATTCGTCGCACGTGGCCCGGCGCCGAACATCGCGGACAACTACTTTACTGAGATCAAACTGCCCAACGGCAAGTTCCGTGGGTTTACTGCCGCTGGGACGACGTTTGCAATTGACGGCAATCAGCCGTGGGATATGGGCGGGCCTGCAGTGACGGTCCTAAGACCTGGGCCGAAAAACAGTCCCTCGTCCTGCGGCCAGTGGATACAACACGTGGAGCCGGCAGGGACGAAGCTGGTCGGATGGGTGCACAACGAGACGGATTGCGATTACAAAAACAACGGCCAGACCCACACATCGATGACGATCGCCACGTCCGCGGACAATGGGATCACGTGGAAAATACAGGGCTTCATCATCAAGGGGAAAACGAGCGATAAACCGACTCCAGGCGTAATGACAGGCGAAAGCTGCATCAACGCACTCAATGGCGGAGACGGCTATTACTACGCTTATTGTGGACGTAGCCGAGATCATGTTTCCTATGTAGCGCGTGCATCGGTATCAAACCCTGGTCCCGGGAAGTGGGAGAAATACTTTAATGGTGCATGGAGCCAGCCTGGGCTTGGCGGTGACGCGAGCAATCTTGGGGAGGGCGGTGCCGCAGCAAGCTGGCTAACAACAGGCGAAACCGTGAAAGTCATCTGGGTACGGGACGGACTCGGGCTGGCGTTCTCGCAGGACCGTTTGCATTTCACAAATTTCCCTGAGCCGCTGATGAAACTCGATAATGGCAGATGGGACCGTGGCGGCCCTCCCAACGAATTGTTGTCCTACGGCGACCTGATTGGCGTTGACACTGGAAGGAATCAACTGAGCGATCACTGGCTGATGGCTTATATGTACCTTCAGCCGAAAGAAGGTTTCGACAAGCGCTATCTCGTTTTTAGGAAAATTGAGGTTTCACGCTCGCGCAAACCGGATGAGCTACAGGTAGGCGTGATGCTGGCACATTGGTACAACGCGAAACTGCATGATCATTGGTCGACGGTGGCGCCCGTGCCTGGAAATTACAAAGACTACAAGCTGGAGGCGCAGTCCGGGTACCTGATGACGGCGGCGGATGCCAAGCACCCCACGGTCGAACTCGAAGACTGCGTAAGCCAGCGGGCGGGGCATCCAGACCACATTCTCATCCAAAAGGGTGTTTGCGAAACTCAGGGATACGAACGGTTGCGCAGCGCGGGCTTCGTATATTCCACTGAACAGCCCGGTACCCAACCCCTGTACCGTTGCTATTCGGTATCGGAGAAGTCGCACTTCGCTGCTACGGACGAAGACTGTCATCGCATGGGTAAGCGGGAAGCGCTGCTCGGGTATGACCTTAAAGAGTGAATATTCGCATTGCTCTTGGCGCAGCGCACCGAAGCTGACAAAGTTGCACAGGCCCACACCGGAAACTGGCTCGGGATGTTGTCCAGAAGCCGCTTGGGAGAAGTGTCGCGCTGCTGAACGCGCTCACCGGCTGATCTCCTGAAGCCCGGTTCTGGATAGCGTTGATCGGCTCGTCGACTTCCTCGCCATTCACACTATTGAGCACAAAGAAGTTGGCCACCGGCATCGAGAACTGCTGTCGGGATCCAATCTGTTGGTGTGCGCCCCTTCAATCGCGACGGTGCGGTATCTGAGGTGCGACCACCGAAAATGTTGCCTAGTCGGTATCCGGCGGATCTCTTTCAATATCGCCAGTCTTGATAAAGAAGCTTCCCTGCAGCGGAGCGGGAATTGTTTTGTACGCCGATGCGACCTGATGGAAGTTGAAGAAGTCGTGGAGATCGTTCGTCGCTCGGGCATCGGCAAACCCGAGATTGCCGAGACCAAAAATACCCTCGATCCCCTTCAGGATGCTGCCAAAATCGTAATCCAGGTTGCTGATATATCCGGGCTTGGTCGAGTAGGCCGAAACCACCACCAGCGGAACACGAAACCCGAGTTGATAGTCGTTCTGGTTGGCGCCGGTCTGGAAAATGGGCCGCACGTGGTCGTACCATCCTCCCCAATCGTCCCAGGTAATGAATATGACCGTATCCTTCCAGTAGCCGGTACCGTCGTCGCAATTTGTGTTATTTCCTATGGCATTGACGATGGCCGCCACCCACGACGGTCCCTGGCCGCTGTTGATCGGATGATCCGAATATTGTCCTGCTGGCGTGATCCAACTTACTTGCGAGAGCGCGCAGTTGGAGATGTCGTTCAAGACATCCGGCGGTGTCGTGTCGACGTAACCGTTCGACTCGCCCTTCGTCCAGTCTGGCCCTGTGCATACGCCCGACTCTGGTATGCAGATGTTCGAGAGCGAGTTCGGCGCTACCCAGAGGCTGGTTTGCCCTTCGGCGTAGTAGGTCCAGGTGATTTTGGGACTGGGCTGGCTAAACAGGTAGTCCATGGCATTGCGGGTGAAGCACTGCGCGATTTCGTCGCCGGGAGTCTCCGTGCCAAAAGGTGGTTCCGAGTTCCCGTTCGGCCGGATCAGTTGTACCGAGTTTCCCGAGCCGCAGCCATAGTTCGTACTCGGGCCATTCTCTGCGACAAAGATACCTAGCGGGTCGTCTGCCGCAGTGGGCGCCGAGGTAGCGCCAAAAATAAACTGATGCGCCGGATAGCTCGGGCCCTGGTTGGTCTGAAACATTCGATTGCCCCAACCATAGGTCGTTGCTAACGTGATATAGGGGTCGAGAACGCCACCTTTGCTGCCATTGCTGTTCGTTACCGGCGTGTTGTACACATACATGAACTGAGAATAGTTGTTGGCCGGAACCACGCAGCCAAAGACATTGGCCCCACAGTCTGTCGGAACGTTGGCTGCCCGTTTGTTGCTGATTCCCTGGTTCTTGAACTCGAAATCCCACCCGCTGATGGTTCCATCGAGCTTCGGCCCGCCGTGGCTGTGATCCAGATCAAAGTTGGTGGCCAGTCCGACAGGGGTTAATGGCACGGTCTGACCGTCGGCATTCACGTAGGTCGATACAATCTCGTAGGTGCCCCCAGCGCCTGTCGCGCTGCATCCAGGTACGCCACCGTTGGCGGCGCACAATCCCTGAAACAAATTGTCGGGCGTGCGGTTTTCCTGAAAGATCACGACAACGTGTTGAATCGGAGTGGTCCCGTACTGGGCGTGGGCGGCAGTTGCCACGAGCGCGGCGACGAAAAGCAACAAAACCCTGGGGTTGGATTTCATAACGATTCTCCTTCTTACGGAATTGACGGGCGGCGAGGTGAACCAGCGCCGACGAGGGCGCAATGCACCTACGATCTCCAACTCCTCATAACCCGTCAATTGGATGAATGACTCGCCGTTTCGTACAAAACTTTTTTCTTCCGTCCGAGGAGTGCAAAAAAAGTGCAGTGTGCCGGTCCCCATGGACATGACTCTATAATGATCCAATGAACAAAGGACGAGCCAGCACGTCCCTGCTCAAGATATGCGTGGCCCTCGTTTTTGTAATTGCCGCATTTGCCGTCGATCAGGTCGCGGCGGCGACATGCGAGAGTCTGGCCTTTCTTAAGCTGCTACACACCACGATCACGGCAGCCCAGTCGATACCCGCGGGCACCTATACTGCGCCCGACGGTGAGGTCTTCCAAAATATGCCTGCATTCTGTCGCGTGGCAGCCACGCTCACGCCGACCAGCGATTCAGATATCGGAATTGAAATTTGGATGCCGGCACATCGCTGGAATAGGAGGCTCGAGGGCGTCGGAAACGGTGGTTATGCGGGATCGATCCCTTACAGTGCGATTGCGCCGGGCGTGTCACTTGGGTACGCCACCGTCGGTACGGACACCGGCCAAGTTGGATCCTCCAGTTATGATGGGTCTTTCGCGCTTGGACACCCGGAAAAGATTATTGATTTTGGATATCGCTCGATCCATTTGATGACCGTCATCGGCAAGCAGATTGCGTCTGCCTTCTACGGCGAGGATGCGAAGCGTTCTTTCTTCACCGGTTGCTCCACCGGCGGACGACAGGCCCTGATGGAGGCGCAACGCTTCCCGGACGATTACGACGGGATTGTTGCCGGTGATCCGGTCGCTTACTACACGCATCATCATGTCGGCGGCAATCTGTGGGTCGTGTGGCAGATGTTTGACAATCCCGCCAGCACGGTTTTCACGACGCAGAACACACTTCTCGGCAATGCGGTCAACGCTGCGTGCGACGCTCTTGATGGAGTAGTGGATGGCGTTCTGAATAATCCTCGACGCTGCCACTTTGATCCGGTGGCGCTCCTGTGCACAGGTTCGCAGATGCCCCCGAACTGCCTTACCGCTGAGCGGGTGGATGCGGTTCGACATTTGTGGACTGGCCCGAATCAGATGGTGCAGCAGCGGGGCTATTATCCGCCCTTTGAGCGGGGCGGCGAAGCCGATGGCTGGCCGTCAACTATCTCTCCGGAACCGCCGCCTGCCCCGCAAACCGACGATCACGCGCAGATTGGCATTCCTTTTTTCGAGTACTTTGTCTTCGACGATCCGAGTTGGGACTTTCGAACTTTCGACTGGATCTCTGGACCCGCTTACGTGGACAACAAAGTAGTGGTTCCCGGTCAGACGTTGGCGTCGGTTCTGAACTCGATTGATCCCAGGCTGGAACGGTTCCGGTCGCGCGGCGGCAAGCTCATTCAGTACCACGGATTCAGCGACCCTGAGGTGCCGCCGATGACGAGCATCAACTACTTCGAGAGCGTCGTGAACTTTCCCGGCGAGTCATTGGAGCAGACTCATGAGTCTTACCGACTCTTCATGGTACCTGGCATGAACCACTGCAAAGGCGGCCCCGGCGCAAATGTATTCGACATGCTCACCCCGCTCGTCCAGTGGGTTGAGCAGGACATTGCGCCCGACAGAGTTCTTGCGACGCACTATGTCAACAACAATCCAGATCAAGGCGTCGCGTTTACGCGTCCCTTATGCTCCTATCCACACGAAGCCGTGTATACGGGCAGCGGCAATACCAACGATGCAGCCAACTTTGTCTGCAAGTGATCAATAGAAAAATCCGGAACTTGACTGCCTGCTGCACACGAACACAGCCGCGATTGCGACTTCTGAGCGCGGAACCCTGAGCTTTCAAAGTCGCACCTCTTATTCCCGGTGCGATTGGCAGCCTCTCTCAGCGTTGTGGCCGACTGATGGGCTAACCGGAAATATTCCGGGCCAGAAGTCCTCTTCGGGGAAATGATCCCTCGATCTCCCACAACCCCGTTTCTGGACCAAGAGGAAGCGTCGAAGGGTTCCGTCAATAAGTTCTATAAAAAGGGATGTCAAGAAAAAAGTTCTGCCTCGACCGGAGGGCGAGGGTTTGGTCTCGAGATCCAGCCCACTGAAGTTTGGCTTCACTGGAGAAGCTTGGCCGATTGC